>Ga0335085_10013675_pt1 | contig 11881 bp, 9 predicted proteins | sample Lox_Sample_45_FD_206712 | JGI IMG/M metagenome (GOLD analysis project Ga0335085, IMG submission 206712) | Soil microbial communities from Loxahatchee National Wildlife Refuge, Florida, United States - Lox_Sample_4.5 | ecosystem: Environmental > Terrestrial > Soil > Wetlands | place: USA: Florida...
CCGAACGGCGCGGTCCACCGGCAACCGCTCGCGCCCGAGCAGTTTCGACAGCGGCTCCCCGTCGAGCAGCTCCAGCACGAGGAACGGCCCGGCGTCGCAGGTGCCCCGGTCGAAGATCTGCACGATGCTGGGATGCGAAAGCCGCGCGATGGCATCCGCCTCGGCGACCCTGGCCGGGGCCGGCGCTGACACCGGCCCCGCGCGCCGGAAGAACTTGAGCGCCACAGGCCGATCCAGCGCCGTGTCGTGTGCCTCGAGCACGACGCCGAAGCCGCCGCGCCCGATCTCGCGGATGACCTCGAAACGGCCCGCGACCGTCTCACCCACGCGCGGGGCGCTCGGCACCTCCGGAGACATCGACAGGCGCGCGAGGTCCAATAGGAGCGCGGTGAGCGTTCCAGGGTCGGGAACCGTTCCCTCCGGTGGGACCGGGGAGGCCAAGACCTTGCCGGCTCATTGTAGCGCCCGTGGGAAGGCGCGGACCCCGAGAGCGGCCCTGAACGCCCGCGAGGACCGCGAGTCCTGACCTGCGTCAAGACGGCGAGCGGGCCGCGCTCGACACGAGGCCCGGGGGGACGCGCGCTAGCAGGTGATCTCGGCGCGGCGGCGGGAAGACGTTCAGACATGACGTGGCAAGCCACGTTTCACCGCCCGTGACCGGCCGCGCTCCTCCCCTCCCGCCCGTCTCCTCCTCGCCCCCGCCCCGCTCCTCCCGCGGCCCGCCCGCGAGGGCGAGAGGGCTTGTTCCACTCTGAGTTGACTAAGGGTTAACGTAGGACCCGTGGCGAACTGGGGGCGGTCGTGTACGAAGCCTCACGTGACACTCGACCTGCGACGAGAGGTCTGACCAGTCCGGGTCGACCCGCGAGCCCACTCCAACTTTGTGTACGCATCACGCTAGGGCTGCGGGCGCTCCACAACACAGCTCGAGCCTCCGGGTCTTCCGCAACGAACTTCACGGACGGAGGATTTACCATGAAGAAGCTGATGACGTGGCTGCTTCCAGTTCTGCTGGTCTCCGCGATGGGCTGCGGCGGCGAGCAGCCCGATGCGATCCAGGCCACCGCGCAGGCGATGAAGCCCGCCACGAAGCACGAGGGCACGGCGAGTTGCTTCACGCCCTGGGGCGTGGACCTGTGCGCGCTCGCCAGCGCACATGGCATCGACTTCCACGCGGCGTTCGTGGTGTCTCCGGACCTCGGCCTCGGTGGCGACCCGCTCGGTGTCGGGTCCTGGTGGACGCCGATGGTGGTCTGGGGAACGAACAGGGCCGGCGGGCTCTTGCCCGATTTCCCGATCGCCTATCACGACGGTTACGTGACCCAGTTCCCGGACGACCCGATGCGCGACTTCTTCGCCAAGCTTGAGAAGTTCACGATCGTGGTCGATCCCGGGACGCACCAGGAGCGGGTCCACGTCTATCCGAACCCGAAGACGCTCGCCGCGGTGACGACCTGGGGGGAGTTCTGGGGCCCGGACGGCGGGTACGGCCTTCCCCAGCTCAACCCCATGACGTGGGCCACGTTCTTCCCGGTCCTCAAGCCGCTCAGGGTGGGTGAGCACGAGATGTATCTCAGCTTCACGATGAGTGCCGAGCATTGTGACGGCGTGCCGTCGCTCGCAGGCGAGCCGCTCACCTTCGAGGGCGGCCACTGCATCCCGGCCGGCGACGTCTGGTGGATTCCCGTCATCCACCCTTCCTTCGCATTCCAGGTCGTTCCCACTCGCCGTGAGCGGCCGCGTTGCGGAGTTCCAGCTTCGCCGTGACCTCCTTCTGGACAGCGCACCCCTGACCCAGAGTTCCGCGATTCGTCCGGTGGTCCGCGGTCCGGACCATCGAACCCCGGTCACTCTCGCCGGCGAGAGTGCCGGGGCGAGGCCGGTCGGGAGGCCGAGGGCTTGGTGGAGAGCTCCGGAAGAGGAACGCGCCCTCGGGCAGCGGCCTGAGGGCGCGTCGGTGAGGTTGGTTGCGGGGGGGGGGGGGCGAACCTCACCCCAGCGATGACGCCGAACCCGGCGTTCAAGATGCCCCCTACCGCGGAGGTTTCGGCGTCGGCTGGGGGGCGGGCTCCCCGTTCGTCCGGGCCGGCGTGGCGGGTGACACCGTCGAGCCGATGCCGAGATAGCCGGGCGGGGGCTCCCAGCGAGGCGCGATCTGCCTGCAGGCGGGCAAGTGGCCCATCTCGCATCGCCGCTGGGCCTCCTTGAACTCCCGGCACCGGTGCGCGGCGCCGCGCGCGCTGACCGCCGAGGAGATCAGCGCGAACGACGTGATGCCGGATACGACCGCCACCGGCTTCAATTCGAAGCAGGGGTATTCGTTCATGGAGCAGTGGGAGTCTGCGGCTCCGGCCACCACCGTGAGGACAGCCAGGAGCGAGCCGAGCATGACGTCCACCGCCGCCGGGCTCGCGTCCGGGGTGCAATCCACGACGGCGAGTGGGTCGAGGACCTGTGCCGGTGGTGAGCGCACGGTTGCCGACGCGCAGCCCACCATCAGGCCGAGAACATGCGCGAGGCCGTACCTGGATGCTCCCGTCCTCGTCACATGTCCTCCGCCGGGTCGTCCGTAGTGACGAGGCCGGCGGGGGAGACCCGTGTGACATCGATCTACCCTCGGCCTCGCCGGATGGTCGCCTCGAGTTCGACGTGAACCACCCGACCCGAACCACCCGACCTAGAGTTCCGCGATTCGTCCGGTGGTCCGCGGTCCGGACCATCGAACCCCGGTCACTCTCGCCGGCGATAGTGCTGGGGCAAGGCCGGTCGGGAGGCCGAGGGCTTGGTGGAGAGTTCCGGAAGAGGAACGCGCCCTCGGGCAGCGGCCTGAGGGCGCGTCGGTGAGGTTGGTTGCGGGGGCGACGCGATCGGGTTCTCTGAGAGTTTCGTCGCGCGGACGTGATGCGTCTTCGAGAGCGTCCAGTTCAAGCCCGTAGCCCGACATCTCGGATCGGGGGAGTACCACTTGGCGGGCTTGCTCCGGGCCTCGAGGACGAGCGCGCGCCGGTTCTCGGGGGGTGGGGGCCCCGCGTCTGCCTGGCCCGGTTCAGGTCGGCGAGCGTGTCGTGCACTGAAACTTCGTCCCACCAGCTCCCCCGACGAGGCTGGACTTGTCGCGGGAACCTCGAGGACGGTATCAACTGGCGATGGCGCCTCGCCGGTCCCACGGACGACCGTGGCGGTCGATCGTTGCCCTCGCCCTCGCCTTGGCGACGAGCGACGCCGGGGGCGTGGTGCTCGATCAGCTGCGCGGGCCCGCCGAGCACCACTGCCGCTGCCACCACCGGCCGGACGAGGACTGCGACTGCCCGAGGTGCCACCGCGCGCTCGTGGCCGCGGCCGAGGACGGCCGGCTGCCGCCGTGCCACAGGGCAGCCGCGAAGGCCAGGCTCGCCCGCGCCGCGAAGCCGCCCGTCCAGGCCTGCATCAAGGGCAGCTGCGGCTCCGAGGACCAGGATACGCCGCGCGCCCCGCACCAGGAGCCGTTGGTGCTCTCGAGGGTGCCCCAGCTCTGCCGCGTCTCCACTTCGGCGCCGGCCGCGATGCCGACCGTCGCCGACGGCCGCGACGCCGAGGGCCCGGCCGCGCCTCCTCCTCGAGCGAGCTGATCCCGAGGCCCGGCGCCCAGCTGGCGCCGGCTCGTCGAGGCGTGCCCGGGCTCGCCCGGGAGGCCTCCGTCCTCCAACTCCTCCCGGGGCCAGGCCCGAGGGGTGGTCCCGCGCTCGCGCGGGCCGCTCCGTTCCCCTTGCGTCAAGGCGTGATGAGCCTTCTTGCCAGAGGCGCCGCTGCGCTGCTGCTCCTCCTCCCGTTCGTGGCGGGCGGGGCGGAGCCCACCCAGGAATCCGACGCAGTGGTCGTGCTCGAGCCCATCGAGGTCAAGGTACCGCAGGTCTCCACCGACGCGACCACCGGCGCCTCCACGCCGGACGCGGCCGAGCTGCGCGCGCGGAAGGGAACGACCGGGGACGCCACCGAGCTTCTCCGCAGCGTTCCCGGCGTCACCCTCAACGGCGCGGGCGGGATCTCGAGCCTCCCGGCCATCCACGGCCTCTCCGACGATCGGCTCAGCATCCAGGTGGACGGCGCCGAGCTCGTCGCGGCTTGCCCCAACCACATGAACTCGCCGCTCTCCTACGCCGACCCCTCGAGGGTAGAGAATGTGACCGTGTTCACCGGCGTCACGCCGGTCAGCGTGGGCGGGGACAGCATCGGAGGCTCGATCCAGATCAGCTCGGCCCCGCCGGAGTTCGCGGGCTACGTTGGGGATCGATTCATCGCCCGCGCCGTGGCGAGCTCCTTCTACCGCGGCAACGGCGACGCCTTCGGATACCGCGTGGGCGGCACGGCGGCGGGGCGATGGCTGAGCCTGACGTTCAGCCAGTCCAGCTCCCGGGTTGACCGCCTCCTGGCGGGCGGGCCGTTCAAGACCGCCGAGCCAGGCACCGAAGGCGGCTCGCCCATCCCCGGTGACGAGATCGGTTCCTCCGCCTACCGCGGAGCGGTGAGGCGGTCCCTCGGGTTGGCGCTGCGCAGCCCGGGGCACCTCCTGCAGCTCGAGGCGAGCCAGCAGGCCGTGGCCTTCGAGGGATTCCCGAACCAGCGGATGGACCTGACCGCAAACGACAACCGCGTATTCACGGTTCGTTACACCGGGACGTTCGAGCGGGGGGACGTCGAGGCGCGCCTTGACTACCAGACAACCGACCACGAGATGGACATGGGGCCGGACCGCTACTCGTACGGCGCCGGCATGCCCATGAACACCGAGGCGAAGAACCGGGCGGTGCTGGTGAGGGCGAACGTCCACCTGTCCGAGCGCCACCTCGTCCGGACCGGCGCCGAGTACCAGTACTACACGCTCTACGACTGGTGGCCGCCGGTCGGTGGTTCCATGGGCCCGAACGCGTTCTGGAACGTGGACTTCGGCGAGCGGCGGAGGGTCGACGGATACGCCGAGTGGGAGGCCCGCTGGAGCGACGCCTGGACGAGCCTGGTCGGTCTCCGCAGCGACACGGTGAGGACCGACGCCGGGCCGGTCCAGGGCTACGACAACGGCCTCTCCGCCTGGGCGGACGACGCCGCGAGATTCAACGCCGCCGATCGCCGCCGGACCGATCAGAACTGGAGCCTCACGGCCTGGGCCCGATACGTGCCGGCCCCGACACAAGCGTACGAGGCGGGCTACGCGCGCAAGGGGCGCTCCCCCAACCTCTACCAGCGCTACGCGTGGTCCACGAACGCGATGGCCGCCCTGATGAACAACCTCGTCGGGGACGGCAACGGCTACGTCGGCAACGTCGCGCTGGCGCCGGAGACTGCTCACACCTTCAGCGTCACGGGTGACTGGCACGACGCGGACCGCGAGCGGTGGGGCGTCCGGGCCAGCGCCCATCTCACGCGCGTCCACGACTACATCGACGCGCGCCGCTGCGACTTCGGCCAGTGCAGCGCCGAAAACGTCGGCGCCTCGACCGGCTTCGTGCTGCTGCAGTACGTGAACCACGAGGCCCTTCTCCGCGGGGCCGATCTGTCGGGGCGGCTCGTTCTGGCCCGGTCGACTCGCTTCGGCCGCCTCGCCGCGAGCGGCACGCTGAGCGTGCTCCGCGGCGAAGACCTCACCACCGATGACGACCTCTACGCCATCGTGCCGCTCTCCGGGAGCGTCGCCCTCGTCCACGAGCTGGGCGGGTGGACCGGAACCGCGGAGCTCGTGGGGGCGGCCGACAAGGACCGGGTCTCCCGGGTGCGGAACGAGGTGCGCACCGCCGGGTACACCGTCGTGAACCTGCGCGGCGGCTACGCGTGGAAGCACGTCCGGATCGACGCGTCGATCGAGAACGTCCTCGACCGCCTGTACGCCAACCCGCTGGGAGGGGCCTACGTCGGGCAGGGGCCGTCCATGAGCACCACCAGCATCCCGTGGGGCGTGGCCGTCCCCGGGCCGGGCCGTTCGCTCAACGTCGCCGTCGAGCTGCAGTTCTGAGGGGAGCACGCACATGCAGCGCCAGGCAATAGCCATCGCCCGGACTTCCGCCTGCCGGTCCACCCTCGTGGCGGTGGCGCTGTTGGCGAACGCGTGCGCGGGAGAGGGCCCCAGGATCGAGGCGCGTAAGCAGAGCATCGCCTTCTCGCCCGCGCCCGTGCCTTCCCTCGGGGAGGCCACGGTCAACGTGTCAGCGATCGCGACCTCGGGGCTCCCGGTTCTCTATGGCAGCAAGACGCCCTCGGTTTGCACGGTCGAAAGAACCAGCGGGCTCGTGACGGCTTCCGCCTCCGGCACCTGCACCATCGCGGCCGACCAGCCCGGCGACACCCGCTACGCCCCCGCGCCCCAGGTCACGCAGGACGTCACCTTCGCGCTCGCTGACGTGCTCGAGTTCTCGCCCACCCCTTCGCTCCATGTCTTCGACCTCGCCACCGTGGCGGCCGCCGCGAGCTCGGGCGCGCCGGTCCGCTACGCCAGCGCCACCCCCTCGGTGTGCGCGGTGGATTCCGTCACGGGCCTCGTGAGCGCGCTCTCGGCCGGCGACTGCACCGTCGTGGCGAGCGCGGGAGAGCTCGAGGCGGTGCAGACGATCGCCGTCAGCGAGCTCATGGATCCCACCGCCCCGGGCCCGCCCTCGGGTGTCGCCGCCAGCGCCGGAGCGGATGCCGCGACCGTCACGGTCCGGATCGGCGCCGTGCAGGCGGGGGGCAGCCGCATCACCGGCTACGGCGTCGTGTCCGTGCCGGCCGGCGTGACGGCCGCGAGCGCGACCCTCCCGATCGTCGTCGCCTGCCCCCGGTCGTGTGCGGGGTACCGGTTCTCGGTGACCGCCACCACCGAGCAGGGCACCGGCCCGCCCTCCGATCCGGGAGAGATCGTCACGCACTACCAGGTGATCGCCACCTTCCGCGAGCCGGACACCCAGCCCAACGACTCGATCTTCGTCGGCACGTACACGCTCAATGCCAGCACCGGCGTCGTGACGGGCCTCCGCGGCGAGCTGAGCGAGTCGATGACGGGCGGGCCGACGCCCTACCCCGACGACACCATGAGCTGGGTGACGCTCGCGCACCAGCTGTCGTCGGTGCCGGTCACCGTCGACGGCCTGGACGGGCTCCTCGTCACCACGTTTCTTCTCGACACCACCGACACCCTCTCGCCCGATCCGCGGTTCGGCGGCACCGACGGCTGGTCGCCGGGCTCCGGGATGGGGCTCCACTTCGGCTACCCGGGCCCGAACCCCGGCAACGCTTACGCGAGGATCTTCGTGGACCCGGTGAACCCGACCGCGGTCCCAACGCAGGTCCAGCTCGATCGGCTCGCGTACGCCGACTGCACGCCGCGGGGAATGATGGGCTCGACCTGCATGACGGGCACGGCGGAGGCGGGATACGGGACCGTGGGGACCATGGGCGGCCATCCCGTCTCCCAGCTCACGACGAGGCCCTAGCGCGGAGGCCCTGCTCCGATGACCGATCCGCGCCGACGACCTCCATGCCCCCTCCAGCGGGCGTGCACCGCGCCCGCCGCGCGGGTCGTCGCAGCCTTCCTGGCCGTTTCCCTCTCGGGCGCCCCGCGCGTGCTGCAACTCCAGGCGCCACGCGAGCGCCACCGCTGCCTGTGCCGGCATCTCGCGGACGAGCGATGCGGGTGCGCCAGATGCCATCGCAGTGCCCCGGCTCCCGCGAATCCACCCTGCCACGGTTCGCTGGGGCTGGGCCCACGCCGGCACCCGGACCCTCCTGGCAACCGCGTGCCGGCGCTGGGCTCGCTCCGCGTTCCATCGTCCGAGCGGAGCACACCTTGCATCGAGGGGACGTGCGGTGCTGACGGTGACCGCGCCGTGGCGAATTCCTCCTGGATCGATCCCTTCGCTCCGCCCATCGCCCCGGCGATCCCGGTCACAGCGTGGTCGAAGCCGGTCCGCATGCCGCCCGGCTCGGGCGGCGACGTGGAACCGCCGGAGCCCGAGACACCGCCCCCCAAGCCGACCTGACCGCCGCATCCGGATCTGGCTTCGGCTCCATCTCGCATCCAACCCATGAGCTCGACGAAAGGCAGTCCCATGACAAAGACATCTTCAATCGTGGCAGTGCTTTCCTGCGCCTCCCTGCTCGCGTGCGGCGACAGCTCCGACCCACCCGGCTCGCCCCGAGACGTCAGCGTGGCCCCGGGCACCACCGCGGGAACCGCGCTGGTGAGCTTCATCCCCCCGACCTCCGGCGGCAGCGCCATCACCGAGTACACCGTGACCGTCAGCCCGGGCGCCATCACCGCGACCGGCACGTCGTCCCCGATCCTGGTGACCGGCCTCAGCCCGGCGACCGCCTACACGTACAGCCTGGTGGCTCACAGCGCGGACGGCGACTCGGCACCCGCGACGACCGGGTCGTTGCGCTTCTACACCGTGGTCGAGACGTTCCACGAGCCGATGACCCAGCCCAACGACACGATCTTCACGGGGACGTTCACGTTCGACGAGAACCACCTCGCCGTCTCCAACCTGTCGGGTACGCTCACCCAGTCGATGGTCGGCCCGCCGATGACCACGGTGAGCCTCGTCTACCAGCGTTCGTCCGAGGCGGCCACGCTCGGCGGCGTGGCCGGATTGCTGGTGACCACGTTCGCGCTGCCGACCACCAATACGTTCGACCCGGCCGGGTTCGCGCCGGGTGGAACGGAGTACTACGGGCTCGGGACCGGCGCCCCGAACCCCGCGGCCGGCGGCGTGGGCAACGCGTACGCGATGATCTTCGTGAACACGACCGACCCGACCACCGCTCTCGCGCAGGCCCAGATCGACATGCTCGCCTACGCGGACTGCACCGCGGCCGGGATGATGATGAACACCTGCATGACCGGCACGACGATGGAGGGGTACGGCCGGGAGGGCACGATGATGGGCGTCCCCGAGTCCCAGGTGGTGACCGAGCGGTAGCGGGACGTGAACGAGGCCTGCCCGCCCGCGAGGGCGGGCAGGTCCTGCAGTGGCTGACGGAAGGAGAACGACAGGGACCGCGGTGATTCCCTCGGGGCTGGCGCCGCCGTCGTGTCCGCCAGCGCCGCCGGCCTCGTCCTGGCGCAGGCCTAGGGCGAGGCGAAACACGAGCACCAGCATGACCCTCGAGCGTCACACGCCCAGCCTGAAGGAGACTGGAATGACGACGAGGACGTCGACGCCCGGCGGTGGATAGGGGGCCGCGTCGCGCACGGCCTCCAGGGCCGCGCGATCGAGGCTCTCGTCTCCGGACGATAGGCGGATGGCCAGCGAATCGACGTGCCCGTCGGCCCTGACGATGACCTCCTCCACCGCCCTGCCCTGGACGCGCAGGCGCCGGGCCATGACCGGATGCCCCGACCCAGAGGTCCGGCGCACGGACCAGGGTCGGCCGCGCGGTCCTTCGCAGGCGGTCCGAGTTTGGACAGATGCTCGCCCCGGTCGTCGCGTGGACGTGACCTCGGCGCCGATCACGCCGACCGGTGCCGCCCTGGCGGTGCGCTCGCCCTGCGCGCCCGCGCGGCCGTCGGGGTCCCCTTCCCCTTCGCCGCCGCTCGATTCCTGAGCGCGTGCCACAGGTCGTGGTCGGCCTGAAGCCCCATCCAGAACTCCGGGGTGGTGTCGAGCGCCTCCGCGAGGAGGATGGCGGTCTCGGCGCTGATGCCCCGCTTCCCGTTGACGATCGTGTTCACGCGCTGGATCGGGACGCCCATCCGCGACGCGAGCTGGACCTGCGTGACGCCGCGAGGCTTCAGGAACTCCTCGAGCAGCATCGCGCCCGGGGCGGTCGGCGGTCGGTTGGTCGGCAGCATGGCGGTCCTCACCTCAGTGGTAGTCGACGATCTGTACGTCTCGCGCGTCCCCGCGCTCGAACCGGAAGACGATCCGGTACTGGTCGTTGATGCGAATGCTGAAGAATCCCGCGTAGTCGCCTTCAGGGCCTCCAGGCGGTTACCCGGTGGGTCCGCGAGATACCGCGGCTCCCTCGCCCGGTTGAGCCGGTCGAGCTTGCGTTGCGCCGCTGTCCACAGCTCGGCCGGGAGGCACCGGCGCGCCGCCTTCGTCTGCTCCCCGTGGAAGATGTCCTCAGTGGCCTCGTCGGCGAAGTCGAGGATCATGTGCACTTATACCGATTACACGGTTACCGTGCAGGACTCTCGAGCGTCCCGGCTCGCTGACGCCGCTCGGCGCGGCGCTACTCGCGGAGGACGTCGGCGAACGCCAGGTGCTCGGCCTGCTTCCATCCTCGCCACAGGCATGGACCACGAATGGACGGGAGCGCTCGTCACGGGTCGCCAGCTTCACACGCACTCCTGTGGCCCGCTCACCGAGCGGCGGGAGGGCATTCGCGATCGCTCCATCGAAGGAGGCGTTCGGTACGCTTCCGACTCATTCCTCGCCCGGACGCATCCGAGACACCGCGTCGGCGGCGCGTAGGGCGTTCCTCCGAATCGCCACCCTCATCTCGCTCCTTCCTGCGACTCGCTCACGGGTATGGCGGTGCTAGTATCTTGGCCAGGGAGCATGCCATTCATGCTGCGGAAGCTAGTGGTCATGGCGTACGGGCTCACCTACCTAGGGCTCCCCTCGACAAGCTGGGCGGTGAGCTTCGACTGCGCGCAGGCTCAGAATGATGTGGAGCGAGAGATTTGCGACCTGCCCGAGTTGTCCGCCGCCGACGACGCACTTGCGAAGGCGTACGCCGCAGCCCTCGCTCTGGCCCCGAACAAGGCCGAGGCCAGGAAAGCCCAGCGTGCCTGGCTAAGGAAGCGCAACGCAACGCCAGTCACGTCAGAACTGGTGACCCTATACCGTGAGCGAATCGTCGAATTGAACGTCGCCGCGGGTCGCGAGCCCAAATCTTGGAGCACGATCGAAAAGGAACTGCGGGTGGGGACCGCAGGGATTCGAGTGGTGATGGAAAAGAGTCCATCGCCCGACGGCGACTACTCCCTCAGAATCGTCGTCTTGGATGGGTCACGAGAACTCCAGCGGTTCCCAATGGACGGGAATTCGCCCTGCGATCTTGAGGCAGGCCCTTCTGGCGGAGCGACGCCGATGGTTGTCGGGAGCAGCCTGAGCTGTGGTGGCAGTTGCTCAAACCTGCAAATAACGGTCATCGCTCTGCCATCGTCATCGCCGCCCAGAGCAGTTCTTCAGCGCAGCTTTGCAGGCGGAAGCATCCGCGTGACCAAGAACAAACTGATCGTGGAAGAGCCCGTGTACGAGATTGACGATCCGTCTTGCTGCCCTTCCAAGAAGCAGGTGTTCACTTTCACACGTCAGGGGGACGAGCTCACCGACACCATTGTGAGGCCGCAGAAGTAGCCCGGGGGGCGGGGACCAGCGGAGTCCGCGCACGCCCAGGCGTCGCCGCCCCGACCCTCACCCTACCCTCTGGCGTCGCCGTACGCGCAGCCCTGGTGCGTGTGGGAGGGCTGGTGCCCCCTCCACTCGAGGTCCAGCGCGACGAACGGCTCGGCAACGAACTTGGTTCGCGTGACCTCCAGATTCGTCAGTTCCTGGTGCATCCCTCGCTCAAGGTGCTTGGCACCATCAGCAGCGTCCCGAACATCGTGTCGACGAACGTCTGCGCATCGAAGAAGCACGTTGGGGACGTGCTTCCGACCAGGACTCCAGGGAGTTGCTGCTTACACGCTACCGAAGTCGATAGAACGCCGTGCTGGATGACCAGTGTCTCTCTCTGGCCAAAGGGCACCTCGGTCTCCGCCAGAGGCAAGAACGTGTCATCGGTAAGCGACGACGCGCAGGGAAGCCACGAGGTCGGTGGCGCGATGGCCTGGTAAGGGTTCAGCGAAGCGGTCCCCAGGGCCTTGAACCGGGGATCCGCGCCAAGAGTCGCCGTCGTGGCAGCGCCAGCGTAGAACGGGTCGTAG
>Ga0335085_10013676_pt1 | contig 11880 bp, 10 predicted proteins | sample Lox_Sample_45_FD_206712 | JGI IMG/M metagenome (GOLD analysis project Ga0335085, IMG submission 206712) | Soil microbial communities from Loxahatchee National Wildlife Refuge, Florida, United States - Lox_Sample_4.5 | ecosystem: Environmental > Terrestrial > Soil > Wetlands | place: USA...
GAGAGGGCAGCAGCGCGCGCGGGCTGCCGGTCGCGTCGCAGTGCACCACGGTCACCCGGCCGCCCTCCTCGGGACGGCCCTCCTGCCACCACACGTCGGTCCCACGGACCAGCGGGAAGGAGACGGTTACCTGGCCCTTGGCCACGTCGGCCGCGGAGATCGGGGAAGGCCATGTGCCGTAGGGGATTCGCGGGGCTGCCACGCTGTCTGTCATAGGGGATATCGTCTACCATCCGCGGGTCTGGCCACGGGAGATTCCGGACATGGCCCGGACATGCCGAGACCTGCGGGGAGACATTCTGGACATGCCACGGATCTGCGGAGGGAGATTCCGGACATGCCGCGCACTGCGCGTACCCTCGGAGGCGACATGAGCACCTCCCGTACGTACCAGATCCGCACCTACGGGTGCCAGATGAACATGCACGATTCGGAGCGGCTGGCTGGCCTGCTGGAGGACGCGGGCTACCAGCGCGCCCCGGAGGGGCAGGACCCGGACGTCGTGGTGTTCAACACGTGCGCGGTCCGGGAGAACGCGGACAACCGGCTGTACGGGAACCTGGGCCACCTGCTGCCGGCCAAGCAGGCCCGGCCGGGCATGCAGATCGCGGTGGGCGGCTGCCTGGCCCAGAAGGACCAGGCCGGCATCGCACAGCGCGCCCCCTGGGTGGACGTGGTGTTCGGCACGCACAACATCGGCTCGCTGCCCGCCCTGCTGGAACGCGCGCGTATCGAGCAGACCGCCCAGGTGGAGATCGCCGAGTCGCTGGAGCGCTTCCCGTCCGTGCTGCCCGCCCGCCGGGAGTCGAGCTACTCGGCCTGGGTGGCCATCTCGGTCGGCTGCAACAACACCTGCACGTTCTGCATCGTGCCCAGCCTGCGCGGCCGCGAGGAGGACCGGCGGCCCGGGGACGTGCTGGCCGAGGTGCGCGCGCTGGCCGCCGACGGCGTGGTCGAGGTCACCCTGCTCGGCCAGAACGTGAACTCCTACGGGGTGGGGTTCGGCGACCGGCAGGCGTTCGGCAAGCTGCTACGCGCCTGCGGCACGATCGACGGGCTGGACCGGGTCCGCTTCACCTCGCCGCACCCGCGCGACTTCACCGACGACGTGATCGCGGCCATGGCCGGGACGGCCAACGTCATGCCGCAGCTGCACATGCCGCTGCAGTCCGGTTCGGACGCGGTGCTGCGGGCCATGCGCCGCGCCTACCGCCGGGACAAGTACCTGGGCATCCTGGACCGGGTCCGGGCCGCGATCCCGGGCGCCGCCATCACCACCGACATCATCGTCGGCTTCCCGGGCGAGACCGAGCAGGACTTCCAGGACACCCTGGACCTGGTCCGGCGGGCCCGGTTCGCCGGCGCGTTCACGTTCCAGTACTCGCCCCGGCCCGGCACCCCGGCCGCGCTGATGTCCGGCCAGGTCCCGGCCGCCGTCGTGGCCGAGCGCTACCAGCGGCTGACGGCCCTGGTCGAGGAGATCACCCTGGCCGAGAACCAGGCGTTCACCGGCCGCCAGGTCGAGGTGCTGGTGGCCGAGGGGGAGGGCCGCAAGGACGGGGCCACGCACCGGCTGTCCGGCCGGGCGCGGGACAACCGGCTGGTGCACTTCGCGCCCGGTGACACCGGGCCGCGCCCCGGGGACCTGGTGAGCACGGTGGTGACCCGGGCCGCGCCGCACTACCTGGTGGCCGACGGCGAGCCGCTGGCCGTGCGCCGCACCCGGGGCGGCGACGCGTGGCAGGCCCGCCACGAGCAGCCCGCCCTGGCCGCGGCCGGCCCGGTCGCGGTGCCGCTGGGCATGCCCACCATCGGCCGCCCCGCCACAAGCACTGCATTGGATGTGAGTTTGCTGTAGTCCCAACTACACCAATCCCTCATTCACGGGCTGGGCTGGGGGACCGCGGTGGCCACTCAGGCCGACCGCGCCGCACCACGCGTACCCGCCCGGGCGGCACCACGCGCACCCGCCCGGGCGGCATCGGCCCGGGCCAGTTCATGCCGGCCCGTCTCGATGCCCTCGCCGGTGAGCTGGTAGTACCGCCGCGGCGGCCGCCCATCGGCGCCGGCGGGCTCCCAGGCCGAGCTGACCAGCCCCTGCTCCTGCAGCCGGCCCAGCATCGGGTACAGCGTGCCGCTGGGCAGCCCGGACGCCTTCATCAGGTCGTAGCCATAACGGGGTTTGGCCGGGTCGGCCAGAAACGCCCGCAGCACCCGCTCCAGCGGCCCAGTGAGCTTCATGCCCCAATCCTACATATGTCGAGTTAGCCCGTGCGGGCCGGGCCAACCTCGGCGGCGGCGGCTGCGTCCTAGCAGGTGAGCGGCCTGTTGGGGCCGCACGACCAAGGGGGACCAATGCCGTTTTCACTGCGCGCCGCCCGGCGCGCCGCCGCCGCGGCGGGGCTCGCCGCCACGACCCTGCTGAGCGCCACCACCGCTGAGGCAGCGACGGGCCAGGTGGGCCATCCGGCGGGCACGCCGCGCTGCACGCTGAGCCGGCTCAACGTCTGGATCGGCGTGCCGGGCAGCGCCGCGGCGGGCTCGGTCGCCTACCCGCTCGAGTTCTCCAACGTCTCCGGCCGCGCCTGCCACCTGTTCGGCTATCCCGGGGTGTCCGCGATCGGCCGCCGCGGCCAGCGGCTGGGCAGCCCGGCCGGCCGCGACCGGGCGTTCCGGCCGCGGCTGGTCATCCTGCGCCGCGGCGGCACCGCGCACGCGCTGCTGACCATCACCGAGGCCGGCAACTTCCCGGCCCGGCAGTGCAGGCTGCGCACCGCGGTGGCGCTGCGGGTCATCCCCCCGAACGGGGCCCGCCCCGCGTTCGTCCCGCTCCGCTTCCCTGCCTGCTCCCGTAAAGGCCCCGTCTACCTGCACATTCGCGTCGTGCGGCCGGGCGTGGGCATCCCGGGCGTCAGCCAGTAGCAAAACCACCAGCATGCTGAACGGCCAGTACCCGGCACTGGCCGTTAGGCAGCATGCATGGTCTTGCCGGGGGACCCGGCAGACTGTGCGGTGTGGCAGAACGGGTGATCGCGGTGCTCGGGCCGACCGCGGCGGGCAAGTCCGAGCTGGCGCTGCGGCTGGCCGCGGACGTTGGCGGCGAGATCATCAACGCGGACTCGATGCAGCTGTACGCGGGGATGGACATCGGCACGGCCAAGCTCAGCGTGGCCGAGCGCCGCGGCGTCCCGCATCACCTGCTGGACGTGTGGGACATCGGGTACCCGGCCAATGTGGCCGAGTACCAGCGGCTGGCCCGCGCGGCCATCGCCGCGGTGACCGGCCGCGGCCGGGTGCCGATCCTGGCCGGCGGGTCGGGCCTGTACCTGCGCGCGGCCCTGGACGAGCTGGAGTTCCCGGGCACCGACCCGGCCGTGCGGGAGCGGCTGGAGCAGGAGCTGGCGCGGACCGGCCCGGGCCCGCTGCATGCCCGGCTGGCCGGGCTGGACCCGGCGGCGGCGCGCGGCATCTTGCCCTCGAACGGGCGGCGGATCGTCCGCGCGCTGGAGGTCATCGAGGTGTCCGGGCGGCCGTTCACCGCCACGCTGCCCCGGTACGAGTCGGTGTACCCGGTGCTGCAGCTCGGGCTGCGGGTGCCACGGGCCGAGCTGGACGAGCGGATCGCGGCCCGGGTGGACCGGATGTGGCAGGCCGGTTTCGTGGCCGAGGTGCGCCGCCTGGACCAGGCCGGCCTGCGCGCGGGCCGGACGGCCAGCCGGGCGCTCGGCTATCAGCAGGTGCTGCGCTTCCTGGCCGGCGAGTGGACCGAGCAGCAGGCCCGGGAGGAGACGGTCAGGGCCACCCGGCGGTTCGCCCGCCGCCAGGAGGCCTGGTTCCGCCGGGATCCCCGGGTGAGCTGGCTGGACGCCGGGCACGGGGCGGATCCGCACCGGCTGGCGCTGGCTACGATCAGCACATGCGGTTCGGCAAGGGGCATGGCACCGAGAACGACTTCGTGATCCTGCCCGACCCTGGCAACACTCTCGACCTGCGGACCAGCCTGGTCACCCGGTTGTGCGACCGGCGGGCCGGCCTGGGCGCGGACGGGGTGCTGCGCGTGGTCCGCACGGCCGAGCTGCCCGGCGGCCGGGGCGACGCGCCGGAATGGTTCATGGACTACCGCAACGCGGACGGCAGCATCGCCGAGATGTGCGGCAACGGGGTCCGGGTGTTCGCCCGCTACCTGCTCGAGCATGATCTGGCCAGCGGGCCGGACTTCGGCGTGGCCACCCGGGGCGGGGTCAAGCAGGTGCACGTCGAGCCGGATGGCCGGATCACCGTGGACATGGGCCCGGTCACCGTGCTCGGGGCCAGCCGGGCCGTGCTCGGCGGGGCCGTGCTGGAAGGGCTGCGGATCAGCGTGGGCAACCCGCACCTGGCCCTGCTGGTGGACGGCAAGCTGGGCAAGTTCGACCTGTCGGTGCCGCCCGGGCTCGACCCGGGCGACTTCCCGGACGGCGGCAACGTGGAACTGGTCCGGGTCACCGGGAGCGCCGCGGTCACCATGCGGGTGCACGAGCGGGGCAGCGGGGAGACCCGGTCCTGCGGCACCGGGGCCGTCGCGGCCGCCGCCGCCGCGGCCGCCCGGTTCCCCGCGCCCACCGGGCCGGGCACCGGCTCCTGGCAGGTCACCGTCCCGGGCGGCGAGCTGACCGTGCGGCTGGAGGCGGGCACCAGCTGGCTGACCGGCCCGGCCGTGATCGTCGCCGAAGGCGACCTGGACCCCGGCTGGCTGGCCGGCAGCCCCGTCGGCTGACCGGCCGCCTGACCCAGAGCCTGACCCAGAGCCTGACCGGCCGCCTCGGCCGGAAAATGCGGTGCGCCGCGCGGTGGCGCGTGCTTACGATGCGGCCGTGCCCGAGCAGAGCGCAGGTCTGACCGGCATTCCCGGCCTGCCCTGGGCGTCACTGTCTCACCGCCAGGTCCTGGCCGAGCTGGCCGGAGCGGGCTGGGTGCCCTGCGGCGTGGGCGACTGGGCGGTGGCACTGCGCTCGCCGGAGGGAGACCTGGCCGCCCGGGTCTGCCCGTTCGACCCGGCCTACTGGGCCTTCGTGGACCTGTGCCGCGAGTGCGCCGGCAACCGGTGGCTGCCGCGCATCGACCTGGCGGCCGGCCTCGAAGGCGGCGGTTCGGTCGTGTTCCTGGAGTACGTCGCGCCGGTGGGCCATCCGGTCGTCAAGGGGTTCGCCGAGCAGTGGCGGGCCCGGGCGGGCGACGCCGAGTTCCAGGAGGTCCGCCGGGCCGCGGAACGGATCGACGCGCGGTACCGGGAGTCGACGCCCTGGTGGGGCCGGTGCGACCTGGACGACGCGCACATCTACCGGGCCGCGGGCCGGCCGGTGCTGCTGGACATCTACTGCATGGCTGGGTCGGACCTGTACCAGGCGATCCTGGACGACGTCGCCGCGGTGCACCGCCGGATCCCGCGCGACCGGATGCGCTACGCGCTGGACATCCCGTACATCGCCCGGGAGAACAGCGCCGCGGAGATCCTGGCGCTGAGGAAGGCCTGGGCCCGCGTGGCCGGATGACCGCGGCCTTACTCCGGCTGGCTGCCGCTGGATTCTGGCTGGCTGCCGCCGGTCAGGCTGGAGACCGGCAGGCCGCGCAGGGACGCGTCGAGCACCTCGGCGATGTGCGCCACGGCGGGGGGCTGGCCGGCGCCGGCCGCGGCCATGGCCGACGCGATCTGCAGGCTGCACCCGGGGTTGGCCGACACGACCAGCGGCGCGCCGGTGGCCAGCACCGCCTGGGCCTTGAGCGCGCCGAGCTGGCCGGCCGCCTCGGGCTGCAGCAGGTTGTACACCCCGGCCGAGCCGCAGCAGGTCCCGCCGTCGGCCAGCTCGGCCAGCCGCAGCCCCGGGATGGCCCGCAGCAGGTCGCGGGGCTGCTGCTTGATCCGCTGCGCGTGCCCCAGGTGGCAGGCGTCGTGGTAGGCCACGGTGACCTCCAGCGGGTGCCGGGCGCCGCGCGGTCCCTCGTCGCTGGCGGCCAGTTCGGCCAGGTACTCGCTGAGATCGCGGACCTTGGCCGCCGCCTGGGCCGCCCGGGGCGCCCAGTCACCGCCGTCCGGGCCCTCGCCGGCATGCCGCAGCAGCTCGCCGTACTCCTTCATGGCCGACCCGCAGCCGGCCGAGTTCACCACGATCACGTCGACGTCCGCGGCCTCGAACGCGGCGATGGTCCGCCGGGCGAACCGGGCCGCCTCGGCCACCCGCCCGCTGTGCAGGGACAGCGCGCCGCAGCAGCCCTGCCCGGCCGGGATGACCACGTCGCAGCCCTCGGCCGCGAGCAGCCGGGCCGTGGCCTCGTTCACCCCGGGGAAGAACACCTGCTGCACGCAGCCGGTCAGCATGCCCACCACCGCGCGGCGCGGGCCCTCGGCGGGCACCCGGCCGGCCGCCAGCCGGTGCTGCCCGTGGCCGGGCGCCGGGGCCACCCGGAGCGAGGCCACCAGCTCGGGGGCCAGCCGGCCGGCCAGCGGGCTGCGGCCGATCCGCCGGTTCAGCCCGGTGCGCTGGGCCATCTTCAGCGGCCCGGTCAGCAGCCGCAGGCGGCGCGGGTACGGGAACGTGGCGAAGATCGCGGCGCGGGCGGCCCTGGCCCGCGCCGACCGGGGCGGCTCCGGCGCCGGCGGCCGGCCCGTGGCGCCCGCCGCGCCCGCCGGGCCCGCGCCCGCCGGGCCCGCGGCGCCGGGCGCGGCGCGCGGCGGCTCCTCCTGCCAGCTGCGCGCCGCCTCGATGAGCCGGTCGTAGCGCACCCCGGACGGGCAGGCGGGCACGCAGGCCATGCAGCCCAGGCAGCGGTCCAGGTGGCTGGCGGCCGCCTCGCTGGCCTGCCCGCCGTCCAGTAGCTGGCTGATCAGGTGGATCCGGCCGCGCGGCGAGTCCATCTCCTCGCCCCACAGCTGGTAGGTCGGGCAGGCGGGCAGGCAGAACCCGCAGTGCACGCAGTCGGAAGCCAGCTCGCGCAGCTCACCGGTGGGATCGATGGGTGATGCGGTCATCTGCGGACCTCCGGCATCTACAGCCCTCCGGCGAAGCGGCCGGGTGCCATCAGGTACCCGGGGTCGAACTGCTCCTTGACCGCGCGCATCAGGCTGAGCGAGGGCACCGGGCCCCACATGTCCACGGTGCCGCGGACCGCGGCCGGCGCGGTCAGCACCACCGCGCTGGCCCGGCTGGGCGGCCCCTCGCCGCCGGCGAGCTCCTGGCCGGCGCCGCGGTCCGGGAGAGCACGGTCCAGGGAGGCGCGGTCCAGGCCGTCCCGCAGGCGCGTGACGAACGTGGCGGCGGCGGCCGGGTCGGCGTCGCCGTCCAGCACCGCGTACAGCACGCCCGCGGCGGCCGAGCCGTTCACCGCCGGATCCAGCCCGGCCTCCTGACCCGCGGTGTCGATGGCGGCCAGCACACCGGGCAGCGCGGCGGCCCAGAAGCTGATCCGCAGGACGGTGGGCTCGGCCGGGCCGTGCGGGCCGGTCACCAGCCGGGCCGGCTGGGCCGCGCCCCACCACGGCGGCGGGCCGTCCGAGGCGGCGGTGCCCGCGCCGAGCACGTCGCGCAGCAGCGCGGCCCGTTCGGCCACTCCGGCCGGGTCGCCCTCCAGCAGTACCCCCACCCGGACCAGGCCGTCCCGGCCCGGCCGGTCGATCTCCACCGCCACCGGCGCCAGGTCGGTGCCGGCCGCGGCCGCGACCGCCTGGCTGGCCGCCGCGGTGTCGGCGTAGCCCGCGGTGACGAACACCACCGCGGCCGGGACCGGGTGCAGCCGGAACACCGCCTCGGTGATCAGGCCCAGCGTGCCGTACGAGCCGGCGTACAGCTTGCCCAGGTCGTAGCCGGCCACGTTCTTCACCACTTTGCCGCCGGACTTGGCCACGGTCCCGGGCGGCCGGACCACGGTGATGCCGATGACCAGGTCCCGCGGGGTGCCGTAGCGCAGCCGCCGCGGACCGGCCGTGCCGGTGGCCAGCATCCCGCCGATCGTCGGCGAGCCGGCCGCCGCACCGCCTGCCGCACCGCCTGCCGCACCGCCTGCCGCACCGGCCATCGCGCCGGCCGCCGGGCTGGCGGCCACGCCCGCGGCCGTGCCGTTCGGGCCGCTGGGCAGGCCGGGCGGCGGATCCAGGGCGAGCTGCTGCCCGGCCGTCGCGAGCACCCCGGCCAGCTGCCCGAGCGTGACCCCGGCCTGCACCCGGACCACCAGGTCCCCGGCCGCGTGCTCGACGATCTGGTTCAGCCGCCCGGTGTCGATGATGAGGTCGCAGCGCCGTGGCGGGGCGCCCCAGCCGATCCGGGTGCCGCTGCCCCGTGGCACCACGGCCAGATCGTGCTCGGCCGCCATGGCCAGCAGCGCGCTCGCTTCGTCCGTGCCGGACGGGGCCGCGACCCAGTTCGGCACCACCCCGGCGACCGCGTCCCGGGGTCCGGCCGGCCGGACCGTGCGGCACGCCTTGGCCAGCGCTCCCGGGATAGAAGTGGTGGTCAAAACTGCTCCGCCAGGCCCGCTTTGACCGCCGGATGCACATCGCGGCGCGGCCCGGGCACTTCGCCGCACAGCCGCGGCGTGGGGAAGATCTTCCCTGGGTTGCACAGCCCGGCCGGGTCGAACGCGCAGCGCAGCAGCTGCATGGTGTCCAGGTCCTCCGCGCTGAACATCTTCGGCATGTACTTGGCCTTGTCCGAGCCCACGCCGTGCTCGCCGGTGATCGAGCCGCCGTGCTGGATGCACAGGTCCAGGATCGCGCCGGACAGCTTCTCGGCCGCCTCCTCCTCGCCCGGCACGGCGTCGTCGTACAGCACCAGCGGGTGCAGGTTGCCGTCCCCGGCGTGGAACACGTTGGCCACCCGGATGCCGGACTCGCTGGACAGCGCGGCGATCTTGTCCAGCACCTCGCCCAGGGCGGTCCGCGGCACCACGCCGTCCTGCACGATGTAGGCCGAGCTGATCCGGCCCACCGCGGCGAACGCGGACTTGCGGCCGGCCCAGATGGCGGCCCGCTCGGCCGGGTCGTCCGCCGCCCGGATCTCGGTCGCGCCCGCCTCCTGGCACAGCGCGCGTACCGCGGCCACGTCCCTGCGGACGTCGGCCTCTGGCCCGTCCAGCTCCACCACCAGCACCGCGCCGGCCCCGGCCGGGTAGTTGCACGCCACCGCGGCCTCGGCCGCCTCGATGGCCAGCGCGTCCATCATCTCGATGGCGGCGGGCAGGATGCCCGCCCCGATGATCGCGGATACCGCGGTGCCGCCCGCGCCGGTGCTGTGGAAGCCGGCCAGCAGGGTGGTGATCACCTGCGGGATCCTGGTCAGCTTCACCACGATCTTGGTGACGATGCCCAGCGTGCCTTCCGAGCCGGTGAACGCGCCGACGAGGTCGTAACCGGGTGCGTTGCCGGTGCCGTCGCCCAGCCAGGTCAGCTCGCCGGCCGGGGTGACGACCTGCAGCCCGGTCACGTGATGCACGGTGAAGCCGTTCTTCAGGCAGTGCGCGCCGCCGGAGTTCTCGGCCACGTTGCCGCCCACCGAGCAGATCACCTGGCTGGACGGGTCGGGCGCATAGAAGTACCCGTACGGCCGGGCCGCGGTGCTCACCGCCAGGTTGGTCACCCCGGGCTCCACGATGGCGCGCTGGCTGACCGGGTCGATCGCGATGATCCGGCGCATCCGCGAGGTGACGATCAGCACGCCGTCGGTGCGCGGCAGCGCGCCGCCGGACAGCCCGGTGCCCGAGCCGCGGGCCACGAACGGCACCCCGGCCCGGGCGCACTCGGTGACCACTGCCGCCACCTGCTCGGCCGTCTCCGGCAGCACGACCAGGGCGGGCGCGGCCCGGTGCGAGGTCAGCCCGTCGCATTCGTAGGTGCGCAGCTCAGCCGGATCCGATACCACCCCGCCAGGGCCGCATATCTCGGTCATCCGGGGCACCATCGCCTCGACCGTCATCGCGCCTCCCATCAGGGGCCCGGGCCCGGCGGCCGCCGCCCGCGGGGGCCCTTACTCCCAGATTGCCTTCCCGCCGCCCGGGAGTCCATGCTGCCCGCGGGCCGTGTCGCAAAGTGCTACGGCATCTCCTCGTAGGCGGGCAGGGTGAGGAACTCAGCGTAGTCATCGGCCAGCGCGACCTGGCTGAACAGCCCGACCGCCTGGTCGTAGCGCGGCGCGTCGAAGCCGTCACCGGCGGCCGTGCGGATCGTGTCAAGCTCCTCGCCGATGAGCCGCTGCACCAGGCCGGTGGTCACCGCCTGGCCATCGTCCAGCCGGACGTTGTTGTGGATCCACTGCCACACCTGGGACCGGGAGATTTCCGCCGTGGCCGCGTCCTCCATCAGGTTGAAGATGGCCACCGCCCCGTTGCCGCCCAGCCAGGACGCCAGGTACTGCAGCCCGACGCTGATGTTGTTGCGCAGCCCGGCCTCGGTGATGGTGCCCGGCGTCTTGCTCACCGCGAGCAGGTCGGCGGCGGACACGCTGACCTCCGGGCGCTGCTTGCCGAGCTGGTTCGGCGAGCTGCCCAGGGTGGCGTCGAACACCTCACGGCACAGCGCCACCAGGTCCGGGTGGGCCACCCAGGACCCGTCGAAGCCATCCCCGGCCTCGCGGGTCTTGTCGTCGCGCACCTTGGCCATGGCCACCGCGTTGACTTCCGGGTCGCGCCGGCTCGGGATGAACGCGGCCATCCCGCCCATGGCGTGCGCGCCGCGGGCGTGGCACGTCTTCACCAGCAGCTCGGTGTAGGCCCGCATGAACGGGGCGGTCATCGTGACCGAGTTCCGCTCCGGCAGCACGAACTCCTGGCCCCGGCTGCGGAACTTCTTGATCACGCTGAACAGGTAGTCCCACCGGCCCGCGTTCAGCCCGGCGCTGTGCTCGCGCAGCTCGTAGAGGATCTCGTCCATCTCGAACGCGGCCGGGATGGTCTCGATCAGCACGGTGGCCCTGATCGTGCCGCGCGGGATGCCCAGCTGGTCCTGGGCCAGGCTGAACGCGTCGTTCCACAGCCGGGCCTCGAGGTGGCTCTCCATCTTGGGCAGGTAGAAGTACGGCCCGGAGCCCTTGTCCAGCTGGCGCCGCGCGCAGTGGAAAAAGTACAGCGCGAAGTCGAACAGGCTGCCGGACACCCGCTGCCCGTCCACCAGGACGTGCTTCTCGTCCAGGTGCCAGCCCCGGGGCCGGACCACGATCGTGGCCAGCTCGCTGTCCGGCTTCAGCCGGTACGACTTGCCCTCCTCGCTGGTGAAGTCCAGCGTCCGGTCCAGGGCGTCGATCAGGTTGAGCTGGCCGGTGACCATGTTCTCCCAGAGCGGCGTGTTGGCGTCCTCGAAGTCGGCCAGCCACACGTTGGCCCCGGAGTTGAGCGCGTTGATGGTCATCTTCCGGTCGGTCGGGCCGGTGATCTCCACCCGGCGGTCGACCAGCCCGGGTGCGGGCGCGGCCACCCGCCAGTCCGGGTCCTCCCGGATGGCCCGGGTGCCGGGCAGGAAGTCCAGCATCGCCCCGGCGGACAGCTCCTGCTGCCGGCCCGCCCGTGCCGCCAGCAGCTCGGCCCGGCGGTCGCCAAGCTCGCGCTGCAGCGCCACGACCAGGTCGATGGCCCCCGGGGTGAGCACCTCGTCGAAGCGGTCTCCCTGCGGTCCCGTTATCTCCACACTGTCGCTGGCCATGCCGCGCTCCTCCCGGTATCGGCTGGCCGCCATGTTACTCGCGGGTAATGACGGCCTGGGGCACAACCCGCGCGCAGCGGGTGTTTATTGAGGTGAGCGTAACCCGGAGGCATGACAGCATTGGCAGACCAGTACACCGAAAGCCCGTCGACCCACCGTGAGCAGGCCATGACCGATCCCATCGAGCAGCCCGCCAGCCCCGCCGAGCACCTGGGCGGCGC
>Ga0335085_10013677_pt1 | contig 11880 bp, 5 predicted proteins | sample Lox_Sample_45_FD_206712 | JGI IMG/M metagenome (GOLD analysis project Ga0335085, IMG submission 206712) | Soil microbial communities from Loxahatchee National Wildlife Refuge, Florida, United States - Lox_Sample_4.5 | ecosystem: Environmental > Terrestrial > Soil > Wetlands | place: USA: Florida...
GCGACTGCGAGGGATGGAGTGTGCTGCTTCCAGTGGATACGCTGAAGCATTTTATTGCCATAAGCTTGTGATGTGACTGCGTGATCGTAGCCTACTCGGATTCGCCGCCGGTAAGGCTGCTTTTTTGCTTCTGAATGCAGCATGAAGGACTTAAAAGAAAAAACAATACGTGGTGGGCTGGCAAGAGTCTCTGCCCAAGGAGCTAATTTTCTCCTTCGCCTAGGATCTCTAATGGTTTTGGCACGCCTGCTCGGGCCCAAAGAGTTCGGACTAGTGGGCATGGTCACTGCTTTCACCGGTGTTTTGACGCTCTTCCGGGATTTCGGCCTATCGTCAGCCGCAATTCAACGTGCGACGGTTACAGAGGATCAGCTTTCGACCTTGTTCTGGATAAATATCGTAGTCGGTGCCGCACTGGCGCTTGTGGCCGTCCTATTGGCGCCTGCGATCGTTGCTTTCTATCACGAACCTCGACTCTTAAGGGTCACGATGGTCTTGGCAGCTGCATTTCTCTTCAATGCAGCAGGTGTACAGCATGGAGTCCTGCTGCAGCGTCAGATGCGCTTTACCGTCCTTGCTGTGATCAACACAGTCAGCTTGATCGTTGGCACTGTAATTGCCATTGGCGGCGCGATGGCGGGCTACGGATACTGGGCACTTGTAGCAATGAGTGTTGCAATACCATTGACGAATACCGCCGGTTGTTGGCTCGTTGTAGGGTGGATTCCCGGGTTGCCCCATAGGCGTGCTGGCATCCGTTCAATGGTCCGTTTCGGAGGTACTATCACGCTAAATAGCCTCGTCGCCTATGTGGCCAGTAACTTTGAGAAGGTCCTGTTGGGAAGATTCTGGGGCGTAGATGCACTCGGTCTTTACGGACGGGCGTACCAGCTTATTAACATTCCAACTGACAATCTTAACCAGGCGGCTGGCGAAGTAGCCTTCTCAGCGCTCTCTCGGCTTCAAAATGATCCCGGGCGACTGAAGAGCTATTTTCTCAAGGGTTATTCGATCGTCTTGGGACTGACCATTCCTATCACAGTCGCCTGCGCTCTTTTTGCCGATGATATTATTCGCGTTGTTCTGGGTGCGAAGTGGTCTGCAGCGGCCCCAATTTTCCGTTTGCTGGCTCCGACAATTGTGGCTTTTGCGATAGCCAATCCGTTATTCTGGCTGCTCTCGTCGCTTGGACTTGTCGGAAGAAGTTTGAAAATGGGTCTGGTAATAGCTCCGATTATGATTCTGAGCTATGTTATTGCGTTGCCCTATGGACCAAAGGCCGTCGCATTCGCCTACTCTACTGTGATGGTGCTGTGGGTCATACCGCTAATTGCTTGGACCACGCATGGCACGGTGATCTCCTTTCGTGACATCTTGCTGGTTGTGAGCCGTCCGCTAGCCTCAAGCATAGGCGCGGCCGCTCTTGCCTTCGGCGTACGATCCGTCTACGGTCAGTTGCTGCCCGTTTTGCCGCGCCTCGTGCTAGAAAACAGCGTTCTTCTCGTGGCGTTTGCAGTGATCCTGTTGTTCGTCACGGGGGAAAAATCACTGTATCTGACTCTCCTGCGGGGATTGATGGGCTCTTCTTCCTCACCCATCGCGGCTTTTGAAAAGCCCGAGGCTTGATGAATCCGTCTGCGGCATTTCCTGTGTAGCCTTACTTTGTTTTTTTGTCAATCCGGCTGCGTACCGACAATATCCAAGATAATCGCCAGAGAAACACGATGAAGATTGGTCTTTTGGATCACATGGGATACGGCAACCTGGGAGATGCCGCCACTCAGGAGGCCCTCATTGAAAACATGAGGAGGCGCATGCCAGGTGTCGAAATTGTCGGTTTCTCACTCAATCCCGAGGATACCAAAAGACGGCATGGCATCCGCAGCTACTCAATTACGCAGTGGCATCCGGGATTGGCCAAGTCAACAGATACCGGCACGTCCGATATCGGCGAGATGCGGAGCTTCAAGTCGATCTTAAAGCAGATTCCGATCTTTTCGACGATAGTCAAGAGGCTTCTCTATCTATACAGAGAGTTCGCGCACCTAATACGTTCATTCAAAGTGTTGAGATCATTAGATAGCCTCGTAATTGCTGGTGGTGGCCAGCTGAGCGAACTTTGGCGTGGTCCGTGGTCACATCCCTACAACGTACTCAAGTTCTCAGTGCTTACCAAGGCTGCACGCAGAAAGCTAATTGTCTTGAATGTAGGTGCCGGGCCTCTGGATAGCGGCTTGGCTAAAGCGTTTGTCAAATGGTCCGTCACTCTAGCGGACTACGTGTCATTTCGGGATATAGTATCGCAAACTTTGGTCCAACGGCTTGGTGTAAAGCGTGACACTCACGTCTTTCCAGACTCAGCTTATGCCCTTGACCTCTCATGTTGTGAAGCCAGCACTTCGGGACCCGTCCTGAGGCCGACTGTCGGAATCAATCCGATTGGCTTCTGCGATCCGCGCATTTGGCCAAAACAAGACGAAGCCGCATACTCGCGGTACTTGGGTAAACTGGTCACCATTGTGCAATGGCTCATAAAACACAACTATAGGGTGCGGGTGTATTCTGGCGAAGCGAGCGTCGATCTATACGCCCTTGAGGACCTTAAAACTCGCTTGATGAGCAGTGTGTCGCTAAACGATGATGACATCGTGTTCCTCCCGCCTGCCAACAGCGTACAGGCCTTGTTGGCCGAGATGACATCTCTCGATTTCGTAATTACCTCCAAGTTTCATGGCGTAATATTTTCGCATCTCCTCGCAAAGCCAGTCATCGCTATTAGCTATCATCAAAAGATCTCTGACTTGATGAAGATCGTAGGCCACGATCAGTATTGCGTCCCTATAGAAAATTTCACTAGCAAGCGCGTTGAAGAGATATTTACATCGTTGGTTAGCGAGAGCCAGAGCCTTAAATCCACCTTTCGTGAAACTGCCAGGAGTTATTCAGCGCGATTGACGGAGCAATTTGACTACCTGTTCATATCCGAAGGGCTGCAGCAATCTCATAACGCCGTGCGAGCAGATGATGGCACCGTCGTTACACGTCCAATCTAGGCACAGTGTCCGCCTGACCTGCCATCAGGGCAAACGACCATGCGATCGCATCCACTAGTGAGCGTTGTAACGCCAGTTTACAACGAAGAAGAAAATCTCGCGGAGTGTATCGAGAGCGTGCTTGCTCAGTCTTACGAGAACTGGGATTACACGATCGTTGATAACTGCAGCACCGACGGTACGTTGGAGGTTGCGCGTCGGTATGCTGCGATAGACCGACGGATTCGCGTCCACCGGAATAAGGAGTTTCTCAGCGTTATCGCAAACCACAATAACGCATTGCGACAGATCTCACTCTCAAGTAAATATTCCAAGGTGGTGCTTGGAGACGATTGGATATTTCCCAAATGCATCGAGGAGATGGTTGACCTCGCCGAAACACATCCGTCGATAGGGATTGTGGGCGCCTATTCAATTGAAGGAAATGGTGTTGCCTGGACGGGATTGCCATATCCCAGCCCACTGGTTTCTGGACGGGAGATTTGTCGCAGTCACCTGCTAGAAGGTTTATATGTATTCGGATCGGCAAACGCCGTTCTTTATCGCTCGGATTTGGTGAGGAGCCATGATCCTTTTTACAATGAAGCCAATATCCACGCCGACACCGAGGTGTGCTTTGCCCTCCTGAAGAAGTCGGACTTTGGATTTGTTCATCAGATCCTTACCTTCACAAGACTTCGGCAGGGCTCGCTCAATACTGTTTCCCAGGATCGTCATAGCGATTTGCCACACATGCTGAACGTTCTCATTGGCTATGGTCCCTATTACTTGAGTAGTGAAGAACTGCAGATGCGCCTGAGCGCGCACCTGCTGGAGTACTACAGATTCTTAGGCAAAAGCCTGATGCTGGGTCGAGAGGCTACCTTTTGGGATTACCATAGGGCGGAATTAGTCAAGGCTGGAGTTGGCTTCAGTCACTTTCGCCTAGCTAGAGGGGTGGCTACATTCCTTGGGGACGCAGTCGTGAACCCAAAAGCGTCCGTAGAGAGGGCCCTCAGGCGACTTCGCCTGAGAGGGGCTTCTCGTATACAGGACAGCGCCTTAGCCCGCGTCTCCGACGCTGTCCATTAAATCAGATGGCACTCACAAGCCGCCCCCGTGAATCGAGCCATCTGGGTACAGACTAGATCACGATCATAGCTGGGTTACCAGCCGAAACAGTTGTTCATTCGCTAGCTCCATAGCGACATGCTCGACGCGGTAAACAGCAGCACACATTTAGTAGCGCGGAGACGACAGCTCATGTCTTATATACACCCGCTTCCAGCGTCGCCCTCATTCACTGGCAAAGGCCTGTCGGGATACACGTTTGGACCACTGAAGCAACAAGACTGTGAGATCTATTACATCGAGGTAGAGAAGGGCCACGATGTCTTTATGATAAGCAGGAGGATTACACGTACCTATTATGTACTGTCGGGAGTGGGGCAATTCATAATTGACGGTCAAAACTATCCTGTTGAAGAGGGCGTTCTGGTAGAGGTGCCACCGCAGATAGAGTATTGTTATTCGGGGAAGATGACGCTGATAGCGATCTCGCGACCGCGCTGGTTCAAAGACAACGATACGTTTACGAAATGGAATCCAGACGTCTTTGGCCATGATGCCGCTTTTGGACCGCGACCGAACCCGTGGTTGACCAAAATAGTACGTGCGAGAGTCTTCGGAAAACGGCCGGTGAACGGCTACTTACGACTCAACCAGAAGGTATGGAATAGTCTCCCATCATTTGTCACTTCACTTAGGCCAGTGCGCTTGTATGGCAATATCTTGCATAAGATCGCGCGTATGCAGGGTGTGCGGGCTCAGGCGTTGGCCACGTTATTTCTGCGGAACAGGCCTCAACTGGAATTAATCCGGCGCCTTCTCCCACAGGTTGTAAGGGGGGGCTCACTAAAGGTCGCAGTGTTAGGGTGTAGCACGGGCGCCGAGGTATATTCAGTAGCGTTGACCATTCGGGCTGCACGCCCTGACATAAAACTCAGGCTAAATGCTGTAGATATTTCCAGAGAGGCAGTCGAGGTCGCGCGAGAGGGTACCTACTCTCCTCAGAAATCCCGACTGTCGGGTACACATGTCTGCGAAACTATGACGGCTATTGAAATTGAGACTCTATTTGATAAAGACGGGGATGTTTTAAGGGTCAAACCGTGGATCAAGGAAGGCATATGCTGGCGCGTCGGTGACGCCGGAGAGCCAGAGATGTTAGGTGTCCTCGGTCGGCAAGATATTGTGTTAGCGAACAATTTCCTGTGCCATATGGAACCGGCAGAAGCGGAGAATTGCCTGCGTAACATCGGTCGCCTCGTGACACCAGGGGGCAACCTTTTTGTTTCTGGAGTCGATCTCGATGTCCGGGCAGCAGTTGCTCGTGAACTGGGATGGGAGCCACTGCAAGAGCTATTCGAAGAAATCCACTATGGAGACCCCTATTTGGGAAAATACTGGCCCTCTCAGTACGCTGGTCTGGAACCATTAGACAAGAACCGTCGGGACTGGCGAATCCGTTACGCTGCAGCGTTTCGGTTGGCTGGCAACGAGTCTCTGGTGAACATGGAATGCCAGGAAGAATTTGCCTGCGATACCTGGGGAGGGGTCTGACAGATGGTGCTGTCCGATCGATTCGCCGGCAAAACTGTGCTGGTGACTGGTGGCAGCGGCTTCATCGGAACCCATGTCTGTAGACGGCTCACGGAGTGCGGCGGGAACGTGCATGCCGTCTCTCGTAAGTATCGGCCGCAGCTGAACGAACAGATAAGATGGTGGCAGGCCGAGCTTTCAGATATTGCTGCGGTCCGTCGCGTTTTAAGAGCCGTGCAGCCACAAGTAGTATTCCATTTGGCCAGCCGGGTCGTTGGCGCTCGGGAACTGAATGCGGTCTTGCCCACTTTCTACGACAATCTGGTTAGCACGGTTCATCTATTAACTGTGGCTGCCGAGCTGGGTTGTGAACGCATCGTACTGGCGAGCTCTTCGGAAGAACCTGATCGGGTGGACAACGCGACGTTTGCGCGTTCTCCCTATGCAGCAGCGAAGTACGCGAGCAATATTTATGGGCGTACGTTTTATCGCCTGTTTGAGTTGCCAGTCGTGATGCCCCGCATTTTCATGACGTATGGCCCAGATCAAAAGGATCAACAGAAGCTCGTCCCGTTTGTAGTGCGCCATCTTCTCAGAGATGAATCCCCAAGACTCACCAGTGGTCACCGGAAAGCGGACTGGATATACGTGGACGACGTAGTCGAGGGCTTGCTAAAGGCAGCGGTTACACCTGGAATTGAGGGAAGCACGTTCGACTTGGGCACAGGGTCTCTGGTGTCTGTTCGTGAAATTGTTGAGCGGATCGCGCAAATAGTTGGCTCCTCAGCGGAACTAGTTTTCGGGACCATTCCAGATCGTCCATACGAGCAGGAACGAGCCGCTGACACCCATTTTATGTCCGACAAGGTCGGATTTCAGCCTGCAGTTTCCCTGAAGGAAGGCCTAGCATCCACTATAGCGTGGTATCGGCAGCAACTGAACCGGTATCAGGATCACCCGCATCCGCAGGTGTCTGATGAGGGTTCGGTGCGACCGCAGGCAAAGTTGTAGCCTGAGGACGCTCTGCTGCCAAGTTCAGAGGTTGCGTAGGTAATCTATTTGCACCTCTCTCTTGCCCGCCTCCTCTGAAGCTGTGACCGCCGCAGCTCCCTCCCTAAGAAATACCACCCTGAAATAAGTTCCTTGTGATTCCGTCCGACCTATCCTGGGCCGATGGTCTTTGGAGTGGTGAGAATGAAAGATCGAATTAAGCAATTAGCAAAGATCAGTCTGCTCGCGTTAATGTTAATCAACCTGAGTACCCTGTTCTCCAGTGGCCAGGTGTCAGTTCTGACTCAACATAACGACAACGCTCGCACCGGTCAGAACGTTAACGAGACGACTCTTAACACCTCGAATGTAAATGTCAATGGCTTTGGAAAGCTATTCTGGCGTACCGTCGACGGTTTCATCTATGCTCAGCCGCTGTATGTCCCGGGTGTTACCGTTCAGGGAGCAACCCACAATGTGGTTTACGTTGCTACACAGCACAACAGCGTCTATGCGTTCGATGCGGACAACCCCAATCAACCGGCTCCACTGTGGCAGGTGAATTTAGGGACACCTGTACCAAGCCAGGATATCTGTATTATTTCGGGTGACACCAATCCGGCTGATTGCCCTTACTACGATGTTAGCCCGGAGATTGGTATCACAAGCACGCCCGCCATCGATCCGGTCGCGGGAATCATATACGTCGTGAGCCGGACCAAGAATACCAGTAATAGTACTTATCACGACTACCTTCACGCATTGAGCCTGACAACTGGGGCCGAAGAGCTTGGCGGTCCAGTGGAACTCGTGGGCCAGGTGTATGGGACCGGCACGGGAAGTTCGGGCGGCATAGTCGCATTTCAACCTGTCTATCAGCTCCAGCGTCCGGCATTACTTCTTGAAAATGGTGCCCTTTATATCGCGTTCGGTTCCGTTGGCGATATTGGTGGTGTTTACCACGGCTGGGTGATGAGCTACAACGCCTCGACACTGCAACAGGAGGCGATATTCAACGTTACTCCGAATGGAAACGAAGGTGGAATCTGGAATTCCGGACAAGGGCCGGTTGCCGACGGCTCGGGCAACATCTACTTCTTGACCGCAAATGGTGACTTCAATGCGAATGTCCAGGGTGGCACAGATTACGGCGATTCATTCATAAAGTTCAATGGCCCGGGCCTTTCCGTAACAGACTACTTCACTCCTGACACTCAGGCGGCGCTGGCTGCGAACAATGAGGATCTCGGATCCGGCGGCCCGATGCTGATGCCGGGCACTTCGCTCATTCTCGGTATGGGCAAAGATGGAACCATGCGCGTGGTGAACACCACCAATATGGGTCACTACAACCCCGCCATCGACAACGATGTTCAGGATTTCGCCGCAACACCGAATGCTTTCTTCAGCTCTCCGATCTACTGGAACAGTCCCAATCACGGGCCGCTTATTTATATCTGGGGCGGAGGCGACTATCTAAAGGCGTTCCAATTTAATGGATCGACTTTTAATACGACCCCGGTTTCTGAAGGAACGATATTAAATAGTAGTGGGGATCCTAATGCAGCGGCGATGTCAATCTCTGCTGACGGAAGCCTGGTAGGAACGGGGATTCTTTGGGCGACGGGCTCAATTTCCCAGTGGGCCAAAGGAACTCAGGTCCCGGGTTATCTGCGCGCTTTCGATGCCACCAATCTGACCACTGAGCTATGGGACAGTACGCAGAGTCTCGCCCGCGACGATGTTGGTAATTCTGCCAAGTATAATCCCCCCACCATCGCTAATGGGAAAGTATATATAGGGTCCTTTTCTGGACAATTACAAGTTTATGGTTTGAATCCTCCCGCGTTTCAGGGAATACGGTTTGTTCAGGTTGCGTCAAATACGCCTCAATCAACTGTATCGTCGCTTTCTGCAGCGTATTCGTCAGCACAAACCGCCGGTGATCTGAACCTCGTCATCGTTGGTTGGAATGACACCTCTGCGGCAGTGCAGTCCGTTACCGATTCCGCCGGGAACACTTACACACTGGCGTTTGGTCCGACGAAGGGTACCGGACTGAGTGAATCGATCTATTACGCCAAGAACATCCTTGCCAGCGGCTCCAATACAGTGACGGTCACCTTTAATCAAGGGGCGACTAAACCGGATGTGCGGATCCTGGAGTACAGCGGAGTGGCGACGTCCAATCCTCTGGATGTATCGACAGGTGCATCGGGAAGCACCTATATCGCCGACAGCGGCTACGTGAATACGAATGCCGCGAATGAACTGATCGTTGGCGCCAGCATGGTGCAGGGTACTACTACAGTGATGGCAGGCGCACCGTTCACTCCCCGCGTGATTACGTCGCCGAATTCTGATCTTGCAGCCGATCGCCTCGTAAATGTTCCTGGTAGCTATCACTCGTGGGAACCCCTGAATGCGTCTGGCAACTGGGTGATGCAAGTCGTCACATTCAAGTCTGCTACCGCGAGCACCATACCGTTTGTGAGCAGCGTGACTCCAAACTCCGGTGCCATCTCAGGTGGAACCGCGGTAACGATTTCAGGGATCGACTTCGCGGCCGGCGACACGGTAACGTTCGGTTCAGCGGCGGCTACGAACGTGGTGGTGGTAAACAGTACAACCATTACGGCGACCGCGCCCGCGGGAAGCGCGGGTCCGGCGACGGTGACCGTGACGAATTCCGGCGGTCAGAGCGGCAGCCTGGTTAGCGGCTTCACTTATGTGGCACCGCCCACCGTTACAGGCGTCTCCCCGAGCAGCGGATCAACGTCTGGTGGCACGTCGGTGACCGTCACCGGCACCAACTTCGCCAGCGGTTCGACGGTGACGTTCGGCAGCAATGCGGCCACCAATGTGACGGTGGTCAACAGTACTACTATCACCGCCACTTCACCGGCGGGCAGCACTGGAGCAGTCACCGTCACCGTGACCAACTCGCTGGGCCAGAGCGGCAGCCTGGCCAGCGGCTACACCTATATCGTGCAGCCGACGGTAACGAGCGTCAGCCCCGGCACCGGTGTGGCTGCGGGCGGGACGGCAGTGACCATCACCGGGACCAACTTCGCTTCGGGTGCGACAGTGACCCTCGGCAGCAATGCGGCCACTAATGTGACCGTGGTGAATAACACCACCATCACCGCCACTACACCAGCGGGCACGGCCGGCGCGGTGACCGTGACAGTAACAGTGGGCGGTCAGAGCGGCAGCCTGGCCAGCGGCTTTACCTATGCGGGACTGCCGACGGTGACGGTGGTGAGTCCAAACAACGGGCCGGTGGCTGGCGGAACCTCGGTGACCATCACCGGCACCAACTTCGCCCCTGGTGCGACAGTGACGTTCGGTAGCAATGCAGCGACGGGCGTGACGGTGGTCAACAGCACCAGCATCACCGCCACCACCCCGGCTGCGGCGAGCGCAGGCGCGGTGACCGTCACGGTGACCAACATCGGTTCCCAGAGCGGCAGCCTGGCTGGCGGTTTTACCTACAACGTAGCCGCCGCCATCAGCTTTGCGCAGGTGGCCTCGGCCACACCACAGAGTTCGACGGCCACCGTCAGTGTGACCTACCCGGCAGCGCAGACGGTCGGGGATCTGAACGTGGTGGTTGTGGGCTGGAATGACACCACCTCAACGATCAGCACAGTGAAAGACAGTGTGGGGAACACCTACAAGCTGGCCGTCGGTCCGACAGTGGGGACGGGGATGCAGCAGTCGATCTACTACGCGGCCAACATCACCGGCGGGACGAACACGGTGACGGTGACGTTCAACCAGGCGGTGGCGTATCCGGACGTGCGCATTCTGGAATACAAGGGAGTGACGACGCTGGATGTGAAGGCGGGAGCGAGTGGCAGCGGGGCAAGCGCTAACAGCAGCACGGCGACGACGACCAGCCCCAATGAGTTGATCTTCGGAGCCGATTATGTCGCCACCACGACGACGGCGGCAGGGAGCGGCTTCACCTCGCGGATTATCACTTCGCCAGACGGAGACATTGCTGAAGACAAGACTGTGACCACGGCGGGCAGCAACAGCGCCACGGCGACGGTTAGTGGCTCCGGGGCATGGGTGATGCAGATGGTGACGTTCTCGGCCGTCTCCATACCGGCGCCGACAGTGACAGGTGTGAGCCCTAGCACTGGTTCGACCGGTGGGGGGACGGCGGTGACCATCACTGGAACCAACTTCGCCAGCGGGGCGACGGTCACCTTCGGTACTGCCGCAGCCACAAACGTAATTGTTGTGAACAGCACCACCATTACGGCGACGGCTCCGGCGGGCACAGCCGGCGCGGTCACCGTCACGGTTACCAATTCCAGTGGACAGAGCGGCAGCCTGGCGAGTGGCTTTACCTATGCGGCGCCACCAACGCTGACGAGTGTTTCTCCCGGCAGCGGACCCGCGGCGGGTGGCACTCCGGTGACGATTACGGGAACGAATTTTGCCAGTGGGGCAACGGTGATGTTCGGCAGCACGGCGGCCACGAATGTGACTGTGGTCAACAGCACCAGCATCACCGCCACCACGCCGGCGGGCACCCTAGGCGCGGTCGCCGTGACAGTTACCAATAGCAACGGGCTCAGTGGCAGCCTCGCCAGTGGGTTCACCTATGCCCCGGCGCCGACGGTGACCAGTGTTAATCCCAACACGGGCCCGACGACAGGCGGTACGGCGATTACGATCACCGGGACGAACTTTGCGGCGGGAGCAGTGGTAACGATGGTAGAAACTCGCCGGCAAGCCACCAACGTGGTGGTAGTGAACAGCACAACCATCACGGCGGTAACTCCTACAGGGGATGCCGGTGCGGCGACGGTGTCGGTAACGGTGAACGGTCAGAGCGGCACCCTGGCCAACGGCTTCACCTACATTGTGCAACCCACGGTAACGAGCGTCAGCCCCAACAGCGGCTCGACCTCAGGCGGGACGTCTGTAACCATCACCGGGACCAACTTCGCCAGCGGAGCGACGGTGAGCTTCGGCAGCAATGCGGCCACCAACGTCACCGTAGTCAACGGAACGACCATCACCGCCACTACGCCGGCAGGCACTGCCGGAGCAGTGACGGTCACAGTCACGGCAGGCGGACAGAGCGGCAGTTTGGCCAGCGGCTTCACTTATGTCGGGCAGCCGACGGTGACGGGTGTATCACCGAGCAGTGGATCGACGTCGGGTGGCACGTCGGTGACCATCACCGGCACCAACTTCGCCAGCGGTTCAACGGTGACGTTCGGCAGCAATACGGCCA
>Ga0335085_10013678_pt1 | contig 11880 bp, 10 predicted proteins | sample Lox_Sample_45_FD_206712 | JGI IMG/M metagenome (GOLD analysis project Ga0335085, IMG submission 206712) | Soil microbial communities from Loxahatchee National Wildlife Refuge, Florida, United States - Lox_Sample_4.5 | ecosystem: Environmental > Terrestrial > Soil > Wetlands | place: USA...
TGGAACTGTCATCCCGACGAGCGTGCGCGGTTGTCGACCGAGCCGATCGGCACATGCGCGCTCGCCGGAAATCTCGCGGAGATCCTGTCAGTTTCGCGTAAGTGAGGTGCCTGGTGGGGCTGCGCGAGGGGCCTTTCAGACAGGCGAGCCTGACGAGATTGCATGCCGAGTTTGAGCAGGCGCTTGGAGCGGACAGGTTCTGAACGATCATGCCTTGTGCAATGCGGTCATCGATCGGAATGGTCCATCCTGGCCGCAGCACTCGCGTGTACTCCACAACACGGCGGTTCGCCGCCAAGAGCAGCGGGCTCGAGTTCGGTTTATCACCGCGCGCAGTTGCGGGCAGAATCGCAATTCGTCTCTAATCTGTGCACGTGCTCGCCACATGCTGGGGCGCATCGGCCAAGGTTGAGCCGAGAACACTGGAGGAGGACCGGGCATGAACAGACGGAAGCGTTGGAAGGCGTTTTTCTGGCTCGTGGTCGCCGTGACCGCGTCGCTGGCATGTGTTGGCACGGCGCGGGCGCAGGACTATGAGCGGCGGGATGTCACCTTCGTCAGCCAGGGCCTGAAGTGCGCCGCTTGGCTTTATCTTCCCCATTCACAGACCGCTAGCGGGAAGCACCCGGCGATCGTGATGGCGCATGGCTGGAGCGCAACCAAAGAAATGTATCTGGACAACTTCGCCAGGCGATTCGCGCGCGCCGGCTTCGTGGTCTTGGCATTCGACTACCGCTTCCTCGGCGCCAGCGAAGGCGAGCCGCGCGGACAACTTTTCCCCGCTGACCAGGAGGAGGACTACCGGAACGCCATCACGTGGGTGTCGCTGCAGCCGCAAGTGGATCCGAGCCGGATCGGCATCTGGGGGACTTCCTACAGCGGCGCGCATGTCCTGCAGATCGCGGCCTTCGACCGGCGCGTGAAGGCCGTGGTCGCGCAGGTACCCGGGCTGGACAGCTGGGACCTGGTTCGCCGGAATGTCACCGGGACACAATGGGATGGGATGTTCGCGTGGTTCGCGCAGGACCGGAAGGAGCGCTACACGACCGGCAAGATCAACTATATTCCCGTGGTGGCCGCAGAAGGACCTTCCTCGCTGCCGCAGAAGGAAGCGCTGGAATGGTTCACGCGCGCGGCGCAGTTGGCACCACGTTGGGAGAACCGCGTGACCGTGGAGACCCTGGAGAGGTCACTGGAGCTCAGCCCGGGCGCGCAGATTCAGAGGATCTCGCCGACGCCACTGCTGATGATCGTGGCGAATGAGGACATCATCACGCCCACCGACCAGGCTCTGGCCGCCTACGAGCGCGCGCTGCAGCCCAAGCAGCTGGTCATCGTGCCCGGCAGACATTTCGACGCGTACGAAGGCCCCAAGCATGAAGCATTCGTACTGCCGGCGGTAGATTGGTTCAAGCGCTACCTGCTCAACTGACTGAGCCGGAGCGAGGACGTCAATGGGGTCGACTCACCACAATCCAAGGAGGGCAGACTATGAACAAGTGTTCGATCTTTCGCGCCTGGGTGGCGGTATCCCTAGCCGTGGCAGCCGTTCCGCTGTCGGTGCCGTTGGCATCTGCGGACGGCCCGAACATAGAGGGAACGTACCTGCTGGTCTCACGCACGCTGCCTGACGGCACGCTCCAGAGGCCGCCCACCATCAATGGATTGATGTCCTACAGCCGGCAGCATCGTAACCTCAACGTGATGTGGACCGATGCCGATGGAACGCCGCGCTCGTACTCGTTGGTCTCGACCTACAAGCTGACTTCCTCCGAGTACACCGAGACGCTGCTGTACAACATGTACGACCGTCCCCCGGAAAGCGCCGGACCGGTATATGGGCTGGAATCGAAGACCGCGACGGTGCCTGTTCAGCTGACCGGCAAGAGCGTGCAGTTCAAGTTCCCCTTCGATCTGCCGACGGCGGTGTTCGATGCCGAGCGGCTCACGGCCACCGCACCGGGTGCGTTCGTCGATGTCTGGCAGAAGGTGCGCTGACGGGCGCCCCCATCCAGCACTGACCCTGCGCGCCTTGGCGGGCGTGCGCGGTCGAAGTGCGCGGCCGCCATGACGGCGCCGGTGGCCACGCTGGCGAAGCTCACGCGGCCGCGTCCCTATGACGCGGTGATGCGCGGCCGCCTGTTCGCTGCGCTCGACGAAGCGCGGCGCCAGCCGCTCACGTTCGTTTCAGGCCCCCCGGGCGCGGGCAAGACGACCTTGATGGCGAGCTATCTGGACGCCCGCAAGATCTCCGGAATCTGGTACCAGATCGACAGCGGCGACTGCGATCCGGCGACGTTCTTCTACTATCTCGGACTGGGGGCCTCGTCGCTCACCCGCCGCCGAGCGCAAAGGCCGCCGGCGCTGCCGCTCTTCACCCCGGAATATCTCCCCGATCTGACCGGTTTCGCGCGACGCTTCTTTCGGGAACTGCTCTCGCGCTTGGCCAACGGAGCGGCGCTGACTCTCGACAACCTCCACGAGTTGGGTGAGGAATCGCCGCTGCTCGAGGCGCTTTCTAAGGCGTTCGAAGAAGTGCCTCCAGGCGTCACCGTCCAGTTGCTGAGCCGCAGCGATGCGCCTCGCTGCCTCGCGCGGTTGCGCGCGAACTGCGCATTGGCGACGATCGGCTGGGAACAGCTCAAGCTCACGTACGAAGAAACACGCGATATCGTCGTCAGCCAGGAAGCCGTCGACCACGCTGTAATCGAAGCATTGCACCGGCGCTGCTCGGGATGGGCCGCGGGCTTGCGCTTGCTGCTCGAACGCGCGCGCAGTCAGCGCACGCTGGACCAGGTCGACGATTCGGACTCGCAGCAGGGCATATTCGACTACTTCGCGACCCAGATCTTCGCGCAAGCGAGCGAACAGACGCGCTCGATTCTCGTGCGACTCGCCTATCTGCCGAGAATCACACTCGGTGCGGCCGAGCACGTCACCGGCGACGCGGGGTCTGCACGCCTATTGGACTACCTCTATCGCCGTCATCTGTTCACCGACCGCCGCGTGGGGTCGGTCCCGGCCTACGAGTTCCACGCTCTGTTTCGTGAGTTCCTGCAGAGCCAGGCGGCCCAACTGCTCACGCCCGAGGAGCATGCGCAGGTAGTGCAGCGTTCGGCAGAGGCCTTGCAGGCGGAGCACTCGATCGAAGACGCGGTGAAGCTGCTGATCGCAGCGCGCGACTACGAGCGCGCGGCGACACTGGTGCGAGACGCCTCGGGCAGGCTCATCGGTCAAGGCCGGCGCGAGACCGTCTTGGAATGGCTCACCGCTCTTCCGGCCGAGCGCGTTGCAACGGACCCGTGGCTGCTGTATTGGCGCGGCCTGGCGCTGAGCCCCGTCGACCCGAAAGGGGCGCGCCAACCGCTCGAGCAGGCGTATCCCCTGGCCGCAGAGCGTCAGGACCGGCGGGTCCAACTTCTGGTCGCCGCCGCGATGGCCGACAGTTACCTGCTCGAGTACGTCAACTTCCGCCCACTCGAGAGGTGGCTGCCGATTCTGGAGGAGCTGATCGACGGCGAGGCGCTCGCTAGCCCGGACGAACAGTTGAGCGCGCTTGCCGCTGTGGCGATCGCAGTGCAGATCATTCGCGGTGCCGACGCTTCGGTGAACCGATGCGTATCCCGCATCTCCGAACTGCTTGGCGCGAACGCCAGCGCCAATGCGCGGCTACGAGGCTGCTATCAAATCCTGCTCTACGCGCACAACATCTCGCCCGAGGCCGGCCGGCGACTGCTGCCGATCCTCGACCCATTGCTAGAGAATCCAGAGGCGAGTGCACTCAACCGTGCGCTGTGCTCGTTCATCCTGGCTTGGTATTGCTGTGTGTCGGGGGACTACAGGATTGGCTCCCGTGCCGTGCGCCGGGTGGAAGAGATCGGCGCGAAGGAGGGGTTGCCTCTGGTGACGCGCTTTGCCGCGATCGCGGGTTTCTACCTGGAAGCGACCGAAGGCCATGTCGAGGCAGCCGAATCCAGGCTGCGTGAGATGGAGCGGGTCGCGAACCCTGCGGCGCTGTACGACACCGGCAGCGTGTCCGGCATGCGCAGCTGGTTCGCGCTGTTCAACGGCGACGCGAAAGCGGCGATCCGGCACGGGCGGGTTGCAATCGACATCTTCGACCGCATCGGTTCGTACATGCACCCCATCATGTACCGCCTGCCCATTGCTTGGGGCCTGGTCCAGGAGGGCGACCTCCAGGCTGCCAGCGAGCTCGCAGCCGATTGCAGGCAGCGCTGCGAGAGGTATTACTGCGGCTTCTGGCTCCCCTGCTTGGACGCGATCGAGGCGTGGGTGGCGCTAGCTCATGGCAACCGAGCGCTGTTCGAGGAGCGCCTGCGTGATCTGTTTGGCAGGGCCCGGCAACACCAGTTCGGTCACATGCTCGCCTGGTTGCCCGGCTGGATGCCGCGTTTGTGTTCCGAAGCGTTGGCTGCGGATATCGAGGCCGACTACGTGAAGACACAGATCCGGGAGCATGCGTGGCAGCCGCTGCATGAGACCGGGGCTTGGCCATGGCCGCTGAAGATCTACACGCTGGGGCGCTTCGCCGTGCTGCGCGACGACGAGCCGTTGCGGCTCTCCCGCAAGGCACCGCGCACGCTGCTGCGCCTGCTGAAAGCCATCGTTGCATTCGGTGAGCAGAATGTTCCCGAACAGCGCCTGGCCGACGCGATCTGGCCGGAGCTCGAAGCCGATGCCGGGCACCGCGCGCTGAGCGTCGCCGTCCGCAGGCTAAGGGACCTGCTCGGCCATCCCGATGTCGTGCGCCAGCGCGATGGCAAAGTGGGGCTCGATTCGCAGCGTTGTTGGACCGACGTGCGTGCGTTCGTGCGAATGATAGACGCGAAGGCCGATGCGGCACCCCGCGCAGACGCGCTTGAGCTGTATCGCGGCCCCTTCCTGCATGAGGAACCGGACGCGCGGTGGGCGATTCCCGCCCGAGAGCGCCTGCGCGCCAAGTTCCTTCAGCATCTGGCCGAGGAAGCCAAGGACCGCGAGCGATCCTCCGATTTCGACACTGCGATCAAGTGGTATACACGAGGCATCGAGGCGGACGAGATCGCGGAGAGCTTCTATCAGGGACTCATCCGCTGTCACCTGGCGCGCCAGCGGCGGGCCGAGGCGCTCGGTGCATATCGGCGGATGCGGCAAGTCTTGTCCGTCGTATTGGGCATCGAGCCCTCGGTCGAGAGCGAGGCGCTGTATCGGACGCTGCGCGAGCCCACTGAGAGCTCGCGTTGAGTGTGCGAGCTAGGCGTCGAGCACTGTGCGCCTGCGCTTCGGCTCTACTGGCTCGCCAGCTCCGCCCGCACCTCATCCAGCGGCCGCGCCGCCTCGCTCCCACGCACGCGGGCGATGTCGTCCTGGTAGTTGAGCAACGAGCGGAGCGTGTCGTTGATGACCTGCGGGTCGAGACTCAGGCGGTCGAGCGCTGTGGTTACACCACAGCCGCGAGATTTGGTCGGTCGCTCAGAAGGGGTTCTTCACCATCACTCGCCCGTCGAACACCTGCTCGTGCTGAAGATCCTCCGAGTAGAGGAGGTCACAACCGGCCTGGAGCGCTGCACCGCCGATGAGCGCGTCCCACTGAGAGAGCTGATACCGGAGCGCAAGCCTCACCGCCTCACGAATGGTTTCCTGATCTACGGAGACAACCTCGCAAAGATCCATCAAGCCGTCGGCGACCTCATAGGCGTCCGGCCTGGAGAAACCGTACTTACCGGTGAGTGCCGCTATGACTTCGCTGACAACCTGTGTGCTGATGACAGGCGAATCCTCGATGATTGCCCGTGCTCGTTTTGATTTCCCGCCGTCGTCGGACTGTGCGTAAACGGCGCTATCGTATCAGCGAAGGCACGCACGGTCGTAGAGATCGGCTCGATCGAATTTCTTGCTCTTGAATCTGCCGGCGTGCTTCTCGAGAAGAGCGAGTGCAGCTGCGCGACGCGCTGCCTCTGCGACGTTTGCGGCCAGTCTGTTGCGCCTGATCTCAGCGAAAGTCAGCACTTCGGCCGCTGTGGCCTCGGGAAGCTCCTTGACGATTTCATAGATTCGTTCAGCAATTCCCATGTTCGCTACTCGTGGACGATTACTTACGTAGTCTGCCCATTTTCCCGGGCGTCTTCACCCTTGCAATGCTCGGGCCACAGCGGCGCGATCGCAGCATGGCGCAGCCACAGGCTCTCTCACGAACTGTGCGTTGCCCCACGCCCCAATCTTCGCTTCCGGCTACTCGCTAGGTCGCAAATCGGTCGCACGCCGCCCCCGGTCAACAGCTGCTCATCGCCTACAAGCGCCCGCGGACCCGACTCGTCAAGAGCGGTCGTCTTCCGCGGGTCTGATTCGTTTCCATGCTGTGCTGGCAGCGCACGCCAAATGAAGGCCCCAGATCGTGCCAAGCGCGACCGTCAACGCCCATGCGGCTTGCGATCATCACCTTCAGGAAGCGCACCCTGAGGTGCCCGCGCGGATGAGTTGGGCGCGCTTGGCTTGAACGCGTATTCGATATCGACATCGAGCACTGCCCGCGCTGCGGCGCGCGCTTGAAGATCATCGCCGCCATCGTTGATCCCCGGGTGATCGTCAAGATCCTCACCCACCTGGGCTTGCCCGCCCGCGCCCCGCCCCGCACCCCGGCGCGGCCCTTGCCGCTGTTCCAAGCGGCTTGACTCCTGCAGCGCAAAGCGGCTCAACAGCTCAGCCGGCGGGCCGGCGCGTCCTGAGCACGTGCCCGCGCTCAATTTCACCGGGGTTGGCCTAGCTTGGCTCATGAATCGGCGGAGCAAACCTAAGCAACACCGCAGGTTTTCAGCTCCAACTCACGCGCATGAGCGCCCGCCGGCGCCGCGGCTAGAGTGTTCTGCGAGGTAAAGCAGCGTTCAGATTTCCTATGCGCCACCGCCGCCGTCGCTGCAGCCCGCGACTGGTAGCGTCTGGAGATCTCGTCGCTTGAGGTCGTCGAGCATTCGATTGGGGGCAGGCGGTGCACGTCCCTGGGCTAGGGAGAGGTGCGAGTCGTGCAGGGTCTCTTCTCTTAGCTCCGAACCCCAACCCGTCCGGTGTTTGTGATACCATCCAATTGGATGGTATGTGGATGGTACACAGATGGCCAAGCTACGATTAGTCGAGCCGCGGCGTAAAGAACCCGACCTGGAAAAAATCACGATCAATATCGGGTACGTCGACCTTGGACAGATCGACTTGCTGGTGCGGGAAGGGTTCTATTCCAATCGCACGGACTTCATTCGAACGGCAATCCGCGGTCAGCTTGGCACGCACGGGGATGTCCTGAAGCAGACCGTAGCGCGACGCTCGCTGGTGCTTGGTTTGCAGCGTTACACCCGCCAGGATCTCGAGAACCTGCGGGCGGCCGGAGAGCAGCTGCACATTCAGGTACTTGGCCTGGCGACGATCGACGATGACGTGCCGGCGCAACTCGCCGCGCAAACCATCGCCTCCATCGTGGTCCTCGGCGCTCTGCGCGCCAGTCCCAAAGTGAAGGCTGCCTTGGCCGACCGTATCCGCTAGCCGCCTATCTACTCTCGCGAGGGAACAGCATGGCTTTGAACAAGGGAATACCCATCGGCCTCATCGAGGCAACTCAGCTCACGCGTGCGGGACGTCTTCTTGAAGCTACAGCTCTCATTCAACGCATCCTTCGGCAAAGCTCCCCATGGGCCGAAGGTGCTGACCGCCACGCCTCGGACCTCGAGGGCCGCGCCAGTGGCGAAGTTATCGACGTCGAGTTTTCAGAGATCACGGAGCCCTCGAACCGTGATCCGATTCCCCTTCAAAGGGCGACGGGCGATGACATATCCCAGCGCTCCGGACTCAGCAGTTTTGTGCGTGGCTGCCGTGACCGCGATTCCGTAACAGCCGTGTCGCGTCCCCGAACTACGGTCGTGGACGGGCAAGCGGGACAGTTCGTCATGGGGTCCTATTCCAACCAAGCCGGCACACGCCCCTACAAGCTCTACATCCCCACAAGCTACGCGGGGCAACCGTTGCCCCTTGTTGTGATGTTGCACGGTTGTGCGCAGACGCCCGACGACTTTGCAAACGGGACCCGCATGAACGCGCTCGCCGACGAGCGGCAGTGCCTTGTTCTATATCCCGAGCAGACCCATACCGCCAACCATTCGCGGTGCTGGAACTGGTTCAAGCGCAGTGACCAGCGTCGAGACCAAGGCGAACCGGCGATCCTCGCCGGCATGACGCACGAGGTCATGAATCGCTACCGTATCGACCCAGGTAAGGTGTTTGTGGCTGGATTGTCAGCCGGCGGCGCGATGGCCGCCGTCATGAGCACGCTCTACCCTGAGCTCTACGCGGCCGTCGGCATCCACTCGGGTCTCGCCTGCGGAAGCGCACACGATCTTCCGTCCGCGTTCGCCGCCATGCGCGGAATACCGGCGTCGATGGCTGGCCGCGATACGGACTCAACGCCTCTACGACCCGTAGTCCCGACTATCGTGTTTCATGGCGATCGGGATAAGACCGTGCATCCTCGAAACAGCGAGCAGGTGGTCTCGCAATCGGTGGAGCAACGCGGCGCATCGAACGCCGATGCCTCGACAGAGCGTGGCCAAGTGCCTGGCGGTCACGCGTACACCCGCACGGTTCACCGCGATTCCACGGGACGCGTAGTTCTGGAACACTGGCTTGTGCATGGAGGCGGTCACGCGTGGTTTGGCGGGAGCCCACGCGGCTCGCACGTGGATCCGAAGGGTCCGGATGCCACGCGCGAGATGATTCGCTTTTTCTATCACAACACCTTTGAGCAGCGATCGTAAGGCTGCGTTACCGGGACGTGAATGTCCTCTTCGCGTCGAGGCCGTGTGAAAGCTAGCTGCGTCCCTAGTAGTCATATGGCATAGCGCATTGATGGGGCTTCTGATGAACCGATTCATCGAAGGGCAAGGCCGATCGCAACGCGCGCTGTTTCCCGGGCAGCTCGAGGACGGGATCACCGAGGACGATCCAGTCCGAGCCGTCGATGCCTTCGTTGAGGCGCTGGATCTGAAGGGCCTAGGATTTAATGGCGCGCAGCCCGCTGACCCCGGCCGGCCCGCGTACCGTCCCGCGACGCTTAGAGCGCAAGGCGCAGCGCAACGTGGAGCTTGTCTGGCTCACTGGGCGATTGATGCCGGACCTCAAGACCATTACCGGCTTCCGCAAGGACAACGGCAAGGCGATTCGCAAGGCCTGCCGGCGATTCGTCGGATTGGGCCGCCGAGCGGGTCTGTTCTCCGAGGCCGTGGTCGCCATCGATGGGAGCAAGTTCAAGGCGGTCAACAACCGGGATCAGAACTTCACCCCACACAAGCTGAAGGCACGGGTGGAGCAGCTAGAGCAGAGCATTGCCCGCAACCTGACCGAGCTCGACCGCGCCGATCGCGAACCTGCCTCGGTCCCGCGCGCCCGGGTAGCGCGGCTGAAAGAGAAGATCGCCGCGGTCAAGGAGCACACCGGCAAGGGCGCCGTCAATTTGAGCGATTCGTGCGCAAGTGATGGGGTGCCAGGTCCAAGGCGTTTCGCCCTGCCTATTGCAGCGGCGTCGTAATTCCCGCAGCACCCGTTATCGATCGCCAGTCTTCGAAGCGCCCTTGCACGATCTCCCGATAGTGACAAGCACGCAGCAGATGCTGACAAGGACGGAAGTCGTTCGACACTCGTTCATGCACCGACAGGAAACGCTGCGCGCGCGGGGCCGAGTCGCCGAACAGAGCTCAGATGCTCAGTCAGAGTCGCGCGAGACGGCGCTCACTGAATCCCCGCATTAAAGCGTGAAGTAAAAACTGGCACCCTCGCCCACCGCGCCTTGCGCCCACACCCGTCCGCCGTGCCGGTGGACGATCCGTTGCACGGTAGCCAGGCCGATGCCGGTGCCCGGGAACTCCTCGCCGCTGTGCAGGCGCTGAAACGCACCAAACAGCCTGTCCGTATAGGCCATGTCAAACCCGGCGCCGTTATCGCGCACAAAATAGGACGTGCCGCCGTCGGCCTGCGGCGCGACGCCGAATTCAATGCGGGCGGCGGCACGCTGTGCCGAGAACTTCCACGCATTGCTCAGCAGGTTCTCCAGCACGATGCGCAGCATCCGATCATCGCCGATCGCCGTGACGCCTTCAGCGATGACGAATTGGACCCGGCGAGTGCCGTCGCTTAGCTGCAGCTCGGCGGAGACCTGGTGGGCAAGCGCACTGAGGTCCACGGGTTGCCGGTGCAGTTCGTCTCGCGAGCAACGAGCCAACGCCAGAAGGGCCTCGATCAGAGCGTTCATGCGTTGGGTAGCGACGCGGATGTTCTGGATCAGGTGCAGCCCCGCGGCATCGAGCTTGTCGGCGTAGCACTCCCGCAAGGCTTCGACGAAGCCATCGATGTGGCGCAAGGGCGCACGCAGGTCATGCGACACGGAGTAATTGAAGGTCTCCAACTCCTGGTTGAGAGCTTCCAGTTGGACCGTGCGTTCGTGCACGCGCTGCTCCAGATCGGCATTGAGCTTGCGCAGTTCCGCTTCGGCCTGCTTGTGCGCGGTGATGTCACGGATGTTGCATTGGATCACTTTCTGGTGATCAACGAGGTACACATTGCTGATGAACTCGGCCGCAATGTGCCGTCCATCGCTTGTTTCCAGCGGCAGGTCCTCGTACCGGATATAGCCCTCTCTCTGTAATTGCGCGAACGCCAACTTCGCTGGTTCAACATCCTTGAAGGCACCGATTTCCCACAGCTTCTTCCCCACGAGCTCCGCTTCAGAATAACCCAACAACGCGATGAGGAACGGATTGACGGCGGCGATCTGTCCCTTCTCTGCATCGAGAATCAAGATCCCATCCTGGGCCGTTTCAAACAGGCGCCGGTAGCGAGTTTCCGACGCCTCCAGGGCCGCCTCCGCGCGTTGGCGTTCCCGGCGCACCGTCACCTCACGCAACGCGCGTTCTATCGCCGGCACTAGGCGGGGCAACTCCGCCTTCCTGACGTAGTCTTCTGCGCCTGCCTTCATGAGCGAGACGGCAAGATCGAGATCCATTTCGCCGGACACGATGATGAACGGCGACTCCGGGCGCAATTGCTTGGCGAGCTCCAGCGCCTCCGGCGCGCTGAAGCTCGGCATAGCGTGGTCAGAGGTGATGACATCCCAATCCTGGCCTTCCAATGCAGCGCGCATCGCGAGCGCAGTGTCCACCACCCGATAGGCGACCTCGTGGCCGGCGCCGCGCACGGCGTGCAACAACAGCTCTACATCGGATTTGGAATCCTCCACGACCAAGAGGCGCAGAGGTCCCTGCATACCTTGCTCCTGACTGCCCGCTAGCGGTTCGCGATCGGTCTGTACCGATTTCCCAAGCCTGGCTTCCGGCCCCAGTCTAAGTAGCTGAGGCGCGGTGGCACATTCTAGGATCTTCCTAAGTCTTTGCGGGTCCCTCGGTCGCGTTTCGGGACATGAGCTTGCCCGCACAGCGCACGCGCCTTCCGGACGCCGAACCGGCCGAGCGAGTTGAGCCGGTCGACCGTCTCGCTCATCCTGGAGATCCGTCGGGAGCGAGGCGGGAGCATCATATTCGGCATAGATGGACGCCCCCCGGTTTGTCAAGTACCCGCCCGACGATGGCGAGAAGGGGAAGATTGCAGCGATAGATCCGGACTTTGTCGAGGCTTTGCCTTGGTTCCTGACGGAATCGGCTGACGCCGGGCGTTCTTCGCACACCCAGGCAGACCCCCCCTCAACCCGGCTTCGGGAGCTCAGGCTCCAGGCGCGCGTGCGCCGGTTTGAAGAGCGCACGCCTCCGGTGCGTCGTAGCGGGCCTGCAGCCGATAGTGCATCTGCAGGAGACACCGCGTGTTCTCGTTGCGTGTCGGCTCAATCCAACCATG
>Ga0335085_10013679_pt1 | contig 11880 bp, 7 predicted proteins | sample Lox_Sample_45_FD_206712 | JGI IMG/M metagenome (GOLD analysis project Ga0335085, IMG submission 206712) | Soil microbial communities from Loxahatchee National Wildlife Refuge, Florida, United States - Lox_Sample_4.5 | ecosystem: Environmental > Terrestrial > Soil > Wetlands | place: USA: Florida...
ATTCGGCAGCCATCTCCATCAATTCAGGCGTTTTCTTAACCCGTCCCGCATACTGTCCGAGTTCATCCCCGTACACATAGGTGACATGTGTGACATTTGTCTTACGGCAAATCGGACAGCGTTCCTCTGTGGGCTCGCCGTGGTACTTGGCCGCGCGGAGCAGGTACGGGTGCGCGTCGCAGGCGTCCGCCATCGTGGTGTGGCCGGAGCGTACGGACGCGAGCGCGGCACGCCGGGCTAGGGCGTAGTCCACAACGGAGCGTCGAGCGGCGATGCCTGCCATATCCCCAGTATCACCAGTACCCCTCCGGGGGGCGACCCCCCGGACCGACAAGACCTGCGCGTGTTGCCTGTCCCCGAAGTCCGCCGGCTCCCAGAAGAGCGCCGCATGAGCGGGCCCGCACCGACTGCCAGGTGAACGGGCGGTTGCTCGCCGGCGAACCGTGACCTATGCTAGGAACCGTTGCACCGATATATCGAACCGAGATATCGGCATGAGATATCGTCTAGATACATACCAACCCTACCCACCGGGGGGTGCCGTGGGCCGGAACCGGACTGCCGTCCTTGAGTTCGCCGTGCTTGGGCTGCTGCACCGAACGCCCATGCACGGCTACGAGCTCAGCAAGCAGCTCAATATGCTGCTCGGGACGTTCCGTGCGCTCTCCTACGGCACCTTGTACCCCTGCCTGACCAAGCTGTACGGAGAGGGCCTGATCGCCAAGGAAGGCGACGTCCCCGCATCTGACAGCCCCAGGGCGGCCAGGGCACCCGGCAGGTCGAAGATCGTGTACCGCCTCACCGCCGAGGGCAAGGAGCGGTTCCAGGATCTGCTCACCAACTCAGGTCCCGCCGCGTGGGAGGACGACGAGTTCGGCGTTCACTTCGCGTTCTTCGGCCAGACCAGGGCCGACATCAGGCTGCGGATCCTGGAGGGCAGGCGGAGCCGGCTCGAAGACCGGATGGAAGCGCTGCGCGCGGCACTAGCGCGCACGCGCGAGCGAGTGGACAGCTACACGCTCGAGTTGCAGCGGCACGGGCTTGAAGCCGTGGAGCGCGATGTCCGCTGGCTGAATGAACTGATCGCCGAGGAACGGCGGTCAGAGGCAAGTGGTGCCGCGGGCGGACCCTACCCGCCGGCGGACCCGACCGACATAAATCCCGCCTAGATCGCGCAAGCGAGAAGGAGTCATCCTGATGGGTGCTGTGCCTGCCAGTAAAGTCCGCGTGGCCATCGTGGGGGTGGGCAACTGCGCGAGCTCGCTCGTTCAGGGGCTCGAGTACTACAAGGACGCAGCGGACGACGCCCGGGTCCCCGGCCTCATGCACGTGCGGTTCGGCGACTATCACGTGTCTGACGTCGAGGTGGTCGCCGCCTTCGACGTCGACGCGAAGAAGGTTGGCCTGGACCTCAGCGAAGCGATCTTCGCCAGCGAGAACAACACGATCAAGTTCGCCGACGTGCCCCCGACTGGCGTGATCGTTCAGCGTGGCCACACCTTTGACGGCCTTGGCGAGTACTACCGCGAGATCATCACCGAGTCCGACGACCCGGTAGTGGACGTGGTCGCGGCGCTGCGCGAGGCCCGGGTTGACGTACTCGTCTCGTACCTGCCGGTCGGCTCGGAGCAGGCGGACCGCTTCTACGCCCAGTGCGCCATCGACGCCAAGGTCGGCTTCGTCAACGCGCTGCCGGTGTTCATCGCCTCCGACCCCACCTGGGCGCAGAAGTTCGCGGAGGCGGGCGTGCCGATCGTCGGCGACGACATCAAGTCGCAGGTCGGTGCCACGATCACGCACCGCGTGCTGGCCAAGCTGTTCGAGGACCGCGGCGTCGAGCTGGAGCGGACCTACCAGCTGAACTTCGGCGGCAACATGGACTTCATGAACATGCTGGAGCGCAAGCGGCTGCAGTCCAAGAAGATCTCCAAGACCCAGGCGGTGACCTCCCAGATCCCGCACGAGATGGCGAAGGCCGACGTCCACATCGGGCCGTCCGATCACGTGCCGTGGCTCGATGACCGCAAGTTCGCCTATGTCCGCCTTGAGGGCAAGTCCTTCGGCGACGTGCCGCTGAACCTGGAGTACAAGCTCGAGGTCTGGGACTCCCCGAACTCGGCCGGCGTCATCATCGACGCCCTGCGCGCCTGCAAGATCGCCAAGGACCGTGGCATCGGCGGCCCGATCATCTCGGCCAGCTCCTACTTCATGAAGTCGCCGCCCGAGCAGTTCGGCGACGACGTCTGCCGCGACCTGGTAGAGAAGTTCATCGCGGGCGACGTCGAGCGCTAGGGCTTACCGAACGGGTGCGTGCTTCGCGCGACAGCGACACTGCGCCGCCCGTGCTGGCTGGACGATGCGGGTCGCGAAGACGCGGGATACAAAAGGCCCCTCTGCGGGCTCAAAGTATCCCGCGTCTTCACTTAGGCGTGGCTTTGGGAAGGCTGAAGCCCCGGATTAAGCTGAACGCGTGTCCGTAGGCGCTGATGCTGTAACGGAAGGCAGGCGGTCCTCATTCTGGGCCGACCTGAAGGTTGTCCTGGCCGAGCGGGACTTCCGCAAGCTCTTCGCCGCCCGCCTGGTCTCCCAGACGGGCGACGGCGTATTCAACGCCGGTTTCGCGGCCTACGCGTTCTTCAGCGCGCAGTCATTTCCTAACCCGGCGGCCGCGGTCTACGCGTTCACCGTCCTGTATGTTCCGTACTCGCTGATCGGCCCGTTCGCCGGCGTGTTCATCGACCGCTGGTCGCGACGGCAGATCATCGTCTACGGCGCGCTGATCAGGTCCGCGATGGTGGTCATCGCCGGATTCGTCGTGCTCGGCGGCCAGACCGGCGTACCGCTCTACATCAGCGCCCTGGCTGTCCTCGGCGTGAACCGGTTCTTCCTCAGCGCGGTCTCGGCCGGCACCCCGCACGTGGTGCGGCAGGACAAGCTGGTCATGGCCAACGCGGTCGCCCCGACGTCGGGCACGATCGTCAGCTTCGTCGGCGGTGTGGTCGGCCTCGGCGTCCACCTGGTCACCGGCGGCGGCCTGGCCGGGAGCGCCGCCACGCTGTGGTTCGCCGGCGCCTGCTACCTTGCAGCCGGCCTGCTCGGCGCCCGGCTGGCCAAGAACCTGCTCGGCCCGACCCGGCTGACGGACGCCGACCGGACGGCCCCGGCGGCCCGGGCTAGCATCGCCCGCGAGCTCAAGGACGTCCTGTCCGGCCTCGCCGACGGTCTCCGGCACCTCAACCAGAAGAGAAAGGCCGCCTACGCCCTGGGCGCCGTCGGCGTGCACCGCGCCCTGTACGGCACGCTGCTCGTCCAGGGGCTGCTGCTCTACCGCAACTACTTCTACTCAGGCGGCAACGGAAACAAGGCCCTGGGCAGCGTGACCCTGCTGGTGATCACGTCGGCGATCGGCTTCGGCCTCGCCGCGGTGGTGACGCCGCCGGGCGTCAAGCGGCTCACCAAGGACCAGTGGATCTCCCTCTGGCTGCTCATCGGCGGCGCGGTCGCGCTCATCCTCGGCCCCACCTTCGACAAGTACACCTACCTGGTCGTCGGCTTCGCCCTGGGCCTGTCCGCGCAGTGCGTGAAGATCTGCGTGGACACAACCGTCCAGCAGACGGTCGACGACGCCTACATGGGCCGGGTCTTCTCGCTGTACGACATGCTGTTCAACGTGGCTTTCGTCGTCGGCCCGGCGATCGCCGTCCCCTTCCTTCCGGAGACGGGCAAGTCCTATCAGGTGATTCTCTTCGTCGGCGTGTGCTACGTCGCGGCGAGCGCGCTTTACGCCGCGCTCACCATCAGGAGTCAGAAGGGGGAACCTCAATCCCCTCCCGCCCGGCCCACCCAAGCAGCTCAGCGGTAGCCCGCTCCTTGCCCACCGGTCCTTCCGACAGGCGCAACTCGAGCAGGTAGTTCCGCGCCTTCCCGACCAGCGGCCCCTGCTTGATGCCGAGGATGCGCATGATGTCATCGCCGTCCAGGTCGGGCCGGATCGCGTCGAGTTCTTCCTGCTCGCGCAGTACCTCGATGCGCGCCTCGAGCGCGTCGTAGGTCGCCGCCAGGCGTGCCGCCTTCCTCGCGTTCCGCGTGGTGCAGTCGGCCCGGGTCAGCGCGTGCAGCCGGGTCAGCAGGTCACCGGCGTCGCGCACGTACCTGCGCACCGCCGAGTCGGTCCATTCACCGTCGCCGTAGCCGTGGAACCGCAGGTGCAGCTCCACGAGCTTGGACACGTCGGCGACGACCTCCTTGGGGAACCTCAGCTCGGTCAGCCGCTTGCGCGCCAATTTCGCCCCGACGACCTCATGGTGGTGGAAGGCCACCTTGCCGCCTGGCATCAGCGACCGGGTGCGCGGCTTGCCGATGTCGTGCAGGATCGCCGCGAGCCGGAGCACCAGGTCCGGGCCAAGACCGTAGCGGGGCTCAAGGTCGATCGCCTGGCGCAAGACGATCAGCGAGTGGGTGTAGACGTCCTTGTGCCGGTGGTGCTCGTCCACTTCCATCCGCAGCTCCGGAAGCTCGGGCAGGACGACCCCGGCCACGCCGGTGCGCACCAGCAGGTCGAGTCCTGCCTCGGGCGTTGCAGTCAGCATCAGCTTGGAGAGCTCGTCGGTGATCCGTTCGGCCGAGACGATCGAGAGCCGCGGTGCCATGTCGCGCATCGCCGACTGCACCTCGCCGGCCACCGTGAACCCGAGCCGGGCGGCGAACCGCGCCGCCCGCAAGATGCGCAGCGGGTCATCGGAGAAGGAGTCCTCCGGCCGGCCCGGTGTCCTTATTAGCTTCTCCCGCAGCGAGTCAAGGCCGCCGAACGGGTCGACGAACTCGAACGAGGGAAGCCTCGCCGCCATCGCGTTGATCGTGAAGTCTCGCCGTTCCAGGTCCGCGACAAGCGAGGTGCCGTACTTCACCTCCGGCTTGCGCGACGAACGGTCGTACGCCTCGCTCCGGTAGGTGGTGATCTCGAAGATCTCATCCCGCTTGCGCAGGCCGATGGTGCCGAACTCGATCCCCACCGTCCACGTCGTGTCGGCCCACTGGCGGGTTATCCCAAGGACCCGTTCGGGCACCGCGTCCGTGGTCAGGTCAAGATCCTTCGGGTGCCCGCCGAGGAACACGTCCCGCACCGGGCCGCCGACCAGCGCAAGCTCATGGCCCGCCGCGGTGAAGAGTTCGCCGAGTTCGGCCACGGTGGGTGAGGTGTTGGCGCGCAGCAGAGCTGCGGCAGCCTTACGCTGGTCGGCGCTCAAGGTAGCCTTCAGTGCGACGGAGGTGGATTCTGGCACGGGCATTCAGGGTATCTACCCCAACGCTTTGCAGCGAACGGCCATAACATGCAAACCGTGCGCTCCGTAGTCCGTGCCCTGGGTGCGTTGACCGCTGTCCTCCTTGCCGTTGGCGGTCCGCTGGTTGCGGTGGTCCCGCCCGCGGCGGCCTCCGTCGGGCAGTTCCAGCACCAGTCCGCCCGAACGGATTCCGCGGTCTCGCAACCGCTCGCCATCTCCATCACCGGGATGACACCGACGGTGGCTGCTCCGAATTCCACCATCACGGTGCACGGGACGCTCGCCAACCACACCGGGTCGACCCTGTCCGGCGTCGCCGTGCAGGCCCTGACGAGCACCGAATCGTTCGGGTACCCGGATCAGATGCAGGAGTTCAGTGACGGCACGGCCACCGGCGCCGCCGCACTCCCGCTGCAGTCGGCGGGGCAGCAGTACCAGGTGCCCGATGCCGTGCCGAACGGCGCCACCGTCCGCTGGTCGATATCGTTCCAGGCCGGATTCTTCTACGGTCACTTCGGCGTATTCCCCGTTCAGGTGCAGGCCTCAGTTCTGGGTATCTCGGCCACGGCTGCCGCCAACACGTTCCTGCCGTTCTGGCCCGGTGGCACCGCCGCCGCCCAGATCAAGGGGCTGCAGGCGGCGTGGGTGTGGCCGCTCGTCGACACGCCGCAGCAGGGGGCGTGCGCACAGACGCTCGCGACATCCGAACTCGCTGGCGCCGTCGCCTCCGGCGGCCGCCTTTCCACCCTGCTCGACGTCGGCGCCGCCTGGGCCCAGACCGACCGGCTGACCTGGGAAATCGACCCCGCGCTGCTCTCCGACGTGTCCGTGATGACCCATGCTTACTTCACGCAGGGCAACGCGGCCTGCTCCGACCGTTTCGCCAAGCAGTCAGACCCGGCGGCAGGGAAGTGGCTGTCGCAGCTGCGGTCATCCACCGCCGGGGGATCGGCCTTCCTGACCCCGTACGCCAACGTAGACGTGGCCGCGCTCAGCCATTCCGGCCTCGACGGCAACATCGAGACCGCCTACCGCCTCGGGGAGACGGTGGCCGGCCAGATACTGCCGAACACGTTCGGGAAAGACGGCACTGGTACCGGGACCGGAACCGTGCTGAAGGCCGCCTGGCCGGCCGACGGCCTGGCCGATACCGGGGTGCTGACCAGCCTCGCCGACGACAACGGCGTCAACACCGTCGTGCTGACCAGCGATGAGCAGTCGTCATCGGCGTCCGGAGACGACGCCCTGGGCAGAACCGTCACCGGCGTCGGGACCAGCATGTCGCTGCTGTTCGCCAACTCGCGGCTGACCAGCCTGCTTGGTACCGCGTCGGCGACGGCGAGCCCGGCCGGCCAGTTCGCCCTGACTCAGGACTTCCTCGCGCAGACCGCGATGATCGCCGCCGAATTCCCCGGCACCGAACGTTCCCTGGTTATCGCACCGCCCTCGGGCTGGAATCCGTCTCCCACCGAGGCCAGCGCACTGCTCTCGATCACCAGCCGCGCGCCGTGGCTGCATTCGACCGGGCTGTCCGCTCTCGCCACCGAGGCCGCGAAACAGCCGTCCGCCACGCACGTCAAGCCGAAGCAGGTGAGCCACGCCGAACTGAGCGAAAGCTACCTGGACCAGCTCACCACGGTGGAGACCAACCTCTCGCTGTTCAAGGACCTCCTCTACCAGCCGTCAGCCCAGCAGCTCGACTCGCTCGACGCGGCGCTCGCGACCAGCGAGTCGTCGGCCTGGCGCGGCCGCGGCTCGTACGGCGGCTGGCTGGCGATGACCCTGTTCGGTCACTACCTGAGCGACTCGGAGCACAAGGTGCAGATGGTCGTCAGCAGGAAGATCTTGCTGGCCGGGCAGTCGGGCGATACCCCGGTCTCGGTGGTGAACGGCCTTGACGTACCGGTTCAGGTTCAGGTGGCGGCGTCGACGCCCACCGGCAGCCAGCTACGGGTGGGAGCGTCAGGCAAACCTTTCGAGGTGCCGGCCGGGGGGAGCAACACCGTCCACCTGCGCGTGACCTCCACCACCATCGGAACCGCCACGGTGCAGCTACAGTTGGCCACGCAGAACGGTTCGCCGCTGGGATGGACCGCGAAGTCGCTGAGCGTCGAGGTGACGCGGTTCGGACGGCTGCTGCTGATTGTAATCGGCTGCGCACTCGGTATCCTCGTGCTGACATCGGCGTACCGGTTGCGCCGCAAGCGGCTCGCCGGCGCGAAGAATAATGGCACTGATGAGACGGCTGAGGCTGGAGGCACCGGATGACAAGGCCGACGATGCCCTCCGGGCCGCCGTACCCCGAGGACGAGGATCCGCCGGAGCCGGGCCAGCCCCGGTTCACGCCCCGGCCGTCCGGTCCGCAGCACCACCCGTCCGGCCCGCAGCCCCGGCAGCCCGGCCCGCAGCACCACCCGTCCGGCCCGCAGCCCCGCCAGTCGGGCCCGCAACTGCCGTACGAAGCGCCGCGCGAGCCGCCTACTTACCAGGGGACGCCGCCGCACGGGGTGCCGCTGCCGCCTCCTCCCGCGCACTCCGGCCCGCACCAGGCGGCCGGCTACGACCCGTACCCGCCGCCGCCCCCGGCCCCCAGGGGACCGGCGGCCGGGCCGTCGTTTACGCCGCACCCGCCGCCCGGGGAAGGCCGACCGGGACCGAAGCACGCGGGGAACAGGAGCGGCCGGGCGCGCCCCTCGTTCACGCCGCGCGAGGGGTACTCCCCGTCCGGGGGGCGGGAGCGGCCCGCTCCGGCGCCGACCGCGTTCCTGCCGATGGTGCCCGCGGGTTACCCGCAGCCGTCCTTCGAGCCGTTCGACTTCCCGACACCGCGCCAGGTACCGCGGTTTGTCCCGGCGGACCGCGCCGCCCCCGTCCGGCCGCCCGACGTCCAGGACAGCCGCACCCGCATCCTCGAACCGGACGCCGACCTGGTCACGCCGACCGGGCCGCAGCGGGCCGCGGAGACCACGTCACCCAACCTCGCCCGGTCGAGCAAGGTGATGGCGCTCGGCACGGTCGCGTCCCGCGGCACCGGGTTCCTGCGCACGCTCGTGCTGGTGATCGCCCTCGGCCAGGGCACGCTGGCCGATGCGTACAACAACTCCAACACGCTGCCGAACACGGTGTACTACCTGATGCTCGGCGGCATCTTCACCTCGGTCGTGGTCCCGATGCTGGTCCGCGCGGCCAAGGAGGACCCGGACCGGGGCGAGGGATACGCGAAGCGGATCTACTCGCTCGGCGTGGTGTGCCTGCTGGCCGTCACCGTGCTAGGCACGGTGCTCGCCGGGCCGATCGTCGACCTGTACGGCAGCAACATCAAGAACGCCGGCGAGCACCGGGTGATGGTGATCTTCGCCTACTTCTTCATCCCGCAGATCTTTTTCTACGGCATGGACTCGCTGCTCGGCGCGATCCTCAACGTGCGCGGCCGGTTCGGTGCCAACATGTGGACCCCGGTCATCAACAACGTGGTGGTCATCTTCGTCGCGCTCCTCTTCATGGTGTCCGACCACAGCACCTCCGCCGACACCGTCTCCAGCTTCGGCCTCGAACTGCTCGCGATCGGCACCACGCTCGGCATCGTGATCCAGTCGGTCTCGCTGTTCCCCATCATGTGGCGCGCCGGGTTCGACATGAAGCTGACCTTCGACTTCCGGCGCTCGGAGATCTCCGAGATCGGCCGGATGTCCGGCTGGATGTTCGGCTACGTCGCGGCCCAGTGGCTCAGCAACCTGGTCGCGCAGCGGGTGGCGAACTCCGCCGCGAACTCGGCCGCCCACTTGGCTCATCCGGTCACCAGCGGCGTCGGTTTCTCCGCGTACTCCTACGCGTACCAGCTTTTCCAGCTCCCTTATGCGATCGTGGGCATCTCGGTCATCAGCGCGCTGCTGCCCCGGATGAGCGGGCACGCGACCGACCGGCGGTACTCGCTGGTGCGCGACGACTTCTCCAAGGGCGTGCGGGTCGCGTCGGTGATCGTGGTGCCGGCCGCGGTCTTTCTCGGCGTGCTCGGCGCGCCGCTGAGCGAGCTCCTGTTCGCCCACGGGCACACCACCACGGACGAGGCGCGGTACATCGGCGAGGTGTTCGGCGCGTTCGCCGTCGGGCTCGTGCCGTTCATGTTCACCCAGCTGCAGCTGCGGGTGTTCTACTCCTTCAGGGAGAACAAGACTCCGGCGATCCTGGGCATGGTCATGCTCATCGTCGGGGTGGTCGGCGACCTGGTCGCCCTGCAGGTGCTGCCGCCCACCCAGACCGTGGTCGGCCTCGCCTTCGCCTTCGACCTGGTGACGCTGTCCGGCGCGATCCTGGCCTGGCCGCTGCTGCTGCGCCGGGTCGGCTCGCTCGACGGATGGCGGATCACCCGCTCGCTTGTGCGCATGCTGCTCGCCACGGTGCCAGGCCTGCTTTTCGCCCTGGTGATCATGGCCGTGGTCGGATCGTTCATGCACCAGGGGCCCGTTTACGGATTCATCGCGACGGTTGTGGGCGGCGGCGGAGCGGTCGTGCTCTACGCGATCTGCGCGCGACTGCTCGGCATCGAAGAGTTCCGTACGCTGATGAATTCCGTCTCCGGCCGATTCCGGTAAGCCGGCGACCAGGCGCGATTGAGATGACCGGCTGATGACATCCCGTCGAACATCTTGGCTTGCGGGCAAGACTCGCCAAGACACGGCGTGTCCGGGTGTGCGGCATTGGCCGTATTCGCATATAACGGTAAGGCGGCCTGTCGAGTGCCTTCTGCCGCTCACCCAGTCTCGGGGAGCGGCAGACACTAGCATAGGACGGTGATCGTGGGATTTCCGGGGCTGGAAGGAGGCCGAGAGCCGGCCCCGCTCTTGACGCTTACGTATGAGCACGTACACCTCTGAACCAGGAACACGGCTCGCCGGACGTTACCGGCTCGTGGACCAGATGGTCACCGGCACTGGCTGGACCCTGTGGAAGGCCATTGACGAGACGCTCGCGCGTCCCGTCTCTATTTTGACGTTCGCCCCCGGTTTCCCGCGAATCCCGCAGGTCGTGACTGCCGCCCGGGCGGCCAGCAGGCTGACCGACCCGCGGATGGCTCAGGTCTTCGACGTCGAGGACGGCGGCGGCCAGGCCTATATCGTGCTTGAGTGGGTGGGCGGTGAGTCACTCAGCGAAATCCTTGACGCGGGCGGCCCGCTTGACCCGGCGCACGCGTGCTCGCTGATCTGCGACGCGGCCCGCGCACTGGCCGGCGCGCACACTCTCGGGCAGGCGCACCTGCGGCTGACCCCGGACACGCTGCGCTGGACCCGCGGCAGCGGCATCAAGATCACCGGACTGGGCATTGATGCCGCGCTGGCCGGCGACAGCCTCACCGGCGCCGCCGCCCATGATCCCGCGATCGCGGACACCACCGCCCTCGCCGCGCTGCTCTACGCGGCGCTGACTGGCTACTGGCCGGGCGAGGAGCCGACCAAGCTCCCCGCCGCCCCCGTCTCCGACGGCGTGGTCTGTACGCCGCGCCAGGTGTCGGCGGACGTCTCGTCCGCCATCGACAGCGTGATCACCCGGGCGCTGCTGCAGCGCCCGACCCGGCACGGACCGCCGATCGAGTCACCCGCCGAATTCGCCGACGCGCTCGCCGCGGTGGCACCGCCCGCGCCGCTTCCCGAGCCCGCTCCCCCGGCCCCCGCCGGCTACCCGGGACCGGGCGGCTACGACGGTTACCGCGGCTACGGGCCGGACCCGAACAACCCGGACTCCTGGGCGGTACCAGGGCCAAGCGGCACCGCCCCCTACCAGCAGCCGCCGGCAGCGGCGGGGTACGGGGGAATGCAGTACACCGGCACTCAGTACCCGGCCGGGTATCAGGGCAGAAGGCGAGGCCCCAGCCCGGTCATGGTGACGACGGTCATCGTGCTCGTGGTTGCCGTCGTCGCGGTGCTGGTATGGGCGGTCGGCTTCCGCAAGTCCGGCCCGCCGTCGGCGGGCGCCGGCTCACAGCCGTCCACCTCGGCGTCCGCTGGGGCGGCGGGCACGGTGCTCACGCCCGTGTCGGACAGTACCTTCAACATCTACGGCAATCCTCCAGGCAATACCGAGAACGAGTCGACCGCGGCCCAGGCGATCGACAACAACCCCTCAACCGCCTGGTCGACGTCCTTCTACCTCAACCGTCCCAACTTCGGCGGACTTAAGCCGGGTACCGGGCTGCTCATCGACATGGGCAAGGAGGTGCGGCTCAGCCAGGTTGAGGTACTGTTCAGTTCAAGCGGGCTGACCACCGCGTCGGTCTACCTCGGCAACAACCCCGCGATATCGAGGTCGGCGCTGGGCAACTTCACCCTGGTCTCGCCCTCGGCTTCCGCCTCCGGCGACCATAAGTTCAGCGTCAGCAATCAGGCCACCGGCCGGTACGTGCTGATCTGGCTCACCAGCCTGCCCCAGCTTCAGAAGGTGCCTCCCGGCGCGCCGTCGGCCAGCTCGTACTACGAGGGACAGGTTTACAACGTCGTGGTACGCGGCAGCGCCGTCGCAGGAAACTCCTGACAGCGGCCGGCCGAATGTCGGCTCTGGCCCCTGGCGAGTCATCAGACGCCGTCCTGCTCCGTCGCCACGCCGA
>Ga0335085_10013680_pt1 | contig 11880 bp, 9 predicted proteins | sample Lox_Sample_45_FD_206712 | JGI IMG/M metagenome (GOLD analysis project Ga0335085, IMG submission 206712) | Soil microbial communities from Loxahatchee National Wildlife Refuge, Florida, United States - Lox_Sample_4.5 | ecosystem: Environmental > Terrestrial > Soil > Wetlands | place: USA: Florida...
GGTGGTCGTCTTGCCCGAGCCCTGGAGCCCCACCATCATCAGGACGGTCGGAGGCTGTCCCGCCGTCAGCAGACGGCTGGCCGCACCGCCCATCAGGGCCGTCAGCTCCTCGTGGACGACCTTGACGACCTGCTGTCCCGGGGTGAGACTCTCCAGGACGTCCCGGCCGACGGCGCGCTCCCGCACCCGCTCGATGAAGGAGCGGACGACCTTGAAGTTGACGTCCGCCTCGAGCAGGGCCAGGCGCACCTCGCGGAGGGCCTCGGCAATGTTGTCCTCGCTCAGCCGGCCAAAGCCCCGCAGGCGCTTGAAGATGTCGTTCAGTCGGTCGCTGAGGGCCTGAAACATGGATCCCCCGTGAGAATGCGAAAGGGAAAAGTAGCCGAGGGGCGGCCCTTTGTCAATTTGAAACTCTTTTCGGAGACCAGAAGGGATGGATAGTTAGGGCGTTTTGGGTTGCAGCAGACGCCACGTCGTACGGCCAGGATGTCCCCTGAACCGGTGAGTACCCTGCCATTTGAAATCCAGGGCTCTCGCCGAGATGGCTGGCAGAAAGAGAACGCGCTTGACCTGCGGGTTGGACGCTGTATGCGGTGCAGCCACCGGAGGAGGTTAACATCATGCCGGGCAGGAATTCTCTGGCTCGCTGCACCCCCGTGCCCCGCCGCTGTCTCTTTGGCTTATGGCCACAAGCCCCTTCCCCCCCTGGCTCCGATACAAACCCCATAGCCGGTAAGCCAGCGATTCAGGTCAACCTGGTGTACCCGGCGGGCATGGCTCTGCTCTCGTCACGCTCGCCTCCGCACGGCTCGCCGGACAAAGGCTCATTCGTTGGACGCCAGGGAAAAGCTGGAGCTGAAACATCCGCCAGATGAAGACAGGTGAGAAAATGGCAGTCTGCGGAATTTTTAGCGCCGATTGGGCTTTCGGCATCGTGGGTGGAATGGAAAAGACAGTCCGACAGACATTTCCTCAAGACTTGCGTCGCTGACCACTGCTACAGAATTTCGCCTTCGGGGCCTACGCCGTTGGCGAGGACCATTTCGTCATAGTTCTGCGCGCCAAGTTGTCCGGTGTGCGATGAAGCGGCCACGGTATTCCTCGATCCTCACGCTGTATCGGGTCCCGATCCTGACCATTCCGTCCGCGAAGAACGGCACATGCGGAGAAAACGTCACGCATAACACGCCGCTCAACCCGGACGCGCGCAAGGTCGGCGCGCCGGTTAGTGGCACGTTCGGCGCCTGAAGGGGCGTGCGAGGGGACGTTGCTTCTCTTTTCTCTTTACACGAACCGGGATTGAGGCAGCTGGGCGGCTGGCGGACGAGCTGAGATGCCAGAATCGCCTGCTCCCGCTCGAGGTAGGACTCCTTGCCGTCACTCAGAGGGGGATCAAGAGCGAGTGCTGATTCCGGCGTGGGCACGCAGGAGCCAACCAGCTTCGCCCCTTGACCCTCGAACCTGAGATGGGTACATTCGCACGCAAAAGCGGTGCAGCGGGAACTTCGGCACCCAACCGAGGCAGGGATCCTGCTCCGGACCGCGCGCGAGCGAATGGTATCCCGCGCCCGACCAGTTCTGAAGATCTATCCGTTCCGGGCCGCCTTGCTCCACCAGTTCCCCTGCTGCCGAGGGGCGAGAGATCGCGGCATGGGCCAGTCATCCGACGAACGGGGAATCGAGCGATTGCTGGGCGGGCTGGACCCCGCGGGCGAGCCCCGGATCGTGTTTCTGCGACGGGCGCCGTCCGACGGCGCTGGCTCCCCCGGGACCTTGCTCTGCCTCTCCGCCTCCTTCAATCCCCTCACGGTTGCGCACGTCCGCCTGATCGAGGGGGCAGGTGGACTCGTTTCACCGGACGAGGTGCTCCTGGTGCTGGCCCGGGCCAACGTGGACAAGGCCGTGGAGGGTATCCCTTTGGCACGGCGCTTGGCCATCCTGAGCCGCTTCGCGGAAAGCCGCCCGGCCTACTCCATCGCCGCCGTCAGCCATGGCCGGTTCGTCGACAAGGCGCAGGCGATCCTGGCCCAATACCCCCCGGGCACTCGTCTCGTGTTCATCATGGGGCACGACACGCTGGTGCGCCTCTTCGACCCGAAGTACTATGACGATCGGGAGGCGGCGCTCGCCACCTTGTTCGCGACCTGCGAGGTCATCGCCGCGAACCGCGCCCCGGATCCCCCCGAGGCCATCGCGGTCTTTCTCCGACGGCCCGAGGTCGTCCCCTTCGCCCACGCCATTCATTGCATCCGGCTCCCGGCCGACGTCGCCGCCATCTCGGCCACCGAGGTGCGCCGACGGCTCGCCGGGGGGCAATCCGTCGCCGGTCTGGTCCCCCCCGAGATCCAGCCGCTGCTCCACCCCTAGCCCGCAGTATTCGCGAATACTGCGGGCTTAAGAAAAGCTCCTGTCATAGTTGGCCCGGGACGGAGCGAGCGTCCCTGAGGCACCTCGACACCGCACCTCTCCCGCGGGGCGCGCGACGGGTACCCGCCGTGCTTACCACCATATGTCGGCCCGCCTCAGGAATGGCCCCTAGCATGTCAGCCCGGATTCTTCACGATTCCTTCGTGAAGAATCCGGGCTAGAGGATCAGGCGGCCGTCGCCTTGAACCGCCCCGCGGCCTGGATGGCCGCAACCATCTGATCCGCTGTCGTGGCTCCCTCCACGCTCACCCGCGCCTCGTTCTTGGTCCGATCCACCGTGAGCACTTTCACGCCTGCAAGCCTCTCCAAGGCCTGTCGCACTTCGCGCTCGCAGCCCCCTCAGGTCATCCCGGTGACCATCAGCTTCACTTCTGGCACGTAGTCCTCCTCTCTGAGCCTTGATGCGAAAAAGTCGACCAGCGCCACCTCGGGCCGGCAAGGCCTGCAGGGGCCAGGTCCAGAGCCAAATCTCGAAAACCCCTCCTGATGCGGTGGCATTGGGGCATGCAGCCACGTCCTAGGCCATGCTGGCCTTGGCGCCATTGGCGCCTTGGCGGTTCAAGAATCTCGGATCAGGGCTAATTCTAGCCCAGTACCGCCCCGCGGGGGAGTCCTTTTACCCGGCCGATCGCCACGGCATCCTTGGCTTTCTCCGCCCCTGCTCCCTGCGTCGAGTTCCCTACACTTCGGCGAATTCCCCTTGACAGCAACCCACGCCTCGATCGATCCTACCGAACATCCCGAGACACGCGGGGTCTCCGCAGTCCTTCGTGTACAACGCGCCTGCGCGATCGGATACGCCTCGGCCGCGTCCGAATGGGAGGGGAGGGTTCATGCCCGTTTCCACTCTTGGCGCTCTCAGTCTGCTTTCCGGCAACGAGGCCATCGCCCGCGGGGCCTACGAGGCGGGCGTCAAGGTCGCCTCCGCCTACCCCGGCACGCCAAGCACCGAGATCCTCGAAAACTTGGCGACCTACGACGGGGTGTATGCGGAATGGGCCCCCAACGAGAAGGTAGCCGTGGAGGTCGCCCTGGGGGCCTCCATGGCCGGGGTGCGGGCCCTGGCGGCCATGAAACATGTCGGGGTCAATGTGGCCGCCGACCCCATCTTCACGGCGTCCTACACCGGCGTCCGGGGCGGCCTGGTCATCATCAGCGCCGACGATCCCGAGATGCATTCCTCCCAGAACGAGCAGGACAACCGGCATTACGCGGCGGCGGCCAAGGTCCCGATGCTGGAGCCCTCGGACTCTGCCGAGGCCAAGGCGTTTACCCGCCTCGCCTTCGAGGTGTCCGAGCGCTTCGACACCCCGGTTTTCCTGCGGACCACCACCCGGATCTCCCACGCCAAGGGGGTGGTCCCCCTCGGCGAGGTGGCGCGCCCGCCCTTCGCGCCCGGATTCCAGCGCGATCCCGCCAAGTGGGTCATGCTGCCGATCAACGCCCGGCACCGCCACGTCGTGGTCGAGGAACGGACGAACGCGCTCCGCGCTTTCGCCGAGACCTTCGAGGGTAACCGCATCGAGTGGGCTGATCGCTCCCTGGGCATCATCACCGCAGGCGTGGCCTACCAGTACGTCCGCGAGGTGATGCCCGACGCCTCTCTCCTCAAGCTGGGCCTGGCCTGGCCCTTGCCCGACCAGCTGATCCGGCAGTTCGCCGCCGGCGTCTCCCGCTTGCTGGTCGTGGAGGAGCTGGACCCGATCCTGGAGACCCACGTCCGGGCCCTGGGTCTGCCCGTCCAGGGGAAGGAGCGGGTGCCGATCCTCGGCGAGCTGAACCCGGCCATCGTCCGGCAGGCCCTCACCGGCCAGGCCCCCGCGGTCCGGGCGCCCGAAGCCGTGCCGTCCCGGCCACCCAATCTCTGCCCCGGCTGCCCGCACCGGGGGCTCTTCTACCTGCTGCGAAAGCTCAAGGTCACCGTGACCGGCGACATCGGCTGCTACACCCTGGCCGCCCTCCCGCCCCTTGCCTCCATGGACACCTGCGTCTCCATGGGGGCCTCCATCGGCAACGCCCACGGCATGGAGAAGGCGCTGGGCCCGGCGGCACCGGGGAAGGTCGTGGCCGTCATCGGGGATTCGACCTTCCTGCACTCGGGGGTCACCGGCCTGATGGATATCGTCTACAACGGGGGATGCTCCACGGTGATCATCCTCGACAACCGGACCACCGCCATGACCGGGGCACAGGAGAACCCGGCCTCCGGCAGGACCCTGCAGGGCGCGTCCACGCGCCGCGTGAACCTGGTCGCCCTGTGCAGGGCCCTCGGCGTCGAGCACGTCTACACGGTCTCGCCACACGACCTCGACGCCACCGAGGCGCTGCTGCAGCGCGAGCTCGGCCGCGCCGAGCCCTCGGTGATCATCACCGAGGCCCCCTGTGTCTTGCTGCCGGAGCACCGACAGCAGGAGCGGCCCGTGTTCCAGCTGGTGGAGGAGCTGTGCACCGGCTGCAAGGCCTGCCTGAACCTGGGCTGCCCGGCCATCGAGTGGACGAGCTACACGCCGGGGCAGGCGGCGGCCGCCGGCAAGAAGGAGAAGCAGAAAGGGATCGCACCGATCAATGCCCTGCTCTGCGACGGCTGTAACGTCTGCCCCCAGGTCTGCCAGTTCAAGGCCTTCGTCGAGGTGCTCCGATGAGCCGCGGCCGCGGCAACGTCTTCATCGCCGGGGTGGGCGGCCAGGGAATCCTGCTGGCCTCCGAGGTGCTGGGGGAGGCGCTGCTGCGATCGGGATACGACGTCAAGAAGAGCGAGGTCCACGGCATGGCACAGCGCGGGGGCTCGGTGACCACGCACCTCCGATACGGGCCGACGGTCTTCTCGCCGCTGATCGAGCCCGGGACGGCCGACCTGCTCCTCGCCTTCGAGAAGATCGAGGCCCTGCGCTTCGCCCACTTCCTCGCCCCCCAGGGCGTGGCCATCGTGAACACGCAGGAGATCCTTCCGGCGTCGGTCGCCACGGGGCGCGAGGTCTATCCGGCCGACGCCGCAGAGCGCCTCCGGGCGGCGACCGGCCGCCTGTTCCTGGTGGATGCCCTGGGCGCGGCCCTCGCGCTCCAGGCGGTGCGGGCGGTAAACGTGGTCATGGTCGGGGCCGCCTCGCACTTCCTGCCGCTGCCGCCCGCCGCCTACGAGGAGGCGCTCCGCGCCCGCATGAAGGAGCACGTGGTCCTGATCAACATCCAGGCCTTCCAGGCGGGTCGAGGCCTGATCCCGGCCGGCGCCCCTTCCGGCGCCGGGGGGCAGCCGGCATAGCCCGGCGCGTGTGCCGGGCCTCTTTCGCAGAGCCTGGGCGAGGAATAGAGCCATGATCTGGAACGACGAGTTCGAGACCCTACCCGGTGAGGCCATCGAAGCGCTGCAGCTCAAGCGGCTGCGAGACATGGTGGATCGGGTCCATGCCACCGTGCCTTTTTACCGCCAGAAGCTGGCCGGGACTGGGTTCAAGCCGGGCGACATCCGCAAGCGCGAGGACCTGGCCCGCCTCCCCTTCACTACCAAGGACGATCTGCGCGAGACCTATCCCTTCGGCCTGTTCGCCGTGCCCATGGAGCGCGTGGTCCGGATCCATGCCTCGTCGGGCACCACGGGCAAGCCCACCGTCGTCGGCTACACCCGCCGCGACATCGAGACCTGGGCGGAACTGATGGCCCGGACCCTGGCGGCGGGCGGCACCACCAGCGGCGACGTGGTCCACAACGCCTACGGCTACGGTCTCTTCACGGGGGGCCTGGGGGCCCACTACGGGGCGGAGCGGATCGGCGCCACCGTCATCCCCATGTCCGGCGGTAACACCAAGCGCCAGATCATGCTCATGAAGGACTTCGGCTCCACCATCTTGCTCTGCACCCCGTCCTACGCCCTCAACATCGCCGAGGTCATGACCGAGGAGAAGGTGGACCCGGCCACGCTGAAGCTGAAGAGCGGTCTCTTCGGGGCGGAGCCCTGGACCGAGGCCATGCGCAAGGAGATCGAGCGGCAGCTCCGCCTGGACGCCATCGACATCTACGGCCTGTCCGAGGTGATCGGGCCGGGCGTGGCCTCGGAGTGCATCGAGGCCAAGCATGGGCTCCACATCTTCGAGGATCATTTCATCGCGGAGGTGATCGACCCGGCGACGGGCGCCGTCCTGCCGCACGGCGAGGTCGGCGAGCTGGTCTTCACCACGATCACCAAGGAGGCCTTTCCCGTCATCCGCTACCGCACCCGCGACATCTCGCGGCTGATCACGACCCCGTGTACCTGCGGCCGGACCATGGTCCGCATGGAGCGGATCTCCGGGCGCTCGGACGACATGCTGATCATCCGGGGCGTGAACGTCTTCCCCTCCCAGATCGAGTCGGTACTGATGGCGATCGAGGGCGTGGAGCCTCACTACCAGCTCATCGTGTCGCGAGAAGGGGCGCTGGACGCGCTCGAGGTCCAGGTCGAGGTGAACGAGGCGATCTTCTCCGACGAGATCAAGCAACTGGAGGGGCTGTCACGCCAGGTCGAGGGCGACATCAAGGACCTGCTCGGGGTCTCCTGCAAGGTGAAGCTCGTGGAGCCCAAGACCATCCAGCGCAGCGAGGGCAAGGCCAAGCGGGTCGTCGACAAGCGCAAGCTCTAGCCCGCATTCTTCGCGAACACGACTCGCGAAGAATGCGGGCTTACCAGAAAACCTCTTGGGCGGAGGCCTGGAGCGGATCAGAGCTCGGGGGTGTGTCTCGACACCGCGCGGTCTGCGTCCACCACCAAACATTCTCCCGCCGCAGGCGGGAATCGTTCCTGGTCAAGTTAGCCCGGATCATTCGCGTGTCCTTCGTGAAGAATCCGGGCGGGGAGGGACGGCGATGAAGGTCGAGCAGATCTCCATCTTCATGGAGAACAAGTCGGGCCGGCTGGCGGAGGTCACCGGCACCCTGGCCCTGGCGGGGGTCAACATCCGGGCACTCTCCCTCGCCGACACGGCGGACTTCGGCATCCTGCGCCTGATCGTCAACAACACCGAGCGTGCCAAGGAGATCCTCAAGAGCAACGGGTTCACCGTGGGCAAGACCGAGGTGGTGGCTATCGAGGTGCCCGACCGGCCCGGCGGCCTGGCGGAGATCCTGGCGATTCTGGACAAAGCCCAGATCAACGTGGAGTACATGTACGCCTTTGTCCAGCACTCGGGGGCCAATGCCGTCATCATCTTCCGGTTCGACGAGGTGGACAAGGCGATCCAGGCGCTGCTCAAGGCCGATGTCCACATCCTCAAGGGCGAAGAGGTCTATGCGCTGTAAGGCCCGGGGAGCAGTCCCCGCGCTTTCTGGAGGACGCCCGTGAACGCCTCGCGATTCTACCTGCTTGCCGCCGGGGCCTGCCTGGTCCTGGCCGGCCTTTCCAGCCCTCCGGCGACGGCACTCGCCGCCGAGCCCATCCGCATCGGCATGATCGTCTCGGCCACCGGCCCCGCCTCGTTCCTGGGCGAGCCGCAGAAGAACACCGCCAAGATGCTCGAGGAGGACCTGAACAAGGCCGGGGGCCTGCTGGGGCGGCAGATCGAGATCATCGTCTACGACGACGAGACCGATGCCACCAAGGCGGTGACGGCCGCGGAGCGGCTGCTCAAGCGGGACCGGGTCGTGGCCATCGTGTGCCCCAGCACCTCCGGAGATACCCTGGCCATCATCCCGAAAATGGAAGAGGCCAAGGTCCCCCTGATCTCCTGCGCCGCCGCCCGGCGGATCGTCGAGCCGGTCCACCCCTGGGTCTTCAAGGTGGCCCCCAGCGACATCCTGGCGGTGCGGAAGATCTTCACCCAGCTCAAGGCCCAGGGGCTCGGCCGCGCCGCCTTGCTGACCGCCTCCGACGCCTACGGGGCCGGCGGGCGCGAGGACATGAAGGAGCTGGCTCCCCAGATGGGCATGACCCTGGTCGCGGACGAGGTGTACGGCCCCAAGGACACCGACATGACGGCCCAGCTCACCAAGATCAAGGGGACGGAGGCCCAGGCCATCATCGTCTGGGGGACCAATCCCGGGCCGGCGGTCATCGCCCGCAACCGCGTCCAGCTGGGGATGAAGACCCCGCTGTACATGAGCTCGGGTGTGGCCTCGAAGAAATTCATCGAGCTGGCCGGACCGGAGAACGCCGAGGGGATCCTGCTGCCGGCCGGCCGGCTGATCGTGGAGGAACAGGTTCCGGCCACCAACCCGCAGAAGAGAGTCCTCGCCAGCTACGTCAAGGAGTACGAAGGGCGGTTCAAGCAGCCGGTCTCCACCTTTGGCGGCCACGCCTACGATGGGATCACGCTCGTCGCCCAGGCCATCAAGGATGCCAAGGCGGCCGACCCGGCGGCGATCCGGGATTCCCTGGAGAAGGTCAAGGGGTTGTGGGGCACCGCCGGCGAGTTCAACTTCTCCACCACGGACCACGCCGGACTCACCGAAGACGCCTTCGTCATGGTGCGCATCACCAAGGGCGAGTGGCAGATGCTCAAGTAGCTGCACTCCGAGAGGAGGGGGGTATGCGAGGGTTGCGTCTGAGACCGGCGCTGGTGGTCCTGTCCATGCTGGCATCCACTTCGCTCGCCGCCGCGGCGGCAGAGCCGATCCGGATTGGCGCCATCTTCTCCGTGACCGGACCGGCCGCCTTCCTGGGCGAGCCCGAGCGCAACACGGCCAAGATGCTCGAGGAGGACCTCAACAAGGCCGGGGGCTTGCTGGGTCGGAAGGTCGAGATCATCGTCTACGACGACGAGAGCGACACGACCAAAGCCGTGACGGCCGTGGACCGGCTGATCAAGCGGGACCGGGTGGTGGCCATCGTGGGGCCCAGTACCACGGGCAGCACCCTGGCGATCATCCCGAAGGTGGAAGAGGCCAGGATCCCTTTGGTCTCGTGCGCCGCGGCCAAAAAGATCGTGGACCCCGTGAAGAAGTGGGTGTTCAAGACGCCCCAGAGTGACGACCTGGCGGTCAAGAAGATCTACACCCATGCGAAGAATGCCGGCATCACGAAGCTGGCAATTCTGACGGCCTCCGACGCCTTCGGAGCCGCAGGCCGGGAAGAGCTGAAGGCCGGGGCCGGCTCTTCCGGAGTCACCGTCGTGGCCGACGAGGTGTTCGGTCCCAAGGACACCGACATGACGGCCCAGCTCACCAAGATCAAGGGGACGGATGCCCAGGCCATCATCGTCTGGGGGACCAATCCGGGGCCGGCGGTCATCGCGCGCAACCGCACCCAGCTCGGGATCAAGATTCGGCTCTACATGAGCCACGGGGTGGCCTCGCCCAAGTTCATCGAGCTGGCCGGGCCGGACAACGCCGAGGGGATCCTCCTGCCCGCCGGACGGCTGATCGTGGAGGAGCAGACCCCGCCCGGTCACCCCCAGAAGAAGATTCTCGCCGAATACGTGAAGGAATACCAGGGGCGGTTCAAGCAGCCGGTGTCCACCTTCGGCGGGCACGCCTGGGACGCCGTCATGGAGGTGGCCCAGGCCATCAAGATCGCCAATTCGGCCGAGCCGGATGCGATCCGGGACGCCCTGGAGAAGGTCAAGGGATTCTGGGGCACCGCCGGCGAGTTCAACTTCTCCCCCGAGGATCACAACGGCCTCACCGAGGAGGCCTTCGTCATGGTCCGCATCACCAAGGGGAACTGGGAGATCCTCAGGTAGGCATGCCCTTCTCCGCGCAGCTCCTCCAATACGTGTTCACCGGGGCCACCGTGGGTGCCACTTACGGGCTGGCGGGCCTGGGGTTCACGGTGATCTTCAATGCGACGGAGATCATCAACTTCGCCCAGGGCGAGTTCGTCATGCTGGGCGGGATGCTGGCGGTCTTCGCCCTCCGCTGGGGCGGCATCCCACTGCCCGTGGCCGTCCTCGGCTCGGTCCTGCTGGTGGCGGGGATCGGTGTGGCCATGGACCGGCTGACCATTCGCCCGCTCCGGGGCCGCTCGGTGATCGCCCTGATCATCGTGACGATCGGGGTCTCGATCCTGCTCCGCGGCGGCGCCATGCTGGTGTTCGGCAAGGACACCTTCGCCCTGCCGCCCTTCTCCGCCGGAGGGCCCATCACGCTCGGGGGCGCCACCCTGCTGCCCCAGTCCCTCTGGGTGGCCGGCGTCACCCTCCTCGCCCTGGTGTCGATGAAGCTGTACTTCGAGCACACCCTGCTGGGGAAGGCCATGCGGGCCTGTGCCTGCGACCGCAAGGCCGCCGCGCTGATGGGGATCAGCGTGGATGCCATGGTCACCCTCTCCTTTGCCCTCTCCGCCCTGGTGGGGGCCCTCGGGGGCGTGATCCTCGCCCCCATCACCCTGACCTCCTACGACGTGGGCATCCTGCTCGGCCTCAAGGGATTCGCCGCCTGCGCCCTGGGGGGTCTCGGGAACCCCTTCGGCGCCGTCGCGGGGGGCGTGATCCTCGGCGTCCTGGAATCGCTGACCGCGGGCCTGCTGTCCTCGGGCTACAAGGACGCGGTGGCCTTTGTCATCCTGCTCCTGCTCCTCTTCCTGCGCCCGGCGGGGCTCTTCGGCGCCCGCCGCGCCGAGCGGGCGTGATGATGCCGGCGCTCCGGGAGCACCCCCACCGGCTGGGACTCGGCCTATTCGCGCTGGGGCTGGCCGTGCTCCCCTTCCTGCTGGGCAACGACTACTACCTCACCGTGCTCATCGTGGGCGGCCTCAACGCCGTGCTCACCCTGGGGCTCTCCCTGCTCATGGGCTATGCGGGCCAGGTGTCCCTCGGGCACGCGGCCTTCTACGGGCTGGCCGCCTACGCGACCGGCATCCTCACGGCCGGGGCCCACTGGCCCGTACCGGCTGGAATGGCGGCGGCCATCGGCATCGTGATCGCCGTGGCGTCCCTGATCGCGGTGCCCACCCTCCGGCTGAAGGGGCACTACCTCGCCATGGGGACGCTGGGCTTCGGCCTCATCGTCTACACCGTCTTCAACGAGGCCACGGGGCTGACCGGAGGGCCCTCGGGTCTCACGGGGATCCCGAGGCTGTCGATCGCCGGCTGGACGGCCGCCTCGGACCGGGCGATGTTCTACCTGGTCTGGACCGTGGTGCTGGTACTCTTCCTGGCCGCCCAGAACCTGGTGCGTTCCCGGATCGGCCGGGCCCTGCGGGCCATTCACGCCAGCGAGACGGCGGCCGGGGCGCTGGGGGTGGACACCCAGCGTTACAAGACGGTCGTCTTCGTGCTGAGTGCCGGCTATGCGGCGGTGGCCGGCGTCCTCTACGCCCACTACGTGACCTTCGTCTCGCCCGGGAGCTTCGGCTTCCACGCCTCGGTGCAACTGGTCACCATGGTGGTGCTGGGCGGCATGAGCTCCCTCTGGGGAGCCGTGGCAGGCGCCCTGTTCCTGACCGTGCTCCCCGAGGCCTTGCGGGCCATCGAGGACTACGACATCCTGATCTACGGGGCCCTCCTGATCCTGTGCATGATGTTCCTGCCCGGCGGACTCGCCGAGGGG
>Ga0335085_10013681_pt1 | contig 11879 bp, 9 predicted proteins | sample Lox_Sample_45_FD_206712 | JGI IMG/M metagenome (GOLD analysis project Ga0335085, IMG submission 206712) | Soil microbial communities from Loxahatchee National Wildlife Refuge, Florida, United States - Lox_Sample_4.5 | ecosystem: Environmental > Terrestrial > Soil > Wetlands | place: USA: Florida...
CAGCTGATCGCGGCCGCCGAAGGCTCGCACGGCGGCCCCGGAGGCGGCGCAGGCACCGGCACAGGCTCGGACGGTCAGGCAGGTCCAAGCGACGGGTCGGCCGCGGCGGGCGGTGGCTCTGGAACAACACCAGGTTCGCCAGTTGGCACAGCTTCAGGCAACGCGGGCCCGGGCGGCGGCTACTACGCTGCCACAATCGATGATTTCGTCGCTGGCGGCATCGCCGTCGCTGGTTTCGGCGGATATGGCGCAGGCACTGAGGCCGCTGCCAGAGGTTCTGGACAGGCTGGCAACTCGGCCGGCCCCGTTCCCCTACCCCAACTCCAAGAGGCAGAGCTCCACAGCCTTCTTCGTTTATTGGCGCAGTTCGGCGAGGCGACCAACAGCAAAGAATTCGGCGCGATGGATCCTGCCGCATGGCAGGTTCGCATCTCGTCGCTCCCGCCCAATGCGCAGGTTACACTCAGGCAAGCACTCGCAACCGTAGCGGCGCAAACCCCGTCCGCCAAGGTCGACGAGGCCATGCTCCTTCGCCTCGCGGAGAATCTTGCGATTCGTTTCGCTCTCGATCGCTTCCAGCGCGGCGAAGTCCGAGTAAATGCCGTCCGCCAGATGCTGGATAAGATGGGCCAGGAACTAGACACCTTGCGCAAGTTGCTGAAGGCACGCGAGGAAAAGATGGCCAGCGCCGGCCTTTCCGTCGAATCGCACGCCGATCTCCTCGATCGCCAATTCTGGGCTGCCGTTCCCGAATCCGGCAAACGTGCCGTACTCACTTCGCAGGAAGCCTGGTGCATTCCGCCGCGCAACGTTCAGCAATATGTCGAAGAGTTGCTCGGCCGCGGTGAAGCCGATATCGCTGGCGACATTCTGTTGAAATACGCAGCATGCGTCCGCAACAAAGACGCCGAGGCGCGCAAGAAAGCCGCCATCGGCCTCGGCCAATTGGCTGAGTTGTATAGCAAAGCAGCCAACCAGCGCTTGCAGGAAGCCCTAAAGCAAATCGGCGAACAAATGGCTGCCGAGAAAGATCCCGAACTGCAAACGCTCCTGAGTGCCGCGTTCGTCCGTTTGAGCCAGGAATCCGCGTCGCGCCGCTATTACAACGCGATGCAGCAATCGCTCGATTCACTCGCTGATCTCGAAGAGATTCGCCCCACATGGGTGCAGAGCCTGCGGCCGCGCATCGGTGTCGAAAATCGTGTTCCCGAATTCATCGAAGAAGCCCTTACAAGCGAAAAAATGCCCGAAGGCCTCATCGGCGTGTTGATGCGCATTCCGCAAACGGCCGGGGAGCGACTCGCGGTTCGTCTTGCACGTTCCGGAAGACGCACAGAGCGTGAAAGTCTGATTGAGCTGGCGAAAGCGTTGGGTGGCCCTTGTACCCGGCATTTGAAAGAGATCTTGAAGACGGAGCCGCCGGCCAAAGCCGCAGCGGTAATCGGTCTTCTCAGCCGGCTTGATCCAATCGCGCTCGGTGACCTTCTCCCGGAAAAACTGCGCCACTCCGGCCGCGGTTTTCACGATGCGGTCGTTCGTCAATTATCCATCGCCGGAGCGCCCGAACGCGGCCAGTTGCTCGCCGATTCCATCGAATCGCTCGATACAATGGCGCTTCCCTTGGCACTCGATGAAATCGGCATGTGCAGCGATTTCGAAACGGCTCCGAAGCTCTTGCGCCTTGCCAAAGGTGAAATCCTGCCGGGACTCCCCGATTACATTCGCGTAAAGGCGATTGAGGCGCTGGGCCGAATGCACGCGCCGGCTGCGGCCGGTCATCTTCGGCATTTTGTCGAGACTCGCAAGGCCTTCGGCTGGGCATATCCAGAAGAGATTCGTACCGCCGCGGCGCAAGCCCTGATGAAGCTTGATCCGGAGTGGATGAAGAGCTTTCTGCCTCAATCCGGGTTAGATATCAAAGTCATGGCGCTCGCCCCGCTCGATCCGATGCCCGAAAAAGACGTCGTTCGTCACCGTCGTTACCGGAGAGTTCGCCTCGCCCGGGATGTACCCGCTGTCGTCACATCGGCACGCGGAAAGTACTCCTCTTCGATCAGCGTCCTAAGCCTCGAGGGAGGATTGCTCAGCGGGGACATTCAACTCGCCGTCGGAACCGAAGCGACGCTGAAAATTCCCGCCGGTTTGCGCTCGATCAGCATGCAAGCCGTCGTAAGATTCGTGCGTTCGCACCAGGCAGGATTCGAAATGGTCGGCATGGGCCTCGATGACAGAGCGAAGCTTCGGCGGCTGCTCGTTTCCCTCGGCACGAACCTGAATCCAGGCGGCGATTTCGGCCCTGGCCAGTGAGGCACTGGCTCAACTCCGCATTCAATCGAACCTGCTTATGTCTCCGATCGCCAGGTTGTCTCGACGGATGAGGCCATCGACGGCACGATCCTACGGTAAGGCAACGAGCTGAAGAACCGCTCTCTACAGGGCGCACATCGATACGCAGGAAACCCCAAGAGCCGCTTCAGCGTGACAAGCGTTCCTCTATCTACCCGATCTCTCGAAATACGGTCTAGCGCGAAATTGCCGCAGCGAGGGCAATGGGCGTACCTTGCAAACGCGACCGCAACGCGCCTCGCAAAGAAGCGAAAGTCGCATGTGTCGCATCTCCACGGACGCAGTCCAATCAGTGTTCCCCAAAAGTCCAAGAGGCTTGAGCGGTGGGATCGAAAACAGTCTGCACTGCGGCACTGCGGGCAGATCATTCCTCGGACATCCCCAAGTCGTTACGACTGAATGCAGCATAACGGAACCCCGCGGGCCGGGCAAGTCAGGTCTAAACCGTATTCCCAGTGTAAGATAATGCTGGAAAGGAAAACAAAATGCCCGAATACACGGCCGCCCATGCCCGGGCCGGCATTGATGCCAAGCTGCCTGAACTCGAAACTTGGCCGAATCACTTCCCTGGATATGAGATCACGATCCGCTTTCCGGAATACACGTCGATCTGCCCAAAGACGGGTCTGCCCGACTACGGCACGATCACAATTGAGTACCAGCCCAATAAGCTTTGCCTCGAACTCAAGGCTTTGAAAATGTACCTGCTTGCGTACCGTAGCTTGGGGATTTTTTACGAAAACGCGGTTAATAGAATCCAGCGGGATATCCTTGAGGCCGTAAAACCGGCTTGGTGCCGGGTGAGTGGCGAGTTCACACCGCGTGGCGGCCTAACCACCTCTATAGTGGCTCGGTGGCCCGTAAAGAAGAACATCGCGAGCCTCCGGGGATAGACTTCCGGCGAATCCTCAGCGATAATCCCATCAATCGGGCGGTCATCCGCCCTCAGGAGGCATCATGGGTTCAGGTTCAAACATGTCCGGCGACACGGCTGTCGTTGAGACATCGAGTCTGCCGCGCTGGGTAATTCTGCTCTTTATCGTCGCGTTTGGCATCGTTGCTTATCTGCTCTACGCGAGCTACAGCCAGCGTCAATCCTTGGCGGCAGCGCAGGCAGAAGCAGCCAAAAAGGACCAGGCGCTGGCGGAAGAAATCGATAAAGCGAATTCCCGCATCGCGGACCTTAAAGGTCAGTTGGATGTTACTTCTCAAAAGCTCGGTCTAACCGAAGATGAGCTCGCCCGCGCACGTACTCTCGCTCAAACGATCAAGAAGAGTCAGGAAGCAAGCGACGCTCAGCTTCGGCAGCAGATTGGCGCCGTGCAAGCCGATGCCACCAGCAAGCTCGGCCAGGTATCCACTCAAATCAATGGTACGCAAACCGACTTGAATGCCACGAAAGCGGACCTCGAGGCCACAAAAGCGACCTTGACCCGCACGGTTGGCGATTTGGGTGTGCAAAGCGGCCTCATTGCCACCAACGAGAAAGAGCTCGACGAGCTCAAGCATATGGGCGACCGCGATATATATGACTTCACGCTAACCAAGACCAAGAACCCCGAGCACGTCGGCCCCATTCAGGTACGCCTCACCAAGATTGATGCCAAGCATTATAAGTACACGATGGAAGTCATCGCCGACGACAAAGACATCCCGAAGAAGGACAAGACCGTCGACGAGCCCGTCCAGTTCTTTGTAAACGGCGCGCGAACACCTTATGAGATCGTGGTGTTCAATCTCACCAAGAATCAGGCAAAGGGCTATCTCAGCACGCCGAAGAGCACCGGATCTGCTCCCTCGGCAGCCGGCGCGCCTCCGGGAAACTGATCTCCGCGATGCTTGTCGCGTGTCGGCCACGTCGTTTCAAAGCGGCGTGGCCGTTTGCACTTTTCATGCTTCTCCTGTCGTCGCCCGTTGTGAAGCAGACTGCCGCTGCACAGCAACCCTCCGTTCCAGCCCCGCAGCCGATAGAAACATCGAGCGATCTGGTCGCCGTCGACGTGAGCGTTCTTGATCGCAATGGCAATTTCTATCCAGGTCTCGTTCAGAGGGATTTTCGTGTGCTCGACAACGGGGTTGAGAAGTCCATCGTCTTCTTCGCTCCGGTTGAGGCTCCCGCGCACGTCCTAGTCCTTATGGAAACTGGCCCTGCCGTCTTCCTGATTCACGATCAACACCTGCTTGCGCTATCGTCCTTGCTCGACGGTCTTGCACCGGATGATCAGGCGGCCCTTTTTGTCTACGCCGAATCTGTCCGTGAATTGGTCCCGTTTACCACGGACAAAGCTGCCCTGCGAGGCGCCATCGATGAATCTCGATACATCGTCGGCATGGATCATCTCAACTTCTACGATTCTCTTCGCACGGTTCTCGACCGTTTCCCGGCCGTTGCTGGCAAGAAAGCGATTGTGGCGCTAAGTACCGGTCTGGACGATTCGCCGGCAGGTCATTGGAATTTGCTCGAGAAAAAACTTCGTGCGACTGACGTGGTAGTCTTTGCGGTTGGCCTCGGTGGCCCTTTGCGTGGCGACGCTCCTGTAAGATCGTCAAAAAAGAAGAAAAATCAGAGAGGATTGACGGATTCGGGTCCCACGCCGGCCTTTGCGCGCGCGGACGAGGTGCTGCGCTCAATTGCCCAAATCACGGGTGGCCGTGCGTATTTCCCGCAGTCCACTGACGATTACGCCCCGGCTTACCGTGAAATCGCCGCGGCAGTGCGCAACCAATACGTCCTCGGAATCGCGCCAGACCACGATGGCCAATTTCACAAACTCTCGATCGACGTCGTCGACTCAAACGCACAGACCAAGAAATCAAAAAAGTCGAAAACCCCGCAATTTCGCACCTTCTACCGTGAAGGTTACCTTGCTCCCTCGCAGTGAAGCCGGCAGTACACGTCGGATCCAAACAGGACGAGCGCGGAAGGTTTAAACCTAGAGCCGCGTGTTTAGCACGGCAGCTTTGCTGTGGCGTCGCCGTCATTCTGCCGTCGCCTTCCGCGAAAAAAAACGTCGTCATCCTGGAGCGAAGCGAAGGGCCATCTTGCTTTTACAGTTCGCCCTTCCTTTCTCCGTAACAGCTCAATGCCGTAGGGGCGACACAAGGTTTGCGACGTCCTCATGTCAAACGTCGGCGGAAGCGCGCGGAAGTCGGCCTACCAGATCCCTTTTTGCATCCCTTCCGCGTTCTGCCTGCATCTCAAGGCCGCGCTTGTAATCGCACCGCACTCTTGCTAGTTTCGCGAGGTCATGAAAATTAGATTCAAAATCGCCCTGACGGCTTTCGGCGCACTACTAAGCGCCGCCGTATTCTTGCGCGCCCAGACGAATCCCCCTGTCCCCCCTCCAAGGTTTGCTTACGGAGGCGACGCCGCCGAACTCGCTGCCCAATTTACGGACAGTCTTGTCTTTTTACCCGCGCGGATCAGCGTCAGCCCGCCCTCGCTCTTCATTCTCGATACCACCGCGCAGAGTTCTTCGGTCGGTCCCGAGCGTGCCGCGGAAATCGATCGTACAAACCCGTCGTTTCCTGTCCTGAATTTGGACGGCCTCGACGTGCCGCTCGCCGGTCTTCCCGCAAGGCCAGCCCCCGATTTCGGTTCGCGTTTAGGTCTCGACTACCAGGGCACCCTTGGCCGCGACTTTCTCTCCAATTTGGTCCTGGAAATCGACTTTGCCCGGCAAACCGTGCGTGCCTTTGCTCCCGGCAGTTACAAATATGCGGGTAAAGGCACCGTATTCCCTCTGACGGAAGAGAATGGCATTCCCGTGATCCCCCTCCGGGTCGCGCTCGAAAAAGGAAAAGAAAGAGATTTGAATTTCTTCGTGGAAACCGCACTGAATGCGCCGGTCGTCTTTGACAGTAAATTCCTGACCGCTCATCACATGAACGGCGAGCGCGGCAGAACCATCGCGTCAGCCGATCCGTTTACTGGTGAGCCTGGAGCCATGCTCGGCAGGCTTCGAACTTTCCAAATCGGCAAGAATACGATCGACGATGTGCTTGGAATCTATTCCAGCCAGCCGTTCCCACTCTCCGACACTCCCGTAGCGGGAGCGATCGGCTCACTCGTGCTGCGGCGCTTCACCCTAATTCTTGACTTTCCGCATCATCAATTGATGCTCCAACCGAACAGCCACTTCGGTGATCCCGACGAAGAAGACAAGAGCGGTATGCTGATCGTCCCAAAAGGTCCGGACTTCAAGACATTCGAAGTGGCGAACGTGCAGCCCAACTCACCTGCCGCAGCCGCGGGTATCAAGAAGGGAGATGTTATCGCGGGTGTCGATACCGACCCCGCCGAGGACCTTTCACTGCTCGTCGTGAGGGATCTTTTTCGTCAGGTGGGTCACAAATACAAATTGACTGTGCAGACGGGAGGCCAAACGAAGGAAATCACACTCCAGATGCACCGCTACTTCTGAACAGAATGGCGTAGCGAAATGCCGATGTGAATAATCACGACTCGAACTTCTTCATCGTTTCCGCCATTTCGCGAAGCCGCGTATCAACGCGCGCAAAAACGCTTCCATCCTCGAACTTGCCCGCTCCAGCGGCTCGCGCACCCGCAGGAACACCCGTGAGAATTTCAATTCCCTGCTCAACTGTGGAGACGGGAAAGATGTGGAAACGGCCTTGCCCAACTGCCTCGATCACATCGTCGCGCAGCATCAAGTCCTTGGCGTTCTGTGCCGGAATCAAAACTCCCTGTTGACCCGTCAGCCCTTCTAGCCGGCAAACGTCATAAAAACCCTCGATTTTCTGGTTCACGCCGCCAATCGGTTGCACATCTCCCTGCTGATTCACCGAGCCCGTCACGGCCAAGTCCTGACGGATGGGCAAGCCCGATAGTGCCGAGAGCAGCGCGTAAATCTCGGTCGAACTCGCGCTGTCGCCATCCACACCAGAGTAGGATTGCTCAAAACAGACGCTGGCCGACAAAGAAAGCGGCTTGTCTTGTGCGAACGTGCGCCTCAGGTAACCAGAAATAATCTGGACGCCCTTGTCATGAAACCGCCCGCTCAGATTCGCCTCACGCTCGATGTTAATGATTCCCGTCTTTCCCATCGCCGCCGAAGCCGTGATCCGCACGGGCTTGCCAAAAGCGTACCCGCCGATCTCCATCACGCTCAGCCCATTCACCTGACCCACACGACCGCCGGCCGTATCGATGAAAATCATCTTCTGCTCGATCATCTCGCGTATCTTCGTTTCGAGCAGATTGTGCCTCTCGTTCTTCGCGTCGAGCGCCTGCTTGACGTGCTCACCCGTGACTACTTTACAGTCGCGATGGTTTGCGGTGTACGAAGCCTCACGTCCCAGATCCGCAAGGTCGAAGAAGCGCGTCGTGATCTTCCCATGCCGTCCCGCAAGTCTCACGCCGTGCTCTAAAATCGCTGCCACAGCCGTACGATCGAACGGCAGCAGTTTTTCGTCGTCGCTCAGTTTCCGCAGCCGCCCGCCGTATTGGCGCAATACATCCTCGCTCCACACCGTTTCTTCGTCGAACTCGACGCGCACTTTGAAAATCTTCTTGAAGTCGTCCTCGTAGTCATAGAGCAGTTCGTACATCTCGCGGTCGCCGATCAAAATCACCTTCGCGCGAACGTCGATTGGCTCCGGCTTCATCGCAGCAGTGCTGAACGGAAAAAACGCATCCATGGGCTGAATCTCCAGCTTGCCGTGATTCAGTGTCCGTTTCACCGCCTTCCAGACTCCCGCTTCCGTAAACGCATCGAGCGCATACATCACTAAAAATCCGCCGTCGGCGCGTAGCCACGACCCTCCGCGCAAGTCCATGAAATCCGAGTTCCACGCCCCCCTCGGATCGTAGCTTCGGTGCACGGTTCCAAAAAGATTCGCATACGAAGGCACCGTCTCGAAGATCACCGGGCACGTGTCATTCTCGCTGTGTGCCAAAATCACGTTTACGCCGTAAATACGAAACGGATCGCGTTCCTTCTCAGCGCGCTCTGGCCGTGGTGCGGTACCTGACGAAGCATCGACCGGCGGAGGCGCCTCCTCTTCGCCCTCGCGCTCCTTGAATGGATCGAGATTGTCGAGAATGTGATGCCGCACTTCCTCCAGGTACTCCGAAATCTGCGTGCTCGGATATTTTTCCTTCAGTTCTTCAATCACCCCGTCTACCAAAACGGACGCGGCCTCCTGCTCGAGATAATTCATCTCGCTCGCCAGCTCGCGCGAAAGCGAAAGCGTCTTCCGGTAAACGACCGTGAACTCCTGCCGGAACTGGTCGTATTTGCGCTCAATCGACTCTGCTGCCTCATTCTCCAATTTCCCGTCCTGCACCATCTTCGGAATCTCTTCGATAGGAACCATCTGCCCTTCGAGCACCGGAAAGATTTCCGGCAGCGCCACCGCCCCCACCTGCATTCGCCCCAGCGCAAATTGCTCGCGCGCAATGCGGTGCGTAAAGTCGTCCATCAGCTCCTTTTCGCGTTGAGTAAACCGCTCTACGATGCGCGTCTTCTGCCTCTGAAACGGCTCCCCTTCAAACACTTGCGGAATCCGCCGCCGCAGGAAATCGATACCGGAATCCAGTTCTTTTTTGAACGCGTTCGCTTGGCCACGCGGCAGGGTCAAGAGCCTCGGGCGGTCCGAATTCTTGAAGTTGTTTACATACGCGCGATCGGGCGCGGGTACCGATTGTGGATGCATCTGCTCGATCATCCGCACGATCATTCCGCCGCGGCTCGATCCCGAGAGTCCGCAGACAAACAAGTTGTAACCGGACGCGGTCATCTCGACGCCCATACGCAAAGCGCGCAGTGCACGTTCCTGCCCGATATCCCCGCCAACCGGTTCAAGCTCGGCAGTTGTTTGAAATGGAATAGTCGCAGGGTCGCAACGCCACCGTAGCTTTTCCGGCGGCAGGCTCACGTAGTGAGGCTTGGAATTCGTTTTCATCAATTATTTCTCTGCCAAAGCGCTAGAGCGCGTACTTTAGCATGTTCGCTCTTTAGCACCCACTTGCCTTCGCCAATCTGTTTCCATGGCGCGAACCTGCCGTATAAAGATCGAGCAGACTCGCCATCAACGCCAGGATAATCGGCCCCAAAACGATGCCCAACAAGCCAAAAACAAAAATCCCTCCCACGACACCTATAAACACTGGCAGCCCGCCCATTTCTCCCCGCCCGCTGATTAGCCACGGTCTAAACCAATAGTCCACCACCAGCACGATCACGATGCACAGCAATAGCAGGAATATGCCCCGCGTGATGTGATGCTCCACCATCATAATCAGCGATGCGGGAACCCACACAACCGCGGATCCCACCACCGGCACGAACGAGAAAAGCGCGATCATCGCGCCCCAAAAGATAGGGGACCCAACCCCAGTCGCCGCAAATGCCGCTCCAATCAACGCGCCATCCGCCAGTGCCCCCGCCCCGCTCGATATCACGCTTGCGAATATCAATTCTTGTGTGTCAGACAGCATCCGCTCACGCTGCCCCGGCGCAAACGGCAAAATGTCCCGCAAACGCGTCAACATCCCTCGCCCATCTCGAAAAAAGTAAAAAGTCGCCACAACTGTGACGAACAGCTCAAAAAGAAACTGGGCCGTGTTGGCCAGGATCGTGCCCATTTGCGCGGCGATATACCGCGCGGCCTCCTCGGCGTAGCGACGCAGTGTCGCAGCCAGATCGGCAGACCCGGCCCCCGAAAACCGCTCTTGGAGATGCGCCCAGAGATTGTTTACCCAATCGAAATGCCCGTTCGCGACCGCCGTCTCAAGCCGATGCACAGCTTGAATTCCCTGCTCCACGAATGCATACGTCGCAGCAAGCGTCGGCACGATCAGAATCAGCGTCACACCGATCGTGGAGACGGCTGCGGCTCGCGTAGCTCCCCATCGGCGTTCCAGCTTCGCATATACCGGATGAGCCACCACCACAAGCACCGCCGCCCACATCAAGGGCACGAGGAACGGTCCCAGAATTCGGTACGTGAAGTAGCCGAGTACGATTACGATGCCATAAAAGAGCATCGTGCCCAGCCGCTGCTGCGCTACCGGATCGACCTTCATCGGCTTTCCTCTCTGGCCAAAAAACGGCTGGAATCAATCTGATAGAGACATTTACGAGTTTTGTCAACAGCGTTAGACGGCGCGAGAGGAGAAACGCGCGGTGCTACAATCAATCAGGCTGGCCAAAAAATGACTACCGAAGCTAACTCACAGCAAACCCCAAAATCCTGTAAACACGCGCGCACGCAGTTGATTGCAAAGGATAACGACGCTCAATACCTGGAATGTCTGGATTGCGGCGCGATTCTCGAAGCGGGTGAGCTGAAAGAGAATTCAGCCTTTGGCGAATCGCTCTCGGACGCCTGATGAGGAAAGGTGACCGGCGTCGTCTTCGAAACGGCGCCGGTCAAAAAAAACGCTGCAGCTTACTGCGCTTTCTTATCCGCAAGCGAACGGATGAAGGCGATCAGGTTGGGAATATCCGCCTCATTGACGCCGGGCGGCTTCGGCATCTTGCCTCCCTTGCCGACATTGCCGTTCTTGATGATGTCCGCGATGTCCGAATCCTTCAGGCTCTGCGCCTTCTGGTCATGGAGGTTCAAATCCGCATTAAACGCTTTCGCCATCGGCGTATTTCCCATGGCATCGGCGCCATGGCAAGGCGAGCAGTGCTGCTGGAAAGCGGCCTTACCGGCAGCCGCATCCCCCGCTGCAAGCGCAGCAGGCGAGACAACCAGAGCCAGAACCGCCGCAGCCATTGCAATTTTCATCGGGTCTTCTCCCTTGAAATATAAATTGCCACTACCTAACGAATACCCAGCTTGCCGATAATCCTCACTACATCTGATGCTGAAACATCGTAAAGCGAATGCTCGTCTTCCTGCTCCAGCCGCTCCCGCAAATACTCCGCCGCGATATAGCTCGCTTCGCGATCGGTCGGATTTCGTCCTGCCTTCGAGCGAAACTCAACGAACCCCGGATGCGCCAACCCGAGCAGCACACCCTTGCCGTCCACTAGGAACTTGCAATCCATCGTGTCCGCATGACGCGTCGCAATCCCGTTGTAGCAATGCGAAAAGCGGCAGTGATAAACGTAATCAGTCACCTTCGAGGGCACCTCGAACGGAGAAATAAACTGGCTCATCGCGCCTGCGTTCGGAATCATTACCGCCGATGTTTTTGCCACGTTTCGCCCTATTTGCGCGCGCCCGCTCCAGCGGGCCGCAACGACTCCTGGTAACTCTGTTCCGCCGCCACGACTCCGGCACCTGAAACGCGCCGGTAACCCTGGTCAGCCAGCACCTTTTCCAGTGCGGTCAAAAAGAGTAGCACATTCGTCTTCTGGCTCGAATAGCCCATTAGGCCTACCCGCCAGATCTTGCCTTTTACCGGCCCCAGCCCGCCCGATATTTCGATGTTGAACTCGTCCAGCAGTTGCATCCGTGCCCGTTTGTCGTCCACGCTGGCCGGAATATTCACAGCGGTCACCGTGATCAGCCGGTCCGCCGGATTCTCCACGAAAAGCCCCAACCCCACCGCCTCA
>Ga0335085_10013682_pt1 | contig 11879 bp, 8 predicted proteins | sample Lox_Sample_45_FD_206712 | JGI IMG/M metagenome (GOLD analysis project Ga0335085, IMG submission 206712) | Soil microbial communities from Loxahatchee National Wildlife Refuge, Florida, United States - Lox_Sample_4.5 | ecosystem: Environmental > Terrestrial > Soil > Wetlands | place: USA: Florida...
GATGGCCCCACGGCGGAGAAGGGCAAAACCGGTTTTACTGGCTTTTAGGTCGTAGGTTCCGGGTAGCAACAGAGCAAAGGTGAACCGCCCCTCCTCGCCCGATGTGGTGGAATCCGTCTTGGCGGTGTTTTGGTCAACGAGTTCAACGACCACTCCTGGCAGAAGAGCGCCGGAGGGGTCAAGCGTCACGCCAGTGAGGGCCCCGGTTGATGCTGTCTGAGGGAACACTTCGCCGGCAAATGACACCATGACCGCCAAGAGTGCAAGTCGAACCACGCAGTGGTAACGATACAGGGAAAGCATACTCTTCAAGCTGCAGAAAATGACGAGGACTGCGCCGTAAGTCTCGGGAATGGATATTTTCTCCTTGGCCTCCTAGCTAAGTCCGATGACGCATTTCAGTACCCTGCTCTTGTTGTTGAAAGTAACACTTTCGATCCCCTGCTAGCAACTCCATACCCGCGCCAGGAGTTCGCTCAAAATACCCTGCTTAACTGTCAGGAGCCGTTCCACTCGCGCCCCCGCAGGAATGGTTGTAAGATATAGGCTTCAAAAATGATACTGCGGCTCGGACAATGCATTCGATTTGGTCCGGGGGCCTGGGGCCGTTGGAATGTCCTGGCGCTTCTGATTACATGCTGCTGCCTGTTCCCATCGACTGCCGGGGCGCAGCTTAAAGAAATCAAGCGGGTCCTTATTCTCAACCAACTCGAACCCCTCTCGTCACCGGGCGTGAATCTCATGGATCAGGAGATCGTCGCTGGGCTGAAGAAGTCGAACTACCAGATAGAGATCCATAGCCAAGTCACTGACCCAGCCCTGATTCCGGATACGGCTTCCCAGCAAGAACTGCGTGATTGGTACCTTCGTAAGCATCCGGGACTCGAACCCGACGTGATCCTGGCTGTCGGAATTACTCCCCTGAAACTCATAGTCGAATGGGACAAAGAGTTCTATCCGGGAACACCCGTGATTTTCTGTGGCGGCACAGAGGAGATGCTGGGCGGGTTGAAACTGGGCTCTCGCTTCACCGGTGTGTGGGGGCGGGTGGTGCCGGCAAAAACTCTCGAGGCGGCGTTGAAACTCCTGCCCGGCACCAGACGCGTGGTTGTGGTGGGCGGAACGGGAGTTTATGACCGGCACGTTGAGGCCATGGCCAGGGAGAGTCTGCGAAGTTACGAATCGAACCTCGATTTCACGTATCTCACCGACCTGGACATGCCCTCGCTCTTGGAACACCTTAGGCACCTCCCGGCTCATACGATCATCTACCACACGTCAATCATGCAGGATGCGGCAGGAACTCGCTTCATTGATGCGAATCAGTCTGTTCCGATGCTCGTCAGTGCCGCGACTGCTCCCATCTTCACCGTGGACGATGTGGACATTGGAGAAGGAACGGTGGGCGGCTTCGTGTTGAGCTTTGCCGCCCAAGGTCGGATCGCTGCCGAGATGGCGGTGAGAGTTCTGGGCGGGGAGAAGCCGCAAGACATCACCATCGAGAAAACCAGCAATACTTACATGTTCGATTGGCGAGCATTGCGGCGCTGGGGCATCAGGGAAGGTGACCTTCCGCCCGGAAGTATCGTGCTTCACCGGCAGCCCACGGCCTGGGAATCTTATAAATGGTACATCATGGGCGGCATTTTTCTGTGCCTGGTCGAGACCCTACTCATTGTTGGACTGTTCTGGGAACGGAAGAGAAGGAAGACGGCCGCGCAGTCCCTGCGCGAACGCCTGACCTTTGAAGCCCTTCGTTCCGAGATATCGGCAAACTTCATCAACCTTCCCGAAGATCAAATCTCGTCCGTGGTGCAGCGGACCCTCCGCCGAATTGCGGAGTTTCTGAACGTAAGGCGGATCAGCCTTTACGAGTATTCGCAAGAAGGCCTAGAGTTTATAAAGGCTTTCTCCTGGTGCCAGGATGGATTCCCTATTGCTCCCGAAGCAGTAAATCCGAGCCGATTCCCCCGTTTCAATAGCCATATCTTGCGCGGCGAAGTATTTCTTGCCGCGGACTCCAGCACGCTGCCCGATGAGTTTTCCAACGAAAGAGAGCAACTCTTGAAAAGTGGATTCATGTCAGCGGCAGCGGTGCCTCTGGCCGCGGGTGGCCAAATCATTGGCTTCTTGTCTTTTGCCAGCGAGAAGCGGCGAGCGGCGTGGAACGAGGATCAGGTGGAAGATCTCAAAGTTATGGCGGAGATATTCTCGAACGCGCTGACGCGCTTACGGGTGCAAAGCGCACTTCGAGAAAGCGAAGAGAGATTCCGCTTGATGGCCAACACCGCTCCGGTGCTAATTTGGATGGCGGGGCCGGACAAACTTTGCACATACTTCAATAAGCATTGGCTTGACTTCACGGGCAAAACTCTGGAGCCCGAGCTTGGAGAAGGATGGATGGAAGGGGTGCACCCCGAGGATGCGCCTAAGTGCATGGATACATACGAGCGCGCCTTTGATCGGCGGGAAGATTTCAGCATGGAGTATCGGCTACGACGACACGACGGGGAGTACCGCTGGCTGCTCGATACTGGGGTACCAAGATTCAATCCTGATGGCTCCTTTGCCGGCTATATCGGATCAGCCATCGATGTCACAGACCACAAAAGGGCGGAAGAGGCTCTCACCAACGTGAGCCATCGTTTGATTGAAGCGCAGGAGGAAGAACGCCGATATGTTGCCAGGGAGCTTCATGACGATATAGGTCAACTCATCGTCCTGCTGGCCATTGAGATTCAAAATCTCGAGGATTCCCTTCCCGAATCTAATCGAGGCCTCCGTAACCAAGCAGCGCAAATATCGAAACGCGCCCGGGAGATATCAAGGGATATCCAATCCCTATCGCACAGGTTGCACTCGTCAAAACTGGAGCTTTTAGGTGTCGTGGCTGCCATAAAGAGTTATTGCAGCGAGTTGAGCGCGGAGCGGCAAGTGGAGATCAACTTTGTACACTCCGATGTCCCTCGCTCCCTGCCTCGAGAAATCTCCCTTTGTCTTTTTCGCGTCTTACAGGAAGCGCTGCGTAATGGCGTGAAGCACAGCGGAGTGCGGCAATTCCAGGCAGAGCTGCGAGGAGCGCCGGGTGCAATTCTGCTTACGGTTCGCGATTCCGGAGTAGGGTTTGATGTAGACGAGGTAATGAACAAAAGGGGTCTGGGACTGATCAGTATGCAGGAACGAGTGAAATTGGCAAAGGGTACCATCTCGATCGCATCCAACCAGAATGCGGGGACAGAGATAAGCGTGCGGGTACCTTTCGCCAAGGACAATGTGATGTCGATTGGGGGCCGCAGCTTGAAGGAGGAGGCTAATGGCAAGTCCTCGGGTGGTGCTGGCTGATGATCAGGAGGAAATACTTGAAACCGTCTCCAGAGTTCTTCGCAGCGATTTTGATATCGTCGCCGCCGTCCCAGACGGAGAGAGTGCGATTGAAGCTGTTGCCCGACTGGATCCTGATCTCGTAGTGCTCGACATTTCCATGCCGATCTTAAATGGATTGGAAGCCGCCTCCCTGCTCCAAGAATCGGGTTCCAAAGCAAAGGTGATCTTTCTGACCGTCCACGACGACCCTGACTACGTGGAGGCTGCGTTCTCTGTTGGAGCTCGCGGCTATGTGCTCAAAGCACGACTTGGTATCGATCTGCTTCCGGCCGTCCGGGAGGCATTACAGGGTCGCACCTTTGTCTCACCTCCCTTGAACGGCCACTGATAGTGGCCCGGACTCCCGCGACTCCACAGGCAGCAAAAGGTGCTTGTCGAGTTTCATAGCTCGATGATTTCCATTCGATGGTTAGCGTCCGGATTATTGGGGGATGGGCCCCCCGTGAGTAGCACCAACCCTCCCGGAATATCCTGCTCCTGAAGCCAACTTTTGACGTAAGGCTTCCATGCCACCGGATCCTTTGGCTCGTGTACCGGAATCACCCCGTAAGAGAAAGCTAAATCCTGGCAGCTCTTCATCTGTGGGCTTACGGCTACAGTCCACACAGGCAAGCGCAATAAGGCCATCCTTCTGGCGGAGGCGCCGCTCAGCGTCGGTGCAAAGACGGCGACCGGCGAAGAATAGTCCAGGCAGGCCTCGACCGCGAGTGCAACCAAATGCGCGGGGCGGAAGCGGCCTCTAACCTCTGCGACCTGATACATCTCCTTTACCGGGACTGGCCGGCGTGTAGGTTCCACGGCTGCGGCGATCTTTCCCAGCATGGCGACCGACTCCACGGGATGGTTGCCGATCGCCGACTCGCCGGAGAGCATCACACAGTCCGTGCCGTCCAGAATGGCATTGGAAACATCGGTAGCTTCGGCTCGGGTGGGAAGAATGTGCGCCGTCATCGATTCGAGCATGTGAGTGGCCGTGATCACCGGTTTGGCGCGCCGGTTCGCCCGGCGCATGAGGTCCTTCTGCACCACGGCAATCCTCTCAATGGGCACCTCGACTCCCAGGTCGCCGCGGGCAATCATGATACCGTCAGCGGCTTCCAGGATTTCGTCGATGCGGTCGAGCGCGCGCGACCTTTCGATCTTGGCAATGATGAACGGTTGGTAGCCCAACTCCTGCGCGGCCGTGCGGACGGCCAAAATGTCAGCCGCACTCTCGACGAAGGATTGGCTAACAGCGTCGACGCCACTTTCCAGAGCGAACTTTAGGCACGCACGGTCTCTCTCGGTAAAAGCGCTGATACCAAGGTCGATTCCAGGAAGATTCAATCCCTTCCGGGAACGCAATCCCCCCCCCACCTTCACCTGGCAGGCAACTTCGGCGCCATGGACTTCAACAACCTCCAATTGAATGTAGCCATCGTTGAGAAAGAGTGTGTCGCCGGCTTTCACGACCAGTGGCAGGCGTGGGAAAGTGACGGAGACACGGTGTTGATCGCCGACTGTTTCCTCCGTCGTAAGCGTGAAGCGGTCGCCCACCTTTAGATCAATCTTTTCGGGACCCAAAGTGCCGATGCGCATTTTCGGCCCGGAGAGGTCCGCCATAATCGCCACGCGACGCTCGGCGGCATCGGCTGCCCTTCGGATATTCTGAATCACGCGCTGGTGAGCGGAGAAGTCCCCATGGGAAAAATTGAGCCGCGCGACATTCATCCCGGCCCGGATCATCTGCTCCAGGATTTCTCGCAATTCAGATGCGGGTCCGATCGTTGCCACGATTTTGGTCTTGTGTTTTGGCAAACCCATAGTGACCTCTCAAATTTCGGTTGTATGCCCCCGCCCAAGCGGCACGGGTATGAGGCATATAAGCTAATCCACATTGCTCGCCGTCCGTCTCTGCGGAATTGGTTGACGACAGGAGAACACCCTCCTTGCCTCCCAGAGCATGGCAGATTCCAACCCGCTGATGCACTGTTACTTTTGACAGTCGCGCGCGGGGCCTCCGCGCATTAGTCTTAGCCTGCGAGTGCCCTATGACATGGCATATTTAGCTGGCTTTGAGGCATTCGTAGCGAGTGCGATCCAAGAGGCGCGCTCCGGCGTAGTTACCCGCCATGGAAATCGGCGCGTGGCCATAAGGGGATCACAAATAGTTCTTGCATATAAAGCGTGGAGTCATCCGACTTTTGAATTTTCGTATGCTGGAGGGATCCCGGTCACGTAGAGGGCCCATCCAGAGCGCGAGGCATGGAGAACAACATGAGAGTCGTGGGTATGACGACGGCGAGGCAAGCCACTTGTCTTCTTTTGGCATTTACGTTGATTGCTGTGACCTGTCCTGTTGATGGGAGTGCTAACCAGGAGCCCCAGTCGGCACCCACAGGCGAGCAGTCCGCGCCAAAAATTCCACCCGATCAGCTTGATTCCTTGGTGGCGCCCATTGCACTTTATCCTGATCCGCTCCTCGCCCAGGTGTTAGCGGCTTCCACTTATCCGTTGGAGATTATCCAGCTTCAGCAGTGGTTGGTTAAGAACCCGAAACTGAAGGATAAGGCGCTGGTGGATGCAGTCGAGAAACAACCCTGGGATCCCAGTGTTCAGGCCATGGCGGCGCTGCCAGACGTAGTGAAGAGACTTGCTGATGATATTCAATGGACCACCGACCTTGGCAACGCCTTCCTCGCGCAACAGAGTGACGTAATGGACGCAGTCCAGCGGATGCGCAAGAAGGCCCAGGACAAAGGCAATTTGAAATCAAGTGAGCAAATGAAGGTGGAAACCAAGGTTGTGGAGAGCAAATCCGTGATCGTAGTCGAGCAGGCGAACCCTCAAGTGGTGTACGTGCCGTCCTACGATCCCGTGGTCGTTTACGGTCCACCGGTCTACGCCTACCCGCCCATTTATTATCCACCACCGCCACCGAGTGGATGGGCGGTCGCGGGAGGCATGGCACTCTCGTTCGGCGTCGGATTGGCCATGGGCGCCGCCTGGGGCGGGGGCTGGGGGTGGGGTTGTGGCTGGGGCCACAACGACGTCAATGTCAACGTAAACAACAACTTCAATCGGAACACAAACATTCAGGGTGGCAACCGAACGAACGTTTCGGGTGGCAACCGAGCGAACGTTTCGGGCGGCAATTCCAGTTGGCAGCACAATCCACAACACCGTGGCGGTGCTCCCTACTCCGACCGGTCGACTGCCAATAAGTATGGCGGAACCGCTCGCGGCGATTCACTGTCCAACCGCCAGGCAAGCGCTCGCGACCAAACGGGGCGACAGGGCGGCAATCCTAGCGGCAACCGTGGTGGAGCAAGTGTGAGCGATCGCAAAGCGGGCGGCGCAGGCAACCGTGCCGGAGTAAGCGATCGCAGCGCTGGTGGCTCGGGCAATCGCGGCGGCAGTGCGGGAGGAGATCGCGTTGGCAACCAAAGTGTTCAAAGTCGCTCCGGGGGTGGAGATCGCAGCGCCTTCGGAAGCAGCTCTGGCTTCAGCGGCAGCAGCGCCCGGAGCAGCAGCAGCCGCGGAGCTTCCAGTTCTGGAGCTTCGCGGGGTGGCGGTGGTTCCAGAGGCGGCGGTGGTTCCAGGGGTGGTGGCCGCCGAAGATAATCCGACACAACATGGAGAAAACGCATGAAAATCAAATTCCACATTAGCAATCTCTCGATGCGACTCTGGCCTTGCGTCGCGGCCTCCTGCCTGTGCCTGCTGGCCCCAGTATCCCTTGCCGCAGCACAGACAACAACGAAAACAACGCCAAACAGCCCAACCGCACCCGCCGTGACTTCCCAAGCGTTCGCCACACCTCAGCAAGCCGCCGATACGCTCATCGAGGCGGCAGAAAAGTTCGATGTTCCTCGTCTCGAGCGGATCTTCGGCCCCGGAGGTGAGGACATCATTCTCACCGGCGAAACGGTTCGCGATAGGGAAATGGCCGAGGCGTTTGCGGCGCAGGCTCGAGAGAAACAAAGCATTTCAGTGGTCCCGGGAAGTGCCAATCGGGCGTTTCTACTGGTCGGCAAAGGTGAATGGCCATTCCCCGTACCCCTTGTCAAGCAGAACAGCCAGTGGGTTTTTGATGCCAAAGCCGGCCGCCAGGAAATCCTCTACCGGCGAATCGGCAGAGATGAGCTGGACGCCATCCAAATCTGCCACGGATACGTCGAGGCGCAGCACGAGTACGCGCTCGAGAAGCGCGAGGGTTATGCTGTTCACCAGTACGCGCAACGCATTATCAGCTCCCCCGGCAAGCAGGATGGCCTGGCGTGGCAGAATTCGGATGGCACGTGGGGCGGCCCCATCGGCGAAAACATCGCTCGCGTAATCGAACAGGGGTACACAAGCAAGGCTGAGCCCTATCACGGCTACTTCTTTAAGGTTTTGAAAGGACAGGGGCCCGCGGCGCCGCTGGGGCAGATGGATTTTGTCATAAAAGGTGCAATGATCGGCGGATTCGCCATGGTGGCCGCACCAGCGGAGTATGGCGTCACGGGCGTGATGACCTTCATCGTCAGCCACGACGGCGTTGTTTACCAGAAGGACCTTGGGCCGGATACGCTCAACATGTTCACGAAAATGGAACTCTTCAACCCCGACAAAACCTGGAACCCGGTGGAAGAACAGTAGGATGTTGCCATCCAAAACCGAAAGGATCAAACAATATGAAATCCTCGAATCGAGTGTTGCTGTTAGCCTTGTTTGTCATGCCCCTGGTCGTTGCAATACCAGGTTGGGCGCAAAATGAGACGCAAACGACCCAGAACAAAACCACCGCATCGCCCGGGGCAAGTGCCCGCGAGAAGAACCTGCAAGAATACATCAAACTCATGCGCGCCGACGTACGTCAGGAGAAGTCTGAAATTATGGGTTCGGTCATGCTGCTGAGCGCTGCTGATGCAGCAAAATTCTGGCCGATTTACAGCGAGTACGATGCTGAACTGACCAAGCTGAATGACCAGAGAGTCGCGAATATCAAGGAATATGCCCGTACCTACGACCAGATGACGGACGAAAAGGCGGACGAGTTGATTCAGGCTGCGATGTCATACCAAAAGCAGCGCGCCGAGCTTCTCGCAAAAACCTATGACCGCCTTAAACCAGCCGTGGGGGCCATCACGGCGGCACGCTTTGTCCAGGTCGAGCATCAGTTGCTGCTCATCATCGATCTCCAGATCGCTTCGGAGTTGCCCGTGGTCGAACAGGGCTCGTAACTTCTTAGGAAAGGAAGATATTCAAATGCGAAACTCATTCATCTGTGCGGCAACTCTGCTGTTGGGGATGTCCATTGCCAACTCGGGGCCAGCGCTGGTGGCATTCCCCGCGCCCGCGGCGATGGCAGGCAACCCAGCCCCTCAGAAACCCAAGAGAATCACTGTTCCCGCCGGGACAAGAATCCTCATTCGAACGATCGATGCCCTGGACTCCAGCAAGCAAAAGGCGGGTTACCGTTTCACTGCCACCCTCGAAACAAACCTCATGGCTGAGGATGAGGTGGTGGCACCTCGTGGTACCAAGGTTTACGGACACTTGGCGCAGGCCTCCTCTTCTGGAAGGATGAAGGGAAGCTCCCAACTCACCCTCGAGTTGACGGATATCGTTATCAATGGCAATCCCTATCCGCTGCTTACCAGCGACTTTACCGTTAAGGGCAAAGGCGAGGGATCCAACACCGCCAAAAAAGTTGTGGGCGGTGCCGGCCTGGGCGCTCTTATCGGCGGTATAGCGGGGGGAGGAAAAGGCGCCCTCATTGGTACTGCCGCCGGTGCGGCCGGTGGAACAATCATGGCCGGCTCCAAGAAGGGCGAGCAGATCTCCATCCCGAGCGAATCTCTGCTCGAGTTCCGGCTTGAGCAGCCCGTGGCGCTCCCCGTTGCACGGTAGTCATTGGCGTACTCGGACGGTGCCCGAAATCCAAAACTCCGGGGTAATGCTGTCGGGTAACAACTGCCATCCGCATGTGGACCAGGTCGGCCAGTTGGTTGGCGCCGGTTTCAACCCTAGGAATGTGGAGGCGCAACCAATGTCGAAATGGCGGTTTCGAATCCTTACGCTGGTGCTCATGATCCTGGCCAGCGCTCCTTTGTATGCTCAAAAGGTGACTTACGACTGGGACAAGGACGTAGACTTCTCTCCTTATAGGACTTACAAATGGGCTGAGGTCTCCGGGGGCAGAGCTTCGAATCAGCTAACCCACGAGCGGATCATAGGTGACATCAATGTGCAGTTGCAGGCGAAAAACCTCACCCTGAGCACGGAGGATGAGGCAGATCTCTACGTAACCTACCAAGTCATTACCGACAAAAGCGGGCAAGTCACATCCTTCAACCCTGATGGGCAGTGGCGCCCAGGGCTGGGCTCGAGTGGTAATCCTTCAAAGCCAACGGCGGGTACCTCGGCGAAAGGGTCTCTCATCATAGATATCTATGACCACAAGATGAAGAAGTTGATTTGGCGTGGCACGGTGAGTGGCGCTTTTGAAAGCCGGGAGGAGGTAAATTACAAAGTTAGCAAGGGGCTTTCCAAACTCTTTACCTATTTCCCCCCACCCCCACCGAAATAAGAGGGTCTGTGCCCTGGTCCCTGACACCAAATTCATATTTGTGAGTCTGCGCACATACCCTACGATATTGCAGGCAGCGCTTGCTGCGGGAGGGCGGGGTTATAGCGTCAAGTCGAATGCAGGCAGTGAATTATCGTTCGCGATTAAAGCGGTTGTTGAGGGCGAGCGGTACGTTGGTCGCGGGTTGGCAGGTGTCGACCTGAGAGAAATTTTAGAAACGTAACCCCACCTGAAACCTTTGTTCGCATGCTCAATCGCCGTATATACGTCCCTACACGGTCGATTGGTGGAAATTTGAGAAACCCCTGCCGCAAATCGGGTCGACCGGCAAATTCTGCGGAAGCCGCTAGTGAACAGGTTCTGCGCCACTCGTGGTCGGGGCTGTCGTCTATGGCCCTGTCCACTGGGCGTCCTGCAGGTTCCACCCGCCACCCAGAGCCTTGTAAAGCTGTACGATGACGACGCGGCGGTTCAGTTCCGTCTGGGCGAGATCGCTTTGGGCGGGGAAGAGCAGTTGCTGCGCGTCGAGAACTTCGTAGTAGCTCGCCTTACCGGCCACGTAGCGCTGGAATGCGACTTTAACTGCCTCCTGGTAGGCGTCCACCTCGCGGACTTGCTCGGCTCGCACGGCCTCATACTTCTCGCGAGAAATGAGAGCGTTGGAGACATCCTGAAAGGCGTTCAGGGCGGTCTGTTCGTATTGAAGTTTGGTTTCCTCCCAAAAGGCGACGGTCTGCCGTTTTTGGGCCTTCAGAAAGCCACCCTGATAGATGGGTCCAGCAACGTTGCCCGCGAAGCTCCACGCATTTGTTTTGCCAGAGCTGAAATCGTTCAGATCTACGGTCGCATGACCCAAGAACGTGGTGAGCCCGATCCGCGGGAAGTACGCCGCTGTGGCCACGCCAATCTGGGCATTGGCAAAAACCACCTGTTGCTCAGCCTGGCGGACGTCCGGCCGCCTCTCCAGCAAGGCGGAAGGCAGACCGGCAGGTACTTCGGGCGGTAAGGTCTCTTCGATCAGCTTCGCTGTGTGCGGTATAGAGTTGGGATTCTGACCCAGCAGCACGTTGATCTGATTCTCCTTCAGCGCTATCTGTCGCTCGAGTTCGGGAATGGTCGCGGCTGCCGTGGCCTGCGCCGCGGTAGCACGGGACGTTTGCAGCTTCGAGGCAACGCCTCCCTCCATGCGCTCGGTGAAAAGCTTCAGAGTCTCGCCGAACGAGGCCGTGTTCTGTTTGGCGATATCGAGTTGCAAGTCCAATCCGAGCAATTCGAAGTAAGCCTGGGCGACGTCACTGACCAGCGAAAGCATGACGGCGCGCTTCGCGTCCTCTGTGGAAAGGTATTGGGCCCGGGCTGCTTCGTTGAGGCGCCGGATACGGCCCCAGACGTCGGCCTCCCAAGCGGCGCTTACCACACCCAGGAAGGACCCTTTAGTCCCACCCTCTCGGTCAAAAGGGCCACCCCACACCTCGTTCTTTCCGCCGCTGATCTTTGCCTGATAATCCACCGCCGGGAGGAATTGCGACCGTGCCTGGGCTTCAAGCTGGCGGGCCTGCTCGATCCGTGTCACTGCAATTTGGACATCATAGTTATTGACCAATGCTGTTTTCACAAGTCCATGAAGAGTGTCGTCCTTGAAAATCTCCCACCAGGGCAGGTCGGCCATGGAGGCCTGCTGGGCCGCGCCCTCGGCGCCCCGGAAAACGGCAGGGGCATTCACCTTTGGGCGATTGTAGTTGGGGCCAACGAGACAAGCAGGAAGCACTATCATCAGGGGTAGAAGTAGGAACAGAAGGCTGAACCCCCTCAACCGGCCCGCTACGCTCGCCGCGGTCTCGCCTAGGGGGAAGTGGGCTGCGCTTTCGTGATTTTCGCGTTTGGTCATTTTTCGACGATACCTTCGGTCTTCGGTGCAACGTGCTTGGCCCCGCTCAGTTTC
>Ga0335085_10013683_pt1 | contig 11878 bp, 12 predicted proteins | sample Lox_Sample_45_FD_206712 | JGI IMG/M metagenome (GOLD analysis project Ga0335085, IMG submission 206712) | Soil microbial communities from Loxahatchee National Wildlife Refuge, Florida, United States - Lox_Sample_4.5 | ecosystem: Environmental > Terrestrial > Soil > Wetlands | place: USA...
GAGCGAAATCGGGCGGCTGCCGGGTCCGATCTGGATCGCATCGAGGGCGAGCGCCGCCAGCACCTGGCCGGCAATCAAGCCGATGGTCGGTGCCGCCGCGCCGGCGCGCGTGTAGCCGAACACCATGCAGAACACGACGAATGTTCCAAGCAGGCCTGGCAGGAGGAACCATGGCTGCCATGTCGAGCCGACTGCGCCGGCGAACGAAGCGCCAGTCGTCGCCACGTTGATCGCGAGCAGAAGAGCCATCCCGACCAGCGTGTTCAGCAGCAGTACCGCCGGGAATGCGAGCCCGCGCGCCGCCATGGCCGACAGCAACAGGTTCTGCATGGCCAGCACGATGCCGCCGGCGAACGCGAGCGCGATGGCGTTCATGAAGTCGGACCGGCGGGACGCGCTGCGCCGGGCGCGTCGAGGAACCGCTGCATGAAGACGAGATCGAGCCAGCGGCCGAACTTGTGGCCGACTTCGCGGAAGTGCGCCACCGGCTCGAAACCGAGGCGGGCATGCATGCGCAACGAAGCGGCGTTGGCGGCGTCGATGCCGCCGATCATCACGTGCTTGCCGAGCGCCACGGCGGGCGCGAACAGCGCCGCCACGAGTCGGGGTCCGATGCCCTGTCCGCGGCAGTCGGCGCGCACATGGACCGAATGTTCGACCGAGTAGCGGTAGCCGGTCCAGGCGCCGCGGAATTCGCCGAACGAAGCGAAGCCGAGGATCGCGCCGTCGCGCTCGGCCACCAGCACCGGGAAGCCTGCCGCCCGGCGCGCAGCGAACCAGGCCGTGCGTTCTTCCAGCGACGCCGGCTCGAACGAGTAGATCGCGGTCGAGGTCGCGATCACGTCGTTGTGGATCGCGCAGATGGCGGCGATGTCGGATACATGCGCCGCGCGGATCGATTCGTTCGCCATGCCCGGCGATTGTCCACTATAGTGAATACATGTCAAGGAAAGTGCACAAACGTCCAACCCAGGATCCCACCCCGCTGATCGCGGCACGGCTGCGCGACCAGCGGCGCCGGCGCGGCTGGTCGCTCGACGAGCTCGGCGCGCGCGCCGGCGTATCCAAGGCGATGCTGAGCAAGCTGGAGCGCGGCGAGTCGAGTCCCACCGCGATGCTGCTCGGGCGCATATGCGGCGCGTACGGCATCACGATGAGCGCGCTGGTGGCGCTGCCCGGCGAGGGCGGCGGCCGGTTGGTCAGGCGAACCGACCAGCCGGTGTGGCGCGACCCGCAGTCACACTACGTGCGGCGGCAGGTGTCGCCACTATCCGATCTGCCGCTACAACTCGTCGAGGTCGAGCTTCCGGCGGGCGCCGAGGCGGCGTTTCCGGCCGCGGCCTATGCGTTCATCCGCCAGCTCGTATGGGTGCTTGGCGGGCGCCTCGAGTTCGTCGAGGGCGAAACCGTGCACCGGCTCGGACGCGGCGATTGCCTGGAACTGGGCGCGCCGGCCGACTGCGTGTTTCGCAATCGCGGACGCAGTACGTGTCGCTACGTCGTCGCGCTCGCGCGACGGTGACTGCTCGGGACGAGCGTCTCACGACAGTCCGATGATCCGCCCGTGCGCGTCGATGTCGATCGCGGACGCCGCGGGCTCCTTCGGCAGGCCTGGCATCGTGCGGATCTCGCCGCAGACGAGCACCACGAAACCCGCTCCGGCCGATAGACGCACTTCCCGGATGTTGACGACGTGCCCGCTCGGCGCGCCGTGCAAAGCAGGATCGGTGGAGAACGAGTATTGCGTCTTGGCGATGCAGACCGGCAGGTCGCCATAGCCGGTTTCCTCGATGCGGCGTAGTTGCGCCAGCGCACCGGCGTCGGCCTTGATGTCAGCCGCGCCGTAGATGCGCGTGGCCACGGCGCGCGCTTTCTCCCACAGCGACAGGTTGTCCGGATACGTGTACTGCGGCTGCGGAACGGGCAGGCCGGAGCAAACGCGCACCACCTCGCGCGCGAGGTCTTCGGCGCCCGCGCCGCCCTGGGACCAGTGGCGCGAGACGACGAAGCTCGCACCGAGCGACGCCACGCGCTCCCCAAGGTGCTGCACGTCCTCGTCGCTGTCGCTGCTGCGGTGATTGACGGCGACGATGCACGGCAGGCCAAAGTGATCGCGCATGTTGTGCACGTGGCGTGCCAGGTTGGGGAAGCCGCGGTCGATCGCATCGACCTCCGGCGCATCGACGCGTTCCAGGGGCACGCCGCCGTGGAACTTGATCGCGCGCAACGTCGCGACGATGACTGCGGCCGCGGGCCAGATGCCGGCCTTGCGACATTTGATATCGAGGAACTTTTCCGCGCCGAGGTCGGCGCCGAATCCGGCTTCGGTGACGACGTAGTCGGCGAGCTTCAGCGCCGTGCGCGTCGCCAGCACCGAATTGCAGCCGTGCGCGATGTTGGCGAACGGTCCGCCATGAACGAAGGCCGGATTGTTCTCGAGCGTCTGCACGAGGTTCGGCGCCAGTGCATCGCGCAGCAGCGCCGCCATCGCGCCGTGCGCGCGAAGGTCGCGCGCGCGCACCGCGGCGCGGCCGAACGAGTAACCCACCACGATGTTGCCGAGGCGTCGCTTGAGGTCGGCGAGATCGGTGGCGAGGCACAGGATCGCCATGATCTCGGAGGCCGCAACGATGTCGAAGCCGTCCTCGCGCGGAAAGCCGTTGGCGGACCCGCCGAGTCCGATCGTGATCTGGCGCAACGCGCGATCGTTCGCGTCCAGCACGCGCTTCCAGGTGACGCGCCGCACGTCGATGCCGAGCGCGTTGCCATGGTAAATGTGATTGTCGAGCAGGGCGGCGAGCAGGTTGTGCGCGGCGGCGATGGCGTGAAAATCGCCGGTGAAATGCAGGTTGATGTCTTCCATCGGCACCACCTGCGCGTAGCCGCCGCCGGCAGCTCCGCCCTTCATGCCGAACACCGGGCCGAGCGACGGCTCGCGCAGGCACAACAGCGTCTTCGCGCCGATGCGCGCCATGCCGTCGGCAAGGCCGATCGACGTCGTCGTCTTGCCTTCGCCCGCCGGTGTCGGCGAAATCGCCGTTACGAGAACGAGCTTGCCGGACGGGCGCTGCTGCAGCGTTTCCACGAAACGCAACGAAACCTTGGCCTTGTAGCGACCGTACGGTTCGAGGAAGTCTTCGCCGATTCCCAGTCGTTCGCCCGCCACATGGCCGATCGGGCGAAGGCGCGCGGCTTGTGCAATCTCGATATCGGTAGGTACGTGCTGGTTGGACGTTGGATCCGGCATGGTGCGCGCGAGCTTACAGCGCAGGATTTGCGCCGCCGCGCACGATTGCGGTTTCCGCACGCGACGTCAACCGGCGCGTGCAGGTGCCGATGCGTGGCCGCCACGCTCGCGGCGGCCGCTTTTCTAATCACGCAAACACGGCTTCGCTTCCCGCGAGATCCTCCATCGTCGCGTGCGCCTGAGCCAACGCGCCATTGCGCTGCTCTTCGCTGATCGCGAGTCCTTCCGCGTAGACGAACTCGACCTCGTTCATGCCGAGGAAACCGAGCATCGTACGCAGGAACCCCGTCTGCGAATCGCTTGCCTTGCCCGTATGCAATCCGCCCCGCGTCGCGAACACGACGACGCGCTTGCCCGTCAACAGTCCCTCGGGGCCCGACGCGGTGTAGCGGAACGTGACGCCGGCACGCGCAACGTGATCGAAGTACGCCTTCAGGTTCGACGGCACGCCGAAGTTGTACATCGGCACGCCGAACACCACGACATCGGCATTGCGCAGTTCGTCGATGAGCACGTCGGAATAGTCGACCACAGCCTGTTGCTCGGCCGAGCGCTCGTCCGCTTTCGAAAGGAACGCGCCGAAGCGTGCGGCGTCCAGATGCGGCACCGGCTCGAGCGCGAGGTTGCGCACCACCACCTTGCCTTGCGGGTTGGCGGCGCGCCACGCGGCAACGAACCGGTCGGCAAGCACGCTCGACTGGCCACCATCGGAAAAGATGCTCGACTTGATCTGCAACAGGGTCTTCATTCGGTTCCTCCAACTGTTCCTTGCGAAACGCCACGGTTTCGATGGGAGGCATTGAACCATTGATACATTCGATAAAAAAATGCAAAATTTCGTACCAAACAATCGATTCGATCGATCTATCAGGTAGACAGATGGCGGAACCGCACGCGCCCCGCATCACGCTCGACCAGTGGCGTGCACTGACCGCGGTGGTCGATGCCGGTGGATATGCGCAGGCTGCGGAACTGCTCCACAAGAGCCAGTCGACAGTGACCTATGCCGTGCAGCAGATCGAGACGCAGCTCGGCGTGAAGGCGTTTCAGATCGAAGGCCGGCGCGCGAAGCTAACGCCGACCGGCGAGCTGCTGCTGCGGCGCGCGCGCTATCTGCTCGAGGAGGCGGCCGGTCTCGAACAGTCGGCGCGCCGCTTCTCGGCCGGATGGGAGCCCGAGATCCGGCTGACCGTCGAGATGATCTTTCCGACGTGGCTGTTGCTGACGTGCCTCGATCGATTCGGCAAGGAGAGCCCCGGCACACAGATCGAACTATCCGAGGCCGTGTTTGGACATCGCACCGAGGCGCTCGCGAAGCGCGAGGCGGATCTCGCGATATTCGCCAGTGTGCCGGCGGGATTCCTGGGCGAAACGTTGATGCGCGTGCGCTTCGTGATGGCGGCGCACCCGGACCACCCGTTGCACAAGCTCGGACGCAAGCTCACCGCGCGCGATTTCCGGCCGCACCGCCACCTCGTATTGCGCGAAACCAGTCCGGCGCGCACCGGCGAAGTGTCGATGCGCACGACGCGGCGCTGGACCGTCGGCCAGTTCTCCACGATGATCGAAGCGGCGCGCGACGGGTACGGCTTCGCGTGGCTGCCCGAGGACAAGATCCGTCCCGAGCTGCAGGCGGGCACGCTCAAGCCGCTCCCGCTGGAGGAGGGGTCGGAGCGATTCGTCGAGCTCTACCTGGTGTTCGCTGATCGCGAACATGCCGGACCAGGCACGATGCGCCTGGCGCAAATCATTCGCGAGGCCGTGGCGAGCGAATGCCTCAATGCCGCGCACCTGCCACACACAAAGAAGCGCGCGCAACGCAAGCAACAGCTCAGTGCCTGATGCAGATCTTTCCGAACTGAGCGCCGCTCTTCAGGTGCGCGAGCCCTTCCTTGAGCTGCTCGAACGCGAGGACCTTGTCGACCACAGGCTGAAGCTTGTGCTGGCCGATCGCACGCAGCATCGCCTCGAACGTGTCGCGATTGCCCACCGTGATGCCCTGCAGCCGCACCTGGCGCGTCACGACGAGTCCTAGCGGCGCGGCGAGCGCACCGCCCGACAACACGCCGATCATCGAGAGCGTCCCGCCGGGGCGGATGCAACGCAGCGACTGCGGCAGCGTCTTCTCGCCGCCGAGTTCGACAACATGATCGAAGCCGCGGCCGCCCGAGATATCGCGCGCCGGCTTGTACCACTCCGGTGTCGAGACGTAGTTGATCCCGGCATCGGCGCCGAGCTGCTTCGCGCGCGCGAGCTTCGCATCGCTCGACGAGATCACCGTGACGTGCGCGCCGAGCAGCTTCGCGAACTGCAACGCGAACAAGGCGACGCCGCCGGTGCCCTGCACCAGCACGCGCGAGCCGGGGCTGAGCCTGTCGTGCGTCACCACCGCGCTCCAGGCTGTCAGCGCCGCGCACGGAAGGCCGGCGGCCTGTTCGTCGCTCAGATGCTCCGGTACCTTGCAAACGCCTTCCTCCGGCACGCACATGAAGTCGACCATCGTGCCGTCGATGGGTCCGCCAAGCGACGTCGCGAGGCGCTCGAGCGTCGGCTCGCCGCCGATCCATGTCTGGCAGAAGCTCGGGCACACGCGATCGCCGACGCGCACGCGTGTGACACCCGCGCCGACCTCGACCACTTCGCCAACGCCGTCAGAGACCGGCACGAGCGGCAGGTTGCCGGTGAACGATCCGTACCCGCGCACGATGACGTACATGTCGCGGTAGTTGAGCGACGCGGCTTTCATGCGCAGAAGAACCTGGCCCGGCCCGGGGCGCGGCTCCGGACGCGTCGTCAGCCGCAGATGATCGATGTTCCACTCGTCTTCGATGGCCCACGCCCGCATCGCTAGTCCTCTACGTTGTCCACGGACGAGATTCCTCGTCGCTCCGCTCCTCGGAATGACAACCGTCAACGCATATTCCCCGTGTGCCCGAGCGAATAGCGCCCCGGCTGTGGCCACACCGTCAGGCCGTGCGGTTCCTTGCCCACCGGGATCTTCGTCACCTCGCCCGAGGTCGTGTCGATCGCGTACACCACGTTGTCGTAGCGACCCGAAAGCCACAACACCTGGCCCGGCTTGCCGGTCTTGGGATCGATCGGCGTCAGCGTGCCGTCGGTGCGTCCCTCGGCGTTATTGGTGACCCACAGCGTCTTCAGGTCCCACGACGGAACGATGTGCTGCGGGTTGATGCCGACGCGGAACTTGTCGATCACCTTGCGTGTGGCCGGATCGATCACATAGACGTCGTTCGTCTGCAGGTTCGGCACGTACGCGCGCGGCAGGGCATCGGCGACCGCCGGGCTGAACTTGCCCGCGCCGGCCTCGCTGTAGAGGTTGTTGCGGTCGACGACCGGAGGCATGCCTTGCGCAGGGACGCCGACGGGCAGGGACGAAACTGCGAACGGAAGTACTCCGCACAGGAATCTTGCAAGAGTCGGATTCATGTCTACAACTGGAGAGTGGATGGAATTCAGTGGCGCACGGTGGCTTTGCGAATTGCATCGACCGTGCGCGTGATGATGGTCTCGACGCCAAGCTGGCCGAGCTCGGCCGTCGCGCGGCGCGCATCGCCCTGCACGCCATCGCTTGCGCCGAAGGGCTGCTGCAATCGATCGGATCGCACGAACTGCGGCGCGAGCGCCAGCGTCAGCGCGGTGTCGACCAGGCCGGCATGCATGCCGATCTCGTCGTCGCGAAAGCCGCGCTGTTTCAGGATCTGCCCGAACTCGGCTTGCGCCGCCCGGTAGTACTCGGTGACCGCCAGCACTCGTGCGGGCGTGCCCGTCCACTGGCGATTCAGCCGTTCGGCGACTGCCTGCAGGTTCTTCTGGTAGCCGCCATGGTCGCCCAGAAGCACGATGTTCTGGAAGCCATGCTGCCTGAAGCTGCGCGCCGCGGATTCGATCACCTGTTCGAACGTCGTGTCGGGAACGGTGATCGTGCCGGCGAAGCGCATGTGCGCGGTAGGCGGGTTAACGCTGCCTTCCGGAACGTATGCCACGACCGGTGCGACCAGCGCGTTGCCGAGCGCGAGCGCGATGCGTGCGGAGAGCAGCTTCACGCGCGCGTTGTGCTTGCCGAGCGCGATGGCCGGGCCGCTCTGCTCGGTGCCGCCCACGGGCACGATGATGGTGGTCTCGCCCGCCTTGATCGCATCGCGCAGTTCGGTCCAGGTCAGTTCCTCCAGGAACACCGTCTGAGGCGTCGCGGCGAATGCGCCGGCGCCGCAGAGCGCAAGGAGCGCCGAAAGAAGCATTCTTGCGAGCATCACTCCGCAGCCCGGGCGAGCGGATTAGGTGTCGGCTCGCCGATCTTTCTCAGCGTATTGCGATCGGTGTGATGAAAGGGCTCCGGCTTGCCGCGCACCTTCAACAGGGTGTCTTCGTCATACGACCAGGAGCCATCGGGATTCAGCGTGACCTTGATCCGGTACTCGAGCGTCTGGAAGGCGTGCTCGAGGAATGGGTCCGAACAAATTCCGTTGGTGACTTCGCCGCGCTTGGCAAACAGCTCGAACGACCTGGCGTCGTTGGGCGCACGTCCGAATGCCAGCGCGATCTGCCCCCGTGGAATCGCGAGCGACTGCAGCAGATTGCCGGTGGCCGGTTCCCACAGGAAGTAGCCGACCTGGTCGTGATAGGTCTCCACTTCGTTCGGCTTGACGATGTGCGTGTGATAGCGCAGGCCGTAGAACAGTTGCGGTCCGTTGGCCTGGGGATCGATCGGCTGCAACTCGAAGCGCTCGATATAAGCTTGCTTGCGCGGGCCCTCGGGCTTCGGATTGACGTCGAGGCCGCGCGTGCCTTCCCAGATCCCGGCCATCGCGGTAAGCGGCCCGAGATTCTTCAGCGTATGTGGATCGACGTCCTCGGGCTCGGTGTAGATGTCGGCCGGGTATTCGCTCATCGTTGGCACCTGGCTCCTGCCGCGTTTAGCCGGATGATCCGGCGAGTGGGCGCGTCATCTTAACCGCGCCTCTACCGTCAAGCGCCCGGGTTCGCGTCAGCTCTTTGATCTCAATCATCGACGCGGCCGCGCAGCGCCTTGACCTGGCCGCGCCGCAGCTTGGTCTCGACGCGCTTGCGCTGCGAACTGCGTGTCGGTTTGGTGGCACGGCGCACGCGTGGAACTACCGCGGCGGCGTCGACCAGCTCGTGCAGGCGCGCCAGCGCCTCCCCGCGATTCTTCTCCAGGCTGCGAAACTCCTGCGCCTTGATCACGATGACTCCATCAGCGGTGCGGCGCTGGTCGCGCAGCGCCAGCAGCTTCGCCTTGATCGGATCGGGCAGCGTCGAGGCGCGCACGTCGAAGCGCAACTGGACCGCGTTGGACACCTTGTTCACGTTCTGCCCGCCGGCGCCCTGCGCGCGGATGGCCGAGAACTCGATTTCGTCCTCGCGGAGCGTGTAGGAGATCTTGTGCGTCACCGGATGCGGTATCGGTCGAAGGAGGCTATGGTGTCACGATTGCGCCCAGCCACGGGCGAAGGAGACGGAGAGACCACGATGACGGAAAGCATCAAGTACACGCTCGACGAGTCGCGCATACCGAAGCACTGGTACAACCTGGCCGCGGATCTGCCGAAGCCTCTGCCGCCGGTGCTGCATCCCGGCACGCTCAAGCCGCTCGGACCCGACGATCTCGCGCCGCTTTTCCCGATGTCGCTGATCATGCAGGAGGTCAGCGCCGAGCGCGAAATCGAAATCCCCGAGCCGGTGCGCGATGTCTATCGGCAGTGGCGCGTGACGCCGTTGTATCGCGCCCGCCGCCTCGAAAAGGCGCTGCAGACGCCGGCACGCATCTACTACAAGTACGAAGGCGTCAGCCCGGCCGGAAGCCACAAGCCGAACACCGCCGTCGCGCAGGCGTTCTACAACAAGGAAGCCGGGGTTAAGAAGATCACGACGGAAACCGGCGCCGGCCAGTGGGGATCCTCGCTTGCATTCGCCGGCGCGCTCTTCGGCATCGATATCCAGGTGTTCATGGTGCGCGTGTCGTACAACCAGAAGCCGTACCGGCGTGCGCTGATGGAAACGTACGGCGCACGCTGCATCGCCAGCCCGTCGAACGAAACCCAGTACGGCCGCAGCGTTCTCGAAAAGACGCCGCAGAGCAACGGCAGCCTCGGGATCGCGATCTCCGAAGCGGTGGAAGTCGCGGCGACTCATGACGACACCAAGTACGCGCTCGGCTCGGTGCTCAATCACGTGCTGCTGCACCAGACGGTGATCGGGCAGGAGGCGATGGCGCAGCTCGAAGTCGCGGGCGACTATCCCGACATCATCATCGGCTGCACCGGCGGTGGCTCGAATTTTTCCGGCATCGTGTTTCCGTTCCTCGGTGCGCAGCTGCGCGGCGGCGCCAAGGTGCGCATCATCGCGATCGAGCCGTCGGCCTGCCCGAGCCTGACGCGCGGCCGCTACGCATACGACTTCGGCGATACCGGACGCATGACGCCGCTCGCCAAGATGCACACGCTCGGCTCATCGTTCATGCCCCCCGGGTTCCACGCCGGAGGACTGCGCTACCACGGCATGGCACCGCTCGTATCGCACATCAAGGACCTCGGGCTGATCGAGGCGCGCGCGTACGCGCAGACTGAGGTATTCGAAGCGGGCGTGCTGTTCGCGCGCAACGAGGGCATCGTTCCGGCGCCCGAGGCGAATCACGCCGTCAAGGGCGCGATCGACGAGGCGATCCGCTGCCGCGAGGAGGGCACGAGCCGCGCGATCCTGTTCAACCTGTGCGGGCACGGCCACTTCGACATGCAGGCCTACAGCGACTATTTCGCCGGCAAGCTGGTCGACCAGGCCTACGACGAGCGCGAACTGGCGATGGCGCTCGCCGGACTGCCTTCGGTGCCGGAGGCGGCCTGAGACGCGTCAGTTGCCTTCTTCGCGTCAGTTGCGCCGTTCGAGAGCGAGCCGCACACCGAGTCCAACGAGCACCACGCCGCTCGAGCGATACAGCCACATCAGCACGCTCGGGCGGCGGCGCAGCCAGCTCGACAGCACGCCTGCAAACAGGCCGACCGGTCCTTTGACCAGGAACGTGAGCGCCGCAAAGCACAGGCCGAGCGCGAGGAGCTGGAGCGTTGGATGCGGCGCGCCGGTCGCGACGAATTGCGGCAGGAACGCGAAGTAGAAGATCGCGACCTTCGGATTGGACAGGTTCGACAACGCGCCGTCGACGAACAGGCGCGGCAGCGAGCGTCTGGCTGCCGAGGCCAACGCCAGGTCGACGCGTCGGGTGCGCAGCAGGCCAAATCCGAGATAGATGAGATAGGCGGCACCGACCAGCTTCAGCGCCAGGAACATCCATTCCGACGCGCGCAGGAGCGCCCCAAGGCCGAGCGTCGCGAGCAGGGTGTGGCCGACCAATCCCAGGCTCACGCCCGCGGCGGTCGCGACGCCCGCCGCCGCGCCTTGCGCGACCGATCGCGACATGACGAGGATCATGTCCTGCCCCGGCGTAGCGATCAGAATCAGCGACGTGGCAACGAACAGCCACCACGATATCTCTTGCATGATTGCTCCGGTCTGCGCTGCGCGGGCGGTTGGTCGCGCCCGGCATTAGAGCAGGCCGGCACACATTTTCGATCGGACGGCCACCATGGACTTCGAATTCTCTCCCCAGGTGCAGCAGATGCAGTCGACGCTGCGCCGTTTCATGAACGAGCATGTGCTGCCGGCGGATCGCGAGTGGATGCGCCTTGCCGACGCCGGGACTTACCCGTTGCAGGTGCTCGAACCGCTGAAGGCGCGGGCGAAGGAGATCGGGCTGTGGAACCTGTTCCTGCCAGGTCTGCACGACGACGAGCCCGGAATGGGGCTATCTAATCTCGACTACGCGCCGCTGGCCGAGATCATGGGCCGCATCCACTGGGCCTCCGAGGTCTTCAATTGCAGCGCGCCTGACACGGGGAACATCGAGCTGCTGCACCTCTTCGCCACGCCCGCGCAGGGCGGGCAATGGCTGAAGCCGCTGCTCGCGGGCGAGATCCGATCGGCATTCGCTATGACCGAGCCGGACGTCGCATCATCGGACGCAACCAACATTCGCACCAGCATTCGCCGCGACGGCGATGCGTACGTGATAAATGGCCGCAAGTGGTTCATCACGAACGCCGCGCACCCGAACTGCAAGGTTGCGATCGTGCTCGGTGTGAGCGACGAAGGCCCGGATGCCGATCCGCACGCGCGCCACTCGATGGTGCTGGTGCCGATGGACGCGCCCGGGCTCACGGTCGTGCGCAACATTCCGATCATGAATCACCACTCGCCCGAAGGGCACTGCGAGCTCGTGTTTCGCAACGTCCGCGTGCCCGCCAGCAACCTGCTCGGCACAGAGGGCAAAGGCTTCGCGATGGCGCAGGCGCGCCTGGGTCCCGGCCGCATCCACCATTGCATGCGCACCATCGGTCAGTGCGAACTGGCGCTGGAGCTGATGTGCGAGCGCGCGCTCGAGCGCAAGACCTTCGGCCGGCATCTCGCCGACTTCTCCAACGTGCAGGACTGGATCGCGCACTCGCGGGTCGAGATCGATCAGGCGCGCCTGCTGGTGCTGCGCGCCGCGTGGCTGATGGATCGCGCCGGCAACCAGGCTGCGCGGGTCGACGTTTCGGCGAT
>Ga0335085_10013684_pt1 | contig 11878 bp, 10 predicted proteins | sample Lox_Sample_45_FD_206712 | JGI IMG/M metagenome (GOLD analysis project Ga0335085, IMG submission 206712) | Soil microbial communities from Loxahatchee National Wildlife Refuge, Florida, United States - Lox_Sample_4.5 | ecosystem: Environmental > Terrestrial > Soil > Wetlands | place: USA...
CGGCGTCTTGAAATCGGCGCGCGTCCGTCCCGCGATCCACAGATCCACTCCGTGCCGGCGCACCTGCCGCCAGGCCTCGATCAGCATCCCAAGATTCTTGCGCGGCTCCAGCGTTCCCACAAAAAGAAAATATCGCGCGCCCGGGTCGCCCGGCGCGGGGCGAAACATCTCGGAGGCGGCCAGCGGAACCGCCACCACGCGCCCGCCGCGAATGCCGAATCTTTCGATGGCCGCCGCTCGAATGGCCTCGCTCGGCGTGATGACCATGGTCGCCAGGCCGGCCCGCAGAAGCAGCGGCGTGCGGCGGCGGATCCGGTCCGCGTCCGGCTGCCAGTCCGGATAGAGCCAGGGCGAAAGATCGTGCACCGTCATCACGCCGGCGCGCAACGGCAGGTAAGGGACGGAAAAGTCGGTGCCATGAAACAAATCCACCCGGCGGCGTATCATTTCCTGTTGCAAGCCCCACAGCCACCATTTGCGCGCCAGGGAACTCGCCGGACCCCTGCCGCGCTGCAGATTTTCCGGAGCGTCCGCGGGCCTCGCGAACGGCTGGTCGGACAGCAGCCAGAACCGGTCCTCCGGGTACCGTGCGGCCAGGGCTCGCGACAACTCCGCTGTGTAGCGCGCGACGCCTCCCGTCGATACTGTTAATGGAGTGGCATCAAGGGCAATGATCACCGGGATCGGAAGTTTTCAACAAGCGCCCGGCCGCCATCCGGCACAGGCTTTCGGCAAACTCCGTAGTGTAGGATAGCATCGTGGGCGCTGGTAACCTGAAACCTCTCGACGAATTGAAAACTCTGGACCAGCAGGTCGAGCTTGTCGGTGAGCTTGGCGAGCTCAAGCCGATTTTCGTGCGGCTGGACGAGATTGCCAAAGAGCATCCCGACGATTTCGAAGTGCAACTCGTGGTCGGGGATATCAAGCAACATCTGGTGAATCGCGGGACGCGGCTCAAGGAGCAGCAGCCTCCCGCGCCGCCTCCGATCCCCGGACCCGCGGCGCCGCCGCGAACCACCGCGACGACGGTGAAGATTCCGCCGCGCGTTCCGCCTCCGCTTCCGCCATCCGCGCCTCCGGCAGCCGCTCCGCCGGCGCCGGCCGACGTCAGCCCTCCGATCCGGCTGATGTCATCGGCGCAGTTCGCGACCCCGCCGGTTCCCCCGCAGGCGCCCACTCCCCCTTCGGGATTGGGAAGGCCGCCATCGGGATTAGGAAACCGTCCGTCGGGATTGAAACCACCCCCGGGACCGCCGCCGCTTCCCTCGACCGTCACTTCGCCGTTGTCGGCGACGCAGCCTCCGGCTCCGACCGTCAAGCTGAACGCGGGCACCGCGCCGCCGGTTCTTCCCGGCCCGTTGAACACCGGCCAGCAGCAATCGCCGCTGGTCACGCGTACCGAGTTCGGCGCGCCGCCGATGCAGCCCCCGCAGCCTCCGCTGCAGCCTTCGGCGCGCGCGCCCAAGCCGCCCGGAGGAGGGTCGCTGCACTGGAAACGATCGTTGCTGATCGGCGCGTTCATCGGAGCGGTCGCCACCATCGCCATCATTGCCCTGCTGGTGAACCAGGCCCGCAAGCGCTTCCGCCCGCGCGAAGTCGCCGTCGCCACGGTCGCGGTGGACGTGGCCACCACTCCGCCCGACGCCGCGATTCGCGTCAACGGCGATACCAAATGCAATTCGCCCTGTTCCCTTCAGCTCGCGCCCGGCTCTTATCAAATCACCGCGTTTCTCGACGGCTACGATCCGGCTACCAGCGCTCTCAACGTCACGGCCGGGCAGCCCGGTTCGGTGCAGCTCGCCTTGACCGCCCAATCCCAATCGGTGCGTATCCTCACCGACCTCGAATCGGGCAAGATCGCGCTCGACGATCAGCCGCCGGTGGACTTACAGGAAGGCCAGTACACCTTCGACCCCATCGCTCCCGGCCCGCACACCATCAAGCTCACCGCGAAAAGCGGAGAAGCCTCGTTTTCCTTTCTGGTCGCACCGGCGAAATCGCCGGAGATCACCGGCACGGTTAGCGCGCGGAATCTGATCGCCGTCCTGGTATCGAGCGTGGGCAGCCAGGCGCGGGTCTTTACCAGCGCCGGACCGGTGAAACTCGCCGTCAACGGCCAGCCGGAAGGAGACGCCGGACCCGCCGGGGTCGATCTCAAGAATTTCCATCCCGGCGCGGATGAGATCGTGGTGGGCGACGGAAAAGACCAGCACAGCCTGAACGAAAGCTTCACCCCGGGCCCCATGCTGACCGCCTTCTTCAAGTCGGATCTGAACATCGGCACCCTGGTGGTCGCAACCAGCGAGGATGACGTCCGGGTGTTTGTGAACGGCAAGGAATACCGCCGCCGCACCAAGAACGGGCAGGTCCGCATCCCGGCCATCGGGCAGGTGAGCGTTCGTGTCGCCAAGGACGGATTTCAGAATGAGCCGGCGCAGACCGCCGACGTGAAGAAGGGCAGCGAAGTCCGCCTGGAGTTCAAGCTGAGGGCTCTGCCGCAGGTTTCCTCGCTGCAGATCCACGGCGCCACGCCCGGCGCCGAAGTGCTGCTCGATCAGAAAAACGTCGGCGCCGTCGGCTCCGACGGCAATTTCATCTATAGCACCGTCGCGCCCGGCGACCATACCATCGATCTGCGGCGCGACCAGTACACGCCGAAACACCTCCAGCGCAGCTTCAAGGCCGGCCAGCCCGTGGTCATCGCCGGATCCGACGCCGTGCTCGTGGCGACGGTCACCAGCGGGACCATCAAGATCTCGCGCACGCCCGCCGACGCAGCGGTCACCTATCGCCGCGCCGATGAAAGCGCCGTTCACGATTTCCGCGGCTCGCAGATCGAGCTTCCCCCGGGAACCTATGTTCTGGCCGCGCACGCCGCCGGCTATTCCGAAACCAGCGCGCGCATTCAGCTTGCCGCCGGAGAAACCCGGAACCTGGAGATCACGCTCGCGCGGGTCCCCGTCGCCGTCGTCAAGGGCGGCGATATGGGCGATTTCGTCGATCCCTCCGCCTGGAACCGGGACGGCGAGCTATGGACCCATCGCGGCGGTGGCTTCATTCCCTACAAGCTGGGGCCGCGCGGCATCTATACCTTCACCGTCGAGCTGGTTCATGGCGGCAATCTTTTTAAAGGCGGCCGGATCCGCTGGTGCGTGGAGTATCGCGACAGCCGGAACTATCTGCTGTACGAGCTCGATCACAAGAATTTCTGGGCGGAAGTGGTCGAGAATGGCAAGAAATTCGAGCGCGACAAAGTGCAGCACGATCTGGACAAACAGAAAGCCTTCACCATTCAGATCGAAATCACGCCGGATCGCTGCATTCATCGCATCAAGAATCCCAGCGGCCAGTGGGTGGTGCTCGATTCTTTCACCGAGCCGGGCCGCGATTTCACCAAAGGAAAGTTCGGCTTCCTGATTCAGGGCAACGACGAAATCGGCGTCTCCGATTTCAGCTATTCGCCCAAGTAACGCCGTTGCATCGCCGCCAGTTTCTTAGCGCCGCGCTCATAGGCCTCACCGCCAAAGCCGGGCCGCGCATCGCCGGCGGGTTCGTGAACGAATCCTTTCCGCTGGGCCACCGCATCCGCGATCACGCCCGGTTCCGCGCTGCCTCGCGGACGGAAAAATTTCCCATCGTGATCGTCGGCGGCGGCGTGGCCGGGCTAAGCGCCGCCTGGCGCCTGAACAAGCGCGGATTCCACGACTTCGTGCTGCTCGAAATGGAGCCGCAGGCCGGTGGCAACTCCCGCTGGGGCGAAAACGAGATCAGCGCCTTCCCCTGGGCCGCGCATTACGTTCCCGTGCCGGGTCCGAAAACGGTGCTGGTCCGCGAGCTGTTCGAGGAATTGGGTGTGCTTCAAAACGGAGTCTGGGATGAGCGCCGCCTCTGTTTCGCTCCCCAGGAGCGGCTTTTCATCCATGGCCGCTGGCAGGAAGGAATCGAGCCCGAAGCCGAATCGACCGCCCGCGATCGCGAGGATTACCGCCGCTTCCAGGATCTGGTGAATCAGTTTCGCGCCTCGGGCGAGTTCACCATTCCGATGGAACTTGGCGCGAAGCCTTCCCAACTCGACAGCCTGTCGATGCAGGATTGGCTCACTCAGAATCGCTTCACCTCGCCCTATCTCGACTGGTACATTAACTACGCCTGCCGCGACGATTACGGCGCGCTGGCGCGAGACACCTCGGCCTGGGCGGGTATTCATTATTTCGCCTCGCGCGAGGCCGAGGAGAAAGGTCCGCTCACCTGGCCCGAAGGCAACGGCTGGGTCGTCCGTCAGTTGCTGCGGCGCTTGCAGGCATTCGTGCGCGTCAACTCGCCCGTCTATTCGATTGCGCGCGAAGGCGCCCGTCTTCGCGTCCGCACCGAACAGGCGGATTATCTCGCGGCCCGCGTGATCTTCGCCGCGCCGACCTTTCTCGCGCCCTACCTCATCGATGGCGCCGTGCGTCCGGACAACTTCGTGTATTCGCCCTGGCTCACCGCCAATCTGGTGATCGAGAAGCCGCCGGCAGACGTCGCCTGGGACAACGTGATCTACGAATCGCCCACGCTCGGTTATGTCGACGCGACGCACATGAGCCTGAAGACATTCATCGATCGTTCTGTTTGGACGTTCTACTGGTCGCTGGCCGATCGTCCGCCCGCTGAAGCGCGCACGCTGCTGCTCGAAAAAGACTGGACCTACTGGCGCGACGCCATCCTCCACGACCTGTCCCGCGCGCATCCTGACATCGCCAGCCGCGTCTCACGAATGGACGTGATGCGCATCGGCCATGCCATGGCGCGCCCGGTGCCGGGATTTCTGGAATCGCGCCGCTCTTTCCAGAATCGCGGGCCGGTCTTCTACGCCAACTCCGATTTAGCCGGATTTTCGATTTTCGAAGAAGCCCAATACCACGGCGTCACCGCGGCCGACCGGGCCTTGCAATCGCTGTAGCGCGTGGAATCCGAACGTTTCGCCGCGACGGTTACCCTACAACTCCGCGGCACTCCCCCAACCCGATCCGTCGCGCCCCCGCGCGCTCCGCATAGCCCCGCAGAATCACCTCATCGCCGTCTTCCAAAAACTTTCGCGACTCGCCCGTCTCCAGCGAAAGCGGCTCCGCTCCGCGCCAGGTCACTTCCAGCAGCGATCCGCGCTCGTCCTTCCCTGGACCCGAAATGGTGCCGCTGCCGATCAGATCGCCCGGCCGCAGATTGCATCCGTTGCTGGTGTGATGCGCGACCATCTGCGCCAGCGTCCAGTACATCTGCTCGAAGCGCGCGCGGCTCAGCCGCACCGGTGCGATCCCGGCCTCCCGCATCCGGGCCGTGGAAAACCACACCTCGATCGCCAGCGCGATTCCGCCGCGTTCCCGGTCGCGCTCGCCATCCAAGTAAGGAAGCGGCGGCGGATCGCCTTCCGGCCTGCGGAACCGTTCCACGCGAAACGGCTCCAGCGCTTCCATGGTGACCACCCAGGGCGAAATCGTGGTCGCGAAGCTCTTCGCCAGAAATGGTCCCAGCGGCTGATACTCCCAGCGCTGGATATCGCGCGCCGACCAGTCGTTCAACAGGCAGACGCCGAACAGGTGATCCTCCGCCTCGGCCATCGGAATCGGATGCCCCAGCTCGTTGCCGCGTCCGATGAAGCACCCCAGCTCGCACTCATAGTCGAGCTGGCGAGAGGCCGCGAACACCGGCGGGTTCGTCCCGTCCTGTAACTGGCCGCAGGGCCTCCGCACCGGATCCCCGCTGACGATCACCGACGAAGCGCGGCCATGATAGCCGATCGGCACGTATTTATAGTTCGGCAGCAGAGGATTGTCCGGCCGGAACATACTGCCGACATTGGTCGCGTGAAAAATCGAAGCGTAAAAATCCGAATAATCGCCGATCTGCGCCGGCAGCAGCAGGGTGCACTCGCGCCGCGGAAACAGCAGCGCGCGCGGCGGATAGGGATTGCCGGCGCGCAGCGCCCGGCTCAACTTCAAACGCAGCTCGGAGGCCGCTCCGTGTCCGCGCTCCATCAGCGCGTTCAGCGAGGGATAGTCCGGAACATCGAGAATCGAATCGCCGATGCCGACCCCGACGCGCGGCGCCGCGTGGCCGTGCCGAAAAATGCAGAAAGGAAGGTTCTGGATCGGAAATTCGCTGTCGGGCGCGTTGGCCGACTCCACCCAACTGGTCAGCGAAGGGTCATGCGTTTCATTCAGGCTCACAGAACGATTTTGCTACAAACTTCACAGCAGCCCCAGCGCCTTGAGATCCTGAACCGGCTCCTCAAACGAGCAGGACCCGAAGGAGATCGCAAATCCGCGCCGCGCCTCGGCGATTTCCGCCGCCCCGATCCCGTTTCCGCGCCACTCCATCCGCGCGTCCAAGAACGTGAACGCATCCGGCGATTCCTCCTCCAGCACGCGCTCCAGCGTAGCGGTCTCCGCGCCCCCGCGCGCCAGCACCGCCGCGGCGAATACGTTGAGAAACCCGAACATCCATCCGGAAGGTCCGTCTGCCGAATAGGTCAGCGCGTGGTAGCAGCGCAGCGGATGGTGCAATCCCGCCGTCGCCTTGAACGCGACTTCGTTCTTCGCGCAGGCGGCCAGAAACCGCGCCACCGCGCCGGCCGGGGGAAAGGCCTGCGGCGTGATGCCGCCGGTGCGGATCTTGGCGCGGCCGCCCGCCGCGCGGATCGCCGGGATCAACTCGATTCCGGCGGTCTCGAAGTACGGCATCAGCTTCGGCGGGATTCGCTTCATGGCCGATTCGATCTGGTCCGCGTCCGCGGCCTTCATCTCGATCGTGTCGATGGGCAGCGGCGAGCGGCCGATCCGTTCCAGGTCGCTTTCAAGATCCCCACCGATCAGCGCGCTCACCAGCGGAGCCGCGCCCTGAAGATCCGCCTCCAATTCATCCAGCCGCGAAACCGGAACCACAAAGCGCCCCAGCATCCACGATTCCGGGGAAGACCGGTAGCGGGCATAATTTTCCACGGCGCGGTTCATCGGCAGCGCGCTCGGCGGAAACAAACCTGCGTAGTCGATCAGATTTTCCAGTAGCGTCCGCAGCGGGTTCACGCCTTATGATAACGGGATGGGCGAAACAATCGTGGTGGTCGGCGGAGGGATTGTCGGCTTGGCCGCGGCCTATCGCATCGGCCAGAAATTCCCGGACGCCTCCATCACCGTACTCGAAAAGGAAGCGGGCGTCTGCCGCCATCAGAGCGGCCACAACAGCGGCGTGCTGCACGCCGGTCTTTATTACAAGCCCGGTTCGCGAAAGGCGCGGCTGGCCGTGCGGGGCATCCGCCAGATGGTGGAATTCTGTCAGACTCACTCGATTCCGCACGAGGTTTGCGGAAAGGTCGTAGTCGCCACCGGCCAGGAGGAAATCCCGCGTCTGCACTCGCTGTTCGAGCGCGGCCAGCAGAACGGGCTGCGCGATCTGCGCCTGCTCGGGCGCGAGGAGCTGCGCGAAATCGAACCGCACACCGCGGGGATTGCCGCCATCCGCGTCCCGGAAGAGGGCATCGTCGACTATCCCAAAGTGTGTGAAGTTTTGGCCGGGCAGATTCACGGGAAAGTGGTCACCTCGGCCAAGGTCACCGCGATCCGCCGCGAAGGCGGCGCCTGGCGCGTTGTCACCACCGCGGGCGATTTCCCCTGCGATCGGGTCGTCACCTGCGCCGGTCTCTTCGCCGATCGCGTGGCCGCGCTCACCGGCCGCCCGCGCGAAGTTCGGATCATCCCCTTTCGCGGAGAGTATTACAAAATTCGCCCGGAACGCCAGTTTCTGGTTCGCAACCTGATCTATCCCGTCCCCGATCCGAAGTTCCCCTTCCTCGGCGTCCACTTTACCCGGCTCATTCACGGCGGAATCGAGGCCGGACCGAACGCCGTGCTGGCTTTGGCGCGCGAAGGCTACACCAAATCGAAGATCAGCCCCGGGGACCTGGCCGACGCCCTGAGTTTTCCCGGCCTGTGGAGATTTCTCGCCAGGTATCCCGCGACCTGCTGGAAGGAAGTGCGGCGCTCCTTCAGCCGCGCTCTTTTCGCCGCAACGTTACAGCGGCTGGTCCCCGAGATTCAGGCTGCCGATCTTGACCACGGCGGCGCCGGAGTCCGCGCACAGGCTCTGTCGCGCGACGGCTCGCTGGTCGAGGATTTTCATTTCGTCCAGGGACCCGGTGAACTGCACGTCGTGAATGCGCCCAGCCCGGCCGCCACGGCCTCGCTGGCCATTGGCGAAGAAATCGCCGCGGCGCTCTGAACCGACGATCGGATTACTCCGGCAACGCGTACTCGAACTCGTAGAAATGCTCGCCGGCCTCGATGATGATGTTCATTTTGCCGCTCAGCCCGGCCAGTTCGCCGGTGCCCGAATCCGGCACCACGATGATGTTCAACTGTGGCTCGCCCCGGCTCATGGTGGCGTCATGCTGCAGCACGAAGGATCCGCTTCGCCCGCCGAGCCTGCCACTCACCCGCTCGATCGCCACGTAACCGGCCGATCCCTTCACGCCGGTCATGGCGCTGAGCATCTCGCCTTTACTGCTGCCTTCAAGGTCGCCTTGAAACTGTTTCTGGATCGCCATCCGCCCCAGCGTGGATCCTTCCGCCTTGTCCTCGGCCCCCTGGGGCACCAGTTTCACCTCGAAGCTTCCGCTTGCGTGCATGATCCATATTCTCTCCGATCCCAAGCCCATCCGGATACGGCGGGCGCACAACGTTTGACAGCCTCCCGAACCATTCGCTAATCTGAAGTGGTTAAGAACTTGCACGGAGAAGGTCTGTCTACATGAAAACCGCAATCCCTTCGCCCGAAGCGATCGAGCGCCGCTGGCACCTGATCGATGCCGAGGACGTGGTGTTGGGCCGCATCGCCAGCAAGGCCGCCATGGTCTTGCAGGGCAAGCATAAAGCCAGTTACACGCCGTTTCTCGATACGGGCGATCACGTGGTGGTGGTTAACGCCGCCAAGGTCCGCCTGACGGGCCGCAAAGAGGAACAGAAGCTTTATCGCCGGCACTCCGGCTATCCCGGCGGATTGACCGAAACCGGCGCGCGCGTGGTTCGCGCCACCCGTCCGGAGCGGATGATCGAGGAAGCCATCCAGGGCATGCTGCCGAAAACCAAGCTGGGCAAGCAGATGTACCGGAAATTACAGGTTTACGCGGGTCCCAAGCATCCGCATGACGCCCAGAAGCCGACAGCTTTGGCGATATAGGAGATCGACAAGAGAGTGGCGCTCGTACAACATTTAGGAACCGGCCGGCGCAAGACTGCGGTAGCCCGCGTGTTCTTGCGGTCCGGAAAGGGCGAGATCAAAGTGAATGGCCGCCCCTTCGATCATTATTTTCCCAGCGAGGCGGCGCGCGCCATCGTGCGGCAGCCGCTGCTCGCGACCGAGACCGCCGATAAGTTCGATATCCTCATCACCACCGACGGCGGCGGGATTTCGGGCCAGGCCGGTGCGGCCAAGCTCGGAATCGCGCGGGCCCTGCTCGAATTCAACTCCGAGCTGCGCGCCAAGCTGAAGGGACTGGGTTACCTCACGCGGGACGCCCGCCAGCATGAGCGCAAGAAGTACGGCCAGAAAGGCGCGCGCAAGCGATTCCAGTTCTCCAAGCGCTAACGTTTTTTTCGCGGCGGATTGCACATCCGCGCGCACGAACACCCGTTCCCGGGGCGCAAATTCCGCTTTGGGCCGCGGCCCGGGACTCAACCCGAAAAACCACAAGGAGGTTTTTTGCCGTCGATTAGCATGAAGGAATTGCTCGAAGCAGGCGTTCATTTCGGGCACCAGACCAAGCGCTGGAATCCAAAGATGAAGGAATACATCTTTGGCGAACGCAATGGGATCTACATCATAGATCTGCAAAAAACGCTGAAGCTGTTCAAGGAAGCCATGCGCTTCGTGGGCGAGATGGCCTCGCAGGGCAAAACGGTGTTGTTTGTCGGCACCAAGCGCCAGGCGCAGGAAGCGATCTCGGAAGAGGCGACACGCTGCCAGCAGTTCTACGTGAACCAGCGCTGGCTGGGCGGCCTGCTCACCAACATGAGCACCGTGCAGCGCTCCATCAAGCGCCTGAAGGAGCTGGAAGCCATGGCCGCGGAGAGCAACTGGGAAGGCCGCGCCAAAAAAGAAGTCATCCGCATGGAGCGGGAGCGCAAGCATCTCAGCCAGAATCTGGCCGGCATCAAGGACATGAACGGCCTGCCCGACGTTCTCTTCGTCATCGATTCCAACAAGGAAGCGATCGCCGTCGAGGAGGCGCGCAAGCTCGGCATTTCCGTGGTCGCCGTGGTCGATACCAACTGCGATCCCGATAAGGTCGATTGGGTAATCCCCGGCAACGACGACGCGCTGCGCGCGATCCGGCTGTTCACCAACAAAATCGCCGACGCCGTCGTGGAGGGCCGCCAGCTCGCCACCGAACAGGATTTCGCGGCCGAAAAGATCGTGGCCGGCGACGAGACTCCGGTGGAGGAGATCCCCGAGTACTCCCAGTTCATCGATCCCAAGTACGCCGAGCAGCTCATGTCGGAGAGCCTTTCCGACGAGGATCTGCCGTCGATGTCGCTGCCGCGGAAGGGCGCCGCGTCGGAGGCCGCCGCGGAAGAAGTTTCGACGCGCAATTCGTAGGCGCGAGCGCATTTGCGTACGGCCGCGCGAGCGGGATGCGCAAAGTGTGCCGCCGGGATGAAGCGAGGAATCTTTATGGAGATCAACGCACAACTTGTAAAGCAGCTCCGGGAACGCACCGGAGCCGGAATGATGGAGTGCAAAAGCGCTCTCACGGAATCGAAAGGCGATCTCGCCGAGGCCGAGGTCATCCTGCGTAAGCGCGGGATCGCGTCCGCGTCCAAGAAGGCGGCGCGCAGTACCAAGCAGGGAGTTATCGGTACCTACATTCACCCCGGTTCGCAGCTCGGCGTGCTGCTGGAGGTGAATTGCGAATCCGATTTCGTGGCCCGCACCGAGGATTTTCAGGGTCTGGTCCACGATCTGGCGATGCAGATCGCGGCAGCCGATCCGCAGTTCATCCGCAAGGAGGACGTAACCCCCGCCGCGCTCGATAAGGAGCGCGAAATTCAGCGCGCCCGCGCGCTGGGCGAGGGCAAGCCCGAAAAAATGGTCGACAAAATCGTCGAGGGCCGGCTCAACAAGTTCTACGAGGAGGTCTGCCTCTACGAGCAGCCCTACATCAAGGAACCGACCACCACGGTCGCCGACCTGGTGAAGACCAAGATCGCCAAGCTCGGAGAAAACATCTCCGTGTCGCGCTTCGTTCGCTTCAAGGTCGGCGATCAGGCCGACGACGCGGCGCAGAAACCGGAATAAAATCCGGCCGCCCTTGCCCGATGCCCAAGTACACGCGCATTCTACTGAAGCTCAGCGGTGAAGTGCTGGCCGGCAACGGCGCCTTTGGAATCGATGCCGGGCGCGTCGCCGCGCTGGCCGGGGAAGTGAGCGAGGTGGCCCGCGCCGGCGTGCAGATCGGTCTGGTGGTGGGCGGCGGCAATTTCTTTCGGGGCGTGGCGGCCGCCGCGCAGAACATGGATCGCGTCACCGCCGACCATATGGGCATGCTGGCCACGGTGATCAATGCGCTGGCGTTGCAGGACGCGCTCGAAAAGCAGGAAGTCCCCACGCGAGTGATGACCGCCATCGAAATGCACGAGGTGGCGGAGCCCTATATTCGCCGCCGGGCGATCCGCCATCTGGAAAAAGGCCGCATCGTGGTCTTCGCCGCCGGAACCTCCAATCCCTATTTCTCCACGGACACCGCGGCCACGCTGCGCGGCCTGGAGATTCGCGCCGAGATCGTCGCCAAGGCGACGCGCGTCGACGGCGTCTACGATCGCGATCCGCTCAAGGACCCCAATGCCGT
>Ga0335085_10013685_pt1 | contig 11878 bp, 7 predicted proteins | sample Lox_Sample_45_FD_206712 | JGI IMG/M metagenome (GOLD analysis project Ga0335085, IMG submission 206712) | Soil microbial communities from Loxahatchee National Wildlife Refuge, Florida, United States - Lox_Sample_4.5 | ecosystem: Environmental > Terrestrial > Soil > Wetlands | place: USA: Florida...
GTCGACGCGCAGGAAGGGCAGCCTCGCGTCGGTGCGGCTGCGCAGGATCAGCGCGGCGATGCGCAGCGCGAACACCAGCTTCCAGTCGGCGCCGTCGAGCCCGGCGTCCTGCACCTTGCCGAGCTTGCCGCGGTGCGCGACCACCAGGCGGGCGAGGCGCGCCTGCTCCATGCGCGAGAAGCCCGGCATGTCGGCGTTCGACAGCACGTAGGCCGAGTGCTTGTGGTACTGCGCGTGCTCGATCGACAGGCCGATCTCGACCAGCCGCGCCGCCCACTGCAGCATCAGCCGGTCGGCGTCGTCCTCGCGGTCGAGGCCGGGCGTGAGCGCGTCGTAGATCACGAGCGAGAGGCTGCGGATGCGCTCGGCCTGCGCGGCGTCGACGTGGTAGCGGCGCATGAACTGCGCCACCGTCGCCTCGCGCATGTCGCGGTGCTGCACGCGCCCGAGCAGGTCGTAGAGCACGCCATGGCGGAGCGCCCCGTCGGAGACCCGCATCTTGTCGATGCCGAATTCGTCGAGCACCGCGCCGAGGATGGCGACGCCGCCCGGCAGCACCGGCGCGCGGTTCGGCCGCAGTCCGGCGATGCGGTCGGGATCCGCCTTTTCGCTCTTGATCAGCAGCGACCGCAGCTTCTCCAGGCCTTCGCGCGTGATGCCCTCTTCCGACAGCTCGTTCTCGCGCAGGATGTTCTCGATCGAGCGCGCGGTGCCCGACGAGCCGACCGCCTCCTGCCAGCCGGCCTCGCGGTAGACGTGCACGATGCCGGCGAGCTCCTGGCGCGCGGCGAGCTCGGCCGCCTTCATGCGCGGCTTGTCGATCTTCCCCTCGGGAAAGTACTTCAGGCTGAAGCTGACGCAGCCCATGTAGAGCGACTCCATCAGCTGCGGCTCGAGGCCGGTGCCGATGACGAACTCGGTCGAGCCGCCGCCGATGTCGACCACCAGCCGCCGGTGCTGCGCGCTCGGCAGCGCGTGCGCGACGCCCAGGTAGATGAGGCGCGCTTCCTCGCGGCCCGAGATCACCTCGATCGGGAAGCCGAGCACCGCGCGCGCTTCGCGCAGGAACTGCGGCGAGTTCTTCGCCACGCGCAGCGCGTTGGTGCCGACCGCGCGCACCGCCGGGCGCGGGAAGCCGCGCAGGCGCTCGGCGAACTTGGCGAGCGCGTCGAGCGCGAGCGCCTGGCGCGCGCGGTCGATGCGCTTCTCCGCCGTGAGGCCGGCGCCGAGGCGCACCACTTCGCGCAAGGCATCGAGGGGGTAGATCTGCCCGTCGACCACGCGGCCGATCTCGAGGTGGAAGCTGTTCGAGCCCAGGTCGACCGCCGCGAGCGTGTCGTGCTTCGCCATTGGGGCGACACTAACACCCGGTTTTTACGCAAGCAAACGCGCTCGCACGACTTCTGACAGCGGCCGCGGGCCGGTGAAACATCGCTGTCATGCGCCGGCCCTAGCCTGCCCGTATCCGGGGAGAAGGACTCTCATGCTTCAGCGAGACGTTGCGATCGGCGCCGCAGGCGAGCGCTTCTTTGCCGAGCAGGACGACCCGCTCGACGCCTGCTGCCGGCCCGACGCGCTGCGCACCTTCTTCCAGCCGATCCTCGACCTGCGCCACGGCCGGGTCTACGGCTACGAGGCGCTGACGCGCGGCCCGGCGGGCTCGGCGCTCGAGCGCCCCGCCGCGCTCTTCGGCCTCGCCCGCGCCCAGCGCCGCGCCGCCGAGATCGAGCTCCTCGCGGTGCGCGCCGCCGTGGAGCGCTTCGCCGCGCTCGGCGTGGGCGGCAAGCTGTTCGTCAATTTCAGCCCGGCGGTGCTCGCCGAGCGGCGCGAGGACCCGGCCGCCCTGCTCGCGCACCTGCACCGGCACGGCATCGCGCCCAAGCGCCTGGTGATCGAGCTCACCGAGGACGCCGAGCTGCGCGATTCCTCGGCGGCGTGGACCGAGCTGCTGCGCTGCCGCCAGCTCGGCTTCGGCGTGGCGATCGACGACCTTGGCGAGGGCTTCGCCAGCCTGCGCCTGTGGTCGGAGCTGCGCCCCGAATACGTCAAGGTCGACAAGCACTTCATCCAAGGCATCCACCGCGACCCGATCAAGCTGCAGATGGCGCGCGCCGTGCAGCAGATCGCGCACGTCGCCGGCGCGGCCGTGATCGCCGAGGGGCTCGAGGAGGAAGCCGACTTCCAGACCGTGCGCGACCTCGGCATCCGCCACGGCCAGGGCTTTCTCATCGGCGACCCCGCGCCGGCGCTCAACGCCGGCGTGGCGCAGGTGTGGGACCGCCTCTCGGGCGGGCCGCTCACTTCGTTCCCGGTGCCCGGGCAGAGCGTCAACCGCGTCTCGGCCAGCCGCCTGATGCGGCCGATCGCACCGGTCTCCTCGCGCACCGAGAACGACGTGGTGTACGCGCGCTTCGAGGCCGACGGCGAGCTGCAGTTCGTCCCCGTGGTCGACGACGGCGTGCCGCGCGGCCTCATCAACCGCCTCACGCTCATCGACCGCTTCGCGCGGCCCTACCGCCGCGAGCTCTACGGCAAGAAGCCGTGCACCACCTTCATGAACCCGCACGTCGTGATCGTCGAGGCGGAGACCAGCATCCAGGAGCTCTCCTACCTCGTCGCCGAAGGCAACCGCCAGGCGGCGCTCGAGGGCTTCATCGTGGTGGAGAACGGCCGCTACGCCGGCGTGGGCAGCCCGCACGACCTGATCCGCGAGATGACCGAGCTGCAGATCGCCGCCGCGCGCTACGCCAACCCGCTCACGCTGCTGCCGGGCAACGTGCCGATCGCCGAGCACGTCGAGCGGCTGATCGCGCGCGGCTGCCGCTTCGCCATGTGCTACGCCGACCTCGACCATTTCAAGCCCTACAACGACGTCTTCGGCTACCAGCGCGGCGACGAGGCGATCCAGCTCACGGCGCGCCTCGTCGCCGAGCAGTGCGACGCGCGGATCGACTTCGTCGGCCACATCGGCGGCGACGACTTCGTCGCCATCCTGCAGAGCGTCGACTGGGAGGCGCGCTGCCGGCGCATGCTCGCCGCCTTCGCCGAGCGCGCCGCGGCGCTCTTCAGCGCCGAGGAGCGCGGCCGCGGCGAGTTCTTCGCCGAGGACCGCAGCGGCCGCCAGCGCAGCTTCCCGCTGCTCAGCGTCTCGATCGGCGTGGTGGTGGTCGAGCCCGGCACCTTCCAGTCGCACTCGGAGGTCGCCACCGCGGCGGCCGACGCGAAGCGGCTCGCCAAGCGCTCGCCCGGCAACAGTCTGTTCATCGAGCGGCGCAGCTACCCGGTGGCCTCGTTGCGCCGCCCCGCGGAATCCGGCGATTAATCAGCGCCTTGATTGATGCCCCGCGTCGCCTGACGGCGACGATGGTGAACTGAAACCAATCTGTCATAGCCGTTCGTCGCCTCCCCGGGCAGAATGGCGGCCCTAGGGGGTTGGCTTCAGCGTGGAATCCGAACGGACAGAGCACGGCGCGGAGCGCGCTATTTCTCCGGCCGAGGCCGACGTTACACTGGCCAGGCCGCAACGCGCCTCCCCGTCACCTGCGGCGCAGCCGATGAACCGCAGAATCCCGACCCCGGCGCAGTTCCTCAACCGCGAGATCGGCCTCCTCGCCTTCAACCGCCGCGTGCTTGCGCAGGCGGCCGATGAAACGGTGCCGGTGCTCGAGCGGCTGCGCTTCATCACCATCGTCTCGTCCAACCTGGACGAATTCTTCGAGATCCGCGTCGCGGGGCTGAAGGAGAGCATCAAGCTCGCTCTCGCCGAGCCGGGCCCGGACGGCAAGAGCGCGGCCGAGGCGTTCGACGAAGTGAGCCGCGAAGCGCGCGCGCTCGTCGCCGAGCAGTACCAGCTCCTCAACCAGACCGTGCTGCCGGCGCTCGCGCGCGAAGGCGTGGTGTTCCCGAAGCGCGAGGAGTGGACGCCCGGGCAGCGCCAGTGGATCCGCGACTACTTCTTCCGCGAGCTGCTGCCGGTGCTCACGCCGATCGGCCTCGACCCGGCGCATCCCTTCCCGCGCGTCTTCAACAAGAGCCTGAACCTGGCCGTCGAGCTCGAGGGCCGCGACGCGTTCGGGCGCAACTCGGGCGCCGCCATCGTGCAGGCGCCGCGCGCCCTGCCGCGCGTCATCCGCCTGCCCGCCGAGATCGCCGGCGCCGAGTACGCGTTCGTCTTCCTCTCCTCGATCCTGCACGCGCACATCGGCGAGCTGTTCGCCGGCATGAACGTGCAGGGCTGCTACCAGTTCCGCGTCACGCGCAACTCCGATCTGTTCGTCGACGAGGAGGAGATCAAGAACCTGCACACCGCGCTGCAGGGCGAGCTGTTCCACCGCCATTTCGGCGACGCGGTGCGGCTGGAAGTCGCCGACAACTGCTCGCAGCGCATGGTCGACTTCCTGCTGCAGCAGTTCGGCCTGAAGGAAGCCGACCTCTACCGCGTCGACGGGCCGGTGAACCTCTACCGCCTGCGAGAGGTCCCCGACCAGGTCGACAAGCCGCACCTCAAGTACCCGCCTTTCCAGCCCGGGCTGCCGGCGGCGCTCGACAGCGAGGATCTCTTCAACGTCCTGAAGAAGCAGGACGTGCTGCTGCACCATCCCTTCCAGTCGTTCCTGCCGGTGATCGACTTCATCCGCACCACCGCGAACGACCCGAACGTCATCGCCATCAAGCAGACCGTGTACCGCACCGGCACCGACTCGGAGCTGATGGAGATCCTGGTCGAGGCGGCGCGCAAGGGCAAGGAAGTGACCGTGGTGGTGGAGCTGATGGCGCGCTTCGACGAGGAGACCAACCTCAACTGGGCGGCGCGCCTGGAGGAAGTCGGCGCGCACGTGGTGTACGGCGTGGTCGGGCACAAGACGCACGCCAAGATGGCGCTCGTCGTGCGGCGCGAGGACGGGCAGGACGGCAAGAAGGTGCTGCGCCGCTACTGCCACCTCGCCACCGGCAACTACCACCCGGCGACCGCGCGCGTCTACACCGACTTCGGCCTGATGACGGCGAACGAGGACATCTGCGCCGACGTCGCCGAAGTGTTCAAGCAGCTCACCGGGCTCGGCCGCGCCGGCAAGATGAAGCACCTGTGGCAGTCGCCCTTCACGCTGCACAAGCGCATCGTGGCCGCGATCCGCAACGAGGCGAAGCTGGCGGCCGAAGGCAAGCCCGCGCGCATCATCGCCAAGATGAACGCGCTGCTCGAGCCGCAGATCATCGAGGAGCTGTACGCCGCGTCCAGCGCCGGCGTGAAGATCGACCTCATCGTGCGCGGCGTGTGCGCGCTCAAGGCGGGCATCGCCGGCCTCTCGGACAACATCCAGGTGCGCTCGGTGGTCGGCCGCTTCCTCGAGCACTCGCGCGTGTTCTACTTCGAGAACGGCGGCGCCGAGGACGTGTACCTCGCCAGCGCCGACTGGATGGACCGCAACTTCTTCCGCCGCATCGAGCTGTGCTTCCCGGTGCTCGACCCGGCGCTCAAGAAGCGCGTGATCCGCGAAGGCCTGCAACCCTACCTCGAGGACAACTCGCAGGCCTGGGCGATGCAGCCCGACGGCAGCTACGAGCTCCTCAAGCCGCGCAAGGCCAGCCGGCGCCGCGCGGCGCAGGAAGAGCTGCTCTTCGCCTTGGGCATTCCCTCCTAGCTCCGCCGTCATCTCGCTGTCACGCAGCGATCTTAGGTTCCAGCATTCGCCGTCCAGAGCGGCTATAGCTGGAGAGAAAATGACCCGGTCCATCGGAATTTCGCGCCGCGACGCCCTGCGCCTTCTGGCCGGGGCACCCGTTCTCCCGCTCGCAGGCCTGGGCTCGCTTTCCAGCCTCGCGCTCGAAGGCTGCGCCACGCTTGAGTCGCCCGCCGCCGGCCCGGCGGTCGCTTCGGCCGCGTTTATCGGCATGGCGGCGCCGGCCGAGCCGGCGGCCCAGGCGACAACCGAGGTTCGGTCCAGTCTCTCGGTCAAGTACGCCGACGGGAAGCAGCAGCTCTTCAAGCTCGCCTATCGGCCGCTGTTCTTCACCGGCGACCTCGTGCCCGATGGTGCCGGCGGTACGATGCTCGCCGGAGGCTACTACGATATTGCAGGCAAGCCGATCCTCGATCCTGCGGCGGCGGTGCCTACGCAGTTCTTCTCGGATTGCCCGGATGGCTACAGCCTGCTGCAACCCACAGTGGCGAACGTGCCCGGCGTGGCCGGCAATACCGTATTCGCGGTCGTGCAGTTCGAGTACACGACGCGCGACGCGCGCGACGCGAAGATGTACGCCCAGCTCCCCTCGCCGATCGCGGTGGTCACGCTTGACCAGGACAAGCGAAGCGGCGCGCTGCGCGTCGTCAAGTACCACAACGTCGACACGAGCAAGGTGCACGGCCTGTGGATCACCTGCGGCGCGAGCCTCTCGCCGTGGAATACGCATCTCGCGAGCGAGGAGTACGAACCGGACGCCGTCACGATCGCGGACAACAAGAACTTCCGCGAATTCAGCCGGCATCTCTACGGCGACCCTGAGAGAGCCAACCCTTACCACTACGGCCACCTGCCCGAAGTGACGGTGCAAGCCGACGGCACGGGAAGCGTGAAGAAACACTACTGCCTCGGGCGCATCTCGCACGAAGTGGCGCAGGTGATGCCCGATCAGCGGACCGTGCTGATGGGCGATGACGCGACCAACGGCGGGCTGTTCCTGTTCATCGCCGACCGGCCCGCCGACCTCTCGAGCGGTACCTTGTACGTCGCCAAGTGCAGCCAGCAGTCCGGGATCGCCGTGGACCGGGGCGGGGTGTTCGATCTGGAGTGGATCAATCTCGGCCACGCGACCAGCGACGAAATCGAGCAGCTCGCCGACACGCTGAAGCCCGCGGATATCGTCGACGTGAAGACCGCCGATCCGGGCGACTCCGCCTACAAGGCGATCTACTTCAGCGGCAAGCAGCAGTGGGTGCGCTTCTTGCCGGGCAAGGAAAAAGCGGCGGCATTCCTTGAAACTCACCGCTGGGCCGCCGCCGCGGGCGGGACGCTCGCCTTCACCAAGATGGAAGGCGTGACCGTCAACGCGAAAGATCGCACCGCCTACATCGCGATGTCCTACATCTACCAGTCCATGGCCGACGGCAGGAGCGGCATCAAGGTCGCCGAAATCAAGGCGGGAGCGGTCTACCAGGTGCCGATGGCGGGCGGCCAGAAAGATCTCGGCGGCGCGCCCATCGACAGCGAATGGACGCCGCTGCAATTGAGCACCGTGCCAGCGCTCGTCGGCAAAGATCTTGCCTCCGCGGATCCCATCGGGAATACCGCCGACGTCGAGCGCATCGCCAATCCGGACAATCTCAAGTTCTCGGAGCGCCTGCGCACGCTCTTCATCGGCGAGGACAGCGGCATGCACGTCAACAACTTCCTGTGGGCGTACAACGTGGAAACCCGGGCGCTGTCGCGCATTCTCTCCTGCCCTGTGGGTGCCGAGTCCACCGGCCTGCAGGCAGCCGACAATGTCAATGGATTCGCCTACATCATGAGCAACTTCCAGCATGCGGGCGACTGGGAAGCGCCGCTGCACGACAAAGTGAGGGCGAGCGTGGCGCCGCTCATCGACCGGAACTATCGCAACCGACGCAGCGCCGCCGTCGGTTACATCGAAGGCCTCCCGGCCGCCACCGCGATATGACAACGCGGTGACCGCCGGCGTCACGCGGGTGAAACTCCGCCGGCTTAGCTTCGCGCTACTTCCCGGGAGACCATCCATGAGCCAGTTCTCGCGTCGCGCATTTCTGAAAAGCACCCTCGCCTCGGGCGCCGGCCTCGCGCTGCCGGTCTACGGGCAGGCACCGGCCGTCGTCACTTCCGATCGCCTGCGGCCGCAGGCGGTCTCCGGCGTGCAGATCGGCGATGTCACCGGTGGCAGCGCGCTCGTGTGGAGCCGCGCCGACCGGCCGTCGCGCTTGATCGTCGAGCGCGCGTTCAAGGAAGACTTCAGCGACGCCGTTCGCATCCGCGGCCCGCTCGCGCTCGAGACGACCGACTACACGGCGCGCGTCGATCTCACGGGGCTGCCCGCGGGACGCGAAGTCTTCGTGCGCGTCGCCTTCGAGAACGCCTCTTTCGAGAGAACGCATTCGGAGCCGCTGGTCGCGCGCTTCAGGACGATGCCGGCGGACAAGCGAGACGTCACCTTCGCCTGGTCGGGCGACACCGCCGGCCAGGGCTGGGGCATCAACAAGGAATGGGGCGGCATGAAGTGCTACGAGACGGTGCGCGCCGAGCGGCCCGACTTCTTCGTGCACTGCGGCGACACGATCTACGCCGACGGCCCGATCGCGGCGCAGGTCGCGCTGCCGGGCGACGCGGTGTGGAGCAACGTGGTCACCGAGGAAGTGAGCAAGGTCGCCGAGACGCTGAAGGAGTTCCGCGGCCGCTACGCCTACAACCTGATGGACGACAACGTGCGCCGCATGGCCGCCGAGGTGCCGCAGATCTGGCAGTGGGACGACCATGAGGTGATGAACAACTGGTCGGACGCGAAGGACATCTCGGCCGACAAGCGCTACGGCGAGAAGAACGTGCGGCTCCTGGTGGCGCGCGCGACGCGCGCCTTCCTCGAGTACGCGCCGCTGCGCTACCACGGCGCCGACGAGTCGGAGCGCGTCTACCGCAAGATCGCCTACGGGCCGCTGCTCGACGTCTTCGTGCTCGACATGCGCAGCTACCGCGGGCCGAACTCGTACAACCGGCAGGAGAAGCCCGGACCCGACGCCGCCTTCCTCGGCCCGCAGCAGCTCGCGTGGCTGAAGAGCGAGCTCAAGCGCTCGAAAGCGACGTGGAAAGTGGTGTCGGCCGACATGCCGATCGCGCTGCTGGTCGGCGACGGCAAGGACGCCCAGGGACGCGACATGTTCGAGGCGGTCGCGAACGGCGACGGCCCGGTGCTCGGAAGGGAATTCGAATTCGCGAATCTCTTTTCCTTCCTGAAGAAAGAAAAGGTTCACAACGTCGTGTGGATCACGGCCGACGTCCACTACACCGCGGCGCACTACTACGATCCGCGCAAGGCGCAGTTCACCGACTTCGCGCCGTTCTGGGAGTTCGTCTCCGGCCCGATCCACGCCGGCGGCTTCGGCCCGAACGCGCTCGACAACACCTTCGGCCCGCAGCTCGTGTACCAGAAGGCGCCCAACGGCCGCAACAACGTGCCGCCGACCGAGGGCGGCCAGTTCTATGGTCTGGTGAAGATCGACGGCAAGAGCGGCGCCCTCAGGGTGCAGCTGAAGGACCTGAACGGCGCGGTGCTGTTCGAGAAGGTGCTGAGCCCGGCCCGCGCCTAGGCGCGCAGCAGCAGCTGCAGCAGCTCGTCGCCGGCGCGCGCCAGGTCGCCGTCGTTCATCACTTCGGTCGCGACGAGCTGCGACGGCACCGGGAAGCGCGCGCCGCGCTCGACGCGCGCCGAGATCTCCGCCGGCGTCTCGCGCCCGCGCGCCTGCAGCCGCTCGTCGATGAGCGCGCCCGGCGCGTTCACCATCACCACCTCGAGCGCGGGGAAGTCGCGCAGCGCCTGCGGCAGGTACTCGCGCGAGCCGCTGACCACCACCGTCAGCCCGTGCGCGAGCCAGTCCCGGATCTCGGCGCCGATGCCGTAGCGGTGGCCGTTCGCCGTCCACGCCATGGCGAAGGCGCCGCGCGCGCCGAGCTCCTCGAACTCCGCCGGCGTCACCGCGCGGTGGTTCTCGCCCGTCGCGTCGGGCGCGCGCGTGATCGTGCGGCGCGCGAACACCACCGGCGCGCCGGCCTGCAGGCGCTGCTGCGCCCAGCCGATGATGCTGTCCTTGCCGGCGCCCGAAGGCCCCGCGATGTAGATCAGCCGCCCCGCGGCGCGCAGCGACGAGCGGTGCAGCAGGCGGAACCCGGCGCCGGGCCGCGGCTCCTCGAAGAGCGAGATGGCATCGAAGTCGAGCGACTCCGCCGGCAGCGGCGGAAAGCGCGGCGCGCGCCCGGCGCCCGCGCCGCCGCGCAGCGGCCCGGTCAGCGAGAGGTGGAAGCGGAACTGCTCGAACACGTGCGGATAGCCCCAGCGCAGCATCAGCTCGCGCTGGCGCGCCGAGAGCGGCCGGCGCAGGCGGCGCGCGATCTCGACGCGATTGAGCGGCGCGCGAAAGGGCTCGAAGCGCGTGACGCAGGCGTCGGCGATCTCGTCGATGCGCGCGTCGGCCGACGCGGGCACCAGCGCGAAGAAATCCTCGAGCCGCGCGACCTCGAGCGGCGGCAGCGTGAAGCGCGCGCGCGTCGCGCACCACGCGTCGAGGTCGGCGACGAGCCGCTCGAGGCGCGCGCCGCGGGCGAGGCGGAACGGCGCCTTCAGCGTGGCGTGGAAGCCGTAGCGGCGCGCCTCGCCGCTCAGCGCCGCGGCGCCGAAGCGTCCCCATGCGCCGTCGGCGCGCGGCGCGAAGTAAAGAGCGAAACGCGCAGTCACGAAATGGTCACGCGGCCTCACTACGATCGCCTGCGGATACGCGAAGGGTGCGGGAGGAACATTGCAGACTGGTGACGACGCGCAGCGCAGCCGCTGGATGGGATGGCTCGCGCGCGCGCCCCTCGCGGTGCTCGAGTCCTGGGCGGCGCGCGCGCCGCGGCCGGAGTTCACCTGGCTGCGGCGGCCGGAAACCGGCCTGGTCATGCTGCGCGCGCGCGCCGGCGGCAGCGGCGACAAGTTCAACTGCGGCGAGATGACCGTCACGCGCTGCGTCCTGCGCACGGCGGAGGGCGAGGTCGGCGTCGCCTATGTGCAGGGGCGCTCGGCGCGCAAGGCCGAGCTCGCCGCGCTCGCCGACGCGCTGCTGCAGTCGGCGCTGCACGGCGAGCGCACCGAGCGCGAGCTGGTCGAGCCGCTGCGCCTGCGCCTCGAGGCCGAAGCCGCGCGCGCGCAAAGAAAAGCGCAGGCGACGCGCGTCGAGTTCTTCACCCTCGCCCGGGAGGCCGGCGCATGAGCCGTTTCTCCACGCCGCTCTCCGACGTTCCCGCCGCTTTCGCCGCGCCGGCGCTCGCCGGCCAGGAGGTGTTCCGCGGCGCGCTCGAGGCGCTGTCGCGGCCGGGCCGCATCGTGCGCATCGCCGCCGAGCTGCAGGCCCCGTCCGGGGTGCAGCGCGCCGCCGCGGCGCTCGCGCTCGCGCTGCTCGACCAGGACACGCAGCTGTGGCTCTCGCCTTCGCTCGCCGATCCTGCGGCGGCGGCGTACTTTCGCTTCCACACCGGCTGCGTCCTCGCGCCGGCGCCGGAGCGGGCCGACTTCGCCCTCGTCGCCGCGCGCGAGCTGCCGCCCCTCGCAGCGTTCGCGCCCGGCACCGACGAGTTTCCGCACCGCTCCGCCACGCTGATCATCGAGGTGCAGTCCCTCGTCGCGGCCGTCGGCGCGGCGAGCGGCTGGACATTGAGCGGCCCGGGCATGCAGGCGCCGATCGGCCTGCGGGTCGGCGGCCTGGGCGCGCCATTCGTGCGCGAGTGGGCGCAAAACCATCGCCGCTTCCCGCGCGGCGTCGACGCCTATCTCACCTGCGGCGACTCGCTGTGCGGCCTGCCGCGCACCACTCGCATGGAGGCCTAGCCGATGTACGTGGCGGTCAAGGGCGGCGAAAAAGCGATCCGCAATTCGTGGCAGCTGCTGGCCGAGGCGCGGCGCGGCGACCCGGCGCTGCCCGAGCTCGGCCTCGAGCAGATCAAGCAGCAGCTGCGCCTCGCGGTCGACCGCGTCATGACCGAGGGCTCGGTCTACGACGCGGACCTCGCCGCGCTCGCGCTCAAGCAGGCCTCGGGCGACGCGGTCGAGGCGATCTTCCTGCTGCGCGCCTTCCGCGCCACGCTGCCGCGCTTCGGCTACAGCGAGCCGCTCGACACCGCGCGCA
>Ga0335085_10013686_pt1 | contig 11876 bp, 14 predicted proteins | sample Lox_Sample_45_FD_206712 | JGI IMG/M metagenome (GOLD analysis project Ga0335085, IMG submission 206712) | Soil microbial communities from Loxahatchee National Wildlife Refuge, Florida, United States - Lox_Sample_4.5 | ecosystem: Environmental > Terrestrial > Soil > Wetlands | place: USA...
AATAGTCATAGTTCCAGTGTTTGCTCCAGTTCCTCCAATTGAAATAGTGCCGGTTGTCATTCCCGCGCCTATAGAAACTGAACCGGCTGTCTGAGAATTTGCAATTGTTAAAGTGGTGGCCCCAGATCCTGAAGCTATATCTAAAGAATTAGCCACACTAGAAGAACCAAGTGTTATTGTTCCAGATTGAGTAGGACCTCCTAATGAAATAGTCCCTGTCGTTAAACCACTTCCAACATTTACCCCCCCACAACCACTTGTGATTCCAAGTGATATTCCTCCGGCGCCTGAATCTATCGTAACGAGACCATTAGCTGCAGTCGCATCGATTACAATACCAAGATTAATGACATCGATACCTGAAGTAATATTTACTCCCCCCAGAGCCGAAGCTACCGTTACGGTTCCTGCTCCTGTAGTGCTTATTCCAGCATTTGTAGAGGCAGTTAATGTGATTGATCCCGTGGAAGTCATAGTAGTATTTCCGGAACCAGATTGAATATTCGTTACAGAAGCGCCTGTGGCCGATCCGAGTGTAAGAGTCTTGACCGCGGCGCCTGTTGCTAAGTTAACAGTGGTGGCGGAGGCATCATTAGAAATATTGAGGGAACCAACTCCGCTGGCAATCGTCAATGCACCGCCAGTTGCTGTAATATTTAGAGCTCCAGAACCAGATTGAAGTGTCGTAGATGAAGTAGTGTTAGTCGATCCAAGAGTAAGAGTTTTAACGCCCGCACCAGTTGCGATGTTAACTGTTGTATTCGCAGCATCTGTGCTTATTCCTATAGCACCGGTACCTGAGTTGATTGTGATTGCTCCAGAAGTATTAAATACTAGACCGCCTGATCCAGACTGAATTGTGGTAGTGGAAGTTGTATTCGTAGAACCAAGAGTAACTGTTTTAGCTCCAGCTCCCGTACCTACGTTTATTGCGTTCGCTGTGGCATCCGCGCTGATATTCATAGCGCCTGTTCCTGTAGTGATTGCAACAGTTGCGTTTGTGCCGACTAAAGAAATACCCCCTGAACCTGATGTTATCGTTACAGAAGTTGCACCAGTCGCGTTACCGAATGTATTTACGCTAGCTCCTGTAGTTGCAAGAGTTGTAGCGCCAGCAGAAGTAAGAGTAGTACCAGCTTGTAAAGTTGTAGTAGAAGCTAATGAGCCAGGAGCCACTACCGCTGCCGGTAAAGCAAACGTAAGAACGCCGACGCCAGCTGTAACACTGACTTCACTAGCTGTTCCAGCAAGCTGAATATTATTTGCAACCGGGCTAACGACGGTGGAAGCTGTATCGGTAAGAGTATTAAGAGGGCCACCAGTTCCAGCACCAACCAAAGTCCATGTTGCTACGCCAGCAGCTACAGCGGCCAATTGATAAATTGCAGATGAGCTTTCATCAACCCATGTTTGACCTAAAGCAAAACCAACGTCACCTGCAGCCGGAGGGCGCTGAGCTGTAATGGCTTTTTCTTGGTAGTTAGTAAAATTTGGCTGCGGGGATCCTGATAAGGATTGAGCTTGTGATCTTCTGACGGGCATTGTTCCTCAATGGTTGTTAAATCTTTTCTTGAAAATAAGTCAGAAACATTTCCATGACAAGAAATTAATTCAGATATGGATAAATTAACAGAAGACGTACAATATAGACATATGACGACCGAAAGACGCTACTTAACAATTACTCAGTTTTGTGCATACTATCCATGGCCAACATACGCAGGCATGAGATTTAGATTTAGAGAAAGGCAAACAAATGGCTATGAGTCAGCCTTTTTAAGAGATGGGAAGAGAATAATAATAGATGTTGATCGATTTTGGGAAATTTTGAGGGAAAAACAAAACAAAGAAAAGATTGCGTCTTGCAATAAAGAAAACGTCTATGTAGACTAAAAGTCAAAAGGAGGCCATCATGTTATGGGCATTAGGAATCGAAACCGCTTTATTACTTTTCTTTGGAATATGGTGGAGTTTTGATGAACGATAATAATAAATTTAGTTGGAAAATGATCGCAACTTTTCTGACGATAGCTGCGGCATTAGTAACTATTATTATGTTTTTTTCACATTCACAGGAAAGAATAGCAAGATTAGAGGAGCATAGAGAAAATATCGTGGATAAGCTAGAAAATAAAATTGAAGAATTAGAAAGAAAAGTTCATGAACAAAATTGCCGAATTGCTTGGCTCGAAGGTTTTATTGATTCCTATTCTAAAAGTGTCAAACTAAATAAGTGTCTTTATATCGAAAAAGAGGAAAAAAAATAAATGAGTAATAATACAGGTATTATTATATTTATGATGAGTTTGGCTTTTTCAGGAACGGTTCTTTTTTTTACTGTGGGCAAGGATATAAGAAGAGATATGCTTGAAAAGACAATTAGAAAAGAAGCGCTAAAAGGCAATAAAAATGCACTTAGACTTATGCAAAGATCTTCTATTTTCCGCTGGAATGACAAAGAAACGATTATGGAAGCAATGCGAGGCAATGAAAATGCGTTTGAAATTTTAGGAATTGAAAAGGAATAAAAAATGAAATATATAATAGGATTGTTATTATTTTCAATTTCTTTGTTTGCTAATGAATCCGAATTACAAACAAAATTTATTTGGTCTGGCAATCAACATAAATTGGAGAAAGAGGTTAATGATACTTTGATTATGTTACAAAATGCAAATAAAAATATAAAAGAAATAAAAATGTCATGTACAATGTCTGGTGGACTTGTTATGATTGTTTATGAAAATAATAATATGGAGGAAAAATGATTATTATTTACGCTCTTGTTGCATTTGGGATTTTTTATTTATCAGCTTGTCGCTAATAGATTTATAAAGTTCAGGATTTGAATTTTCCAGTTCTTCCTGAAACTTAGATAAAAGCTTCTGATAAATTCCAATTTGATTTTTAGCTAATGCTTGTCCCATTCGATTTGTTATATTTTGAAGTTTCGGATTTATAATCAATTCTGTAGCTAATATTCGTCCGGCAGCAATACCAAGAAATTTTTGAAGATAATTTAGATTTCCAGTAACCAAGGATCCTAATGCTCCCAAATCTTCTGCAATGTCAATTAGATGATCCATCTGTTTGGGTTTTAGGGTAGCTAAAGCTCTTTGATTTTTTGCATAAAATTCATTCAATTGTTGAAATTCTTTTGCTGCTAGTGGATTAATTTCTTTGAGAGCCTTTCCTACAGGTTCTTTTAAAATACCCAAAACTTCTCGACCACCCTTTATTCCTTCGCGAGATGCTTTGCGCATTTTATTATTTATATCTTGCCAAAAATCAATTAAACTACGTGCAGATAATGGGTTACTCTTCAAATCTTCTATATTCTGCGTTACTAACTTTTTAAAATCGGGGGTAAGTTTATCATAAGTTTTGTCTAAATCCTCAACAAAAGGAGTGACTTTTTCGCGAGGCATATACATTGTCTTCCCAGCCTCTTTTAGTTCACCAAATCCAGCACCTAATTTCTCGTGAGCTCCCTTTAAAGGTTTTTGAACACGAGCACCTTTATGTGCATATTTTGCTAATCTTTCTAGAACTTTTTCTGATTTCAAAAGAGGAGTGATTTCTTTATCTGTTAAACCTTTAGCTCGAAGAAATTCTACAGCTTCTTTTTGACCTTTTGTTGGACTTAATCCTCCTTTACCTTTTAAGAATGGAATTAAGCTAGCTAAATGCTGTGCCCAATCTGGTGCGCCAGCTTCTTGAGCTGCTTGAGCTAAAGCTTCCCCGCCTCCTGATAATAAAGCGGCTTCTGGCCCACCTATGGCGCCGGCTGTTAAACCTCTAGAGATTCTTTCGGTAAATCTTTCAATGGGCTCGTTTTCCGAAGGTAAAAATCGGTTTAATAACCGCGTTGAAGCTTCTGGACTAATAGGTCCTCTTACTGGGCTTAATCTTCCTATATCTTCAGCTCCTTTAACAACACCTTTTACCAATGCATGTGTACGAGATTTTACAGGAGAAATGCTTTCTACGAATCTTTCTGTAGGTTCTGATTCTGTTATTTCAACAAAGGCCATTAGTGGACAATACTCCAATTTTTGCCGTTACTTTGATATTTCTTACCAGTTTTCGTATCTTTAAATATTTTTCCTTTATTTTCAGCAGCACTCGGTAGTTTTGATAGTGGCTCTTCTATTGCATTTTGATTTTTAAAAATATTGACTAATTCTTTTTCTTTTTCTCGCGCATACGGTTTCAACTGTGCATTAACCAAACTTCCAATGTTTCCCGGAACATATCCAATTTTATCCATATAAAATTGTTCTAAATCATCTGCAATTTCAATTTTCTTAGCATCTAAGTCTACTTGATTTTTATAAAATTCCAATAATACTTCATTAGCTTCTCGACTTTTGCCTGTATTAAAAATTGCGCTTGTAAGAATTTTCTCTAAAAATTGATTTGGCCTACCTACTGCGGATTCCAAATCTGAAAGAAAGAATTGTTTAGCGGCTGCATCAAAAATAGCGCCTTCTTTAGAAGCAAAAGCTTCTATGCCGGTTAATTTAGCCAAATTGTCACGATAGAAAAATTTGCTATCATTTTCTGCGAGAGCTGCTTCAGCAGATGCTAAAGATGATCGGGCTCTTTGATTGGCTACGCGACTATCTTCAATTTTATCTATATATTTTTGTCCACGATTAATAGATGCTTTTCTTATTGGAGCTTCTTGAGATTCCATAATTCGAGCGAGATTTGGATCGACTAGAGAAAGTGATTGGATTTGTTTATTTTTATCAGCCGGAGACCTCACGCCTAAACTTTTCAGTTCTTTATCTGTTTCTGCATCGGAAATTTGATCCTGAAGATTGCTAGGTTGTTCTTGTTGACCACCACTCATAATCTGCTGAATCAAAGCATTCTTTTGCTGATGTTTGATCAACTGATTAGCTATCTCTGGAGGCAAACTCGCTAAACCTCTAGGTAATCCGGCAGCTTCATACGCTTTTGCTCTTTGGAAAGATTCTAAAGAATTTTGAAGTCCAGCAGTAAAACCTCCGCCAATTCCCTCCCCTAAGGCCTTCCCAATTAATCCACCTGTTGAAGGAACTCCTAATAATTCCTGAATTGTAGGCATTCTTTATCCCCCGATTGCTCTTAAAAGTCTCTGCAACATTGAACCCGCTCCCATTCCGCCTAAAAGACCAATACCCGGTCCTATTCCACCAGATAATCCAGTTAGCAACTCTTGTAAAAAAGAAGGCTTTTTGGGTGCAAAGGCTTGAGTTTGTAAACCAAGTAGATTCATCAGCTCATTAGATGGTGCTTGTGCATATCCCAGTGCTTGAGGAAGTGCTAGCATTTGCAGACCGCCTCGAAGAGCACCCAATCTTTCTGATAAATCTGCGCCCGCTGAACCTAAAGCTTGTTGGAAAGCAGATGATCTTTGCGCACCTGCTCCCGCTCCAGAAAATCTTTCAGCTAATGCAGGAATAGTTCGTTCATGAAACTGACGCATTAAAGGTGCTTCGAAGGCTTCAGTATCACCACCAAGGATATTTTGAAGGTAACTTTGTCCTGCTTGATATGTTGGCTGTTGTGCAATTCCTTTAACTTGACCTTGCATAGATCCAAGCAATTGATTCAAAAGCGTCTGTTGCTGAGGATTTAGAGTTGAAAAAACATTGTAGCCTTTGGGCATAGGAACCTACCTTTTTCTCGATGGTATCAAGAAATTATTTTATTTCCCAATATTGTTTTTCGCGTTTATTCTAGGAATTTCAGACTAAAGGTTAGAGTCACGTTAGATTCGTGAAGGTTCTTTCGGGGGTCGCAAGATCTAAATCAGATATACTAGTCCTGATTTACTTAATAGAGGAATCTCTTTATACTACTTTAGTCTGATTTAATTTTTTAAATATTCTAGGATAATCACACCATTCGTAATCGCCGGAGCAGTACCACCTTTAGTTACAACTATATTTGTTGGTGTTACTTCGATCCTTATTTGATCCGTAATAACTGTTGAAACAAAGGGTAGCGGATAGAAATTGGTTCCATCTGTAAAACTACCATAAATATGTGTAGTGAGCGTAATGCCTGTGATACCGTGGGCAAAATTTAAGGAAGCATCACTAAACTGAAAGACCTTACGAAAAGTTTTTCTTTTTTTCTGGGGATCTCCAGCAGTGAACCAATTTTCTCCAGTAAGAAATTCAACAAGATCATAAACCCCTACTTCTCGAGTGTTTACGGAATTAGATAAATCCCGATAAAGCTCCAAAAACTTTTCTCTAAATGATGCAAATTCATCGGGGAAAAATGTGCTTGTTGATATGAAAGGACCTAAAGTATTTTGCGGATTATAGGTCATAAGATATCCTTCCAGAAGGAGATACGTAATAAACTAAACCATGAATTCGTATATTTGATGTTGTAATATTTAGATCTTTCATTTGGGCGTCATTCATTAAAAATTCATTCTGGAAAAAAGAACCAAATGTGTTGCAGTAAATTCGATGCCAAATCCGTTGTTGATTTGAGGAATAGGAAGGAGAAGGTTCAGGTGAGGTTAAAACCGTAGAAGTTTCTAAAGGCACCGAATCTTGGCTGTTTGTGAAAAACTGACAATCAAATCTGCCGGAAGTTGTGCGATCAATTAAGACGTCTATATAATTTAATCTAACACTATCGCCATTCTGATAATAAGGATTAAATTCTTTGGTTTGGATTAATATATTTGGAACGTGAGTAATTAAACCACCACCAGTATAAAGTCCCCCGAATGTCCCAGAATCCAAAACAAATGTATTTAATGTAGCTTGCGTGACCCTAAATATATTGTTGTTATAACCTGTAGCTCCTTGAACACCAGTTATTAAAACATATTGATTGTTCATCAAGTTATGATTAGTTGCAGTAATCGTAGAACCCGCAATATTAGCAATAGGGATTGAAGGAGAGTTTTGGCCAAGATTTTGCAGCTGAGAAAATACCACAACAAAACCACGTTGATTTCCTGCTATAACATCTGGATATCTAGCTTGAAGAACACCTGAATTCCACGAAAAGTTGGAAGATTCCCATGTTCTATTTAGCTGAGCCCAAGTGATATCGGAAAATCTTTGCCAATATCCAAAGCATGTAAAACAATCGTCAAATTCTGCCCAAGAACCATCCAAATAATTGTATACTAAAACTTGGTTAGGAAAGGTAAGGTCATATGTTACAGCTTCTTTATCTTCATCACTAAGAATTGGATAGGTCCAATAAACTAATTGCGCGTTGTAATCTCGGATTCCATAAATTCTTTTAACCCCGTTGTTTTTATTCTGTATCATAAAAACTTCGTCTGGAATTTTCTGGTCGATGCGCAATACATTTACAGAATCGCAAGTGATGATGCCATAGTTACCTACAGCGTACACCCCTCTATCAAATGGAACTTTGCTGAAAGTAGATTCACATCCAAGTTCGGTATTAATTTTCTGCCACACAAAAGGAAGTGTTTCGTTTGCTGTATATACTAGCTGCCAGGTAGATCGCTCGAAATATACAATCAGGGTATCTTTAACGAATTCTGCAGAAACGATTACTTCGGAAGTAGGAGCGTCAATAAATCCTCCTTTTCCTACTATATCGCTTCTCCAAGCATCTGCCTGAGCTGTCTGACCATCTGGGGCTGCAGAATAGAAAGGAGTTCCATTTTGACTCCATCTTGCACGTTGAGGGAACCTTGTTGTTGTGCCAAGATTAGCACCCTCTAAAGTATTAAGTGTTAAAAGACGGTCTTTATAAGGGATTATTATCAAAGCGCCATTCAAAAATTCTGTGGTCGAAACTGCAGGATTAAAATTTCTCCAACCTGTAGTAGGCGCCGCTCCGGTTATGGTACCATACCAACGAATACCATCGCCTTCGACAACTGGGCTTGCGGTTTGTATAGCATGAAATCCAGCAACATTATTAGTCACCCAATAAGCGCTTCTATAATTAGTAGACCAAAAAAAGTCCGAATCAGTCCCAGTCCAAACAAAAGTATTTGCCGGGTTATTTGCGAAAGTATTTTGCAATATAAAGTCGTTAGTACCTTGGTCGAAAAGATATGTATATCGGGTATCATATGCTAAAAGCAGTTCATCATTAATAGCTGCCTGTTCCCTTACTGTTAAACCCATTACTGGAAGCCCGGGAATATATGTAACCGCAGCAGCAGGGGCATTAGTATCTAAAACACCAGTTGCTCTATTTAAAGTACCGGTAGTAGCTCCTGTAGTTAGGAGGGTAACTGGGCTAGCGCCTCCTGGATCTGTTAAAGTATCTCCATTTACGATAAAAGTAGCTGTAGCTGAAGGAATAGGTGATACAGCAGCATCGGGAAGAGTGAAATCGCCAGCGCCATCGGTAGTTCCTATATTTCCTTTCAGTCTACCATCATTACCGACGGCAGTAGTGCAGGATCTTCTTTCAATTCTCCCCCTGAAAAGATATGCATTTTCCAAAATAGGAAAAGCATCATTTGTTAAAAGAAAAGGAGTGATGTCTCTTCTAACGCCGTCTCTTAAATCAACAATAGCAAATGTTGAATTCATTAAACTCCTATTGCAATGTAGCTAACTAGGTTATTTGTAGGAGATAAAATTAATATTTGCGCCAAACTACTAGTAACCCATGTTGCCGTTCGGTTACCTGTAACACCATCAAAAACCCCTAAAGTCACCACATAAATAGCTGCTGTAAAAGGAGTAGCAAATACTGCGGCCGCGCCAGTTGGTGATCCCACAACACTTCCCCAGTTCATTAATATTCCACCAGGAAGAAAGGTGCTTCCTGTGTTATTAAGTACTGGATTTTCTGGACGAGTCATCTGTATTTCCGTCGCATTTCCATTTCGCTGCATGAAAATGTTTGGGATTCCCGTAACAGCCTTTTGATAAACAACAGCCTCATTTGCAATGGATCCGGGAGCCGCCACTTGAATTAAGTCAACTCTTCTATGTTTACCGCGAGAAGCAACAGAAATATTATCATAAGTAACGTGATTTAGATCAAAAATCGTATCTGCTTGGGAGAAGTTAGTTTGAATCTGAGCTTGAGATTGTGATAAAGTATCATTCGGCCCGGGGATTGCTGGATTATATGTCATAACACCTCAAATAATTTCTTGTCTTTTTTTTATCGTGATAACAGATTAAAATCAAAAAGTCTATACAAGAATGCCCAGACATGTAAGTTGGGCCAACCATCAAAAAAAGGAAATATCATGGAAACAATTTTTATGTACGTAATTACAATTGTTGGAGCAGCTGTTTTAGGGGTTAATGCTCAAGTAGAAGCAAAAAGCCATAAATCTAAAGAACACAAAGAAAAATCACATCACGAGAAAAAATCTCGTAAACATGACAAAAAACACGGAAAAGAGAAAGAAATAACCCCCGCACCAGCGCAAATCCAAGAAGAACCTAAAGCTCCTGCTCCTACGCCCGAAGTGAAAATTGAGGAAAATGTCCCAATTGGTGGAGGAATCGCTAAATAATAAAAAGGCTGGCGTAGCTCAATTGGCAGAGCACCCGACTTGTAATCGGACGGTTGAGGGTTCAATTCCTTTCGCCAGCATTAGAAACTGCCGAAATTATTTCCAAACGGGTATTGACCTAAACCTTCGTTTTGTTCTTCATAGATCGTAGCAGCTCTCTCACTAGTCTGTTGAACAATGGACCTTCTAAGAATTTTTCTTAAGTATTCATCGAGTATCGGACGATATTTAGCTATGTTTTCGAAATCTGCATTATCTTCGAAAATTTTGAGAGCAGCCCCTATTGCGAGCGTTTGCCACCACTCAATTAACTGAGGGTTATCTGTTGTTGTTGCAAGAGCGGTAGGATATTTATAAGCCTCAAATGAAACGGTATATGCCTGATCTGGAATAGGATATAAATAAATTTGATCTTGATAGAACATAACAGATTGAGGGCGCGATGCGACATAAGGAGTGTATTGCACATTTATCGCGTTTCCTGCGGGAACTGCGCCAGTAAATCCCGTGGCATTAATATCTAAAGCCCCGGTTATGTAATTTATCGTTCCTCTTCTATTGGCTGGAAGAGTTGAAGTATCAGTAGGTGCAAAAAGATTTCCTTGACCATCATCGATTAACGTTAAACTGGGCGAAACACCAGACGTTGCATTGGGCGTTCCTTCTGCCGATACCACTACATTCCAGATCAAAAAACGGGCTGCAATATCGGTTGTTAGAGACGAAGAATAAGCCCCTGGAGGATTAGGTTTAAACCCTTGTATTATTGGCAAATTAGTTAAAAATTGGCCGGTATAAGGACCAGTTGTAGCATTACCCGTATAAATTTGCTGTTGCAGGAATTGCAATTCCGAATTGTTTCTAAAGAAATTTTGCCGACTCTGTGTCATAAAGCTTTGATATCCCGCAATAAAAACAGGAGGCATTGCCGAAAGATAAGTATCGGTCGGTAGATCGTAAACAGGAACGTTCGCTTGTGTAGTAAATTGATAGTTATATCGTAGACTTTCCATTTTTACATGCTGAGAAAGATCGAATAAATAAAAAGTATTGATATACTGATCGATTTGTGCATCAGTAATCTGAGTAGTTGAGGGTCGCGCGGTCACCGATCTTACTTTTGCGCGAATTGTACTAAGGTTAGTGGAAAACGTCATCTTATGTCTCCGGTATAATATTTTGGTTGTTTACGGTGGCTTCTGTAAGCATAAAAGCATCTTCCCCGACTGGTATGACCTCTGGCACTTGAGACGTACTTAAAATCGAGAAAACGTCGAAATTTCGGGAATCGACTGGAATTGAGAAAGTTGTTGGGCTTAAAACTGTGATTTCGTAAACATTTCCATTGACTTGATTCATTCCAAAGTTGATCGGAAAATAAAAGCGGACAAAAAGCCCGCTTAAGTATCCATGATTTTGAGTTGTGGTCACAACAGCTGGATTAGCATTTGTGATAGCCGACACCTGCTGACGATTAGGAACGAAATAGTTGGCGATGCTAGTCAATGCTAAATTCCAAAGATTCGAAGCCATAACGGCGTTCACGTTTTACAATATTGTCAATAGGGACCAAACTTGGGCCGCTTTCTCCAGCTACTTCGTGAGAAGGTTTGAGATCATTAGGATTGCCCATTTTGAATCCATGGACAGGATAGGAGCAGGAGTTGATTTTGCCATTAAGAGCATGAGCAGTAACATCAATACCGTTAAGCCAGCGAGCAACCCAAAGAGGAACTTCATAAACTTCTCCGTCTGTCATCCATTTATCAAACATGGGAAGTTCTTTATATTTTCTCTGCTGAATCCTCTGGCGAGAGCCGGGTGTTTCATAACATTTGAATCTTCCCTTAACCATTTTTGATTCTTCCTCAACGAATCTACGCAGACGATCTTTGTTACTTTCGTGTTTATCTTCTTTATGTATTGGGGGCTTTTCGGTTACTACCGATTCAGCGATATTTAAATTTTTCATAACGATCCTTGGGTTTAATTAAAGGGGGAGTTTCCTCCCCCAGCGTCACGGACCGGGAAACCCCAATCCTTAATAACTTACAATGAAATGCCTCTTTCGGCAACCCATTGATAAAGTTTAGAAGCTGTTTGAACAGCAGTACCAATGATAACTCCATTGAAGGAAGTATTACGGGTAGCATCGTCAAGCAGATTTCCATATGGTTGAGATGTGCTGTTTACTGCGCCTTCTCCAACAGGAACAACTAGCGCAAAACTTACACCAAGAGCGGCTGTAGCCGATGATGGGAAAGCAAACGCTGTGAAACCAGAGCTATCAATATTTACAGTAATAGTATTATTAGTTGTATTTATAGCTGTGATAATTCCCAGTTGGTTATTCATTTCAGTCATCCCAAAAGCAGAAGGAACA
>Ga0335085_10013687_pt1 | contig 11876 bp, 9 predicted proteins | sample Lox_Sample_45_FD_206712 | JGI IMG/M metagenome (GOLD analysis project Ga0335085, IMG submission 206712) | Soil microbial communities from Loxahatchee National Wildlife Refuge, Florida, United States - Lox_Sample_4.5 | ecosystem: Environmental > Terrestrial > Soil > Wetlands | place: USA: Florida...
CTCGCCGCCGCGCATCGTGCGCACGAGCTCGAGCACGTGCTGCGCACGTCCGGGCGCGTGGGCCTCCAGCCATTCCGTGAACAGGTCCTTGATCTCGAGCGGCAGCCTGAGCGCCGTGTAGCCGGCCGCCGTGGCCCCGACCGCCGCCGCCGCCTCCAGGATGTTCTCCATCTCGTGGTCGTTGAGCGCCGGGATCATCGGCGCCGACATCACGCCCACGGGAATGCCGGCGGCCGCCAGCGCACGGATCGTCTCCAGCCGACGCGGCGGCGTCGCCGCCCGCGGCTCCATCTTGCGCGCCAGCTCGCGGTCGAGCGTGGTGATGGAGACGAAGGCATGCGCCAGCCGCTTCTCCGCCATCGGTGCCAGAATGTCGATGTCGCGCTGGATCAGCGCCGACTTCGTCACGATGCCGACCGGATGGTTGAAGTCGCGCAGCACTTCCAGAATCCCGCGGGTGATCCGGTGCTCGCGCTCGATCGGCTGATAGGGATCGGTGTTCGTGCCCATCGCGATCACCGCTGGCTGGTAGCCGGGCTTGCGCAGCTCCTGCTCGAGCAGCTTCGCCGCGTCCGGCTTCATCAGCAGCTTGGTCTCGAAATCCAGTCCCGGCGACAGGCCCAGATAGGCGTGGGTCGGCCGCGCGAAGCAGTAGATGCAGCCATGCTCGCAGCCGCGATAGGGATTGATCGAGCGGTCGAAGCCGATGTCCGGCGATTCGTTGCGCGCGATGATCGTGCGCGTGGCGTCGCGCATCACGGTGGTGCGCAGCGGGGGCAGGTCCTCGTCGTCAGGCGTGTCCCAACCGTCGGTCGTGCGCGCCCGCTCTTCCTTGAAATAGCGGCTCACGCGATTGCTGACGGCGCCGCGCCCCTTGATCGCCTGGTCGGGCAAGGCGTCGTCGGTCGGATCGGACGGGACGTGCTGAGCCATGGCCGAAATATAGGCCATGTTTCGGAACATTTCAAGAACTAAGCAGCCGGAACCTTCGGCCTAGTCCGCTGTATTGCTCCTAATTAGGTCCGGCATGTCAGGAGGATGCCCATGATCAGAAAACTCGCGTCCGGCAAATACCGCCTATACTCGAGCAAGCGCGACCCGAAGACCGGCCGCCGCCGCAACCTCGGCACGTTCAACACGCGCGCGGCCGCGCAACGACACGAGCGCGCCGTCCAGTTCTTCAAGCGTCGAGGATGAGGAAGCGGACGATGGCGACGACCCGACGCAAGTCCGCGACGCGCTCGAAGCGTACGAGGCGCCCCAAGGGCCGCTATTGGTCGGGCGAGGTGACGCGCGCGAGCAACGCGCTTGATCTCGAGTCGAGCGTGTTTACGCTCGGCAGCGCGCAGCGGATCGCCGCCTCGCTCAAGCGCTCGGCCGAGCGCAGCAAGCGGCGTAAGGCCTCGCCGTACCAATCAGCGATGTCCATGCTGACCTTCTATATGAACCGCGCCGGCAAGAACCTGCCTGCACGGCAGCGCAGGATCCTCGAACGAGCCAAGCAGGAATTGCGGCGGGCGTTCGGAAGGTCCTGATCCCCGTGCCAGGCCGCCGAGGCTGCAATCCCTCCGATGCGCAGTCAGCGCAGCGGAGACGCTGCCCCTCATTGGACTTTCGTCCAATTGCGACGAGGGTCTCCATGTCCTACTGACGTCGGTGCGAGCCGTCGACAATGCGCAGCATCGTTGCTGAGCGATCGATCGATTGATCTGCATCAAGCGCGAGTGAGTCCATCGTCACTATTCTGTCGCCCTCGCGTGGTACTGACCACGGTCCGCATTCAAGCCGGTGAGACACCCAATGAATCAGCGCCAAGTGACGACTGACACCAGTCCCTCGTCGGCCTGGATGGGGACGGCCTTTGGAGTGATGCCGTCCGGCGGTCTCGCCGAGGATGCGTGGTCGTACTGGCGCGACGCCTGCGAACGGACCGTGCTGTTTTGGGACGTGATGCGGCAGCGGGGCGACAACTATCTCGCCAACACTGCGAAGACGGCGCCGAACGTCCTCAAGTTCGACTACACGCTCGTCGCCGACGGCCGCAAACTGCCGCGGCCGGTGAACTACGCGCTGGTGCGCATCGCGCCGCCCGCCGGCGTCGAGACCGACCCGCGCAAGCGGCCATTCGTCGTCATCGACCCGCGCGCCGGCCACGGGCCCGGGATCGGCGGTTTCAAGGCCGAGAGCGAAATCGGCGTGGCGCTCAAGGCCGGCCATCCCTGCTACTTCGTCGGCTTCCTGCCGGAGCCCATGCCCGGCCAGACGATCGAAGACATCATGAACGCCGAGGCCACGTTCCTCGAGCGGGTCATCGACCTCCACCCGGAGGCCGAGGGCAAACCCGCCGTGATCGGGAACTGCCAGGCGGGCTGGGCGGTCATGATGCTCGCGGCTGCGCGGCCGGAGCTCTTCGGCCCGATCCTGATCGCGGGATCGCCGCTCTCCTATTGGGCCGGCGTGCGCGGGAAGAACCCGATGCGCTATACCGGTGGGCTGCTGGGCGGGAGCTGGCTCACGGCGCTCTTCGGCGATCTCGGCAATGGCAAGTTCGACGGCGCCTGGCTCGTCGGCAACTTCGAGAACCTCAATCCCGCTAACACCTATTGGACGAAGCAGTACAATCTCTATTCCAAGGTCGACAGCGAGGCCCCGCGCTATCTCGGCTTCGAAGACTGGTGGGGCGGCCACGTTCTCCTCAACGCCGAGGAGATCCAGTTCATCGTCGACGAGCTCTTCGTCGGCAACAAGCTCGCCACCGCCGGGATCGTCACCTCCGACGGCTTGCGGCTCGACCTGCGCAACATCCGCTCGCCGATCATCGTCTTCTGCTCGAAGGGCGACAACATCACCCCGCCGCAGCAGGCCCTCGGCTGGATTCTGGAGCTCTATGAAAGCGTCGACCACATCCGCGCGCACGGACAGACCATCGTCTACTCGGTCCACGAGTCGATCGGCCATCTCGGCATCTTCGTTTCGGGCTCGGTGGCGAAGAAGGAGCACGACGAGTTCGCCAGCAACATCGACCTGATCGACGTGCTCCCGCCCGGCCTCTACGAGGCGGTCATGACGCCCAAGGACCCGAGCGATCCGGCCGCCGATCTCATTGCCGGCGACTACCTCGTGCGCTTCGAGGCCCGCGACCTCGACGCCATCCGGGCTTTGGGCGGCAACGACGTCGAGGACGAGCGGAAATTCGCCGCCGTTGCGCGGATCTCGGAGATCAACCTTGGACTGTACCGGACGCTGCTGCAGCCGTGGGTACGAGCCTTTGCGAACGAGGCGCTTGCCGACTGGCTGCGGCGGCTGCATCCCCTCCGGCTGCAGTACGAGATGCTGTCGGCCGCCAACCCGCTCATGCGTGCGCTGCTCCCGATCGCCGACCAGGTGCGCGAAAATCGGCAGCCTGTGGAACGCGAGAACCCGATTTTGCAAGCGCAAGGGGAGCTGTCGAGGCAGATCGAGAAGGTGCTCGAGAGCTACGGCGAGATCCGGGACCACGCCTGCGAAGAGCTGTTCCATCTCGTCTACGGCTCGCCGCTGATCCAGGCCATGGCCGGACTCAAGGCCAGCGATGGGCCGCCGCGGCGGCACCCGGGCACCGACGCCGCCTATGTGGCTGCCGTCGCCGGGCGCATCGCTGAGCTGAAGGCTCGCATCGCAGAGGGCGGCCCGCGCGAGGCCGCGATCCGCGGCCTTCTCTACATCCGACTGGCCGAAGGAGCCGCCGACGAACGGGGCCTTGCCCTGCTTCGGCGCATCCGAGAGGAACATGGCAGCGGCATCACCCTCGCCGAATTCAAGCAGCTGGTTCGCGACCAGTTCTTCATGCTGCTGCTGGACGAGGAGCGCGCCGTCGCGGCGATCCCATCGATGTTGGCAAAGGACCAGGAGGGTGCGGCACGGGCTGCGGGCGACCTGCGGCGGCTGATCGAGACCGTCGGCTTGCGAACCAAGGTGGCGAAGGCGCGGCTTGCCGAGGTCGACGCCATGCTTGCGGCGGTCGATAGGCCGGGGGCCCCGAATATCGACCGACTGGGCAAGGCGGTTTCCGCCGGGTTGGAAGCGGCGTCACCCCGGCGCTCCCGAGGCGCCAAGACGACAGCGGCCTGATCGGCAAGGGCGATGGGCAGCGAAATCGCAGACGCCACAACGCGTCGGCACCAGAAATACGATCGGCTGATTGCCGCCGCGCGCGAGATACCCGCGGTGCCGACAGCCGTGGCCCATCCGTGCGACGAGTCCTCGATTCGAGGCGCGCTCGATGCCGCCGCAGCTGGAATGATCGTGCCGGTCCTCGTCGGCCCGGAAGGGAAGATCAGGAGCGTCGCGCAGAGCTGCGGCATCGACATCGGCAGGACGGAGATCGTCGACGTTCCCCACAGCCACGCCGCGGCGGCCAAGGCCGTGGAACTCGTCCGCACCGGGGCTGCCCAACTCATCATGAAGGGCAGCCTGCACTCGGATGAGCTGCTTGGCGAGATCGCCCGGCGGGAGACCGGCCTCCGGACCGAGCGGCGGATCAGCCACGTCTTCATCATGGACGTGCCGACCTATCCGAAGACGCTGTTCATCACCGACGCGGCCGTGAACATCTTTCCCGACCTCGAGGCCAAGCGCGACATCGTCCAGAACGCCGTCGACCTGCATGTCGGGCTCGGTCTCGGGACGCCGAAGGTCGCGATCCTGTCAGCTGTCGAGACCGTCACGCCGAAAATACCGTCGACGATCGATGCGGCGGCCCTCTGCAAGATGGCCGACCGCGGCCAGATCGTCGGCGCCGAACTGGACGGCCCGCTGGCCTTCGACAACGCCATCAGCCCCGAGGCGGCGCGGATCAAAGGCATCCGTTCCGCGGTTGCTGGGCAGGCCCAGATCCTGATCGTGCCCGACCTCGAAGCCGGCAACATGCTGGCCAAGAACCTGACATTCCTTTCCAACGCCGATGCCGCCGGCATCGTGCTGGGGGCGCGCGTGCCGGTCATCCTGACCTCGCGCGCCGACGAGGTGAGGACGCGCATGGCCTCCTGCGCGGTCGCGGCGCTCTACGCGAACTACCTGCGCACGAAGCAGCCGGTGCGGGCCTGAGCCGATGGCCCAGACCATCCTGGTTCTCAACGCCGGCAGTTCGAGCATCAAGTTCCAACTCTTCGCGGTCGGCGAGGACGACAGGCTCGTGCGGCGCCTGAAGGGGCAGATCGATGGCATCGGGACGCGTCCCAAGTTGCGCGCCAAGGGAAAGGACGGAGAGGTCCTGATCGACAGCGGCTGGGCGGCCGACGCGGTCGCCGATGTGCCGGCCGCGCTGGACAAGACCGTCGCCTGGCTGCAGCAGCAGTTGGGCAACGAATTCCCATCGGCGATCGGACACCGCGTCGCGCATGGCGGCCCCGATTTCTTCGAGCCGACACTGATCGATGACGCCGTTCTCGATCGCCTTGCGCGCCTCGTGCCCCTGGCCCCGCTCCATCAGCCCAACAACCTGGCGCCGATCCGGGCCGTCCGCGCCCGCCGCCCGGACATGGCCCAGGTGGCCTGCTTCGATACCGCCTTCCATCATCGCCATTCCGAGGTCGCCCTGCGTTACGCCATTCCGGACGAGCTGCACCGCGAGGGCGTGCGTCGATACGGATTCCACGGCCTGTCCTACGAGTTCATCGCGGCGTCGCTGCCGCGCGTCGCGCCGGCGATTGCCGGAGGCCGTGTCGTCGTGGCCCACCTGGGAAGCGGCGCGTCGATGTGCGCCATCCATGCCGGCCGTAGCATCGACAGCACGATGGGGTTCACGGCGCTGGACGGGCTGCCGATGGGTACGCGCACCGGACAGATCGACCCCGGCGTGCTGCTCTATCTCCTGGCTACCAGGGGCTGGGATGCCGCGCGGCTCGAGCGCTTCCTCTACCAGGAGTGCGGCTTGAAGGGGCTTTCGGGCGTCAGCAACGACATGCGGGACCTGCTCGCCTCCGAGGCGCCGCTGGCCAAGATTGCCGTCGACTATTTCGTCTCTCGCATCCAGCGCGAGACGGCGGCGCTCGCCGCGGCCATGGGCGGCATCGATGGTCTTGTCTTTACCGGTGGCATCGGCGAGAACGCCGCAGTCATCCGAAGCCGCGTTTGCGAAGGATTGGCCTGGCTCGGCCTCGAGCTCGACGCGGCCGCCAACACCCGCCACAGTCCCTGCATCTCCACCCCCGATTCGCTCCTCTCGGTCTGGGTCATTCCCACGGACGAGGAGCGCATGATCGCGCGCCACACGCGCGCGGTCAGCCGCCGAGTCGCCGCCTGAATTCTCGCCACAGCCTATCGCTGCGGCAGAGCCGGAGGAAGGAAGCAGCACCATGATCGATCTCGCATCCCTGCCCCTGCTGAAGGGAAGGAAGGCGCTGGTAACCGGGATCGCCAACGATCAGTCGATCGCCTGGGGTTGCGCCAAGGCCTTCCGGCTCCTGGGCGCCGACCTTGCGATCACCTATCTCAACGAGAAGGCGAAGCCCTACGTCGAACCCCTGGCGCGATCGCTCGACGCCTCGATCCTCTTGCCTCTCGACCTGCGGGTCGACGGGCAGCTCGAGGCCGTCTTCGAGACGCTGCGAAAGGACTGGGGCAGCCTCGACGTGGTGCTGCATTCGATCGCCTTCGCCCCGAAGGATGATTTGCAGGGCCGCGTCGTCGACTGTTCGAAGGAAGGCTTCGGTCTCGCCATGGAGCTGTCATGCTGGTCGTTCATCCGCATGGCCAAGCTCGCGGAGCCGCTGATGAGCCGCGGCGGCGCGCTCTTCACCATGACCTACTACGGCTCCCAGATGGTGGTCGAGCACTACAACATGATGGGGCCGGTGAAGGCTGCCCTCGAAGCGGCGACACGCTACATGGCCGCCGAGCTGGGGCCGAAGGGCATTCGGGTCCATGCGATCTCGCCGGGGCCGCTCAAGACCCGGGCGGCATCCGGCATCAGCGAATTCGACCAGCTGCTCGAGAAGGCGCAGGAGAAGGCGCCCGCGCGCAGCCTCGTCTCGGTCGACGACGTCGGCATCGCCGTGGCCTTCCTGGCCACCGACGCGGCGAAGCTGATCACGGGCGAGACGCTCTACATCGATGGCGGCTACCACATCATGGATTGAGTGGTCCGCACGAGGTGATGGAGCGCGGAGCTACGCGCTCGCCTTCAGATGCTCCTGCAGCCGCGGCATCAGTTCAACCAGGTTGCACGGCCGATGCCGGCTGTCGAGCTGCCATTTGAGAATATCATCCCAGCCGTCGCGGCACGCTCCGGGCGAGCCGGGGAGGGCGAAGAGATAGGTGCCGCCGGCCACCCCGCCGGTGGCCCGGCTCTGGATGGTCGAGGTCTTCACCTTCTCGTAGGAGAGCATGCGGAACAGCTCGCCGAAGCCCTCGATCTCCTTCTCATAGACCTGACGGAAGGCCTCGGGCGTCACGTCGCGCCCGGTGACGCCGGTGCCGCCGGTCGAGATCACCACGTCGACATTGGGGTCGGCGATCCAGGTCCGCAGCTGCGCCGTGATGGCCGCGACGTCGTCGCGCACGATGGCGCGCGCCACCACGCGGTGGCCGTCGCGCCCGATCATATCGACGAGCGTCTGGCCGGACTTGTCGTCTGCTGCGGTGCGCGTGTCCGAGACCGTCAGGACCGCGATGTTGACGGGGAGGAAGGGCTTGCTCTCGTCAATACGTGCCATTGGCGACGGCCGCGGTCTGGGGAGGTGCGGACGGCGCCTTGTACACCGGCCAGCCGCCGCTCGCCAGGGCGTCCAGCGTCGGCATCTTCTGCCCGAGGGAGTCCTCGTAGAGCCAATAGTTTGTCAGCACGCGCTCGATGAACTGGCGGGTCTCGAGGTTGGGGATGGTCTCCATGAACAGCAGCGGGTCCTGCTCGTAGTTCGCGCTGGCGCGATACTTGGCGAGGTTGCCCGGCCCGGCGTTGTAGGCGATCGCCAGCAGCATCAGGTCGCCCTTGACGTTGGGGTCCTTCAGCAGCGTCGTGACATAGCGCTGCGCCAGCGTGAGATTCAAGACCGGATCGAACAGCACCAGCTTCTGCTGGTCGACCAGCTGCAGGTCCGTGGCCATGGCCGTCGCCGTCGCCGGCATCAGCTGCATCAGCCCGACCGCGCCCGCCGCGCTCTGGGCCCGCGGATTGAAGCCGGACTCCTGCCGCATCAGCGCGAACAGCAGCGCCGGATCGAGGGTGAACCCGCCGGTCGGCCGCCAGTTCGGCACCGGGTAGAGCGCCGCGTCGCGCAGCGGGCTGTCCGTCGTCTCGAAATGCACCGCCAGCCGGATCGAGACCGCGGGCAGCCCGGCCTCGTGCGCGATCAGCATCACCGCCGGCGCGATCTCGGCGCGGTTGTCGCCCCTCAGCAGCACGTGCAGCTCGTCCTCGGCCAGGTCGTTCATCCCGACTTGCAGCAGCGCGAGCGCGCGCAGCCCGCCCGGCGTCGCCGCCAGCGCCCGCATCGCGCCGTCGTCCTGTGTCGGCTTCGACCAGGCGAGACCCGTGTTCATGCCGAGGGCGCGGCGCGCCAGCTGGCCGTAGAAGGTACGGGGATAGCCGGCCGCCACCCGCATCCACTTCGAGACCAGGCCGGGCTCGTGATTCTTCAGGTGGCTGCGCGCCGCCCAGAAGGCGCCGGCCGCGCGCGCCCAGTCGGAGGCGTCCTCGTCGTTGGCCACGAACTCGAACTGCCGCGCCGCCTCAGCCATCGAATGCACCCGCCAAGCCGCAAGGCCGGTCTGCCAGTTGAGGTCGGCGGGCTCGCCGCCGCTGTCGGGCGTGCCGAGACGACGGATGACGGCCAGCGGCTCGCGCGGTGCCGGGTCACCCTTCTGCCGGCGGGCATTGGCGAGGCGGTAGATCTGCTGCGCCTCCGGCAGGTCGGCGTACATCAGCAGCCAGTCGCGCAGCTCCGGATAGGTCGAGCGGTAGGCGGTCGGATGCAGATAGCGCTGCGCCAGCACATGGCCGAGCAACTGCCGGTCCGCCACCTGCCCGATCAGCTCGTCGGCGGCCGGCCACTGCCCATCCTGCTGCAGCCGGAAGATCGCCCGGTAGCGGTCGGCGTCGGCGGCGCTCAGCGGATGTGGGATGGCAGTGGTGGTGTCGAGGTGAAGGTCGGGAGGCGGGAGGGCGGCGGTCTTGGGACCGGCGCTCGGCTCGGTGGCGGCGGCCGGCGCCGCCAGCACCAGCCAAGCCAGGCACACTATTCCGGCGGACACGGACCCCCACCCGAGGGCAGCAGCACGAGGAAGTAAATTTTCCGTAAATGGCCGCATTTGAACTAAGTACCCGACACCGCCGTGGCAGGCAAGCCGTGTCCGGTTCCTGTACACACCATTAGGACTGTAGTAACTATTAGTTACTACCACTAGTATGGTTTACTGTGACATTTTTGAGGCGCGCAAGGATGGCCAACCAGTCCCGCCAAGCCGCCCGTTTTTGTGCGGGTTGCCTTAATAAATACGCGGGATGGTAAACGGCCATAGCCGGCACGGGACGGGCCATGCCGGCGCTCTCGAAACTGAACCAGCGGCCGCGCAACCGCGTGATGCCGTCGGTGCGGCCCAACAGAGTCTGTGCCGAGGCCGCCCCCAGCAGCACCAGCACCTCGGGCGAGACCAGTTCGATATGGCGCTCGACGAAGGGCAGGCAGGCGGCGATCTCGGCGGCAGTCGGCGGCCGATTCCCCGGTGGCCGCCAGAAGATGACGTTTGTAATGTACGTCGACGTCCGGTCAAGCCCGATCGCGGCCAGCATGCGATCGAGCAGCTGGCCGCTCACCCCGACGAACGGCTTGCCCAGCCGGTCCTCGTCCGCCCCCGGCGCCTCGCCGATCAGCATGATGCGGGCCTGCGGGTTGCCGTCGGCGAACACCAGGTTGGTGGCCGTGCGCTTCAGCGGGCAGCCGTCGAACGCTGCCAGCGCCTCCGCCAGCTCGCCCACGCTGCGCGCCGCCGCCGCCAGGCTGCGCGCCGACTGCACCGCCGCCGTCGGTGCCTGCAGCGGCGCACTCGCGGGCGCGCGCGCGACGGACGCCGGCGCGACCGGCACTGCCTTCACCGCCGGCCGCGCGCTCGCCGCATAGCGATCGACGGGCGCATCGAGGATCGCCTCGTCCGCCCCCGCCTCCACTTGCCAGCACAGCGCCGCCCGCGGATTCATATCTATAGGCGAGCCCATTGCGCACCCTACCAGTTAACCACCAGGACTCAACGCACGGCGCTGTCTCGCAGCCGATTAAGAATTTTTCGCGGCGAAACTGTGCACCTCGCATGGAGTTTTCTGCTCGCCGCAGGTGGCACGGTCCGGTCCGACGACTCGCGAGCCACGTATTTGACGCGCGAGTCATGAAACTTCACGGCGCTATGGTGCCGCCACCGCGCTGCGTCGTCGGCTCATGTACCGGAGCAGCCGATGCGCAGCCGACCCATCTAAGGAGTGACCGCTCATGAAGATCAGGGTCATGATCGGCCTGATCGTCGCGCTGGTCATCGCGACGGCGGCCGCCGGCCAGGACAAGACCCCGGCCGAGCTCTATGGACAGCTGTTCGAGGACGTGCAGATGCAGCGCGTCTTCCCCGACGGCAAGACGTTCGTCGACGCCGTGCCGCGCGACGCCCCGGCCATCGTCATGCGGCGCTATCAGGATGAGCACGGCCGGCCCGGCTTCGACCTCGCCGCCTTCGTTCAGCGCAACTTCAGCGTGCAGCGCCCGCAGGAGACCGCGTATCGCTCCACGCCGGGAGAGGATGTCTGCACGCACATCGACAAGCTATGGCCCGTGCTCGAACGTAAGCCTGACGACGCCGGCCGCGCCGCGTACGCGTCGCTCCTGCCGCTCCCGCGGCCTTATGTCGTCCCCGGCGGGCGCTTCGACGAGATCTACTATTGGGATTCCTACTTCACCATGCTGGGGCTGGAGGAGAGCGGCCGGAACGACCTCGCGCTCAGCATGGTCGAGAACTTCGCGAGTCTCATCGACCGTTACGGCCATGTTCCGAACGGCAACCGGACCTACTATCTCAGCCGCTCGCAGCCGCCGTTCTTCTCGTCGATGGTGGAGCTGATCGCCGCTCTCAGCCGCGATCCCGCGGCGATCTATGTCAGATTCCTTCCCGCCTTGAGCAAGGAATACGCCTTCTGGATGGAGGGCGCCGACACGCTCGCGCCCGGCGAGGCGCATCGCCGCGTCGTGCGGCTGAAGGACGGTGCGCTGCTCAACCGCTACTGGGACGACCGTGACAGCCCGCGCGACGAATCCTACCGCGAGGATGTGGAGACGGCCCGCGCGTCGCGCCGGCCCGTGGCCGAGGTCTATCGCGATTTGCGCGCCGGTGCCGAAAGCGGCTGGGACTTCAGCTCGCGCTGGCTCGCCGACGGCAAGACGCTCGCCAGCATCCGCACGACCGCGCTGGTGCCGGTCGATCTGAACAGCGTGCTGTTCCATCTGGAGATCACGCTCGCCAAGGCCTACGCGCTGTCCCGCCAGCCGGAGAAGGCCGCCGAGTTCGGCGCCCGTGCCGCACGGCGCAAGGCCGCCGTGCTGCGCTACCTCTGGGACGGCGGCAACGGCATCTATGCCGACTATCTCTGGCGCGAAGGCAAGCCGAGCGGGACGGTGACCGCGGCAAGCCTCTATCCTCTGTTCTTCGGCCTCGCCACCAAGCCAGATGCCGATCGCGTGGCGAAGGTCGTGCAGGACCGGCTGCTGAAGCCGGGCGGATTGGTCACAACGACGGCCGAGTCGGGCGAGCAGTGGGACGCTCCGAACGGCTGGGCGCCATTGCAGTGGATCGCCGTCAAGGGTCTGGCCGACTACGGCGAGCGCGACCTTGCCCGGGCCATCGCGGCGCGCTGGATGAAC
>Ga0335085_10013688_pt1 | contig 11876 bp, 11 predicted proteins | sample Lox_Sample_45_FD_206712 | JGI IMG/M metagenome (GOLD analysis project Ga0335085, IMG submission 206712) | Soil microbial communities from Loxahatchee National Wildlife Refuge, Florida, United States - Lox_Sample_4.5 | ecosystem: Environmental > Terrestrial > Soil > Wetlands | place: USA...
CTCGACCAGGACGGCAATTTCCTCGGCTTCCGCGCCAAGATCATCGCCGCCATCGGCGCTTATCTGCAGGTCGGCATGCCGGCGTTCACCGGCAATCTCGGCACGCTCGCCGGCGTCTACAAGACGCCGGCGTCGCACGTCGACGTCACCGCGGTGTTCACCCACACCCAGCCGGTGCGGCCCTATCGCGGCAACGGCCGCCCCGAGGCCGGCTACGTCATCGAGCGCATGGTCGATCTCGCCGCCGACCAGCTCGGCATCGACGCGGCGGAATTGCGCCGGCGCAACACCATTCCGACGAGCGCGCTGCCGTACAAGACATCCGTCACCTTCACCTACGACTGCGGCGAGTTCGAGAAGAACATGGACATGGCGCTCGACGCCGCCGACAAGCGCGGCTTTGAGAAGCGCCGGGCCGAGTCGGCCAAGCATGGCAAGCTGCGGGGGCTCGGCTTCTCCAACACCATCGAGCGCTCGGCCGCCGCCGGCCTCGAAGGCGCCGAGATCCGGTTCGACCGCACCGGCTCGGTATCGATCTTCTCCGGCAGCATCAACCAGGGCCAGGGCCACGAGACCGCGTTCAAGCAGATCGTCTGCGACCGGCTCGGCCTCGACCCGAACGAAGTCACCTACATCCAGGGCGACACCGACCAGGTGTTCTTCGCCGAAGGCACCGGCGGCTCGCGCTCGGCGGCATTCTCAGGCTCCGCCTTCACTCTTGCGGCCGAGAAGGTCGAGGCCAAGGGCAAGGCGATCGCCGCCCATATGCTCAAAGTCGATTTGGCCGACATGAAATTCGCCGACGGCGTGTTCTCCAGCCAGAAAACCAACCAGACGATGACCATCAAGGAGGTCGCCAAGGCCTCGCTCGATCCGAAGAACCTGCCGTCAGGCTTCGAGCCGGGCCTGATCGAGAAGGCGATCTATACCGGCAAGGTGGCGAGCTATCCGAACGGCGTCCACGTCTGCGAGCTCGAGATCGACGAGGCGACCGGCGTCGTCGAGATTTTGCACTACAACGTGGTCGACGACGTCGGCACCGTGATCAATCCGCTGCTGCTGCACGGCCAGGTCGACGGCGGCATCGCCATGGGCGTCGGACAAATCCTGATGGAAGACATCAAGTTCGACGCCCAGGGCCAAATCCTCACCGGCTCGTTCATGGACTACGCCATGCCGCGCGCCTCCGACCTCACCGGCTTCCACGTCGACTCCAATCCGGTGCCGACCAAGACCAACCCGCTCGGCGTCAAGGGCGCCGGCGAAGCCGGCTGCGTCGGCGCCATGCCGGCGGTGGCGAACGCGCTGGTCGATGCGCTCTCCGTGCTCGGCATCAGGCACGTCGCCATGCCGGCGACGCCGGAGGTGTTGTGGCGGGCGATTCAGGACGCGCGGACGAAGGGGGCATAGCGAGGCTCGAAGCCCGCATCTGTCGTGGCTGTTGCCCGAACGGGCGTCTTGGCTGGGACACAATGACCGGGCAAGATGCATCGACCTTGAAGCGCTGACGGAACGGGCCGAACCCAATTTCACCTTGGAGGCAGCCACGTCCAATTCGCCGATCAAGCTGCAGATCTTGCTGCGCGGCGAGTGGCGGACGGCCGCGGGCATCGAGGAAGTTCGCAAGCTTCTGGCGTCGCTCGGATTGAAGCCGACGGCGTCCGGGCTGGCGACGATTTCCGCCGAGGCCGAGCCGGCGCACTTTGAATCGCTGTTCCGCGTCAAGGCCAGCGAATTGGCGCCGCCGACGCCGGGCGGGAGCTTCGGCATATCCGGCGCGCCTGCGTCCGCCGATCTGGCGGTGCCGCAGCAGCTTGCAAAATACGTCGCGAGCATTTCCGCGGCGCCGACCCACACCTACTTGCACGACTGACCGGCGGCTGCGGAGCCCGCTCCGCCGGCCTCAATGTGTTCGGGCTGATGAAGGGAGCGACCCATGTATGCATATCGGCGCGCTACGCAATCAGAACGCGATCAAGCTTTCGCCACACCGTCCGACGAGCTGCGCATTGCCTTGACCTTCAAGGGCCAAGCCAGCCAGACCGGCCTGACCCAGTTTGCCCCGCCGCTGTCGCTGTCGAGCGTCAAGCACTTCGAGCCGGACCCGCTGCACGTCGACCGGGCGCTGCACCATCTCAGCAGGCGCGGCTTTCGACCGACCCGCCGCGGCAATCTCACGGTTTCGGTGCGCGCGACCCGGGCGGTGTTCGAGGAGACATTCGGCACGCGGCTGGAGGCGGTCAGGCTCGACCCCAAGCAGGACTATGCGTTCCAGTCGTTCTATTTTCCGCCCGACGGGGCGCCGTGGTCGCCGCCGACGGAGATCGCCGACATTATCGACGACGCCTATATCCAATGGCCGCACATTTACATGGCGTCGCGCAAGCGCGCCGCGCGCACCGTCAAGCGGCGCGGAGCGAAAGTCCCGACCGTCAAGCTCGCGCAATCGCAGCTGGCCGCGATGGCCGCCGCGGCCGGCGTCTCGGCGCAGCCGCTCGCCGTCGGCTCCTTTTGTCTGAACGTCCCCGATGGCGTCGCCGCCTTGCTGAACGTCACACAGGTCCATCAAGCCGGCACCACCGGAAAAGGCGTCCGCGTCGCCATGGTCGACACCGGCTTCGCCCACAGCCACCCGTATTTTGTCTCGCGACATTACAATTCGAGCGTCGATCTCGCCCCGCACGCGATCAACGACGCCACCGACCCGAACGGCCACGGCACGGGCGAATCGGCCAATCTGTTCGCGGTGGCGCCGGACATCACCTTCATCGGTATCAAGGTCGACAACGACGACGATCCGCGCAACGGCGCCAGCATGCTGGAGGGCTTTCAGCAGGCGCTGCTGCACAATCCGCAGATCATCTCGCTGAGCATGGGCTACGACCTGCGCGACCAGGTCAACTGGACGCAATTGAGCGAACTGCCGAACAACATGGCGGCGCTGGAAGCGGAGATTCAGGCGGCGATCGCGAAGGGCATCGTCGTCGTGTTCTCGGCCGGCAACGGCCATTTCTCGTTCCCCGGCATGATGCCGACCGTGATTTCGGCGGGCGGCGTGTTCGTCGACGAGAACGGCGCCATGCAGGCGTCGAGCTACGCCAGCGCGTTTCACAGCAAGATCTATCCCGGCCGTTCGGTGCCGGATTTCTGCGGGCTGGTCGGCATGTTGCCCCGCGCCATGTACCTCGCGCTGCCGGTCCCGCCCGGCTCTGAAATCGACAAGGAAATGTCATTGCCGGACGATCAGAACAATCCCGGCGACGGCACGGCGGTCAGCGACGGCTGGGGCCTGTTCAGCGGCACGTCGGCGGCGGCGCCGCAACTTGCCGGCATCTGCGCGCTGCTGCTGCAAAAGAATCCGGGCCTGTCGCCTTCGGACATCAAATCCGTTCTGCGACGCTCGGCACGCAGCGTCACCCAGGGCGCGGCGAACCCCGCAAGCAGCGACGACAATGTCGGCGAACCGGCGGGACCCGGCGATGCCGGCGCCGCCGGAGCGGGGCTTATCGACGCGCTGGCGGCCTGGAACCAGGTGTGACGGTTATGCCGCGACGACGGCGACGCACTGAATCTCGATCATCATCGCCGGCTGCGCGAAGCCCTGGACGGTGATCGCGGCGCTGGCGGGAAAATCCCTGCCGAGGATTTCGGTGCGCAATTCCGTCATGCGCGTGGTGTAGCGTGCGTCAATCAGAAACACCGTCATGGTGACGAGGTCGGACAGCGTGGCGCCGGCCTCGGCGAGCGTCTTCTCGATATTGCGAAAAGTCTGCCGGCACTGGGCATCGAAGTCGCCGGCCAGCGACTTGCCGGCATCGTCGACGGCGCCGGTATGGCCGGCGACCCAGATGGTCTTGGCCGCACCCTCGGTGATGACGGCCGGCGAATAGGCGCGCTTTGCTGTGCGCGCCGCGCCGACGAACGACTTTTTCATGGCTCCTCCAGTGGATTTGGTCAGGCCTTACGGCCTAGATTAGCGCAATGGCCGGGCTTTCCCCACATGGTAACGGCGCGCTGCCGCTCGCGGGCGTGCGCGTGCTCGAATTCTGCCACGCCATCATGGGACCGACCGCAGGGCTCATTCTCGCCGACCTCGGCGCCGACGTGATCAAGGTCGAGCCGGCCGATGGCGATTCCACCCGCCGCCTCGTCGGCTTTGCCGCCGGCTTCTTCCCCACCTTCAACCGTAACAAGCGCAGCTTTGCCGTCGACCTGAAAAGCCCCGAAGGCCGCAATCTCCTGTTCAGCCTGGTCAAGACCGCCGACGCGGTGATCGAGAATTACGCGCCCGGCACCATGGACCGGCTCGGCTGTGGCTACGAGGAAATGTCGAAGCTCAATCCGCGGCTGATCTACTGCGCGCTGAAAGGTTTTTTGAGCGGCCCCTACGAGCACCGCCCGGCGCTCGACGAGGTGGTGCAGTTCATGGGCGGGCTCGCCTACATGACCGGCCCGCCCGGCCAGCCGCTGCGCGCCGGCTCCTCGGTGGTCGACATCGTCGGCGGCATGTTCGCGGTGATCGGCATCCAGGCGGCGTTGCGCGAACGCGAGCGCACCGGCCGAGGGCAGACGATCAAGTCGGCGCTGTTCGAATCCACCGCGTTCCTGATGGCGCAGCACATGGCCGGCCAGGCCGTCACCGGCCGCGCGCCGCCGCCGATGCCGGCGCGCGAAGGCGCCTGGGGCATCTACGATCCGTTTTCGACCAAGGACGGCGAGCAGATTTTCGTCGGCATTACCAGCGACCGGCAGTGGCGGCGCTTCTGCGAGCATTTTCAGCGGCCGGATTTGCTCAACGATCCGACGTACAAGACCAACGAGGACCGCGTGCGGGCGCGGCCGGTGCTGCGGCCGCTGATCGGCGATATCGTCGCGCAGCACACCCTCGCCGAGCTTGCCGAACTGTTCGACCGTATCGATATTCCGTTTGCGCCGGTCGCCAAGCCCGGCGACCTGTTCGAGGACCCGCAGCTCAATGCCGACGGCCGCATGCTTAGCATCGCCCTGCCCGCCGGCGGCACCACCAAGCTGCCGCGGCTGCCGGTCGAAATCGGCGGCCACGATCTCGCGCTGCGCCGCCAGGCGCCGCGGATCGGCGAGCATACGGCGGAAATCCTCGCCGAGCTCGGCGTGCCGCCGGCGGAGATCACGGCGCTGAGCAAACGTCATATCGTCGCCGTTACCGCGGCGGACAAAGTTGGAGCTTGACCATGAGCGACCTGCCGAAACGCGTGCATATCAGCGAGGAAGGCCCGCGCGAGGGCTTTCAGTTCGAGAAGGGCGCGATCCCGACCGCGAAAAAAATTGCGCTGATCGACGCGCTGTCGCATACCGGCCTCGACCAGATCCAGATCGTGTCGTTCGTCAATCCGAAGGCGGTGCCGGGCATGGCCGACGCCGAGGACGTGGTGCACGGCATCACGCCCAATCCCGACGTCGCCTACACCGCGCTGTGGCTCAACGAAAAGGGTTTCGAGCGGGCGATGCGCGAGCAGCGGCTGACGGTCAAAGGCACCATCCAGCTCGGCGCTTCGGACAAATTCCTGATGCGCAACCAGAACCGCACCATGGCGCAGCAGCTCGGCAGCCAGCGCACCATCGTCGACATGTACAAGGAAGCCGGCGTGCCGGTGGAACGCGGCTCGATCATGGCGGCGTTCGGCTGCAACTTCGAGGGCGACGTGCCGATCGCGCGCGTCGTGACGCTGGTCGAGCAAATCCTCGACGTGGCCAAGGAGCACGGTGTCACCTTGAGCTACATCACGCTCGCCGACACCATGGCCTGGGCGACGCCGCTCGCCATCAAGCGCGTCGTCGGCGCGCTGCGCGAGCGCTGGCCCGACGTCGACTTCGCGCTGCACCTGCACGACACCCGCGGCATGGCGATCGCCAACGCCTATGCCGGGCTGGAAATGGGCGTGACGCGCTTCGACTCGTCGGTCGCCGGGCTGGGCGGCTGTCCGTTCGCCGGCCACAAGGGCGCCGCCGGCAATGTCTGCACCGAGGATCTGGTGTTCATGTGCAACGAGCTCGGCATCGAGACCGGTATCGATCTCGACGCCATGATCGAATGTGCGCGGCTCGCCGAAGACGTGGTCGGCCATCCGCTGCCCGGCTCGGTGATGAAGGGCGGCGACCTCAAGCAGTATCGGCACTAAGTTCGTCCCGTCACCCTGAGGCGGCCGCGAAGCGGCCCTCGAAGGGCGACGGCCGGGGCGCCTCGGCGGCATCCTTCGAGGCTCGCTTCGCTCGCACCTCAGGATGACGGAAAGGGGCCCGTTACGCCTCCTCCAAAATCTTCCAGATGCCATTGGCCGAGACCACGATGCGGCCCTCGACGAACATCTTGACTTCCATGAACACCACCGAGCGCGTGGCGCGCACCACGACGGCCTCCGCCTCGACGAACTGGCCGAGCCGCACCGCGCCGATGAACTGGGTGTTGAGCTCGATGGTAGCGTGGCGCTTGCCGCCGGTCGCCTGCCGCGCGGTCATCGCCATCGACTGATCGGCGAACGTCATCAGCATGCCGCCGTGCAGGTTGCCGGCCCGGTTGAGGTGCTTGGCCTCGACGACGAAGCCCCAGCGCAGCTCCGGCGTCTCGCGCCGCCAGATCGGTCCGACCAGATCGCCGAACGGCGTGTTGCTGACGATCTGCCAGCCTTCGGCGGCCGGGTCGAAGGCTTTCGTCTCGGCGGCGATCGGCTTGTCGTTCATGCCGGCACCTTTGCCGCATGCGGCGCGCGCCGGGCGAGGCGTGCCGGCAGATCGGGGATGAGCTTTTCGGCGTTGACGCCCGCGACCAAAGCGCGGCCGTTGCCGCCGAGCGCCCGCACCGCCTCGACATAGGCCGCAACCTCGCCCGCCTCGCGCACCGCTTGCGGATAATCGGTGGCGAACACGAGCTGCGAGAACGCAAGCTCGTCGAGGCCGAAGCGCACCCAGTCGGCGCCCCATTCGGCGGCGTGATCGGGCCCGGCCCAGCCGGCGATGTCGTAGTACAGCCGGTGATCGAGATAATGGTCGAACGGTTTTGGCGGCCGGCGGCCGTGGCGCGCGACTTTCGCCGTGCCCCATTTGTCGCGCTGCTGAAACCCGCGGATGCGGCCCAGATAGCGGCCGATGCCGCCGGAGAAATGAGAGAACTGGATTTTCAGGTCCGGCAATTCGTCGAGCAGGCCGGAATTGATGACGCGCACCGTCGCCGTCATCAGCGAGAACTCCCAGCCGAGCATGCGGCCGAGATCGTCGGCGCCCATATGGCCCCAGCAAATGACCCGCGGCAGCGGATGGATGAAGACGTAGAGGCCAAGATCGGCGCAGGCCTTCCAGAACGGTCTTAAGCCTTCGGCGTCGAGCGGCTGGTCCTGCAGCTCCGAGGCGATGACGACGCCGGGAAAGCCGAGATCGACAGCGCAGCGTTTCAATTCGGCCGCAGCCTCGGCCGGCTTCAGCGCCGGCACGTGCGCCAAGCCGATGAAGCGCCCGGGATGGGCCTGCTCGGCTTCGCGCATGCGGTCGTTGATCTGCCGGCAGATCGCAAGATCCGGTTGATCGAAGCCGGACCCGCAGCTCAAGACCGCGGCATCGATGCCGGCCTGATCCATGACGCGGATGTGCGACGGCAGATCGGCTAAGAGCGGATTGAGCAGATAGTTCGGGTTGCCGTCCTGGTCGACCTGGACCGAGACGGCGTCGGCATTGCCCTTGAGCAATTCCGGGGGCGTGTAGTGCTGTTGAAAGTCGACGAGCATTGCATTCCTTCCGTCATTCCGGACGCCGCGAGAGCGCCGATCCGGAACCCATAGTCACGATCGTTGGAGATTTAGCACTGCCGAGCGAGTTCTGAGAACACTGGGATTGTGGATTCCGGATTCCTCGCTGCGCTCGGCCCCGGAATGACGCTCCGCGTCACATGATGGCAAATTCCGCGTTGCGCCGATCGGTCACCAGCATGGCGCCGGGATAATGCGTGATGCAGAAATCCGGCCGCGCCTGCATGATCACCGATTGCGGCGTCACCCCGCAGGCCCAGAACACCGGCAGTTCGTCGTCGTGCACAGGCACCGCGTCGCCCCAGTCGGGCTTTTGGATGTCGGCGATGCCGATCAGCTCCGGCTTGCCGAGATGCACCGGCGCGCCGTGCACCGACGGAAACCGCGTCGTGATCTGCACGGCGCGGATGGCGTCGGCGGGCTTCATCGGCCGCATCGACACCACGAGCCGGCCGCGGAACGGCCCGGCCGGCGCCGTCTCAATCGACGTGCGGTACATCGGCACGGTGCAATCGCAGGTCATGTGGCGCAGCTCGATGCCGCCTTCGAGCAGTGCCTGCTCGAACGAGAACGAGCAGCCGATGGCAAAAGTGACGAGATCGTCGCGCCAAACGTGCATCAGGTCGGCCGGCTCGTCGACCACCGCGCCGTCGCGCCAGACCCGGTAGCGCGGCAGGTCGGTGCGGATGTCGAGATCCGCGCCGAGCGATGGCAGCCGCCAATTACCCGGCTCGCCGACGCCGATCAGCGGACAGGGCTTCGGGTTGAGCTGGCAGAACCGGAGGAAATCCTCGGCCAGTGCATGCGGCAGGATGGCGAGATTGGCCTGCACGAAGCCCGGCGCCAGGCCCGAGGTCGGACCGGCATGCGCGTTGCGCCGGATCGCCAGCCGGGCGGCGAGGCCGGTTTGCGGCACTCCCACGTCATCGTCACGCATTGCGGCCATTGCCATGGCATTCTCCTGAACGGCTCTGCTGCCTAACTTGTCCATTTTATCATCGAGGCGGAACGGAAACAGTCGGCCGCCGCGACGATCTTACGCCTGCGCCGGCCGTGCGAATCCGGTTGAAACTACCATCAAGATCGCGTTTGCTAATGGTCCTCAAAAGCTTGCCAGAAGCCCGCCAAGGGCTCGCCCGGGACACGGCCATTCCAGCAGGAGGACTTGAACGATGAGTGAGAAGTGGAAACACGAGAAATGGGCTGAGGACATCTGGTACCGCGGCAAGGTCACGCGCCGCAGCATCGTCGGCTGGGGCGGCGGTGCGATCGGCGCCATGATGCTCCTGCCTGAGCCTTGGCGCGCGGCCTTCGGCGCCGAGAAGCCGTTCAAGGTCGGCTCCGAGCAGCCGCTGTCCGGCCCCGGCGCGGCCGGCGGCAAGACCGCGGTGGTCGGCCTGCAGATGGCCGCCGACCGCATCAACGCGAGCGGCGGCATCAACGGCCGCCCGGTGGAACTGATCATCGTCGACGACGAAAGCTCGCCGGCGGTGGCACGGCAGAAGACCGCCAAGATGGTGCAGGAGAGCAACATCGACATCCACGTCGGCGGCTTCCTCTCCAATATCTGCATCGCCTGCATGCCGGTGTGGAACGACGCCAAGATCGTCAACATGATCAGCGTCTGCCTCGACACCACGCTGACCACCTCGGCCTGCAACCGCTACAGCTTCCGCGTCCACGATTACGCGCCGGCGCAGGCGGTCGCGTTCGGGCCGATGCTCGCCAAGATGGGCAAGAAGTGGCACATCGTCTACGCCGACTATTCGTGGGGCCAGTCGACCCGCGACGCCTATGCCGCCGAAATCAAGAAGCACGGCGGCGAGGTGGTCGGCACCACCGGCACCCCGCTCGGCACCGCCGACATGACGCCGTTCCTGTCGAAGATTTCCGGCAATTTCGACGGCCTGTTCGTCATCCTGTTCGGCAAGGACGGCGTGACCTACACCAACCAGGCCTACGACCTCGGCCTGACCAAGAAATACAAATATGCCGGCGACGGCGCCATCGTCGAATCGACCAATATGCCGGCCATCGGCCACAAGGCCGACGGCTTCGTCGGCATCAATCGCTACATCCCGATCTTCGAAGGGCCGCTCAACACGCCGGCGCTACATAAGTTCTTCGACGAAGCCAAGAAGCGGCTGGCGAAAATCGATCCGTCGGGCCCGCTGCCCGACCGCTACGTGCAGTCGAACTACGAGGCGATGAACGCCGCCAAGGTCGCCATGCAGATGTCGAAGTTCCAGGGCCGCGACGACACGCCGAAGCTGATCTCGGCGCTCGAGGGCCTGGAAATGAAGGAAGGCGACGACTTCCCGCAGGGCGACAAGACGCTGCGCCGGGAAGACCATCAGGCGTTCCTGCGCGAGTTCCTGTTCCAGGTGAAGGACCAGAACTACAAGCTTCTCGAGACGATCCCCAAGGACAAGACGATCGTCCCGCCGGCCTGCACCTTCTCGACCTAAGTGAGCGCCGCAACGATGATCGACGTGCGCTCCCCGGCGACGGACCGGGGAGCGGCGTCGGCGCCTATCCTCAAGACGGAAGCGCTGTCCGTCCGGTTCGGCGGACTGGCGGCGCTGTCGCAAGTCAATTTCGAGGTCAGGCCCGGCGAGATCCGCGCCATCATCGGACCGAATGGCGCCGGCAAGAGCACGTTCTTCAATTGCCTCACCGGCGTGCTGCGGCCGAGTTCCGGCCGCATCCTGTTCAACGGCGAGGACATCACCGGATTGCCCAGCAACGCCATTTCGCAGAAGGGCATCGCGCGCTCGTACCAGATCACCAATATCCTGCCCAACGCCTCGACGCTCGAGAACGTGCGCATCGCCGCGCAGTCGCGCCGCCACGGCTGGAACATGGTTTCGCACCACGCGGCCTTTGCCGACATCAATGACAGGGCGGAAGGTGCGCTGGCCGCGGTCGGCCTGCTCGACAAGGCCCATGAGCTCGCCTCCAACCTGTCGCACGGCGAGCAGCGCAATCTCGAGATCGGCATTGCGCTGGCGACCGAGCCGAAGCTGCTTTGCCTCGACGAGCCGACCGCCGGCATGAGCCAGGTCGAGACCAACGAGACCATGGAGCTGGTGCAGCGCATCGCCAAGAACCACACCATCCTGATCGTCGAGCACGACATGGCGGTGGTGATGAAGCTCTGCCACCGCATCACCGTGCTGCACTACGGCGCCATTCTCGCCGAAGGCACGCCCGAGGAGATCCAGCGCAATCCCAAGGTGCTGGAGGTTTATCTCAAGACATGAGCGCCACCGCCGACAGCGCAACGCCGCTGGTCCTGGTCGAGGACGTCCACACCTATTACGGCAAGAGCCACATCTTGCACGGCGTCACGCTCGAAGTCGGCGCCGGCGAGGTCGTCGGCCTCCTCGGCCGCAACGGCGTCGGCAAGAGCACCACGCTGAAGACCATCATGGGCCTGGTGCAGCCGAGCCACGGCACGGTGCTGCTCGACGGCAACGCCATCACCGGCCTGGCGCCCCACAAACTGGCGCGCATGGGCATCGGCTATGTGCCGGAGGACCGCCGCATCTTCCGGGTGCTGACGGTCATGGAAAACCTGCGCACCGGGCTCGACCGCGACGGCGTCACCGTCGACAAGCGCAAGGCGTTGCTCGACAAGGTGTTCGCCTATTTCCCGGTGCTGGCGGAGCGCCGCAACCAGGCCGGCGGCACGCTATCCGGCGGCGAGCAGCAGATGCTCGCCATCGCCCGCGCCATGATGCTCGAGCCCAAGATCATCCTGCTCGACGAGCCGACCGAAGGCTTGATGCCAAGGATGGTGTCGCAGATCGGCGAGATCATCGAGGTGCTGCACAAGGAAGGCGTCGCCATCCTGCTGGTCGAGCAGAACGTGCCGCTGACGCTCGCCGCCAGCCAGCGCGTCTACATCATGGAGAAGGGCGCCGTGCGCCACCATTGCGCGTCGCGCGAAATCGACGTCAGCGATCCGGTCATCAAGCAGTATCTGGGGGTGTAAGCGATGAGCGCCGTCGCCGAGTTCTTTCATGCCATCCCGTTCGACCTCATCGTCATTCAGACGGTGAACGGCATCGTCACCGGCATGATCCTGGCGCTGATCGC
>Ga0335085_10013689_pt1 | contig 11875 bp, 9 predicted proteins | sample Lox_Sample_45_FD_206712 | JGI IMG/M metagenome (GOLD analysis project Ga0335085, IMG submission 206712) | Soil microbial communities from Loxahatchee National Wildlife Refuge, Florida, United States - Lox_Sample_4.5 | ecosystem: Environmental > Terrestrial > Soil > Wetlands | place: USA: Florida...
GAGTCCCGCCGGAATAGTCCTTAGGGGATCGTGGGAAGGCTGGGCCATGGTGCAATCACGGGAGCTCGCTGCACGCTTTGAAGCCTACAGCGACTGGCGGCGCCGCCTGTCCGCCGGCGTTTCCGGGTTGCACGAGTGGCTCTCCCAGCAGGAGCTCGCCGACGCGCAGACGGATCTCAAGATTCAGCAGTTGCTCGAGCGTCTGCACCAGGACAAGCTCGTTATCGCGTTCGTCGCCGAGTTCTCGCGCGGCAAGTCCGAGCTGATCAACGCAATCTTCTTCGCCGACTTCGGCCAGCGTCTGCTGCCGTCATCGGCCGGGCGCACGACGATGTGCCCGACCGAGCTTCTGTACGACCCGACGCGGCCACCCTCGATCCGGCTGCTGCCGATCGAGACGCGCACGCGCGCGGCGTCGGTGTCCGAGTTCAAGAACTACGCCGACGAGTGGGTAACGCTCGCGCTCGATCTTTCCTCGGCCGACAAAATGAGCCAGGTGCTCTCGCACGTCTCGCAAACGAAGCGGGTGCCGGTGGGGCTCGCCCGGAAGTATGGTTTGTATGACGAAGGCGATGTCCTCGCTCCGCTGCCAGCGGGTGATGAAGCGGCGGTCGACATCCCTTGCTGGCGCCATGCGGTCATCAACTTCCCGCATCCGCTGCTGCAACAGGGCCTGGTGATTCTCGACACCCCGGGTCTGAACGCGATAGGCACGGAGCCCGAGCTGACGCTGAGCCTGCTGCCCAACGCGCACGCCGTGCTTTTCGTTCTGGCGGCGGATGCCGGCGTTACCAAGACCGATATCGAGGTCTGGAGGAACCACCTGGTCGGGGCCGACCCGACCGCGAAGGAGGGCCGGCTTGTCATCCTGAACAAGATCGACGGCCTCTGGGACGAGCTGAAAAGCACTTCGGAGGTCGATTCCGAGATCGAGCGGCAGGTCAGGAGCTGTGCGCAGATCCTGAGCCTCCCGCCGGCGCAGGTATTTGCCGTCTCCGCGCAGAAGGCCCTGCTCGCAAAGGTCAACGGTGACGACTCGCTGCTCGCGAGAAGCCGGCTTCCGCAGCTCGAGCAGGCATTGTCGAAGGAGCTCATCCCTGCAAAGCGCGAGATCGTCGGGACCGCCACACGCGCCGAGATCCGCGCGCTGGCGCGCGCCGTTCAAACCATCCTGAACGCCCGCAGGGCGGGGCTGCACGAGCAGCTCACGGAGCTACGCGGGCTGCGCGGCAAGAACCAGGATGTGGTCGAGCACATGATGGAGCGTATCAAGCAGGAGAAGGAGCTCTTCGAGCGCGGCATGCAGCGCTACACGGCGCTGCGCAACGTATTCACGCAGCACACGACCGCGCTCTACGAAGCAATCGGGCTCGAGTCGCTGCGCGAGACGGCGGGAAGCACGCGCCGGCGGATCGAGGACAGCCCTTTCACGAAGGGCGTGCGCACGGCAATGAGCGACTTCTTTGCGGCCATCCGCGGCAACATCGAGCGCAGCGCGCAAACCAGCGCCGAAATCCACGACATGATGGAAGCCATGTATGCGCGCTTCGCCAAAGAGCACGGTTTGGAGCCGTTCACGCCACCGCCGTTCTCGATGCTCAAGTACCAGAAGGAAATCGATCGCCTCGAGCGCGCCTACAACGTGCACTTCAACACGCTCTGGAACATGGTCAGCAAGGCCAAGTTCACCTTGATGAAGCGCTTTTTCGAGACGATCGCGATTCGGGTGAAGCACGTGTTCGACATCGCCAACCGCGATCTCGAGAGCTGGCTGAAGGCCGTCATGGCACCGCTCGAGACGCAGGTACGAGAACACCACCTGCAGCTGCGGCGCAGGCTCGACAGCGTCAAGCGCATTCACCGCGCCAGCGACGAGCTCGAAGAGCGCATCTCGGAGTTGGAACAGGCGGAGTCCGGACTCGACGCCCAGTTCAGAGCTCTGCAGAGGGAGATCGCCGCGATCGACGCGGTCATCGACCAGCCGGAGTTGGTGCCGCTGGCCGCGAACGCCTGAGCTCCCCCGCGGAAAGCGGGTCTAGCCGTGCTCCTCGGCGGCGGGCCGCTTGGCCGCCATAAGTGCCTCGTACTTGAGCTTAAGCTCATCCCGGGTCTCGACATTCCCGGGATCGACGGGAATGCAATCCACCGGGCACACCTCCACGCACTGCGGCGTGTCGAAGTGCCCGACGCACTCGGTGCACTTGGCGGGATCGATGACGTAGATTTCGATGCCCTGCGAGATCGCGTCGTTGGGGCACTCGGGCTCGCAAACGTCGCAGTTGATGCACTCGTCGGTGATCATGAGCGCCATGCTCGTTCCTACTTCTTGCGCGGGCGGCTACGGGGCGCTCGGGCGAACTTGGCCGCGAGTCGCGCGGCAACCGGCGGCGCAACGAAGCTGCGGACATCGCCACCGAAGCGGGCGATCTCGCGCACGATCGTTGAGGACATGAACAGATACTGCTCCGATGGCGTCAAGAACAGGGTTTCGACCTCGGGATAGAGGTTGCGGTTCATCCCGGCCATCTGGAATTCGTATTCGAAGTCGGACACCGCACGCAGCCCGCGGAGGATCACCCTGGCATCCACCGCGTGCACGAAGTCCATCAGCAGCGACGAGAAGCCCATCACCCTCACTCTGCTGCGGGTGGCAAGCACTTCGCGCGCCATCGCGATGCGCTCGGCGGCCGTGAACAGCGGGCGCTTGCTCTCGCTGTCGGCGATCGCCACGATGACCTCGTCGAACATGTGCGACGCGCGCCGAACCAGGTCCTCGTGCCCGCGGGTAAATGGATCGAAGGTGCCCGGATAGACTACCCTGAGCATTGTTTTCTAGTCCGCTTCGCCGACGTGGCGCAGCAGATGATAATGCACCTTACCGGCCTTGTCCCGGCGGTGCACGGCGAGGCCCGGAGGCACCTCGAGCGGCATCGGCGCCTCCGCGTAGAGCGCGCCGCCGGGTGCCAGCCTTGCGGCTGCGAGCGGCAGAAGCCGGTCCCACGCGGGAGCGTCGAACGGCGGGTCGAGAAAGACCACCTCGAAGCGCCGCGACTCGCGCGCGAGAAACTCGAACGCGTCGGCACAGTGTGCCTCCAGAAGCGCACTCCCCAGCATGGCCGCGGAGTCGATCAGCGCGCTCACCAGTGCGCGACGACGCTCGACGGCGACGGCGAGAGACGCGCCACGGGAAAGGGCCTCGAGAGAAAGCGCGCCGCTGCCGGCGAAGGGGTCGAGGGTCGCGCGCCCCGACAAGTCCTGTCCGAGCCAGTTGAAGAGCGTCTCGCGCACGCGATCCGGCGTAGGTCGCAGTCCAGGCACGCCCGGAAAGCGCAGCTTGCGCCCGCGCCAATGCCCGCCGATGATGCGGATTTCGTTCGCGAACATGCTGCGCGTTGCGTCGAAGGCGCGAGACGTAGAATTATACCTCCCGCTCCTCGATGCCTCGCATGCTCGGCTTATTCAATCGCAGTCCCGAAGATGAGCGCCGGCCTTGGACCGAGCGCCTCAAGTCGGGCCTCGGCTTGTCGCGCGAGCGGCTGGCGCGCCCGTTTGCGGCGCTCTTCGGGCGAGAGCCTCTGTCGGAGCAATCGCTCGTAGAGCTCGAGGCCGCACTGCTCACCGCCGATGTCGGCGCCGCGGCCACTGCACGGCTGCTCGACAATCTGCGTGCGCGCTGGAAGCGCGCCACTCCGGACGACGACCCGCGCGCGATCCTCAAGGCTTCTCTCGCCGAATTGCTCGCACCGCTCGAGCAGCCGCTCTCGATCGGCCCGCAGCGTCCGTTCGTGATCATGATCACGGGGGTCAACGGAGCCGGCAAGACGACCTCGATCGGCAAGCTCGCGAAGTATCTCCAGGCGCAGGGCCTGTCGGTGCTCCTTGCCGCCGGCGACACGTTCCGGGCGGCCGCTCGCGAACAGCTCGAGGCGTGGGGCGCGCGCAACGGAGTGCACGTCATTGCGCAGCACGGGGGCGATCCGGCAGCCGTCGTTTTCGACGCGATCGGGGCAGCGCGGGCCCGAGGCATCGACGTCGTCCTCGCTGACACCGCCGGGCGGCTCCCGACGCAGCGCCATCTCATGGAAGAGTTGAAGAAAATTCGGCGGGTGATCGCCAAAGCACAGGAGGGCGCCCCCCACGAGACGCTGCTCGTCCTGGACGCCAACACGGGGCAAAACGCCCTCGCCCAGATCGCCGCGTTCGACGCCGCGCTGGGGCTCAGCGGAATCATCCTGACCAAGCTCGACGGGACAGCGAAGGGCGGAGCGCTCGTCGGCATGGCCGGAGAGAAGGCGGTTCCGCTCAAGTTCATCGGCGTCGGCGAGGGGCTCGATGACCTTCGCCCGTTCCGGGCCGAGGAATTTGCCGACGCTTTGGTCGGCTAGCCCGCCGCTGGCCGGAGCGAGACCGAGCTGGGGCAATCCGCGCTGTAAGCATTTGCTCACTCCTCCTGTCGCCCTCATGGCCCAGGGCTCGGCAGCCTTCAGCCGAACCAGCCCAAATCGCGCCCGACCCCAGCCCGCGGAACCTTCGGTCGGCATTAGCACTCTCAGGTATCGAGTGCTAAAATCACACTCCAAAAGGAGATTTAAGAACCGATGACGAGCACAGCATTGACGTTCCCGACCCCGGCTTCGCTGGGGAGCATCGATCAGTACATCCAGGCGGTCAATCGCTTTCCCCTGCTCTCGGCAGCGCAGGAGGTTGACCTCGGGCGGCGGCTGCGCGACCACAACGACCTTGAAGCCGCCCGCGAGCTCGTGCTTTCGCACCTGCGGCTGGTGGTCGCCGTCAGTCGCAACTACCTCGGCTACGGCCTGCCGCAGGCGGATCTGATTCAGGAGGGCAACGTAGGCCTGATGAAAGCGGTGCGCCGCTTTGACCCCGAGCGGGGCGTGCGGCTCGTTTCGTTCGCACTGCACTGGATAAAGGCCGAGATCCACGAGTACATCCTGCGTAACTGGCGCCTGGTGAAGATCGCTACGACAAAGGCACAGCGGAAGCTCTTCTTCAACCTGCGCAGCATGAAGGCAGGGCCGGGTTCGCTCACCCACAAGGAGGCCTCGAGCATCGCTCGCGACCTTGGCGTAAAACCCGAGGAGGTCTTCGAGATGGAAACCCGCCTCTCGGGTCAGGACGTGGCTCTCGAGCCGCAACCCGGAGAGGAAGGCGAGAGCTTGGCGCCGATCGGCTACCTTGCCGACCCGGATGACGAGCCGGCGCAACAGCTCGAGCGGGGCGAATTGGCAACCCGCCGGAGCGACGGGTTGCGAAGAGCGTTGTCAAAGCTCGACAGCCGGAGCCGCGAGGTAATCGAGGCGAGATGGTTGCGAGAGGACGAAGGCCATGCAACGCTGCAAGAGCTCGCCGACCAGTATGGCGTGTCGGCCGAGCGCATCCGCCAAATCGAGAGCAAAGCGCTGAAGGTGATGCGTAGCCAGATGGCTGGACTGTAGTCCGCTAGATCCGCACCTCTGCACAACGCCGGCCCCGCGCCGGCGTTCTGCTTTTCAGAGCTCGATCTGCGTGCCAAGCTCGACTACGCGATTGGTCGGAATGTTGAAATACTCGATCGCCTTGGTCGCGTTCTTTGACATCGATACGAAAAGCTTCTCGCGCCACAAAGCCATTCCCGGAGCCACGCTGGGGATCAACGTCTCGCGGGAAACGAAGAATGATGTGTCCATCATGTCGAAACGCACTCCCCGCCGGCCGCACTCCTCGAGCAGGGTGGGGATGTCCTGGTCCTGCATGAACCCGTAGAAGGCTTCGATCTGGAGGAAGTCGCACCCGAGCTCCCGGATCGCCAGCCGTTCCGCGGCGGGCACAACCGGCACATCACGCGTCTTGAGCGTCAGCAGGATGACGCGCTCGTGCAAGACCTTGTTGTGCTTGAGGTTGTGTAGAAGCGCAGCCGGAACGCGCCCCTCGGTGCTGGCAAGGAAGACCGCGGTGCCCGGCACCCGCGCAGGGGGGGAGGTCGCGATGCTCGAGATGAAGAGCTCAAGCGGCATGGTCTCCTTCATCTGGCGCTCGAGGAGGATGGCGCGACCGCGCTTCCAGGTAGTGAGCAAGGTGAACACGAGCACGCCTATCGCGATCGGAAACCAGCCGCCCTGCGGGATCTTGAGCGCATTCGATGCGAGGAAGGATAGGTCGACCCCGAGCAGGGGAACGACCGTCGCGAGTGCCGCGAACCGGTGCCACCCCCACAGCCGCGTCAGCACGATGTAGATGAGCAGCGAATCGATCGTCAACGCCATGGTCACGGCAATGCCGTAGGCGGCGGCTAGATTGCTCGAACTCTGGAAGCCCACGACCAGAAGCATGACCGCAGCGAGCAGACTCCAGTTGATGAACGGCACGTAGATCTGGCCGATCTGGCGGTCCGAGGTATGGGTGATCGTAAGCCGCGGGCAATAGCCCATCTGGATCGCCTGGCGCGTCAGCGAGAATGCGCCCGAGATGACCGCTTGCGACGCGATGACGGTCGAGCAGGTAGCGAGTATCACCATCGGCAACAGCGCCCACTCCGGTGCGAGGAGGTAGAACGGATTCTTGATCGCCGCGGGGTCGTGGATGAGGAGCGCTCCCTGTCCGAAATAGTTGAGTACGAGCGCAGGCAACACGAAGGCGAGCCACGCGCGGCGAATCGGCCCTGCGCCGAAGTGGCCCATGTCGGCGTACAGGGCCTCGGTCCCGGTGACCGCGAGCACGACGGCGCCGAGCGTCAGGAAGGCTGCGAGCGGATTGCCGGTGAGGAAGTCGAAGGCGTGGGCGGGGTTGAGCGCGGCGAGTACGGCGGGGTCGCGCACGAGCTGGAGTCCCCCGAGCACCGCCAGTGCGGCGAACCACAGGCACGTCACAGGGCCGAAGAGTACGCCCACGCTCGCCGTTCCATGCCGCTGAATCGAGAAGAGCGCGATCAGAATCAGAAGGGTAGCCGGAACGACGTAGAGCTTGAGCGCCGGCGTCATCACCTCCAGGCCCTCGACCGCAGAAAGCACGGAGATCGCCGGGGTGATCATGCCGTCCCCGTAGAACATCGCCGCGCCGAAGATGCCGAGCCCCACCAGCCACCAGCGGCTGCGCCGGTCGTGCAAACCGCGCCCGACCAGCGCGGTGAGCGCCATGATTCCGCCCTCGCCGCGATTGTCTGCGCTCATGATGAGTGTCACGTACTTCAGCGTGACCACGATCATGAGGGTCCAGAAGATCACCGAGAGGACGCCGTAGACGTTGGCCTGCGTAAGCGGCAGGCCGTGCTGCCCGGTGAAACATTCGCGCAGCGTGTAGAGCGGGCTCGTTCCGATGTCGCCAAACACGACACCAATCGCCGCGATGACCAGCGGTGGAGCCCGCTTGTGCGCCGGAACAGACGTAGCGATCGCCTCAGGCTCGCTGCGGCGTCAGCAGGTGCCTTCGTCGGTCCGTCGCGAGAACCGGATGTTGAGCTGCTTGAGCTTGCGATAAAGATGCGTGCGCTCCAGTCCCGCACGCTCCGCTACCCGGCTCATGTTGGCCTGCTCCTTGCCCAGCAACTGCTCGAAATAGATACGCTCGAACGCCTCGCGTGCTTCCCGCAGGGGCAACTCGAAAAAGCGGGCAGTCAGCTCAGGCGCGACCGTTGCGGGTGGCAGCAGCGCGCTGTCGCCGAGCAATCGCCGGACGTGCTCAGCGGTGATTTCGCTGTTCACCGTCAGGGCGAGGTTTGCGAGCACGCTGTGCAGGTGATCGAGATTGCCGGGCCAATAGGCTGCCGCAAGAGCCGTGATGGCTCCGTCGTGCAGCGAGGCTTGTGTGCGCTGACTCGCCGAGATTTCGCGCCAGTAGCGCTCGGCGAGGGCTGGTATGTCCTCGCGCCGCTCGCGCAGCGGCGGCAGCATCACCGCCCCGACCGAAAGCGCGGCAAGCAGCGCCGGGTCGAAACGGCCGTCAGCCGCGAGGTTGGCGAGCTGCTCGCTGCTGCTGCAGACGAGGATCGTGTTGTACTTCTCGAGCTTGGGCAAGATGAAGGCGAGACCGCGCTGCTCGGCGCGTGAATAGCTGCCGATCTCACCGCAATAAAGAAGGCCGTCGCGCGCGTCCTCCAAGAGCTGCATCGGGTTCGCCGCGAGGCGTGCCCCGCCCTGGGCGGCGACGAACGGGGTGTCCGGTACGTGGATCGCGCGCGCAGCGGCTTCGTGCCCGGTTCCGGGCTCGCCGACGAGCAGGATCGGTCGGGTCGCCCGCAACAGTTGCTCGATCGCCCGCTCAGCCTCGATCACGGGCGTGCTCGTGCCCAGCGTCGACAGCGAGACGCGCCGCGGGCCCTGTGCGGTGCCGGTCTTGAGCGCACGCGTCACCGTGGCCAGAAGCTTTTGCAGCCCGACCGGCTTCTCGAGAAAATCGACGGCCCCTATCTTGGTCGCCTCGACGGCAGTCTCGATGGTCCCGTGGCCCGACATCATCACCACGGGCATCGTCAACTGGCCTCCTGCCGCCCATTCGCGCAGCAGCGTCACCCCGTCGGTATCGGGCATCCAGATGTCGAGCAGGACGAGCGCAGGCTGATTGCGCGCCCGGTAGCTGCGCGCCTCCCCGGCGTTCTCCGCCAGGCTAACGCGGTAGCCCTCGTCCTGCAGTATCTCGGAGAGCAGCTCCCGGATGCCGACCTCGTCGTCGACGATCAGAATCTCCTGCGCTTGCGCCATCACGTCTTGGCCCCTTCGAGCGGGAAGTAAAGTGTTACCAATGCGCCTCGCGGCGGACGGTTCTCGACCGTCACGCGCCCGTGATGCTCCTCGACGATTTTCTTGACGATCGCGAGGCCGAGGCCGGTGCCTTTGGCCTTCGTCGTCACATAGGGCTCGAAGACGCGGCGCATCATGTCCTCGGGAAAGCCGTAGCCGCGGTCGCCCACCGACAGCACCAGCTCGTTTCCGCGCTGCTCGACCGTGAATTCGTAGAGCGGCTCCGCGACGTCCGTTTGCGCATCGATGGCATTTTGGATCAGATTATGAAACACCTGGCGCAGCCGTGTGGGCTCCCCGTGAATGACGGGGCGATGTTCGGCGAGCTTCGCGACGACGTGGGGCCGCAGATTTTCGTACAAGGCGAGCACATCGAGCAAGAGGGCGCCCGGCTCGACCGGCTGCATCCGCCCGGGGCGCGGCTGTCGCGCATAGATCGCGAAGTCATCAACCATGTGCTTCATGGCGGTCACCTGCGCGATAATCGTTTGAGTTCCCCTCGTCAAGGCCTCCTCCGAAGCGGCGTCGAGCCGTCCCGCGAGTTTCACAGCCAGACGCTCCGCCGAGAGCTGGATCGGCGTCAGGGGATTCTTGATCTCGTGCGCAAGGCGCCGCGCTACCTCGCCCCATGCCGCATCGCGCTGCGCCTGGACGAGTTCCGACACGTCATCGAACACTACCACGCACCCCGGCGCCGGTTCCCCGGGCAGCTGCGAGCCGCGCATCAGCAATACCCGGGTGAGGTTCGAGACGGAGAGCTCGGCCTGCCGCTGCCATTGCCCCTCTCCACCATGGCGAAAGCCGTCGGCGACGAAGTCGGCGAAGCCCGTCAGGGGAGGGAGCCGCCGGCCCCAGTCGGCGAGCGGAACGCCGACGAGGTCCGCGAGGGGTTGTTGCAGGATCACCGCCGCGCTCGGGTTTGCGGTGCGCAGCCGGAAGCTGTTGTCGAATACGAGCACGCCCGCCGAGAGGTTGGCCAGCACGCTCTCCAGATAGGCCCGGGTCGTGTCGATCGCGCGTCTGTCCTCCTCCTCCTTCTGCTGCGCTTGCGCGAGGCGTGCCGTCATCGTGTTGAACGACTCGGTGAGCACGCCGAGCTCGTCGCGGCTCTGCACGGGGTGACGGCGGCTGAAGTCACCTTGGGCAACCGCGCGCGTGCCCTCGGCAAGGAGCCCGAGCGGCCGGCTGAATTGTTCCGAGAGAACCACCGCGAGCCCCAGCGCCGAGAGCAGAGCGAGCAGGAGCGTCAGTGTAAGCGTCCATCCGTACAGTCGCTTGAGGCCGGTGCGCGAGAACGAGAGCTTTTGGTAGTCCTCGTAGCCTGACTGCACCTGCTCGGCGTACTGCTGGAGCTGCTTCGGCACCGGCTCGAGCACCTGCAGCAGACGCAGCGGCTCCCGTGGATCCGCACTGTTCACCGGCACCACGACGCGCAGCATGAGCCCCTGTTCACCCATCTGTTCGACCTTCGAGTAAGGCTGCTGCAGGCGGGCGCTGCGCATCGCCTGCGCAGACGGCGGCTCGGGCGTGAGCGTAGAGCCGGACACGCCCGCTACGCCGAGCACCGCGCCTGACGTCGAGAACAGCGCTGCCTCGTACACCGCCGCCTGTTCGCTCGCGAGGTTCAGACGCATGGTCATGCTGGCCGAGTCGCTCTCCTGCAGCGTGAGCGCGAGCTGCATGGCCTTGTTCGTCGTTTCCTTCAGCAAGTAATCGAGCGCAGTGCGGCCGAGGTTGAGCCCACCCTCGAGCGCACGGTCCACGCTGACGTCGAACCAGGACTCGATGCTCTTACCCAGGAACTGGACTGAAACTCCATACAGCAGTGCACCAGGGAAGAGTGCCACCAGGGCGAAGAATAGAACCAATCGCGCCGCGAGCCGCGAGCCGAAAACGCCGGCCCTGAGGTTGCGTCGAAGCCGCAGGAGCTGGTAGACGACGAGCACCAGAAGCAGCACGACCATCGTCACGTTGAGGACCAGCAGGATGTCGATGTTGCGCGCGAAAAGCTCGGTGTTCGCGCTCGCGGTGGCGAGCAGGAACAGGAAGATCACGCCGAGGCATGCGCATGCGAGCAGAACGTAGCGGATCACCCGCGAGGCGCTAACGCCGCTCATGGCGTGAAGGCCCAGCGGAACCAGTCGGACTGCAGCGACCAGTCGCGCGAGGCAAGCGCGTTGATCTGGAACGGCTTCGGCAAGAGCGTGATGTCGAGGTGCAGGCGTACTGCCGCATCGTATCTCGCGCCCTTGGTGAGCTGGTCGAGTTGGGCAACCGGGCGTGAAACGACCCGCGATAGCTGGTGTTCAACCTCGGCGAGCGAGTTCAGCTGCTGGCTTAGCAGTCCGCTCGTAAGCCGGTACTGTCGCGTGAGCGGCGAGTAGGTCACCCGGTACTGAACGGATTGCTGTATTACCTTCTCGTCGAACCAGTACCAGCGCGGACGCGCCAGCTCGAATTCCAGCAGGAAATAGAGCGCCACGCCCTTTTGCAGCGCTTCTTCGAGGGTCGGGTTGAATACGACGTCGAACTGCGCGTTGAGCACGACGTCGTCGTCCTCCACGCGAAGCTCCGCAGAAGCCACCGGGATCGTGTCAGCGTTCGCCCCGGGCGCCACCCACAGCGACGCAAGGACGCACAACAGGCCGAGGAAGCGGTTCGTTGGCGACATGCCTCTCGCGGCGGCAAGCCGCGCGCCCTCGTCGAGCGAGGTCAGCTCTTTTGCAGGCGGGCGTAGAAAAACCCGTCGTGATTGTGCTCTGCGGCGCCCGCCGCTGGCAAGAGTTGGGCCGCCGCTCCACAGCAGGGAGCCAAGTGCAGTGGCAGCAATGTCGCATCGCTGTGTCGTTCCAGGAACGACCCGACTTGTTGCGCGTTCTCTGCTCCAAACACGGAGCAAGTCGAATAGAGCAGCACGCCTCGGCTGCCGAGTGCGGGCCAGAGAGCATCGAGGATGCTGCGCTGTTGCGCGACAAAGCCGCCGAGATCGCTCTCTCGCCGCAGCCACTTGATGTCCGGATGCCTCCTCACGACGCCCGATGCCGTACATGGCACATCGGCGAGAATCCGCTCGAAAGGCCGCCCGTCCCACCAGCTCTCGAGATTGGCAGCGTCGGCGGCTACAAGCCGCGCCTCGAACCCGA
>Ga0335085_10013691_pt1 | contig 11875 bp, 11 predicted proteins | sample Lox_Sample_45_FD_206712 | JGI IMG/M metagenome (GOLD analysis project Ga0335085, IMG submission 206712) | Soil microbial communities from Loxahatchee National Wildlife Refuge, Florida, United States - Lox_Sample_4.5 | ecosystem: Environmental > Terrestrial > Soil > Wetlands | place: USA...
CCGGCCTCACCCAGGAGCGCGCTCCCGAGATCCCGGCCCACCACTTCCTCGACCGGCGTATTGAGCAGGGCGGCCAGGGCCCGGTTGGCGCGGCGGATGCGGCCGGATTCGTTCACCACCGCGATTCCTTCGCTCAGGGCGTCGAAGGCGGTCTCCCACTGGTCCTTCGCCCGCCGCACGATGTCGAAGAACCGGGCATTGGCGAGTGCGATCGCGGCATGTGTCGCCACGGTCGACAGCAGCCGCAGGTCGTCTGCCGGGAATTCCCCCGTGCGTGGCTCGGCCACCACGAGCGAGCCCACGACCACGCCATGGCTGCGCAGTGGGACGACCGCCGCCGAGGCGACCATGACGCCGCCGACGAGGCAGGTCGGTGCGTTCTCCGGGCTGCGCACCAGCTCGAGGCGTTCACGCTCGAGGGAGCGCGCCACCAGTCCCGGCTCGCTGGGAAGGACGACGGCGCCCCGTAGCGCCGCGAGCGTCCCTTCCGCCCCCACGACGCGCAGCGCACGCGTTCGGTCGGGGCCGTCGCCCGCGAGCGCAACGAGGGCGCCCCGCGCGTCGAGGAAACGCATCGCGTAGCGCACCACCTGAGTGGCGATGCGCTCGAGCTCCAGAGATTCCGAGAGGACGTAGGACAGCTCCTGCAGCGAGAACACCTCGGAGAGGCGGCGGTTCAGCTCATCGGCCCCCTGGCGCCGCGCCTGCTCGCTTCTGGCCAGGCGACGGCGCAGCCGCAGAGCCGCCAGCGCCAACCCTGCCGTACACGCCGCCAGGACGGCCACGGCACCGATCAGGACCGCGATCCTCATAGAGGCCCAGTATACGAAACGCCCTTGACGCCCAAAATTCCGACAAATAGATTCGGCTATCCTGTTGTATGATATTCATTCTCAACTCGTTCCTGCAGGGAGACTCCTATGCGTTGGGCCCCCACCGTCCTTGCCGTGGCGCTCCTCGCCGTGGCCACTTCGTTCGCCCACGCGCAGGAGCGCACCACGGTTGGCGGCTATGGTGAGGCGCAGTACACCAACGCGACCGGGCCCAACACTCCCGGGCAGGCCGACCTGAGGCGATTCGTCATCTACCTCGCGCACAGCTTCAACGACCAGCTGGCATTCCGCTCCGAGCTCGAGGTCGAGGATGCGAAGGTCGAACCTGACAGCAAGGCCGGCGAGGTGGAGGTCGAGCAGGCATTCCTCGATTACCGGCTGCGCGACTGGCTCACCATCCGGACCGGCCTGATTCTCGTCCCGGTGGGCTTCCTCAACGAGACCCACGAGCCCACGACGTTCAACGGCGTGCAGCGGCCCGCCTTCGACAGCGACGTAATTCCCACCACGTGGCGCGAACTTGGTGCCGGCCTGCTCGGCCAGATCCCCGGGGGCGCGGGACTGAGCTACCGCATCTACCTGCTGAACGGTATCAAGGCGGAGGGATTCTCCGCCGAGCAGGGCATCAGGGAAGGCCGGCAGGAGGGCCAGAATGCGAGCTTCGCCAATCCGTCGATCACAGGGCGGCTCGAGTGGGCCCGGCCCGGCCTCAAGGTCGGCGGCTCGTTCTGGTATGGCGGCTCGGCCAACGGCGAGCCCGGGTTGGGGACCGGCGCGTTCTCCGCACCGGTCGCCCTTCTCTCCGCCGACGCGCGCTACGACCGGGGGGGAGCGAGCCTGCGGGCCGAGTTCGCCAACATCAGCATCACCGACGCGGCGGCCATCAATACCGCCTTCGGCACGGGCGTCGGCAGCAGGATTGCGGGCGGCTATGCCGAGGCGGCGTACAATCTGCTCGCCCTCCTCGCCCCCTCCTCGTCCCAGAAGCTGACTACGTTTGTGCGCTACGAGCAGTACGACACACAGGCATCCGTCCCCTCGGGGACGGTCCAGGACGGGACGTTGGCGCGACGCATCACGACGATCGGTCTGACCTACAAGCCCATCGACAATGCGGTCTTCAAGGGCGACTACCAGTTCCTGCGGAACCGGTCCGGCACGGGTGAGGGCGAAATCCTGAGTCTCGGCATCGGGTACGAGTTCTGAGGTGCCGGGCGCACTTCGCCGCTCCATTTCCCTCGCCGTCGTTCTGGCCCTGTCCCACCGGGCGGGTTTTTCTCAAGCGCCCCCGCCCGCCAAGCTGGCCGCCTCGATCACCCGCATCTTCGGAGCCGCGGTACGGGTGGACTCGCTGCGCGTCGACACGAGCACGGTGCTGCGCATGTCCCGCGCCGACTCGTTGCTTGGCTTTGCGTCGGTCGGGAACGTGATCGGCAAGGACCAGCCGATCACTTTCCTCGTGGCCATCGATCGGGACGACCGCCTGAAAGACGTGGACATCCTCGTGTACCGCGAGCCGTACGGCGGCGAAGTGGCCTACGAGCCCTGGCGCAAACAATTTCGGGGGAAGACGGCGGCGGACTCGCTGCGCGTCGGCAAGGAGATCCGCACCATCTCGGGCGCCACGATCTCCGTGCGGTCGGTGACGCTGGGGGTGAAGGCCCTCGTTGCGGACCTCACCCGCTGGCACCAGAGCGGAGCGATCAAGTGACGTGGCGATCCCTGTCCCCCACGCTCCGCTCCCTTGCCCGCTGGGTGGCCATCATCCAGATCGTCGGCTACACCACGTCGCTCGTCTTCGTGTGGCATACGACGCGCCTCGTCCCGCCCGGGATCGCCGACCACTACCGCGGCACCGATCCCGAAGCGACGAGCGGCGCGATGCAGTTCCCCAAATCGTTCGCGGAAATGCTGACCATCACGCACACCCACCTGCTGAGCATGGCCGTGATCTTCGTCCTCAGCGGCCTCGGCGTGACGCTGTGCGCGCGGGTCTCGGAGCGGTGGAAGCGCTTCCTCGTGGTCGAGCCGTTCGTGGCGCTGCTCGTGTCGTTCAGCGCCATGTGGCTCATGCGCTACGTCGACCCGCGCTTCGCGTGGCTGCTCGAGGCGTCGAGCTCCCTCCTCGCGCTGACGTTCTACGTCCAATCGTACCTGATCCTCCGGGAGCTGCGCCGTGCGGAGACGTGAGTTCCTGGGGGTCGTGGGGAGTGGGATCGCCGGGACGTGGGGGCCTGGCCTCGCTCTCCCGCGCGGGGCACGGGACCACTTTGTCGAGCGCTGGTCGTGGGCCATGGGGCAGGCGGTGCACGTGATGGTCTTCGCCCGGTCGGAAGGCGAGGGCCTCGACGCCTGCGCGGCGGCGCTCGCGGAGCTGCGGCGGGTCGAGCAGCATCTTACCCTGTTCGACGACACGAGCGATGTGTGCGAGCTGAATCGCCATGCCGGCCGAGGCGCGATGCGGGTGGATGACGACCTGCGGCGGGTGCTCGAGCTCGCCGCGGGTTTCCGCCGCGCGACGAAGGGAGCGTTCGACGTCGCGGTCGAGCCGCTCATGCGCGCCTGGGGGTTTCACCGCCCGCGCACCTCCGAGCCGAGCGCTGCGGAGATCGCGGAGGCCCGTGATGCGGTGGCGGCGGCGATCGTTGCCCTGGACGGCGATCGGGCCAACCTCACGAGCGGCCACACGCAAATCGACCTGGGCGGTATCGGGGTGGGGTACGGCATCGATTGCGCGCTCGACGCGCTCCGTGCCCGCGGCATTGGACGCGCGCTGCTCGACGTGAGCGGCGACATCGGGGCGCTCGGCGCGCCGCCCGGCCAGGGCGGCTGGCGGGTCGAGATCGCGGATCCGGACCATCCGGGGCGGACGCTCGGAGCGACACCTCTCGCGAACGCCGCGCTCGCGACGTCGGCGAACACCGTCTCGGTCGTGCGCTTCGGGATGCACACCCGTGGGCACGTGATGAATCCGGTGACGGGGTGGCCGGCCCACGCGTTGCGGCAGGCGACCGTCGTGGCGGGAACTGCCGTGGAGGCGGACGCCCTGTCAACCGCCATGCTGGTTTCCGGGCGCGCACCGGGCGTCCGCGCACTGTACCCGCTGCTCTAGGAGGGCTTGCGATGTCACGGAGTCGGTGGTCTCTCGTCGTGCGGCTTGGCGCCGCGGTCGGGGCCGCGGCCTGCGCCGAGTGGTCGCTTGGCCCGCCGCCCGTCACGCTCCTCACCTGTCCGGCCGTCGCGGCCCCCGCGTCCGCCCCCACCACGCGCGTCTATTACCTCGCAGCCGAGGACGTGAACTGGGACTACGCGCCGCTCGGGCGGGACCCCGTGTTCAGCCAACCCCTGCCGCCTCCCTGGGGTCGGCGGACGGTGTATCGCAAGCAACACTACGTGCAGTACACGGACAACACGTTCACGACCAAGGTGCCCCAGCCGGCCTGGCAGGGGATCCTGGGCCCGATGTTGCATGCCGCGGTGGGTGACACGCTGAAGGTCGTCTTCTGCAACAGGACCGAGGGACCGCTGTCCATCCACCCCCACGGCGTGCGCTACGACCCGGCCGACGAGGGGGCCGTCTATGACCCCCAACGCGGCGGCGGCGACTCGGTCCCGGGGGGTGCAGCCTACACGTACACGTGGCGTGCGGTGCCCGAGTCCGGGCCGCTGCCCGGCGAGCCCTCCTCCAAGGTCTGGCTCTACCACAGCCACGTGATCCCGGACGAGGAGGTCTATCGCGGCCTGATCGGCACGATCGTCATCACCGATCCCGCGCACGCGCGGCCCGACGCGACGCCCGACGACGTGGACCGGGAGTTCACGACTCTGTGGATGGTCTTCAACGAGAGCGCGCCCGGCGCCTCGGAAGAAGAGGCGGAGCCGAACCTGAAGCACTCCATCAACGGCTACTTCTTCGGCAACCTCCCGGGCCTCACGATGAACAGGGGCGACCGGGTCCGCTGGTACATCGTGTCGCTGGGCACGGAGGTCGACTGGCACACGCCGCACTGGCACGGCGAAACGCTGACGCTCGAGGGCCGTGACTACACCGACGTGATCGAAGTGGGGCCGGCCGCCATGAAGGTCGGGGACATGATCGCGGACAACCCCGGCACGTGGTTGCTGCACTGCCACGTGGCCGACCACATGATGGCCGGCATGTACGCGACCTACACGGTCGCGGGGCCGTGACGAGGGCGGGCGCTAGTTCGAGGGCGCGGCGGGCGGCCCGATGCGGGCGCGGACGCGGGCGCGTTCCTGGTCCAGCAGGCGCGCCGAGCGGGACCAGGCGTCGCTCGACAGCGGCCCGTACGTCACCGTCAGGTCCTCGCGCACGCTGATTCCCTCATCGAACACGAAGATGGCGGTCGCCTGCTCCCGCGCCGCGAGCTGGTAGGAGCTCCACCGCGACGAGAGCGGCACGACCCCGAGCGGCCGGAACAGCTGGCCCCGGCTCGTGATGTTGATGATCTCCGGGCTGAAGCGCGCGCCGGCCACGAGTCCGTAGAAGGTCACCTGAACGAGCGTGGGCCGGTTCGTGCCACCGCGCTGCGCGATTGAGTCGATCGCCGCTCGACGCCCCGCGATCAATGCGGAGAGCGAGCGGTAGGTATCGGGAGCGAGCAAACGGATCACCTGCTCGTCCAGCGGCAGCACCTGGAGCTCGACCTGATCGGTGGTGAGGCCTACCGCGATATCGTCGCGCTTGAGAGAGCCGTAGCCGCCGGGAATGGTATCCTGAGCGCGCAGGGGTCTGGGTGAAGACGCCGCATGCAGCGCGCCGCAGAGCAGCGCTCCTCTCGCCGCCCACCCGCCGAACAGTCTCATCACCTTGCCCATGCCGGATAATCGCCTCCGCTCCGGGGGTCGCGCCAGTTCGACACAGAATTCCGCTACGCGACGGGCGTGCAGGCCGATGTCGAACATCGTCCGGGCGCGCTGCACGCCCGCGGCGCTCAACGCGGCGAGCCGGCGCGGGTCCGTTTCAAGCTGGTGCATCGCCCCGGCCAGGAGCGCGGGCGAGCGCTCGGGGACGAGCACGCCTGTTTCGGCGGTGAGGGCCTCGCGGTTCCCCTGGATGTCCGTGGCGACCGGGACGGTGCCGCACGCCATGGCTTCGAACAATACGCGCGACAAACCTTCCGTGTTCTCGTGGGACGCGCTGACCAGCACGTCGGCCGCCTGCATCCAGCGGTGGACGTCGTCCTGCTGGGGCAGGATCCGCACGTCTTCCTGGATCCCGGCAGCGCGCGCTCTTGCCGCGATCTCGCCCGCGACCTGCGGCGGGCGCGGCGTGCCGATGAAGATCAGCAACGGCCGCGGGGCCGGCAGCCTCGTCAACGCCTCGACGATGTCGAACACGCCCTTCGGCTCCGTGACCTGTCCAACGAAAAGCGCCACGAAGCGGTCCGGGGGGACCCCCAGCGCGGTGCGAACCGCCGCGCGGTCGTCGGCGGGTCGGAACAGCGACAGGTCCGCTCCGTCGTGGATCGTGCGGTAGCGGGACAGAAGCCGCGGCGAGCGCGAGAAGCGCTCGCGCGTCGCCTCGGAGACGCCGATCCGGCCGTCCGCCAGCCGCTCGAGGAGCGGGTCGAGCCGGTTGCGCGCTGTGAGCCGCACGAACCACAGCAGCCGCGCCGCCGTGCCGATCTTCGCGATGGCGCAGGTGAGTGCGTCGCGCTCGGCGTCGGGTGCAAGGATGTCGATCTGCCGTTCGGCGATGAGCGCGTGGATGCGGCGGCTCGCGTGCAGCACCTTGCCGAGCGTCCGCGGCTTGATCGGCTGGAGCGGGACGTGGACGACGGGGCAGCCGAGCCCGGTGAGGTGATCGGTCAGCTCGCCGGGCTCGGGGCAGATCGCGAGCGGCGCGATCACGCGGCGGTCGAGATGCTCGATCAGGAGCGCCATGCTCCGCTGCCCACCCATGCGCAGGTGCGAGTGGTGGCTCACGAACGCCACCCGCACGGGCTGCCCGCTCATGCGGCGATCGTGCTCACGAGCGCCGCGATCGCGTCTTGGAGCTCCGGCATGCCGTCCTTGGTGCGCGCGCTGGTCACGATCACCTGGTCGGGGGGGAGATCCACGGCGGCGCCGAGGACGCGGGCCCGCTCGACCCGCCGGCTGCGTCCCAGCGTGTCGCCCTTCGTGAGCGCCGCGAGCACGGGTGTTCCTGCGGTCGCGAAGACCGTGTGGATGGCAGTGTCGTCGGCGGAGGGCTCGCGGCGGATGTCGAGCAGCCAGACCACACCGGCCAGGCGGGGCCGGTCGAGGGTGTGGCGGATGAGGCCGCGGAACTTGGCGCGCTCGGTCTGGGGGGCGCGGGCGTAGCCGTATCCGGGGAGATCGAGAAGGTAGAGGGAGGTCCCCAGCTGCACCCGGAACACATTCAGCATCCGCGTCTTCCCCGGCGTCGCGGACACCTTGGCGATCCGCCGTCCGACCAGGGCATTCAGCAGGCTGGATTTCCCGACGTTCGAGCGGCCAACCAGAGCGACTTCGGGGAGCGGGGGATCGAGCGAGACGTCTGCGTGTGGGAACGACCCGACGAAGATCGGCTCGGTCAGGCTTCCTTCTTCTGCCGCACGCGCTCGGTGACGAGGAGCGGGGCCCGGCCGTCGGTGACGCACTCGGCGGTGATGGCGACTTCGCGGACGTCGTCCCGGCTCGGCAGCTCGAACATGATGTCCGTCATCAGCTCTTCGAGAATGGCTCGCAACCCGCGCGCGCCGGTGCCGCGCTTCAGGGCCTTCTGGGCGATGGCCTTGATCGCGTCCTTCTCGATGCTGAGCCGCACGTCCTCGAGCTCGAACAGCTTCTGGTACTGCTTGACGAGCGCATTCTTGGGCTCGACCAGGATCCGCATCAGCGCGGGCTCGTCGAGCGCGTCGAGCGGGACGGCCACCGGGAGGCGGCCCACCAGCTCGGGGATCAGGCCGTAGCGCAGCAGGTCGTCGGGCTCCACGTCGCTGAAGGGGTTCCGTTTGGCCTTTTCCGGAGCGCCCTGGGCAACCTCTTCCTTGGTGAACCCGATCTGGCGCCGTCCGGTGCGCGACTCGATGATCTTCTCGAGCCCGTCGAAGGCGCCGCCGCAGATGAACAGGATGTCCTTGGTGTTGACCTGGATGTATTCCTGCTGCGGATGCTTGCGCCCGCCCTGGGGCGGCACGCTCGCCACCGTACCCTCGAGGATCTTGAGCAGCGCCTGCTGCACGCCTTCGCCCGAGACGTCGCGCGTGATGCTCGGGTTCTCGGATTTGCGGGCGATCTTGTCGATCTCGTCGATGTAGACGATGCCGCGCTCCGCCTCGGAGACGTTGAAATCCGCGGCCTGGAGCAGGCGGACCAGAATGTTCTCCACGTCCTCGCCCACGTAGCCGGCCTCTGTCAACGTCGTGGCGTCGGCGATGGTGAAGGGGACGTCGAGAATCCGCGCCAGGGTCTGGGCCAGCAGCGTCTTGCCCACGCCCGTCGGCCCGATGAGGAGGATGTTGCTCTTGTCGAGCTCCACCTCGCCCTCACGGGCCTGGTGTGCGTTGATCCGCTTGTAGTGGTTGTAGACGGCGACGGCGAGCGTCTTCTTCGCCTTTTCCTGGCCGATCACGTACTGATCGAGCACTTCCTTGATCTCGGCGGGAATCGGGACCTGCGTGATCGCTTCGGAGACTTCGCGCTCTTCGTCCTCCGCGAGAATCTCGTTGCACAACGCGATGCACTCGTTGCAAATGTAGACCGACGGTCCGGAGATGAACTTGCGGACCGAATCCTTCGACTTCCCGCAGAAGGAGCAGCGGAGGTGCTTATCGTGGGACATGACGTCCTAGTATGGGCGGCGGCTCGGCCAGGCGCAAGTCGTCACTTCTTCTTGCCGTCGTCTATCTCCTGGAAATTCGCGATCACGTGGTCGATGAGCCCGTAGTCCTTGGCTTCTTCCGCCGACATGAACCGATCCCGGTCCATGTCCTTTTCAATCTGCTCGACCGCCTTCCCGGTATGCTTGGAGTAGAGCTCGTTGAGCTTGCCGCGCAGATACAGGATTTCCCGCGCCTGGATCTCGATGTCGGCGGCCGTGCCCTGCGCTCCGCCGGACGGCTGGTGCATCATGATGCGCGCGTGCGGCAGCGCCGAGCGCTTCCCCTTGCGGCCGGCCGTGAGCAGGAACGAGCCCATCGAGGCCGCCATCCCCATGCAGATCGTGTTCACCGGCGCGCGCAGGAACTGCATCGTGTCGTAAATCGCCATGCCGGACGACACGAGCCCGCCGGGGCTGTTCACGTAGAGGTAGATGTCGCGTTCCGGATTGTCCGCGTCCAGGAACAGGAGCTGGGCGATGATGATGTTCGCGACGTCGTCGTTGATCATCGTGCCCAGGAAGACGATGCGATCCATCAGCAGGCGGCTGAAAATGTCGTAGGTCCGCTCGCCGCGGCTCGATCGCTCGATGATGTAGGGCGGATAAATCTGGTTTACGATCACGTCTGCTCCACGGTGGAATGCGACAGGAGAGAGGCGAACACCTTCTCCTCGGTGAGGCTCCGCTCGATGTCGCGGAGCCGTTTGGCCTTCTCGAGCGACGCCCGCAGCTCGGCCGCCGGCATGTTGCGGCGCTGTGCCAGCTCGGCGATCCGCTGCTCGATCTCGGCGCCGGTGGCCTGAAGCTTCTCCCGCTCGACCACGGCGTCGAGAATCAAATCGCGCCGCACCTGCGCTTCGGCGAGCGGTCGAAACTCGCTCGCAAACTTCTCCAGGCGCTCTTCGGGGATGCCGTACGCCTGCGCGTACACCGCGACGGCGCGGTCCACGAGCGGGCGCGGCGCCACCACGCGGTTCGCCGCCACGATCTGCTCGATCAGGTCGGCCCGTACCTTCGCGTCGGCTTCGCGCTCCGCTTCGCGCTCGAGGTCCTGTCGCACCGCGGCGCGCAGCGCGTCGAGGGACTCGAAATCCCCGACCTCGCGCGCGAAGGCGTCGTCCAGCTCGGGGAGCTGCTGGCGCTTCACCTCGTGCAGCGTGATCCGGACGGCGCGTGGCTGGCCGCGTTTCGCTTCGTCGGGGAAATCGTCGGGGAAGCGCACCGTCGCGTCGACCCCCTGGCCCGGCGTGAGCGTCATGATCCGCTCCTCGACCTCCGGGATGGCGCGCCCGTCGCCCAGCACCAGCTGGTAGCTCTGCGGGTCGCGAATCTCTTCCCCGTCCCGGGTGGCGATCGTGACGCTCACCAGGTCCTTGGGCTTCGGCGCTTCACCCGCCGTGACGGGCACCCATGGCGCGCGCTGGTCGCGCAGCTCCTCGATCTGCGCGCGCACGTGCTCGTCCGACACCTTCGCCACGGTGCGCTGCAGCTTGAATCCCCCCAGCCGGTCGAGCTTCACGTCGGGTTTCAGCTCGACGTGGAACTCGAACGTGACGGGGGAGCCCGCCTCCCAGCGCAGGTTGTGAATGTGCGGATCGGCGATCGGCTTCAGCGACTCCTGCTCGAGTGCAGCCCGCCAGGAGTCCCGCACGACCTCGCTCAGCGCCTGCTGCCGAATGTCGTCGGCGAACTGCTTCCTGACGATGGCTGCCGGCGCCTTGCCGCGCCGGAAGCCGGGCAAGCGGGCGCGCCGCTGGTAGTCGGTCGTGGCGCGGTCCTCGGCGGCCCGGACGTGCTCCGCCGGCACGGTCACGGCGAGCGAAGCCTCGCCCGGTTCCTCTTTGGTCTTCCGGATCTGGATGTCGGCCACGACAGAAATCTAACATTTCTCGTCGCTTGCGACGCCGCGTCCCGGCGCGCACGTTGCGGTGCGGGCGGATGCCCGCCGCGACTCGACGCCTCACGCCCGAGGAAACGTCCCATGATCCCTACCGAGATCGCAGCAGCGGCGCGCCACCACTGGTGGCTGTTCTTGCTTCGCGGGTTGCTGGCCATTGCCTTCGGCCTGTTCGTGTTGATGCGGCCCGGGCTGACGCTCGTGGCGCTGTTGGCATTCGTCGCGGCCTATGCGCTGGTCGACGGCATCGTGACGATCCTGTCCGCGCTCCGGGGGCGGCAGGCCTTCGATCGCTGGTGGGTCTTGCTCGTGCAAGGGCTGATCAGTGCGGCGTTCGGCGTGCTCGCCTTCATCTGGCCGGGGTTGTCGCTCATCTACATCGTCATCGCCGTGGCCGCGTGGATGTTCATGGCCGCCGTCGTGCAGTTCCTCCTCGCCCGGGTGCAGCGGGCGATGGGCACGTCGTCGCTCTGGGCCACGCTCGGCGGCATCATCAGCCTCGTCCTCTCCATCCTGGCGATCGTGTATCCGGGGCGGACCCTGCTGACCGTCGTGACCCTGATCGCGTGGCTCGGCCTGTTCGCGGGAGCGGTGCAGCTGGTCGTGGCGTTCCGCGTGAGGTCGATCGCGATGAGGCTCGCGGCGGCGTGACGGCGGGACTTCGCTAGTCGGGTGTAGCGACGGTATCGGTCAGGGCCCGAAGGAAGGCGAGCAGGTCGCCTCGCTCCGTCGCGTCGAGATGCAGCGGACGCGCGGATAGCGTCTGGCCGGGGACGCGAGCGCCGACGCCGGCGCCGCCGCCGCGATTGTAGAAATCGATCACGCTCTCGAGCGTGGCAAACGCGCCGTTGTGCATGTACGGTGCGGTGAGCGCCACGTTGCGCAGGGTAGGGACCCGGAAGGCGGCCTGGTGAGTGGCTTCGTGATCGTAGCCACCCCGGCCAGGGTCGGGGTCGAGTCGCGCGTTCCGGGTCACTGGGTGCACCGGCACGCCGATGATCTCCGGCTCGGTGACGACGAAGTCCGGTGGCATCGTCCCGTTGAAGAACGGCAGAAAGTGGCACGTCCCGCAGCGCCCCTTGCCCATGAACAGGGTGAACCCCCGCCGCTCCTCCGGCGTCAACGCGCTCGTGTCGCCCCGCACGGCGCGGTCGAAGCGCGAGTCGAGCGCCCGCAGCGAGCGAACGTACGCCGCGAGGGCGACGCGGATGGCGCGCCCCGTGACGGCGCTGTCGCGCTTCGTCCCGAACACCTGCGCGAAGCGCTCGCGGTACGACGGGTCGGCGGCAAGCCGCA
>Ga0335085_10013692_pt1 | contig 11875 bp, 8 predicted proteins | sample Lox_Sample_45_FD_206712 | JGI IMG/M metagenome (GOLD analysis project Ga0335085, IMG submission 206712) | Soil microbial communities from Loxahatchee National Wildlife Refuge, Florida, United States - Lox_Sample_4.5 | ecosystem: Environmental > Terrestrial > Soil > Wetlands | place: USA: Florida...
CGCGAGTCCGGCACCCGCACCTCCCACGATGAGCAGGCCGAGAGCCGCCGACGCGCGGACGTGTCGGTGTTTCCGCTCGCCTTCCCGCTGATCTCGGGGCCCGGGGCACTGGTGACCATTCTGCTGTGGTTCGGGCCGCTGCCGATCACGGCCCATCCGTTGCAGTTCGCCGCCATGGCGGCCTGCGTGGCGCTGGTGCTGCTGACCACCTTGGTGGTGATGCTGCTGGCGGTGCCGCTGATGCGCACCCTCGGCGTCACCGGCACCAATGTCGCCAACCGCCTGTTCGGCGTGGTGCTCGGGGCCCTGGCGGTGCAGTTCGTGCTCGACGGGATCCGGGCGAGTTTCTAGAGGCGGCGGAACAGCAGGTCGCGCACGCCATGTCCGAGCCGCTCGCCACGGCGTTCGAAGCGGGTGAGTTCGCGCGAGTCGGGGCGCGGCGCGAAGGCGCCGGCGCCGGCGGTATTGGCCAGCAGTGGGCAGGCGCCGCACACCGCGAGCATCTCCTGCGCGTAGGGCTCCCAGTCGGTGGCCACCCGCAGCAGCCCGCCCGGCTTCAGGCGCGTCGCCAGCAGCATGACGAATGCCGCATTCAGCAGCCGCCGCTTGTGGTGGCGCTTCTTGTGCCAGGGATCGGGGAACAGCACCAGCACCTCATCCACGCACCCCGGGGTCAGCTGCTCGCCGATCACCTCGACGGCATCGTGATTGCTGACCCGCACGTTGCTGAGGCCGAGCCGCCCGATCTCCATCAGCACCCGGCCCACCCCGGGGCGATGCACTTCGATGCCGAGAAAGTCGTCTTGCGGCTGCCGCGCCGCCATCTGGATCAGATTGGCCCCGTTGCCGAAGCCGATCTCCACGATCCGGCGCGCGCGGCGCCCGAACAGCGCGTCCAGATCGAGCGCGGCGGCGCCGTAGTCCACCCCGAAGCGCGGCCACAGCGTCTCGAGCGCGCGCTGCTGGCCATCGGTCATGCGCCCGGCGCGCAGCACGAAGGAGCGCACGCCGCGCGGATGGGTCTGCACGGTCATCGGCGCGGGAATCGCGGGGTGTGCACGCTCAGGCTCGGCGCGGGGCCGCAGCGCAGCTCGGCGCGGGTGTGCAGGAACACCGGCCGCTGGTAGGGGCCATGGCCGGCATCCAGGCCCGCCAGCACCGGGATGGGCAAGGTGTGCGCGAAGCGCTCCAGCACCGCCGCGCCGAGATTGCTGCCATCGGCCTCGGCACCGCCCAGGAAGCTACCGAGCACGATGGCCTTCAGGTTCCCGAGCACGCCGGCCTGGCGCAGCTGCTCGAGCATGCGATCGATGCGATAGCCGCGCTCGGCGATGTCCTCGAGCACCAGGATCGCAGCCGGACGGCGCTGTAGCGCGGTGCCGAGGGTACTTTGCAGCACGGTCAGGTTGCCGCCGGTGAGGCGGCTCACGATGTGGCGCCGGCGCCGCGCGGCGGCATTGAGCGGCACCAGGTTGTCGAAGCGGGTGAGCGGTGCGCCGCCGAACAGCACCGCATCCAGCTCCAGGCGCTCGGCCTCGGCGATGTCGCCGCCGCCGAGCCGGTCCAGCAGCGGCCCGTGCAGCGAGGGCCAGCCCCAGAACAGATTCAGCAGCTGATGCACGGTGGTGGCATCGCTGTAGCCGATGAAGAGCTTGCGGTGAGGCGGCGGCTGCAGCGCCTTGAGGCGCTCGATGATGCGGATGGCGCCGTAGCCGCCGCGCACGCACCAGATGGCGCGTGAGTCGCGCGCGTACAGGGCCTTGCGCAGCTGCGCGAAGCGCTGGGCGTCGGAGTTGGCGCACAGCAGGTCCGCGCCGAACAGCTGCGCCGGCACGCGTGGCACCAGGCCGCGCCGCTTGAGGAACTCGATGCCGGCGGCGAGCTGCTCGGCGCGGCAGCGAAAGCCCGGCGCGACGACGTCGACGACATCACCGGGAAAGAGGAGTGGCTGCGGCATCAGTGACTGCGGCGGTAACTTCAGGGTCAGCCATTCTACCCGGCACTATTATCTATGGCAGAATCAACGCAGTTTTCGCAAAGGCCGTTAGCGCACGGCATGGCAAGTGTGAATGGCACAAAGCCTGGTCATCGGCCTGCTCCTCATCCTGGCGGCCATCGCCGGGGTGGCCTGCGTGTGGCTGCTGGTGCGCAGCCTCACCCGCTCCGCCACGCCAGCCGCTGAGCCGGCCCTGAAAACCGCCGGCGCCGAACCGGCGGCCGCGGCAGCCGCCGCGAGCGCCGCCGCGGCCACCCGGCCGCCCGCCTGGGACCCCGCGGCCACCGTGGTGGACATGCAGGAGTCGCGCGTCCTCAGCACGCAGCAGTGCTTCCACTCGATGTACGAACTCGCCTTCGGCAAGACTGCGCGCCAGCCACCCCCGGAACGCGACCTGCGGCTGATCGGGGAAAACGCCGATCAGGTGTTCGAAAGTCTCGCGACCGATCCCAAGTACGTCATGCGCCGGCCGATGATGCTGCCGCAGCTGCTGCGCGCGGTGCACGACAAGCGCAGCACCCAGCACCAGCTGGCCAACATCTTCGCGCGCGATCCGGCCCTCGCCGGCAATCTGCTCAAGGTGGCCAATTCGCCGGTGTACCGGGTGAGTGAGGATCCGGTGGAGAGCCTGGATCGGGCGGTCGCCATGCTCGGCACCGACGGGCTGCACTCCCTGATCGCCACCGCCCTGGTCCAGCCGGTGTTCAAACTCGCCGCCACCTTCTATCCGCGCTTTCCGGAGATCGTCTGGGAGCACACCTTCCGTTCGGCCAGCGCCGCCGAGGATCACGCCTCGCGGGTGGAGAACGGCGATCCGTTCGCCGCGCAGCTGCTGGCGCTCACCATGGGCCTCGGGGCGATCGTGATCTTCCGCATCGTCATCGATCGCAGCAAGGCGCTGCTGGAGGGCCGCCCGCCGCATCCGTCCGTCATCATCTCGCTCATCGATTCGCAATGCGCCGGGGTCGCCAAGCGCGTGGCGGCCAGCTGGGAGCTCTCCGAGCGCGTGCTCACCGCGCTGGAGGAGCAGCGGCCGCGCCTGCCGGGACAGCCGCCGGTGGAGCCTTCCCCGCTCGGGCGCTCGCTGGCGTTCGGGCGCAAGCTCGCGGCGCTGGCGGTGCTGCACGAGCACGGCAAGGTCTCCGACGGCACGGTGCGTGCCAGCATGGCCCCCGATGGGGTGGTCGCCGAACAGTTCGAGAGCATCTGGATCAAACTCATCGGGCACGATGAGCGCCCCGCGCGGCGCTGAAGGCGCGCGGCCAGGCTCCCCGGCGCGACGTTAACGTTACGTAATCCTTCGGGAAATCGTTGATTCTGCTGCACCCGGCTGCAGGCGTAGAATGTCATCGCTCCACACGCCCGTGCGTTTTAACCAGTGAGAGCGGAATCATTTCGATCCGCGACGGAGAGTAACCCATGAACGCCAAGGTCAATGCCAAGCGCCGCTTCCGGGCCGGTGAGCTTTTCAAGGTAGCCGGCATGGCCGTCGCGCTGCTGATTGGTTCCTCGGGCGCGCTGGCCGAGGCCCACGGCGGCGGCCATTTCTCCGGTGGCGGCGGCGGTCATTTCTCCGGTGGCGGTGGCGCTCATTTCAGCGGTGGCGGTGGCGCTCATTTCAGCGGGGGCGGCGCTCACTTCAGTGGGGGCGGCGCTCACTTCGGCGGCGGCGGCGCCCAATTCAGCGGCGGCGCCCACTTCAGCGTCCCGCGCATGGGTGCGGGCCATGCCGGCCTCAGCGGGCATTTCGCGGCCGCGCCCCACTACGCTGCGCCCCACTACGCCGCACCGGGCGGCCATGGGGCCGTCCACGGGGCCTACACGTATGGCCATGGTTACGGTTACGGCTACCGGGGCGGCAATGGATTCCATGGCTACGGCTACCGCCCGGTGTGGGGCGGAGGGTACTGGCACGGCGCCTTCTGGCCCGCCGCCTACTACGGCTGGTCCTATCCGCTGTTCCTCGGCTTCCTGCCGGCCGTGTATTCCACCTACTGGTGGGGCGGCATTCCGTACTACTACGTGAACAACGTCTATTACACCTGGGATGCTGCCGACAACGGCTATGTGGCCTCGGATCCGCCTCCTGTGGCCGATGAGGGCGCCTACTCGGATGATGTGAATGCCGCCGCCGCCGCGGGGCCGGACGCCGACGCGGCCGCGCCGGGTCCTGATGCGCAGGCGGCACCGCCCGCCTCGAGCACGGATCTGGGCATCATCGCCTACCCGCGCAACGGCCAGAGCGAGCAGCAGCAGTCCACCGACAAATTCGAGTGCCACTCCTGGGCCAAGGGCCAGTCGAACTTCGACCCGACCAGCCAGGCTTCCTCGAACGCGTCCGCTGCAGCGCGCTCGGCCTACGGCCGCGCGATGTCGGCCTGTCTGGAGGCCCGCGGCTACACCGTCCGCTAGCAACGCAGCGCGGCGTCGCGCCGCTCCGGGCCGGGTGAGTGATCTCACCCGGCCCGGCCGTATTTCGCTACAATTCCCGCCACTGACCCGAGCCGGGGTGAGCTTCGGGCACGCCCCCGGCACGGCCGGCGGCGTAAAACAGAAATAAGCGGGGAGGGGTCGTGCGAACTCAGCGATTCATCGTGGCAAGTGTGATTGCGTCGTTCATCGCAGCCGCCGGCATGCTGGCGGTCGCCCAGGCGGCCGATGCGCCGCCGCCGCAGATTCCGACCTGCGACAAGAAGATCGGTACCCTGGCGGTGACCGAACCGGAGAACAACTGGTGGGTGCAGTACCAGCTCGACTCCCCGGAGGCCCTGATCAAGGTCTTCGTCTCCCAGTCCAACTGCTTCACGCTGCTGGATCGCGGCAAGGGCCTCGCGGCCGCCGAGAAGGAGCGGGCCCTGTCCGCCAACGGTGAGACCCGCGGCGGCTCCAACATCGGCAAGGGCCAGATGAAGGCGGCCGATTACGTGCTGGTGCCGGATCTGGTGACCAAGAACGGCAACTCCGGCGGCACCAACATCGGCGGCGCGCTGGGCGGATTCCTGCACGGCATGGCCGGCGCCGTGGTGGGTGGCATCAGCCTGAAGAGCAAGACCGCCGATGTGGTGCTGACGCTGACCGATGTGCGCTCCACCGAGCAGGTGGCCCTGGAGCAGGGACACTACAAGCAGACGGACCTGGGCTGGGGCGCAGGCGGCGGCGCCTTCTTCGGAGGCTTCGCGGCGGCCGGCGCCAGCAGCTACGCCAACACCGAGATCGGCAAGGTCATCACCATGGCTTATCTGGATGCCTTCACCAAGCTGGTGACCCAGATCCGCGGCATGGACCTGAACGCCAAGGCCGACAATGTCTCCCAGTCCGTGACGATGTCCAAGCCCGGCAAGATGTACGTCTCGGCCAGCATCAAGGCCAAGGTGGTGCGCGAACTGGATCCGGGCATGACGCTGTACCCGAGCGGGGACAAGGACGGCATCTGGTGGAAGGTGACCGATGAGCTCGGCAACGAGGGCTGGGTCCCCTCGACGCTGTTCCAGCTCGCCAAGTAACCCTCCGCTAGAGCACCTCGTAGAACCACAGGGCGACGGCGTCCGCAAAGCGGGCGCCGCTGCACAGGAACACGCGCCGGTTCAGCCAGTCGTATCGTCCGGCAGGGGCGCACAGGCGCGGCGTGGCGCGGAAGTAGTATTCGGCCGGGTCGACGCTGGCGCCGGCGGCGAGGCGGCGGATCACCTCCTCCGGGCCATGGCGCATGCCGCGGTTGTTGACCTGGAGTGTGACGCCGTCCTCAGTGCGCAGCAGGTACTGCGCCTCCACCACCATGACGCCGTCGCCGCGCAGGTACTGCCAGTCGGCCCCCCCGGGCAGCACCTCGCCGCGCAGCCGCGGGCCCTCGAAACTGCCGCCGCTGATCGGCACCACGCGCCGCGTGCCCTCCGGCACCGCCCCCACCACGATGGGGGCCTCGAGCCGCGCGCGCACCTCCATCAGTAGCTGCAGATCCGGTTTCATGGGCTTTGGATTATAGGCGCTGCGCCACTGCCGGATTCGCGAGCCGCGTCGTTGCGCCCCGATGGCCGCTGTGGCAGCGTTCAGGCGCATATTAAGTCTTCTGGATGACCACCCTGTGGAGGCCGATTGACCGTCCGGGCAGCCCGAACCCTCGCCATCGATGAGCCGCGCGCTATTGCATCGCAATATCAGCGTGCGCGGCTGTACCTGGGGACGGCGCTGCTGCTGCTGGCGGTGACGGTGCTGTACCTGGTCGCCATCGGTGGCACGCAGCTGTGGGCCACGGCGCGCACCAGCCTGCTGGACCTGGCGGTGGATCTGGAGGCGGCCATCACCGCGGGCCTGGACCAGAGCGCCCTGAACCTGCGCGGCATCGGCACCGAGCTCGCCGGGGCGCCGCGTTCCCCATCCGCGGTGACCGCGGCCCTGGGCCGCACCATCCGCTTCGACCCCAATGCGGCCTATTACGCCATGGCCGGGGCGGATGGGGTCTTCGCCGTGGTGGACCATGAGGGCCGGCCGGTGACACCGGCAGTCGAACAGGCCGTGCGCCCGCTGCTGCGGCAGGCCGGATCGGGCGTGGTGATCGAGCAGCTGATCCAGCTGCCGAAGGCACCGGAGTGGTACCTGCCGCTGAAGGTGTATCTGCCGCGCGCGGGGCAGGCGCCGGATGTGATGCTGGCGCTGGTGCCCTCAAAACGGCTCACCGGCACCACCGACAGCCTGAACCTCGTCAAGGACAGCTGGATCACCGTGATCACCTTGTCCGGGACGCGGCTCTTCAGCTACTCGAAGAACCTCGATGAGCTGCAGGTCAACGGGCCGCCGATTCCCGAGGACATCCTCCGGCTCGAGCGCGGTCGAACCTCGGGCAATTTCAAGGCCCGCGGACCCGTCGACGGGGTGCTCTACGAGGTCGGGTTCTCGCGCTCGGACTCGCTGCAGCTCTACGTCGCCTCCACCGTGGCGGTGCGGACGCTGTACCTGATGTGGCTGCGCCAGTCGCTGCCTGCGGTGGTGGTGTTCATCCTGGGACTGGTGGCCGTGGTCATCTTCCGCGTGCAGCTCTACGCGGCGCTGCGCCGCCAGCAGATCTACGTCGCGCAGCAGGAGTACCGCGCCAAGCACGATGCGCTCACCGGGCTGCTGAATCGCGAAGGCTTCATGCAGCTTCTGGAGCAGGCCATCGAGGAGTGCAGCGGCGGCTCACTCGCCGTGGTGCTGCTGGATCTGAACCGTTTCAAGGACATCAACGACACCCTCGGGCACGCGGCCGGCGACCAGGTGCTCGAGGATGTGGGCAAGCGCCTGGAGGCGCTGCTGCGCGATGAGGACATTCATGTGGCGCGCCTGGGCGGTGATGAGCTGGCGCTGATCGTGCGCGAGGCGGCCGATGAGGGCTCGCTGGAACGGACCTGCGCGCGGGTGCAGTCCGCGCTCGGCCACACCATCCGGGTGCGCTCGGTGGAGATCAACCTCGCCGCGAGCATGGGCGTGGCGCTGTATCCGCAGGATGCGCGCACCGCGAGCGAGCTGCTGCGCTGCGCCGACATCGCCATGTACGAGGCCAAGCACGAACTGCGCCATTACAGCCGCTATTCGCAGGCCATGGACAATTTCACGCCCGACATGCTGGCGCTGCAGTCCGAATTCGCCAATGCCCTGCATCAGGGCGATGTCACGGTCGAATACCAGCCCAAGATCCGACTCGCCGATGGCGCCCTGGTCGGACTGGAGGCGCTGGCGCGCTGGTTTCACCCCACGCGCGGCCCGGTGCCGCCGGCGCAGTTCATCTATCTGGTGGAGGGCACCGAGCTGGTGCACCCCTTCACGCTGCATATCCTGGGTGTGGTGACGCAGCAGATGGCGCTGTGGATCCAGAGCGGGCGCAGTGTCGCGGTCTCGGTGAACATCAGCGCCAACAATCTCCTGGACAACAGTTTCATCGAGCGTCTGTCGGAGGTGCTGCGCCGCTCGGGCGTGCCGGCGCGGCTGCTGGAACTGGAGATCACCGAAACCGCGGTGATCCGCCATCCGGAAACCATCCTGCGGCGGCTGCAGCAGATCCGCGATCTGGGCGTGACGCTGTCGATCGATGACTTCGGAACCGGCTACACTTCGCTCTCCTACCTCAAGCAGCTGCCGGTGCAGCAGCTGAAGATCGACAAGACCTTCATCATGAATCTCACCAGCGACTCGGCCGATCAGCGCATCGTGCGCAGCGCCATCCAGCTGGCGCATGGCTTCGGCATGACGGTGGTCGCCGAAGGAGTCGAATCCGCGGCCGTGGCCTCGCAGCTGCTCGAATACGGGTGCGACTACGCCCAGGGCTTTCACCTGGGCCGGCCGCAGGCGGTGGCCAGCATCGAAGCGAACTGGCTGAGCCGCTGGGACACCCGCGAACTCTCCGACGCCACCGCCTGAGCCGCTCCCATGCCATCCCGGCTGCGTGCCATCACTGCAACCCTTGCAGTCCTGTGCGTGCTCGGCGCCCGCTCGCGCGCGGCGGCGCAGGAGCGGGCCGAGCCTGAGGCGGCCGCCGCCGACACCGTGGTGGTCAGTGCCCGCAAGCGCGAGGAACCCGAGATCAGCGTGCCGGCCTCGATCACGGCCTTCACGGCGCCGGTGCTCCATGACTTCGACATCCGCTCCTTCGCCGACTATGCGACGATGACCCCGGACCTGTCCTTCTCCTACGGCAGCGGACCCACCGGATTCAGCTCCGCCCGCGCGGTGGCCATCCGCGGCATCAGCGGCCAGAACCTGTATGGCACCGCGGGCGCGACCGGGCTGTACCTGGATGACACGCCGGTGCCGATCTCCATCGATCCGCGCGTGCTCGACCTCCACGACATCGAGGTGCTGAAGGGTCCGCAGGGCACGCTGTACGGAGAGAGCGCGCTCGGCGGCAACGTCCGCATGATCGCCAACCGGCCGAGTCTGGGCGGCGATGCCTTCGAGGTGAGCGCCGCGGCCGGTGCGACCTCCGGCGGGGCCGGACCGGATGCCAATGCGAGCGGGGTTGCGAACCTGGTGCTGCGGCCCGGGGAACTCGCGCTGCGCGCGGTGCTGTTCGCCGATCAGGAGACCGGCTATCTCACGCGCACCTATCCTGATCCGGCCAGCCCCGCCACCGGCGATCCCTTCCTCGAGGTGGCGCGCAGGCGGGTCGCCGACCAGGGCGCAGCCCGCAGCGAGGGCGGCAGCCTCACCGCGCTGTGGCAGCCGGCGCCGGCGCTGGATCTGCAGTGGCGGGTGCTCGGCGAAGAGCAGACCTATCACGGCTTTCCCGCCGCCTTCGCCCCGCTGCCGCAGTTCCGGCCACAGTACACCTTGGATCGGGCTTTCGAAGTCCAGCCCAGCGCCCGGGATCGCTGGGTGCTCAGCGCCCTGGAACTGAACTACCGCGGGGCAGGCTGGACGGTGGTGTCCTCAAGCAGCTTCTTTGCGCGCAACGCGCAGGACACCGAGGATTCAACCTACGGCACGCAGCAGGTGCTGAGCCAGGTATACGCGGCGAGCGGGGTGCCGGCGCAGCCGTATCTGTGGACCGGCCGCCACGCAGATCATCAGGTGACGAGCGAAACACGCCTGTCCTTCGAGCCCGTGCACCGCCTGAGCGGTACCGTCGGGGTGTTCTATTCGGATGCGCGCACCAGCTTCGCCGTGCCCCCGATCGATGCCAGCGGCCTCACCGCCGCGACGGCCGCGGATCCGGTCACCGTGCCGGCGGCGAGCGACCTGTTGTGGACGCAGTCCAGTCCCGGCACGCAGCAGGGCGAGGCGCTGTTCGGCGAACTGTACTATCAGCTGCTGCCGCCGCTCACCGTGACGCTCGGGGCGCGCCAGTACTGGCTGCGCCAGAGCACGGATTACACCGCCGACGGCTATCTCAACCTCGGCGCCACGCCGTCCGATCCGCAGCACAACAGCGAGCGCGGCCTGGATCCGAAGTACGTCCTGTCCTATCAGCCCGACCAGGCCGCACTCTTCTATGTGTCGGCCGCGAAGGGCTTTCGCGCGGGACAGGCGCAGGCCTATGCGCCCTTCTGCACCTTGCCGAACCTGCCCACCCAGGCGATCTCCATGATCCGCTCGGACACCCTGTGGTCCTTCGAGGCCGGCACCAAGTTGCAACTGGCGGACCCGGACCTGCTGATCACCGCGGCCGCCTACCACATCGACTGGAACAACCTGCAGCAGCAGGTCGCGCTGCCGTGCGGGGCCTACTTCGTGCTGAATGGCAACGCGGCGCAGATATCCGGTGCCGAGAGTGAACTGGTCGGCCATATCGCCCCGGGGCTGGAGCTGCGCCTGGGTGCCGGCTACGAACATACCGCGCTGACCGAGCCTGGCGCGCTGGCGGATGCGGGGGTCCTGCCCGGAACCCGGATATCGGGGATTCCGGCCTGGACGGCCACGGCCGGGGCGGTGTACCGGCATGCGCTGGGCGGCACGCTCGAGGGCTCCGTGGCCGCCGAGTACAGCTATACGGGCAACAGCATTGCGCTGCTGAACGGTGCCGCCGGCGCCGTCGCCACGCGCCCGTCCTACTCATTGGTGAATCTGCGCTTGGCCGTGCGGCGCGGGACGGGCGAGCTGGCGCTCAGCCTGCGCAACCTCACCAACGCCAGGCCCAATCTGGGTGACATCGGATACATCGGCTATGCCCAGTACGATGCGAGCGGCCAGGTCATCCCGCAAGTGGCCACGCTCCCGCCGCTCACCGTGATGCTGGAAGTGCGTCAGGCCTTCTGACAGCGCCCGCTCGCCGCCTAGTTGCCGCGCACCGCCAGGGTGTAGCCGGTGGCACTCTTGGCCATGTCGTACACTCCGAAGTCGCAGCTGTATACCGTCCACGCCTCGCTGGGATCAGCCGCATTGGTGGTGGAGGTCCAGTAGTACTGCAGGCTCACGAAGCCGTTGAGAACGGCCGGGTGGGTGGCGATGCCGGTGGTGTCGCTGGTGAAAGTCTCGCTGAGATAGTCCGCCATGTTGTTGTGGGCGCGGTCCGCGAGACTGGCCATCTCGCGGCGATTCGGCATGCGCCAGTCGCCGGCCTTGGAACCATCGGTGAGTCCGCACTGGCCGCTGGCGAGGGCCTGCACGGCGGCAATGGCTGCCGCCCAGGTCTGCTGGATGCAGTTGGCCTGCTTCATCCACACCAGGCCCGTGAGCGTGTCGGTGACGGTGCCGTCGCCATTGTCGATCATGCGCGGCGTCGGCAGCTGGGCGCCGAACTCCAGGCTGCCGTCATCCCCCTTGGCAAAGGTCACGTAGGCGCCGGTCGCCGGCAAGGTGACGGCGCCGCCGCCGTTGCCCTTGACCGCCCACACGCCATTCACCGAAGTGTTGATGACGTTGCTCGACGTGTCGTTCATGTAGCGCCCATCGGCCAGGCGCACGGCCCAGGCATTCGTCGTGCCCTCCTGGCCGCCGAAATAGGGCGTCGAGGACCAGTAGATGGCATTGGAGAGGCCGGTGAAGGGATTGCCGGCGGGCAGCGCCGGGTTGCTCGCCGAGGCATCGATCAGACTTTCCATCTCGACGATGTTGGGCAGCCGCCAGTCCCCGGCGGCCGAGCCGTCGGTGAGTCCGCAGCTGCCACTGGCCAGCGCGTTGACCTCCGACAGCGCGGTGTTCCAGACCGCCGGAGTGAGGCATCCCGCGTTCTTCAGCCAGGTGAGGCCGGTCAGGGCATCGCTCACGGTGCCATCGCCGTTGTCCGTGAAGCGGCTCACCGGCGCGGCGACGCCGGCGGCGAGCGCGCCATCGTCACCACTGAAGTAGCTCGTGTGCTGGCCGGTCTGCGCCAGCGCCACCTGGGAGTTGCTGCCATTGTAGGCGGTGAAATCGGCACCGCTCACCGAGCCATTGGCCGAGCCGGTCAGTGCCGACATCAGGTTGACGACA
>Ga0335085_10013694_pt1 | contig 11874 bp, 12 predicted proteins | sample Lox_Sample_45_FD_206712 | JGI IMG/M metagenome (GOLD analysis project Ga0335085, IMG submission 206712) | Soil microbial communities from Loxahatchee National Wildlife Refuge, Florida, United States - Lox_Sample_4.5 | ecosystem: Environmental > Terrestrial > Soil > Wetlands | place: USA...
GGCCATGCGCAGATTGGGCATGGGCAAATATCCCGACGAATTGATCACCGCGATGAATCGCGCCGCCGAGTCCGCCGTGCCGGAAGCGAGAAAGCTGTTTGTCGGCGCGGTCGAGAAGATGACCGTGTCGGATGCAAAAGCCATCCTCACCGGCAACGATGATGCGGCCACTCTATACTTTCGCAAAAATACGGAGACCGCATTAGCGGGCAAGTTCAAGCCCATCGTAGTCAAGGCGATGAGAAAGGTGAAACTGGCCGAAACGTACGATGAATTCGCGGGCAAAGGTGCGAAGTTCGGCCTGGTCGACCAGCGCGATGCCAATCTGGAGGACTATATCACTCGCAAGGCGATGGACGGTTTGTTCCTGATGATGGCGGAACAGGAAAAAGCCATCCGCGAAGATCCGCTGAAAGCGACCGGGAATCTGGCGAAACAGGTCTTCTCGGCGTTACAACACTGATATGGAGCAAGATGAGCACGCATGAGCACAAGCTGACGTTGCCGGAACTCCTGGGCATGCTGGTCAGCGACGGGATGATCGGCAAGACGGAAGCGGACGGGATGATCGCCGAGCGCCGCGGCCAGCGCCAGAACGCACACCCGCTCGTGGCCATCGCCGGACAGAACTGGAAATCGCAGTTGCCCCCGAACAAGGTGCTTAATCTGGATGTGCTGAGCGAATGGCTGGCAAAGCGTGCCGGTCTGGAGTACATCCACATCGATCCCTTGAAGATCGATTTTTCGTTCGTCACCGACATCATGTCCAATGATTATGCCACCCGCTTCGGCATCCTGCCGGTGCAGGTGACTCAAAACGAGGTGGTCATCGCCACTTCCGAACCGTTTCTTCGAGACTGGGAAACCGTGCTCAAGCAAACGCTGCGAAAAGACATCCGCCGCGTCGTCGCTTCACCGGAAGATATCAGCCGTTTCCTGGTCGAGTTCTACAATCTGGCGCGCTCGGTGAAGAATGCTTCGCAGACCAAACGGCAGGAAAAATCCGGGCAGGCCTCGTTCGAGCAATTGGTGGAATTGGGCAAGACCAAGCAGCAATTCGACGCCAACGACCAGCATATCGTCACAATCGTCGACTGGTTGTGGCAATACGCTTTCGAACAACGCGCCTCGGACATCCACATCGAGCCGAGACGCAATCACGGACTGGTGCGTTTCCGCATCGACGGCGTTCTGCATCAGGTATACCAGATCCCGATGTCGGTGATGACCGCAATGACCAGCCGCATCAAACTACTGGGACGCATGGATGTGATCGAGAAGCGCCGCCCGCAGGATGGCCGCATCAAGACGCGCAGCGCAGACGGGCAGGAAGTCGAGCTGCGCTTGTCCACGCTGCCGACCGCCTTCGGCGAAAAACTGGTGATGCGCATATTCGATCCGGAAGTCCTGGTGCGCGATTTTTCAGAACTGGGTTTTTCCGAAGAAGACCTCGCCCGCTGGAACAAGATGACCTCGCAGCCGAACGGCATCATCCTGGTCACCGGCCCGACCGGGTCGGGAAAGACCACCACGCTGTATTCCACGCTCAAGCACCTGGCCACACCCGAGGTCAACGTCTGCACCATCGAAGACCCGATCGAGATGGTAGAACCGGCATTCAACCAGATGCAGGTCCAGCACGGTATCGACCTCAATTTCGTCGACGGACTGCGCGCGCTGATGCGCCAGGATCCGGACATCATCATGGTGGGCGAGATCCGCGATCTGGAAACCGCCGACATGGCGATCCAGGCCGCGCTGACCGGCCATCTCGTGCTATCCACGCTGCACACCAATGACGCACCGTCGGCGATCACCCGTCTTATCGATCTTGGGGTCCCGCCCTTTATGATCAACGCCACGGTGCTCGGCATCATGGCGCAACGTCTGGTGCGTACTCTGTGTTCTCATTGCAAGCAGCCGCAGGCGGTCCGAGCCGATGAGCAAGCAATATGGGAAGGCCTGGTCACACCCTGGAAAACCGGCAGGCCGGAGCAATTCCAGCATCAGGAGGGGTGTCTCGAATGCAGAATGACGGGATACTCCGGGCGCATCGGCATCTATGAAATATTGATGTTGACGCCCGAAATACGAAAATTGATCACCCCAAACGCCGATGTCGCCCGAATTCGCGAGACGGCCTTTCGGGAGGGTATGAAGCCGCTGCGAATATCGGGGGCAATGAAAGTCGCGGCTGGCACCACGACCCTTGAAGAAGTCACCAGGGTCGCCCCTCCGGCAAGCTAGCTTGGGCAACCGGCGGCAATTCAATATACTCTGCATGCTCTGTTTCAAGACCGGCTGCCGATGCGACTTTCAAAGTCCACGGCATGAAATTCTGAGACTTTTTCACAACCATCAAGGAGGAAAATCATGAGCATGATCCAGGAATTCAAGGAATTCGCCATCAAGGGGAATGTGGTGGATATGGCTGTCGGGGTCATCATCGGCGCCGCTTTTGGAAAGATTGTTTCTTCCCTGGTCACCGATGTCGTCATGCCTCCGATCGGCGTGCTGATCGGCGGGGTGGATTTCTCGAAATTATCCTTTACCCTGCTGGAAGCCACTGCGACCGCGCCGGCGGTTGTGATCAGCTACGGCAGATTCATACAAACCGTCGTTGACTTCACGATCATTGCGGCGGTCATCTTTGTGGTCGTCAAAGGCATCAATACGTTGAAGAAGAACGCAGAAAAAGCCGCGGCTGCGCCTGCCGCACCACCCGCGCAGGAAGTCCTGTTGAGGGAGATTCGCGACCTGCTGAAAAAATAACCCTGCCGAATGGTGAAGACGTTGCGCCTGGTGATCCATGGTCGCGTACAGGGTGTATTTTTCCGCGACTCGATGCGCCATGAAGCGAATAAGCTCGGTATAACGGGCTGGGTACGCAACCGCAGCGATGGCGCGGTCGAGGCAACCGTGCATGGCGAATCTGAAGCGGTGGATGCCATCGTGAACTGGGCGCATCGCGGCCCGCAACATGCCAGGGTAGAACGTGTCGATATCGAGACGGATGAAGGCAGTTACACAGGCTTTGAGGTTATCGTGTGATCGTATTGTCATTCGAGACCTCGCTTCCTGATCCAATCGCGCCAGTTTAGGACAAATACCACTCCGATGATTTCCACTCCCGGCTATTCGACGACGAAAATCGCAAAACTATTCCGCGCGCTATTGTTCGGCGCGATTCTCTTTGCCCTCGTCTATCTATTGGTGAATCTTGTCCCGCGGGCCGACGGCGCCACCGCACAGCCGCGCCAGATCACCCCGCGCGGCGAACTGTCGGCGGATGAAAGATCGACGATCCAGCTGTTCGAAAATTCGCGCAACTCGGTGGTTTACATCACCACCCGCGCGCAGGTGCAGGATTTCTGGTCGCGCGACATCTTTTCCGTTCCGCGCGGCACCGGCTCGGGTTTCATCTGGGACGAATCCGGACATGTGGTCACCAACTACCATGTGATCGAAGACGCCAGCGAAGCGACGGTGCGGCTGGCCAACGGCAAGGACTATCAGGCCACCCTCGTTGGCGCGAGCCAGTTGCACGATATCGCCGTCCTGAAAATCAAAATCAGCCAGAAGTTCTCTCCGCCGCTCCCGATCGGCACCAGCCACGACCTCAGGGTCGGCCAAAAGGTCTATGCGATCGGCAATCCGTTCGGTCTGGACTGGACGCTGACCAACGGCATCGTCTCCGCGCTGGACCGCTCGCTGACCGAAGAGAACGGCAATACGGTCGAGCACCTGATCCAGACCAATGCGGCGATCAACCCGGGAAATTCCGGCGGCCCGCTGCTCGATTCAGCCGGACGGCTGATCGGTATCAACACCGCGATCTACAGCCCGAGCGGCGCCAGCGCAGGCATCGGGTTTGCAGTGCCGGTGGATACCGTGAACCGCGTCGTTCCGCAACTGATACGCGACGGAAAATACACACGGCCCGTGATCGGCATCGGCATAGACGAGGACATCAACCAACGTCTGACCTCGATCATGAAGATCAACGGGGTCGTGGTACTGCGCGTGCCGCCCGGATCCGCAGCGGCAGTGGCGGGTTTGAAAGGCGTCGATGTCATGCGCGACGGCAGCATCATCCCGTGGGATATCATCACCGCGGTCGAAGGCAAACCCGTGGACAGCGTGAGCAAACTCGTCGCACGCCTGGACGATTTCAGGGTGGGCGATAAAATCAAACTGACCGTGGAACGGCAAGGAAAAAAACGCGAGGTACAGACTGTCCTTCAGGGCGGAGAATGACGCCGGTTCGATCCTCTTCCGGCCGGGCTGATCGGATGCCCCGTCAATTCAGCCAATCCCGCCCAACCACCTCCAGCGTATTGCTGAACCGATAAACCAGCGGCGCGCTCGGGGTGATCTCCACCTTCTCGATCGCGTCGGGCGCGATCCGTTCCAGATGCATCGCCAGACTGCGTATCGTGTTTCCGTGGCTGATCACCAGCAACCTTCGGTTTGCCGAGATACGCGGCGCCAGCACTTCATGCCAGTAGGGCAGCAAGCGGCGCTGGCAGTCTGAAAGGCTTTCGCTGCAGGGCAATAGTGCCGGATCGAGTTCCGCATAGAGCGGATCGAAACGCGGATGGCGCGGATCGTCCAAATCCAGCGGTGGCGGCGCTTCGAAGTAACCGCGCCACCAGCGGCGATATTTCAGTTCTCCCCACTTCTCGAAGATCTCCTGCTTGTTCAGACCCTGCAGCTGGCCGTAGTGGCGTTCGTTCAAGCGCCAGGTCGAATAGCGCCGGACGGATCTGTGGCAAGCCGCGGACAGCAAACTGTCGGCCGACTGATGGGTGCGTTGCAATGCCGACGTGTGCACCTCGTCAAACTCGAAACCTTCCGCGGCGAGTCGACGGCCGGCTGCGGCGTCCTGGTCCAATCCCTGTTCGTTCAGCGGAATATCGGTCCATCCGGTAAAGCGGCCACTCAGATTCCATACACTGCTGCCGTGCCGAACAATGACGAGCCGCTTCTCTGTATGATTCATTCGGCCGATTCCAGCAGCACCTTGGCCAGGTGATGGTGGTCATCCCAAGCCTCCAGATGCCAGCCCCCTTCATCTCCTCCGCGGCCGTCGAAATGAAACCAGTTGAGCGCGCAATTGGGGATGACAAAATCGCGCGGCGTATGCAGCGGCCTGCCGGTCGCCTTGCGGTAGAGGATATCGAGCACGCCCGCATGACAGATCGCGGCGATGGTCTGGCCGCCATGGTGCCTGGTCAGATGATTGACCGCATCACGGACGCGCCCGGCAAAACCGGCCAGGCTTTCCCCCGTTTCAAAATCGTAATCTGGATCGCGCGCCATGTAACGCGTGTATGCCTCGGGATGGCGCTTTTTCCCCTCCAGCGCCGTGATGCCCTGGAATATCCCGAAGTTGCGTTCGCGCAATTGCGCCATCGTTTTGACTTCCAGTCCGCACCTTGCTGCAACCATCTTTGCGGTATCGTGGGCGCGAACCAGGTCGCTGCTGTAGATCGCGCTGAAATCGTGATGGACTGCGTTAAAAGCCATTGCCAGTGCCTGCGCGTTACCGGTCTCGTTGAGCGGAATATCGGTCTGGCCCTGGATGCGTTTTGCGACATTCCAGTCGGTCTCGCCATGTCGGATGAAGCAAATGCGGGTAGGCATGATCCAATCAGGTTTTACTACCAACCAATTTCTGCAGATGGGCAATCAATTTTGCGATGGAAGATATTCTAGCCCAGTCCGATTGATCATCTGAAAATAAATCGATAATTGCATTGATCCCTGGAATAAGGCCAATCGATGCGGCTGCGATCAGGACGCATGCTCAATCCATTGAATCTTGTTGTTACCGCAAAGCCCGATCTCGATGCCGGAATGGTTACCGTCAATGGGCAAAACAAACCCGTTCAGGTCAAATCCGACCTGAAACAACCGCTGATCCTTTCACTAGGCTCACTCTACCCTGTTACCCGTTTGCGCCTTGTAAACTGCTGTCGATGGAGTTACGACAGGCAAACCGGGCGCATCGATTGAAACTTGGCGCGAATAGTACTGTCAGCATCATGGTAGTTAATGCAGTTCGTCTGTTGTAAGCTTTATCCCGAATGTTGCGACCCGTTGCCGCAAGGGACTGCAATTTTGCATCACCAAATATTTCTTCTGGAGGGAACATGCCCGGAGCAATATGGAACAATCAGGTGATCGCCGAAGCGCCTGCCAACGAAGTTCAGCGTGTCGAAGGAAATGTGCACTTCCCGCTCCCCGCATTAAAGCGCGAATTTTTGCGGCTTAGCGACACGCATACACGCTGGCTTTGGAAGGGCCTCGCGAGCGATTACGATGTGGTGGTCGATGGAAAGGTAAACGACGATGCCGCATGGTATCACCCTGAACCGGCCCGCATGGCGGCACGCCTCAAGGATCATGTCGCATTCTGGCATGGCGTCAAAGTGGAACATTAGCCCATGGATTTTCAGCTGCCGCACGCGGAAATAACCGATCAGGCGCTCGCGCTGGGTCAGCGTCTGGGCGAGGCGCGTGCCCGCACCGAGTCATTGTGCGTGCCGCTGGAAATCGAGGACTATGTGATCCAGGCCGGCGATTCCGTCAGTCCGCCGAAGTGGCATCTTGCACATACCACGTGGTTTTTCGAAACGTTCCTCCTGCTGCCTTTTGCACCCGACTATCGCGTCTACAATAAGGCCTACGCCCACCTGTTCAATTCGTATTACGAAACGGCCGGTACTTTTTTCCCGCGGGCACGGCGCGGCCTGTTGTCGCGCCCTACCGTTGCGGATATTCATCGTTATCGCGGCCATGTGGATGAAGCGCTTCATGCGCTGCTGAATACTCTGCCGACGCATTCGGCACATGACATCCTCGCGCGCATTGAACTGGGCATCGAGCACGAGACCCAGCATCAGGAGTTGCTCTTGATGGATGTGAAATACAATTTCTTTGTCAATCCGCTCAAGCCGGCTTACGGTGATATGCGGGCTGCTCCAGTGACCGCCCCTGCGATGGGCTGGCAATCGTTCAGCGGGGGGATCGTCGAGATCGGCCATGACGGGGTGGGGTTTTCATTCGACAACGAACGCCCCAGGCACCAGTCCCTGATTCAGGATTTCCGGTTGGCAAATCGCCTGGTAAGCAACGGGGAATATCTGGATTTCATCGCTGACGGAGGTTACCAGCGCCCCGAATTGTGGCTGTCCGATGGCTGGGACACAATCAATGCCCGGCATTGGCTTGCGCCCTTGTATTGGTTGAAGGAAGGCAACGACTGGGAACAATTCTCGCTGTCCGGCATGCAGCCCTTGAATTTGCATGAGCCCGTCGCACATTTGAGCTATTACGAGGCGGATGCCTATGCGCGCTGGTCCGGCAAGCGGTTGCCGACCGAGGCGGAATGGGAACATGCTGCGTCATCCTTGCCGGTCAGCGGAAATTTTCTCGAGTCCGGATTGCTGCATCCGCAAGCGGCGCTCCAGACCGGCCTGGTTCAACTCTACGGAGACCTGTGGGAATGGACGCAAAGCGCATATACATGTTATCCCGGGTTTCGTGCTTTGCCCGGCACACTGGGGGAATACAACGGCAAATTCATGAGTGACCAGATGGTGCTGCGGGGTGGATGCTGCGTCACGGCACGGGATCACATTCGTGCAAGCTACCGGAATTTCTTCAGGCCCGCCGACCGGTGGATGTTTTCCGGAGTGCGTCTTGCGGAGGATGGTTGATGCGTTCCGAATCACCAGTACTGCAAGTCGATCAAGACGACAACGAGTTTCATACGGTTGTGCTCGATGGGCTGCGCCGGCAGCCGCGTTCCATCCCGCCCAAATTCTTTTATGATTCGCGCGGTTCGGAACTGTTCGATCTGATCTGCACCACGCCGGAATATTACCCGACCCGCACCGAGACCGGCATACTGGATGAGTTCGGCGCGGAAATGGCAGAGCGTATCGGCACCTCCTGTGTTCTGATCGAACTGGGCAGCGGCAGCGCAGCCAAGACGCCGCTGTTGCTTCGGCACCTTTCCGGCGCTGCCGCGTATGTGCCGATCGATATCTGCGAGCCGCACCTGCAGCGGAGCACCCGGCGTCTTGGGATGTTGTTTCCACAAATGCGCATGCATCCGCTGTGCGTAGACTACACCCGGCTGCACTCCGTCAAACTTGATGGCTATGAAGGGCGCCGACGCGTGATCTTCTTTCCCGGCTCGTCCATCGGCAATTGCACGCCGGCCGAAGTCGTGCAATTGCTGCGGCACGCCGCAAAACTAGCGGGTGCCGATGGCGCGATGCTCATTGGCGTGGATAGCAAGAAGTCGCATGACGTGCTGAACGCCGCCTACAATGATGCGGCCGGCCATACTGCGGCATTCAACCTGAATCTGCTCGCGCGCATGCGGCGCGAACTCGGCGCACGATTTGACCCGGACGGTTTTGCACACCGCGCGTATTACAATTCGGCACTGGGGCGAATAGAGATGCACCTGGTCAGCCGAAGAAAGCAGTTCATCCAGATGGGGGGCGAAACCTTCCACTTCGAGGATGGCGAGACGATACACACCGAGAACTCTTATAAATACACCGCGCAGGAATTTCAACAACTGGCTTGGGCGGCGGGTTGGCATCCGAAGATGTTATGGACCGACCGCAAAGGATGGTTCAACGTGCATTATCTGAGTCTGTCTGCCGGTGAAGCAACACATTCGCATCGCCAGGGACGCTGAAACGGCTTCACTTTCTCGATCTTTCGGCGCGCGCGATCCTTTCCAGCGCTTCGGCGATCACACTGCGCGGCGCGGCGATATTCATGCGCATGCAACCACTGCCCGGTTCGCCGAAAGCGATTCCCGGGCTCAAGCCCACCCTGGCCTGCTGAATAAAGAATTGCTTGAGTTGATCATCGTCCAGCCCCATCGCCCGGCAATCCAGCCATAACAGATACGTGCCCTCCGGTTCCGCCAGCTTGATCAGCGGCAAATGCTGCTGCAGGAATTCGCGCACGAACCGGTATGTGGCAGCCAGATAGGACAGCAACTCATCCAGCCACGCGGCGCCGCTGCGATACGCAGCCTCGTAGGCCGCGATGCTGAACGGATTGGCCGCGCCGACATGCAGCGTGCCAAAAGCTTTTGCGATCGCGGCACGGTCTTTATCATCCGGCGCGATCAGGGCGGAAAGCGCCAGTCCCGGGATATTGAAAGTCTTGCTCGGTGCAACAGCCGTGATGACCTTCACCCTGCCATCGCTCAGCGTGGCCAGCGGCGTGTGATGCCGGCCCGGGTAGATCAGGTCGGCATGGATCTCGTCCGACACCACGGTGACAGCGTGGCGTTTGCAAATTTCGAGCAGCGCCTGCAATTCATCCGGCTGCCATACCCTGCCGACCGGATTGTGTGGGGCGCACAGCAGCATCAGCCGGGCGCCATCGGCCGCGCATCGCTCAAGATGTTCGAGGTCAAGACGATAACGGCCATCCTCGAACTTGAGTGGATTGGTGATCAAATTGCGCCCGGTCGTTTTCGGCGCGGCAAGAAATGGCGCGTACACCGGCGGCTGCACGATCACCCGATCGCCCGGCTGGCTCAAGGCGATGATAGCTGCGTGCAACGAAGGCACCACACCGGGACACATCAGGATCCACTCTCGCTCAACTTTCCAGCCGTGGCGATTTTGCAACCAGTCCATTTGCGCTTTGTACAATGATTCCGGATAGACGGTGTAGCCGTAGACCGGATGCGCCGCGCGCGCCGCCAGTGCATCGCGAACGGCTGAAGGAGCGGCGAAATCCATATCGGCCACCCATAAAGGCAGCACGTCATTCGTACCGAAGAACTCTGTTCGCCCGTCGTATTTCAGGCTGGATGTGCCGCTGCGCGGAATGATGCGATCGAAATCATTGCCCATCAAGACCTCTTCGCAGGACTTGATTTGGCGGAATGATTACGGCTTGAGGGATCAGGATCACACTCCAGCGCCTTGCGATCCCACTTCGCCAGATCGGCGGCAGCCTCATAGCTGGTCTGCAAGAACTCGAGCAATGTATCGTCGGGCGACTTCGATTCCCGGACGACGCTATACGGCAGGATGAATTCGCGCAGGTCTTTGCTGTAAAAAGCGCCGTTCGGCGCTACCGGTACATTCGCAAATCCGGCGGGTTCGGGATAGGCATAGGAATAGAACGCGGCATACGGGATCGGGCCGCCGCCCGGCCAGAACCCGCAGCTGCTCGCTTCGTGCGAATAGGCCTCGCGCGCCACCCAGTCCGGCAGATTGGGTACACCGCCCGGATGCATGGGAGCCGTGCGCCCGGAGAAGCGCGTGACGGCAAGGTCGGGAGAGCCCCAGAAGAAATGCACCGGGCTGCACTTGCCTGCAAAGCGCGCGCGGAATACCTTGAACACACGGTCGGCCTGCACGAGGATGCGCCAGAAACGCTGGGCATATTCCTTATCGTAGGACCCGTGTGTTTCGTCCAGATCGAAACGTATCGGGTCGGCCACCTCGTTGGGCTTGCGCACGATGCTCACATTTAGATCGAGCGAGCGCAGTTCCTCCATCAGGCGCTTGTAGAACACCGCCACCGGCATGGGCTGGAGCGCAAAACCGCCGGAACGCCCGTCGCTGACCTGCACGACCAGGCGATGGTCTACGAAGTCGAAATCGATCTGGAAGCTTTGAGTCCCATGCGGGATCAGCGAGGTCGTGAGGCCGCGCGCGGTCACGTACAGCGGCACATGCCAGGAGTGATTCACCCAGGCGCACTGCGCCAAACGTATCTTGCCGGCGATCTGCATCCACAGGTGCAGTGTCGCGTAAGTTGCCTTCCACGCATCCAGCGGCAGATCCGGCCAGATATCCCCAGGCGGAACGGATACGGCATCCATCAGCTTGCTCCTTTTGCAATACGTACATTCGAATACCTGCGTATGCGGATCGCTGCCGGCGTTTCAAAGCTCACTTGTTCTGCAGCATCCTCAATCCCCAGCCCACGCCGAATCCGGTCACTTCGCCCGCGATGCTGCCCAAGCCGCCTTCGCAGCGGCTGGCGGACAAATCCACATGCAGCCACGGCACATCATGCTCGACAAAACGTTTCAGGAAACGCGCCGCGAGGATATGGTCGGCTTCGCCATCCAGCGTGCATTGTTTGATGTCGGCGACCTTGGAATCCAGCGCGGGTTCGTAATCCTCGTCCAGCGGGAATGCGCACAGGCGCTCGCCGCTTTGCTGGCCGGCCTGCACGGCTTTTTGCAACAGCTCGTCGCGGTTGCCCAGCACACCGCTATAGCGCGTTCCCAGCGCCACATGCATACTGCCGGTCAGTGTGGCGAAGTCGATCAGCAAACTCGGCTTTGCGCGCGAAGCCAGCGTGAGCGTATCGGACAGCACCATGCGGCCCTCGGCATCGGTGTGCATGATCTCGATGGTGGTGCCGTTCAGCGCCTTGACGATGTCGTTCTGCTTGTAGGCCTTGGGTCCGATGTGGTTTTGCGCGATGGCCAGCCAGCAGTCGATGTTGACCGGCAGCTTTTGTTGCGTGGCTGCAAGCAGGATTCCGAGCGCGACCGCCGAGCCGTTCATGTCCTCGTGCATGCCGTGCATGTAGCGCGCGGGCTTGAGGTTGTACCCGCCGGTGTCGAAGCAGATGCCCTTGCCGACCAGCGCGACAGTCTGCTTCGCCTTGGGATTTTTGTAACGCAGATGCACGATCGCGGCGTCTTCTTCGCTGCTGCCCTGTGCCACCGCGACGAACGCGCCCGCGCCCATCTTGCGCAAAGTTTTCAGGTCGAATTCCTTGAGCTGCCAGCCGTTCTGTCCGGCGAGATCCCTGATGCGTTTGCGGTACAGTCCGGGCGTCAGTTCATTCGGCGGCAAT
>Ga0335085_10013695_pt1 | contig 11874 bp, 8 predicted proteins | sample Lox_Sample_45_FD_206712 | JGI IMG/M metagenome (GOLD analysis project Ga0335085, IMG submission 206712) | Soil microbial communities from Loxahatchee National Wildlife Refuge, Florida, United States - Lox_Sample_4.5 | ecosystem: Environmental > Terrestrial > Soil > Wetlands | place: USA: Florida...
CCGAGACCGGCTGGATGGACTCGGAGGAGTACGTCTTTCCCCGCGCCGATCCCGGGGCCGCCCGGGGCCGCGCCACCGCGTTCGTCACGGCCATGAAGGGCTGCGACAACGTCTGCGCCTTCTGCGTTGTGCCGCACACCCGGGGCCGCGAGGTGTCCCGCCCGTTCACCGAGGTCGTGGCCGAGTGCGCCGGCCTCGCCGAAGTGGGCGTGCGCGAGGTGACGCTCATCGGCCAGAACGTCAACTCCTACCGGGGTGGGGCGAGCTTCGCCGACCTGCTCCGGCGGGTCGCGGCGGTGCCCGGCATCGAGCGGATCCGGTTCACCACCAGTCACCCGCACGACCTCTCCGACGCGCTGGTGTCGGCCTTCCGGGACGAGCCGAGGGTGATGCCCCACTTCCACCTGCCGGTCCAGTCGGGCTCGGACCGCGTGCTCGCCCGGATGCGCCGCGACTACACCGTGGACGGCTACCTGGAGCGGCTGGCGCGCCTGCGCGAGGCCCGGCCCGGCATCGCCGTCACCACCGACTTCATCGTCGGCTTCCCCGGGGAGACCGAGGGCGACTTCCGCTCCTCGCTCGCGCTCCTCGAGCAGGTCCGCTACGACCAGAGCTTCAGCTTCGTCTACAGCCCGAGGCCGAGGACGCTCGCCGCCACGAGGGCCGGCAGTGGCCCCGCGGAGTGGACCGAGGTCCCGCGCGAGGAAGCGGTGGAGCGGCTCGAACGGCTGCTCGCCGTCCAGCGCCGCATCGCCGCCGAGATCATGGCTGCGGAGCTGGGACGGACGGTGGAAGTGCTCGTGGAGGGGCCGTCGGACTCCCCCGGCGAGCGGCTCGGCCGGACGCCCGAGAACCGGGTGGTGCACGTCGCCGCCGGCGAGGACGCCGCCCCGGCCGGCGCCACCGTCCGAGTGCGGGTCTCGCGCGCCGGCACGAGCTCGCTCTCCGGCGTTCTGGCCTGACCGACCGCGCGGGCCTGCGGCGGGCCTGGTTCACCCGCGGTTCACTCCCGCTGGTGTCGCCCGTCCGTGGGACGCCCCCCGGGCGCCGCTCTCGCCGCCGGGTCGCTCCGGACGGCGTGTTGCGGCATGGCGGATCCGGGGCTAGCATCCGCGCCAGATGGCGATCGTCCGGCCCTACGGGGGAAAGGCGCCGCGCCTCCACCCCAGCGTCTGGATCGCGGACGGAGCCACCGTCCTCGGCGACGTCGAGATCGGCGAGGGCGGCTCCATCTGGTACGGGACGGTCGTGCGCGGGGACGTGAACTCCATTCGCATCGGCGCGCGCACCAACGTCCAGGACAACTCGGTCGTCCACGTCACGACCCACACCCATCCCACCCGCCTGGGCGACGACGTCACCGTCGGTCACCGCGCGGTCCTGCACGGCTGCACCGTGGAGGACGGAGCGCTGATCGGCATCGGCGCCATCGTGCTCGACGGCGCCGTCGTGGGTCGGGAGGCGCTGGTCGGCGCGGGGTCGGTCGTGCCGCCCGGGATGAAGGTGCCACCGCGGACGCTCGTGATGGGCTCTCCGGCCCGGGTGGTCCGGGCGCTGGAGGAGGCGGAGGTGGCCGGCATCCTCGCCGCCGCCCGGCGCTACGTCGAGTACGCAGCCAGGCACCGCGACGAGGCGCGCAGGGCGCCGGAGGAGGGCGCATGACCGCCCTGGAGGCGCTGCAGCGCTCGTCGCTCTTCCGCGAGTTCACCGAGACGGGGCTGCGGATCTTCGCCTCCATCGCGCAGGAGAAGACCATCCCGGCCGGAGCGCCGATCTTCGTCGAGAACATGGTGGGCGAGTCGCTCTTCATCGTGAAGAGCGGCACGGTGAAGCTCACCCAGCGCACGACCGAGGGCGAGCGCGAGATCGGCGCGGTGGGTGCGGGTGACCACCTGGGCGAGATGGCGCTCCTGGTGCGGAGCGTGCGCCTGCTGTCGGCGGTCGCCGAGACGCCGGTCGAGGTGCTGGAGATCGCCCACCGCGACTTCGTCCGGCTCCAGCCCCAGAAGCCGCAGGCCTGCCTGAAGCTCGCCGTCGCCATCGGGGCGGACCTCTCGGCCCGGGTGGCGGAGCTGCGCGAGCGCCTGCGCACCCTGGCGAACGGCCGGTAGGCCGTCCGGCCGCTCGCGTGGCACCCGCCCGCGCGCCGTCGCGGCCCGCTCGACCTCGCCCGAGAATTCGGCTATCCGTTCCATCGGCCCGGACGGGCCGTGCCCCATGCTCGAACGCCTGGTCGACCTCTTCGCGGGACACTCCCTGCACCTCGGCTTCGCCTTCGTCTTCCTCGTCCTCCTCATGTGCGGGTTCGGGCTACCCATGCCCGAGGACGTCGTCCTGGTGACGGGCGGTGTGCTGGCCTGGCTGTCCTCTGACGTGGACGAGGTGACCTTCGGCGCCATGGTGAGGGACCAGGGCCTCCTCACGATGATCGGGGTGGGCCTGGCCGGCATCCTGGCCGGCGACTCGGTGATCTTCTTCTTCGGCCGGCGCTACGGCGCCCGGGTGGCCGAGTTCGCCCCGCTCCGCCGCGTCATCACGCCCGAGAAGCTCGAGACCGTGGAACGGAAGATCCGCATGCGTGGGAACGTGGTGGTGCTGTTCGCGCGCTTCCTGCCCGGCCTGCGCGCGCCCACGTTCTTCACGGTGGGTCACGCACGTATGCCCTACTGGGAGTTCCTGGCCTTCGACGGCAGCGCCGCGCTGATCTCGGCGCCGGTGTGGGTGTGCCTCGGCTTCTGGTTCGGCGACGACCTGCACGCGGCAGCCCGGGTGGCGGCACGCTTCGGCCACTACATCTTCGTGGCGGTGGGCGTGGCGATCCTGGCCCTCGTCGCCCGCTGGCTGCAGCGCCGCCGGGCCTCCGCCGCGGTGGAGACCGGCGGCCGCGAGCCGCCGTAGCGTCGCCCCGAGACCCGCCTAGCGCGCCTCGCGCTCCTTGCCGAACAGCCTGCGCAGGAAGCCCGCCAGCGCACCCTCCGGGGCATTCCCCGGCCCGGCGGCGGCCGGGTGTCCCTCGGGCGCCTTCGCGGCCGGCATGGCGCCCGGGGTCATCCTGGGAGCGGGCGTGGCCTCGAGCTTCTTCCGGGCGGCCGCGGATCCTTCCTTGGCGGACATCTGCGCCTTCACCAGGCGGCCCGTGTTGAGCTCGCGGGCCGTCACGGTGAGCAGGCACTCCGCCCCGAGCTCGAAGGTGACCGCGATCTTCACCATCCCGCGAGGCCCGGGAGGCAGGTCGGCCAGCTTGAGCGTGCCCAGGTACTCGCACTCCGCGGCGACCTGGCTCTCGCCCTGAACCACCACGAGCTCGAACTCGGTCTGCCCGTCGCGGGTGGTGGCGAGGCCGTACTGCTTGCGGGTCGGCAGCGGCGTGTTGCGCTCGATGATCGTCTTCACCCGTCCGCCCGGGAGCCCGATGCCGATGGACATGGGCACGACGTCGATGAGGACCACGCCCTCGGCGCTGTCGAGCGAGTGGGCGAGCAGCGCGGCGCCGATGGCGACGGCCTCGTCGGGGTGGACGGCGCGCGACGGCGCCTTCCCGAAGAAGGCGGCCACCTTGTGGTGGACGAGCGGCATGCGCGACTGGCCGCCCACGAGCAGCACCTCGTCGATGTCCTTCGTCTGGAGTCCCCGGGCGAGCAGCACCTCGCGGCAGACGTCCACCGTCCGGTCCACGAGCGGCTCCACCAGGGAGACGATCTCGTCCCGGGTGAGGGTGGTCTCCAGCGAGACCGGCTTGCCGTCCTTCACGGCCAGGAAGGGAAGCTGGATCGGGAAGTCCGCACGCTCGGAGAGCGCGCACTTGGCGCGCTCGGCCGCGTCCACCAGTCGCGACAGGGCCACCCGGTCGCCCTCGAAGTCGGACCCGGTCTGCTCCTTCCACGTCCCGAGCAGGCGTTCCACGATCTGGGTGTCGAAGTCCACGCCGCCGAGGAACGTGTCGCCGCCGGTCGAGACCACCTCGTAGACGTTGTCCGAGAGCTCCAGCACCGAGGCGTCGAACGTGCCGCCGCCGAGGTCGTACACCAGCACCCGCTCGTTCACGTGACGGCCGTAGGCGTAGGCCAGCGCCGCCGCGGTCGGCTCGTTCACGATGCGCTCGACGTGCAGGCCGGCGAGCGCCCCCGCGTTGCGCACCGCCGCGCGCTGGCGCTCGTTGTAGTAGGCCGGGACGGTGATGACGGCGCGGTTCACCTCGGCGCCCAGGTGGTTCTGGGCCACCTCCCTCACCTCGCGCAGGATGAGGGCGGACACCTGCTCCAGGGAGAGCGTCTCCGGCCCGAGGCGGACCGCGGCGAAGCCGTCGTCGTCGGAGACGATCTCGTAGGGGAACTTGGCCCGGATCTCGTCCACCACCGACGAGTCGAACGGCCGCCCCATGAGCCGCTTCGCCCCGTAGACGGTGGCGCGCGGGTTGGTGAGGAGCTGGGCCTTCGCCTGGTGGCCGACCACCACCCTGTAGCGAGCGTTCAGGGCCACCACCGACGGCACGACGTTGTAGCCCTCGCGCGAGGGGATGACGTAAGGGCGCCCGTCCTTCACCACCGCGGCGCAGGAGTTGGTGGTCCCGAGGTCGATCCCGATGATGGCGGCCGACTTCTTGCCGAGCTTCGGAGGGCCGCTCGGCAGGCCCACATCGATGCGCGCGGGCCCGGCCGCCACCTGCTCGACCCGGCGCGGGGCCGATAGATCGGCGAGCGCCGGCAGGTCGGGCCGCGAGCCCGTGGCGGGCGACGGCGTGAGCCGGGGCGGGGAAGGGATCTCGGGTGCTGGCGCACGCGTCGGGGCGGGGACGCCCTCCACCCGGGGCGCCACCGGGGCGGGGGTGGCCACGCCGGGGGCCACGCCCCGGTGCTCCTTCAGCGTCACGATGCGCTCGACCAGGGCGCGGGACGCCTCGTCCAGGCGCAGGAACTGGACGCCCATGCCCGAGGGGTGGGGTGGGCTGGCGGTGGGGTCCGCCACCTGGATCCAGCGGACCACGCCCTCGCCCTTCACCACCGTCTCGCCGCCCTGGAGCCTGAGCTCGAAGTGCAGGAGCGAGCCGACCGGCTTGGGGTCCCGGGCGCGGATGAAGAGGCCGCCGCGGGAGATGTTCACCGCGAACCGCTCGACGAACTCGTCCACCGTGCCGTAGGAGAGGCGGACGGCGAGGCCGATGGCCCGCCGCTGCTCGCGCCCGCCGCCTCCGCTGCCGTCTCGCCCCTCCACGCGGGCGGATTATCGTGTGTGGACGGAGCGTCCGGCAAGCGCAGCAGGGTGCCGCCTCCCCCGTCTTGACGGATCCGGGACGGTCGCCTATACGTCCGCATGCTCGATCGCGACGACCTGCGGCTGGCGCTCACCTTCGACGACGTCCTGCTCCTCCCCGCCGAATCCGACGTCCTCCCGAAGCAGGTCGAGACCTCGACGCGCCTCACCCGGAACATCCAGATCCAGGTCCCCATCGTCTCCTCGGCGATGGACACCGTCACCGAAGCACGCATGGCCATCGGGATGGCGTCGGCCGGAGGCCTCGGCTTCATCCACAAGAACCTCACCGTCGAGGAGCAGGCCGCCGAGGTGGTGAAGGTGAAGAAGTACGAGTCGGCGGTGGTGGCCGACCCGGTGACGATCGAGCCCGACGCGCCCCTCCACCGCGCGGTCGCGCTGATGCGCGAGAACTCCATCAGCGGCATCCCGGTGGTCCAGCGGGGCCGGCTGGTGGGCATCCTCACGAACCGCGACCTGCGCTTCGAGCGCAACCTCGACCAGCGCGTCGAGGACGTGATGACGAGGAAGCTCATCACCGCGCGTGAAGGGGTGGGCATCGAGGAGGCCAAGGACCTCCTCCACCGGAACCGCATCGAGAAGCTGCTCGTGGTGAACGAGGCCTTCGAGCTCCGGGGCCTCGTCACCATCAAGGACATCGAGAAGATCCAGAAGCACCCGAACGCCGCCAAGGACCGGATGGGCAGGCTCCTGTGCGGGGCGGCCGTCGGCGTGGGCCCCGACCGGGAGGCCCGCGTCCAGGCCCTGCTCAAGGCCGGCGCCGACGTGGTGGCCATCGACACCGCGCACGGCCACAGCCGGGGCGTCGTGGACGCGGTGCGCTCCACCAAGTCCAACTTCAAGAACGCCGAGATCGTGGCGGGCAACGTGGCCACCGGCGAGGCCGCCGAGGCGCTCTGCAAGGCGGGCGTGGACGCCGTGAAGGTCGGCGTGGGCCCGGGCTCGATCTGCACCACCCGCGTGGTCGCGGGCGTGGGCGTCCCCCAGGTGACCGCGGTGGACGACTGCGCCAGGGCGGCCGAGAAGTACGGCGTCCCGGTGATCTCCGACGGCGGCGTGAAGTACTCCGGCGACGTGGTGAAGGCGCTCGCCGCGGGCGCCTCGAGCGTGATGATCGGCTCGCTGCTGGCGGGCACCGAGGAGGCGCCGGGCGACGTCATCCTCTACCAGGGGCGGAGCTACAAGTCGTACCGGGGCATGGGCTCGCTCGGGGCCATGAAGCAGGGCTCGAAGGACCGCTACTTCCAGGGCGAGGTCACCGACGCGGACAAGCTCGTCCCCGAGGGCATCGAGGGCCGCGTGCCCTACAAGGGCAGCGTGGAGATGACCCTCTTCCAGCTCGTGGGGGGATTGCGGAGCGGCATGGGCTACCTCGGCTGCAAGAGCATCGCCGAGCTCCGCGTGAAGCCGCGCTTCATCCGCATCTCCCACGCCGGCCTGCGCGAGAGCCACGTGCACGACGTCATCATCGAGAAGGAAGCCCCGAACTACCGGGCCGAATGATGGACCTCCACGCAGAGAGGATCCTCGTCCTCGACTTCGGATCCCAGTACACCCAGCTCATCGCCCGTCGCCTGCGCGAGCTGGGCGTCTACTGCGAGATCCACCCCTGCACCCTGAGCGCCGAGGCCATGCGCGCGTTCGCGCCGCGCGGCGTCGTGCTCTCCGGGAGCCCGGCCTCGGTGCGCGAGGCGGGCAGCCCGCGCGCCGACCGGGCCGTGTTCGAGCTGGGCGTGCCGGTGCTGGGCATCTGCTACGGCCTGCAGCTCATGGCGCACGAGCTGGGCGGCCGCGTGGATCCCTCCGCCCACCGGGAGTACGGCCCGGCCGTTGTCGAGGTGCGGGGCAGGGACGAGCTCTTCGAGGGCCTGCCCGAGCGGCTCGACGTCTGGATGAGCCACGGGGACCGGGTGGAGGCGCTGCCGCCGGGGTTCGAGCCCATCGCCGTGACGGCGTCGTCGCCGTTCGCCGCGGTGACCGACCGGCGCCGCCGCCTCTACGGCGTGCAGTTCCACCCCGAGGTCGTGCACACGCCGTGCGGCAAGGACGTCCTCGCCAACTTCGCGAAGCGGGTGTGCGGCCTCTCGTGCAGCTGGTCGATGCGCGCCTACGCCGAGGTGGCGGTCGAGCAGATCCGCGCCCAGGTGAAGGACGGCCACGTCATCTGCGCCCTCTCCGGCGGCGTGGACTCGGCCGTGGCGGCGCTGCTCGTGCACCGCGCCATCGGCGACCGGCTGCGCTGCATCTTCGTGGACAACGGCGTCCTGCGGGCCGGAGAGCGGGCCCAGGTGCAGGAGGTGTTCGGCGGGATGTTCCACCTCCCGCTCGTCACCGTGGACGCCACGAACCGCTTCCTGGAGCGGCTGGCCGGCGTCACCGACCCGGAGACGAAGCGCAAGATCATCGGGCGCGAGTTCATCGCCGTGTTCGAGGAGCAGGTGGAGGCGCTCGCCGCCCACGGCGAGCGGGCCCAGTTCCTCGTGCAGGGAACGCTCTACCCCGACGTCATCGAGTCGGTCTCGTTCAGGGGTCCGTCCGCCACCATCAAGAGCCACCACAACGTGGGGGGCCTCCCGGACGTCATGAAGCTCGCGCTCGTCGAGCCCCTGCGCGAGCTCTTCAAGGACGAGGTTCGCCGCCTGGGCACCGAGCTGGGCCTCCCGCCCCCCATCGTCCAGCGCCAGCCGTTCCCCGGGCCGGGCCTCGCCATCCGGGTGCTGGGCGAGGTGACCCGCGAGCGGCTCGACCTCCTGCGTCGCGCCGACGTCATCGTGCAGGAGGAAGTGCGGAAGGCGGGCCTGACCGACCGGCTCTGGCAGTCCTTCGCCGTGCTCCTCCCGGTCCGCAGCGTGGGCGTCATGGGCGACGAGCGCACCTACGAGGCCACGTGCGCGATCCGCGCGGTGGAGTCCACCGACGGCATGACAGGCGACTGGGCGCGGCTTCCCTACGACCTGCTCGCGCGGATGTCCTCGCGAATCATCAACGAGGTCCGGGGCATCAACCGCGTCGTCTACGACGTGTCGTCGAAGCCGCCCGCCACGATCGAGTGGGAGTAGGTGGGACGCCGGAGCCGCCCCGCACGTGGCGTCCGCGCCGAACGCGCGCAGGACAGGGTGTTTGCCGCTCGGTTGATCGGGGCTATCATCCGGAAGGATCGGAGGTTCTCGATGAGGCGACCCGTTGCACGGGCCGTCCTCGCGCTGGTCGTCGCTGCCGGCGCGGGATGCCAGGACTACAACTTCAATCCGGTCGGGAAGTGCCTCATCCAGCCGGCCTCCGAGCGCGTCACGCTCTCCGACGTGTCGTCCGCCGACGTCCTCTTCGTGGTGGACGACTCGGGCTCCATGCAGGGCGAGCAGTCGAAGCTCGCCGCCAACTTCTCTGCCTTCATCGCCAACATCGACACGTACAACAACGGCCGCCGCGACGCCGGCCTCGAGCCGTTCGACTTCCACATCGCGGTCACCACCACCTCGGTCTCTTACAACCCGGCCGCGCTCGCCACGTGCCGCTCGGACTGCGGCAGCGCCGCCGGCTCGCCCGTGTGCTGCGGCGATTCCTCTTCGGTTCCCATCAAGGTGCAGAAGAAGTGCAGCGCCGACCCGGACTGCGGTGGGGGCCAGACCTGCCGCAGCGATTGCATCGGGCTCCTCGGAGACAAGTACTGCTGCAACGCCACCCGCAACGCCGCGCTCACCGAGGTGGTCCCGTGCACGCGCGAGGGCCTCTCGTGCGGCCAGGACCAGAGGCACTACCAGTTCATGGGCGGCTGCGTGACGGGGGTGGCGGCGGACCAGTACGCGTTCCCGCAGGGCGCCTTCGTGGGCTGGCAGGGCAACCCGCGCGTCCTGCACTTCGACAAGGAGCTCTACCTCGAGCCGGGAGCGCCGGGATGCCCGACCGCCCCCTGCAAGAACCGCCAGGGCCTCACCTCGGCGCAGCTCCAGGCGTTCTTCTCGGACCCGTCGAACGGCAACGTGCTCGCCGGCACCTGCGGCTCGGGCCAGGAGCAGGCGCTCAACGCCGCCCGCATGGCGCTCGAGGCGGCCGTCGCCGGCCAGCAGAAGGACACCCTCACCATCGCCGGCGTCCCCGCCTGGGACGCCGCCACGCGCACCGCCTCCGCCCCCGCCGAGTGGCCGCACCCCGGCGCGAAGCTCGTCGTCGTCTTCGTGGGCGACGAGGACGACTGCTCCACCTACAGGCCAGGCGCGAACGAGAGCGTGGTCGCGTCAGGTGCGGCCGGCGCGGACACCTGCGTGGGCGATGCGACCCTGCCGGCGGGCCAGCAGCGCGAGACGCCCGTCTCCCAGTTCCTCGATTACCTCACCGGCCTCGGCCGCCCCATGGGCGCCGCCTTCATCGTGGGGACCTCGCAGACCATCTGCGGCCGCGACAACGGCGGCGTGACCGACCTCTGCACCCCGGGCAAGTGCTGTGACACCGTCTGCACCGGCAATGTCAACATCTGCAGTACCGCCACCTGCGGTGCGCAGGCCGCGGGCTACCGCTACCTCGAGCTCTCGCAAGGGCTCAAGTCGCGAGGCGCCGACGTCGTCACCGGATCCATCTGCGACCCCGACTTCTCGCAGCTCCTCGACCAGATCGCGAACGTGGTCCGGCCGCCGTCAGGCCTCATCCTGCCCACCCAGCCGGCCGAGGGCGTCATCACCTCCCTGCGCATCGCCGACAGCTCCGGCCAGACGGTGGTCCGCGGCGGGGTGAAGGTGATCTGCAAGGGGCCGGCGCCGGCAACTCCCCCCCTCACCATTGACGAGCTCACGGCAGCGGGGTGGGACTGGTGGTTCACCGCCACGCGCGACCCCGGGCCGCCGGTCGCCGTCTCGAAATACGTCTACATCAACCACGACACCCTCAAGTGCGAGGCGAACCCCGGCGAGACCTACGCCGCCGACTACATCGGCATGCTCCCGCCGAACGGATGCGTCACCCGCGACGACTGCCAGCAGGTGCTCGGCGGCCAGCGCGACTCGTGGGGCTGCTACGTCCCGTCGGGCCAGCCCCGCGGGACCTGCATCTGCTGCGCGACCGGATCGACGGAGCCGGCATGCCAGGCGCCGTGACCGGCCGGACCGCGAGGCTCCGCGCGCTCCTCGCGCTCGTGGCGTTGCTCTCCGGCTGCGGCGGATGCGATCAGGTGCCGAACAGTGCCATCACCCAGTGCCAGGCCGAGGTGCACATCGGCTCGGCGGCGACCGACATCCTCTTCGTCATCGACGAGTCGGGCTCGATGGCCGAGGAGCAGGAGGCGCTGCGCGTGAGCCTGGGCGGCTTCGTGGACGAGCTGGCGCTGTCGCCGAACGACTTCCGCATCGGCGTCGTCACCACGTCCGTGAGCACCTGGGACCCCAGCATGCCCGGCGAGTACACCGCCGGCCCGAACGCCTGCCCCGGGGGCGGCGCCTGCACGGTCACGCCCTACCCGAAGGGCGCCATCGTCGCCATCGAGCGCGACGGGACCGGCGCGGCGATCCCGGGGAAGCTGTGGTGGGCGCCCCCGGACCAGTGGCTGGGACCCCGCTTCCTCGATCACGGCAGCGCGACGCTCGTGCCGGACTTCGAGGGCAACGTCCAGCTCGGCACCGACGGTTCCGGCAAGGAGGAGCCGCTGCGCGCGGCGCGCCTGGCGCTCTCCGATCGCATCACCGACGGCACCAACGCCGGCTTCCTCCGGAGCGGCGCCCGGCTCGCGGTGGTCATCCTCACGGACGAGGACGACTGCTCCGACAGCGCCGGCAACCTGCCGCCCAGCGCCTCGGCTGGCCAGGCCGCCTGCCACGACCCGACCACCAAGTTCGACGGCTCGCTCGACGACCTCGACGATCTGGTGACGTTCCTGCAGGGTCCCATCGCGGGCGAGGCGCGCGACCCCATCGTGGCCGTCATCGCCGGGTTCGACCTCGACTCGCTGGCGGCCACCGGCTGCCCGACCTCCTACGACTCGCCCACCCGGCTCGACTCCCTGCTCGCGAAGATCGGTCCCGACAACTCGTTCAAGGACAGCATCTGCAGGGCGGACTACTCCGACACGCTCGATCGACTCGCGAACCTCCTCGTGCCCCAGACCTTGCCGCTGGAGGGCGAGCTCCCCGACCCGCGCATGCTGGCCGTCTCGGTGCACAAGGTGCTCGGCAGCGCAACCTGCCCGCAGGGCTGCACGGTGCCGTGCCCCGCGGTGCTGGCGGGATCCACGGGGGCCGACGCTGCGCCGGCCGTCTACACGCCCGGCTCCGGCTCGACCCCCGCGACGCTCACCTTCCAGAACGAGTGCGTCCTCGAGCCGGGTGACCGGGTGGACGTCCGGATCGTCTGCGCCGGCTGACATGGCGCCCCGAAATGGGGCATAACCGTGTCCCCCCATGACCGTGCTCCCCGCGCTCGCCGTCCTCGCCTTTCTCACCGCCGCAGAGGAGCCGAAGCCCGCCGCCCCGCCGGACACCACGTCGCCCGCGGCGGCCCCCGCGGCGGCCGGGTCGGGGCTCGACCGCCTGCTCGCCGAGGCCGACGCGGCCTACGAGCACCGCGACGAGGCGGGCCAGCTCGCCATCCTCGAGGCGCGCCTCGAGGGTGCCGAGCGCG
>Ga0335085_10013696_pt1 | contig 11873 bp, 8 predicted proteins | sample Lox_Sample_45_FD_206712 | JGI IMG/M metagenome (GOLD analysis project Ga0335085, IMG submission 206712) | Soil microbial communities from Loxahatchee National Wildlife Refuge, Florida, United States - Lox_Sample_4.5 | ecosystem: Environmental > Terrestrial > Soil > Wetlands | place: USA: Florida...
GAGACGCAGATGAATTCCTACGAGATCATGCTCTCCGAGTCGCAGGAGCGCATGCTCGTGATCGTCCAGCGCGGCCGGGAGCGCGAGATCGAGGCGATCTTCGAGAAGTGGGACCTGCATGCGGCGCTGATCGGCGCGGTGACCGAGACCGGCCGCATGGTCGTCCGCCACCACGGGGTCGTCGTGGCCGACATTCCGGCGAAGTCGCTCACCGACGGCGCCCCGGTCTACGAGCGCGAGGCGCGGGAGCCGGCGCTGCTCGCGCAGACCCGGGCGTGGACGCCGGCGCAGCTGCCGGACCTCGACGCCGCCGGGGTGCAGGCCACCTTGCCGCGGCTGCTGGGCCATCCGACGATCGCCTCGAAACGCTGGGTTTACCGCCAGTACGACCACATGGTGCGGCACGGCACGGTCGTCGTGCCCGGCAGCGACGCCGGGGTGGTGCGCCTGCGGCTGGACGGGGCGGGGGAGAAGTACCTCGCGATCGCGAACGACTGCAACGGCCGCTACTGCTTCCTCAATCCCTTCCGCGGCGCTCAGATCGCGATGGTCGAATGCCTGCGCAATCTCGCCTGCGCCGGGGCCGTGCCGCTGGCGATGACCGACAACCTCAACTTCGGCAATCCCTACAAGCCGGACAATTTCTGGCAGCTGCGCGAGTGCGTGCGCGGCCTGGCCGAGGCCTGCCGGTTCTTCGACGTGCCGGTGGTCGGCGGCAACGTGTCGCTCTACAACGAGTCGCCGGAGGGGGCGATCGATCCGACGCCGACGGTGTCGGTCGTCGGCCTGATCGAGGCGGCGCGGCATGTCACCCGGCAGTGGGTGACGGGAAAGCACGAGCACCTGATCCTGCTCGGCGGCGCGCCCGACGAGCTGGGCGGCAGCCAGTACCTCGGGCTCGTCCACGGCCTGAAGACCGGCGAGGCGCCGGCGGTCGACCTCGCGGCCGAGCAAAAGCTGCACGACTTCGTCCGGTCCCAGATCCACGCCGGCCGCGTGGCGGCGGCGCACGACCTGTCCGAGGGCGGCCTCCTCTGCGCGGTGGCGGAGATGCTGTTCGGCCCGGAGGCGACGCGCGGGGCGCGGCTGGACCTGGGCGCGCTGACCGGCCGCCTGCGGTCCGGCTCGCGGCCGGCGACGCCGGCGGGCCGGCGGTTGGACGCGCTGCTGTTCGGCGAGAGCCAAGGCCGGGTCATGTTGGCCGCGGTGCCGGCGGACGCCCCGGCGGTGCTGGCCGCGGCGAAGCAGGCCGGCGTGCCGGCGGCCGCGATCGGCGAAGTCGTGGAGGAGCCTCGGCTCACCCTGCGCGGGGCGGGCACGGAGGAGATCGCCTGGGACGCCGACGGTTTGCGCCACACCTGGGAGACGACTATAGAGGAAACCATGCGACGACCCGGACTGGAGGCATGATGAACAGGAGCGAGAAGCGAGGAACGGGGAGCGAGCATGGCGGCCATTTGCCCGGCGGCTCCGTTTTCGCGCGTTCCCCAATCCTGCTCACTCCTCGCTACCCGCTGCTCACTAGAACCTATCCGGACGCCGTAGCTCGACCGGAAACTGTAGGGGCGCGATCTTGTCGCGCCCTCGACAATTGGGCGCAGCAAGCCTGCGCCCCTACGCCCTTTGGTGGTACTCGGATAGGCTCTACTCGCTACTCACTCCTCGCCACTTCCGCGCCATGAGCGACGCCCTCCAACACGAATGCGGGCTGGCGCTGGTGCGGCTGCTCAAGCCGCTCACCTATTACCAGGAGAAATACGGCACGCCGCTGTGGGGCTTCTTCAAGCTGTTTCTGCTGATGGAAAAGCAGCACAACCGCGGCCAGGGCGTGGCCTGCGTGAAGCTCGAGGTGCCCTCCGGCGAGCCGTACATGTTCCGCGAGCGCAACATCAAGGCGAACCCGCTCGACCGGATCTTCAAGGCGCTGCTCAGGCAGTACGAGGCCAAGGTGGCCGACGGCACGATCCACCCGGAGTTCTCCGAGACGGTCAAGCGGCACTTCGATTTCGGCGGCGAGCTGCTGCTCGGGCACCTGCGCTACGGCACCTCGGGCGGGTACAGCCTGAGCGCCTGCCACCCCTATTTCCGGCGCAGCCCGTGGCCGACCCGCAACCTGATGCTCGCGGGAAACTTCAACATGACCAACACGGTCGAGTTGAACGCCAGCCTCATCGCCATGGGCCAGCACCCCATCTTCGCCACCGACACCCAGGCGGTGCTGGAAAAGATCGGGTTCTACCTCGACGAGGAGCATGAGGACCTCTACCGCCTGCTGCGCACCCGCGGACTGCCCGGCGCCGAGATCTCCCGCCGCATCAGCGAGGACCTCGACATCGCCCGGGTCATCACCCGCGCCGCGCAGAACCTCGACGGCGGCTACGCCCTCGCCGGGCTGATCGGCAACGGCGACGCCTTCATCGTGCGCGATCCCGCCGGCATCCGGCCGTGCCACTATTTCCAGAACGACGAGGTCTTCGCCGTCGCCTCCGAGCGCGCCGCGCTCATGACCGTGTTCGACCTCGAGGCCCCGGCGGTGCGGGAGGTGCAGCCCGGTCACGCCGTGGTGATGAAGCGCAGCGGCGCGCTGTCCTCCAGCGCCTTCACCGTCGCCCTGCCGCGCGCCTCCTGCACGTTCGAGCGCATCTATTTTTCCCGGGGCAACGACCCCGACATCTACCGCGAGCGCAAGGCCCTGGGGGCGGGGCTGGCGGACCAGGTCGTGGCGGCGATCGACCACGACCTCCAGCACACGGTCTTCAGCTTCATCCCCAACACCGCCGAGGTGGCCTACTTCGGGCTGATGCAGGCGCTGCGCCTGCGCCGGCGGGACGAGGTGAAGGCCGCGATCCTCGACGCCGCGAAGCGCGGCGCGCTCGACGAGGCCGCGCTCGACGACCTCATCCTCCGCAACTGGCCGCGCGCCGAGAAGGTCATCAGCAAGGACGTGAAGATGCGCACCTTCATCGGCCAGGAGAAGTGGCGCAACGAGCTGGCGTCGCACGTCTACGACGTCTTCTACGGCTCGGTGAAGGCGAGCGACAACCTCGTCGTGGTCGACGACTCCATCGTGCGCGGCACGACGCTGCGGCGCTCCATCATCCGCATCCTCTCGCGCCTGAACCCGAAGAAGATCATCATCGCGTCGACCGCGCCGCAGATCCGCTATCCCGATTGCTACGGCATCGACATGTCGGAGCTCGCCAAGTTCATCGTCTTCGAGGCGGCGATCGCCCTGAACAAGGAGCGGGGCCGGACGGAGCTGCTGGCGGAGGTGTACCGGCAGTGCCGCGACGAGCTGCGGGCGACGCGCGCGCCGTTTGCCGCCGGGGTGAACCACGTCCGCCAGATCTACGAGCCGTTCACCCCCGAGGAGATCTCGGCCAAGGTCGTCGAGCTGGTCTACCCGCGCGGCATCGACTGGCACGGCTCGGTGCAGATCATCTACCAGAAGATCGAGAACCTGCACGCCGCCGTGCCCGGCCACACCGGCGACTGGTACTTCACCGGCAAGTATCCCACCCCCGGCGGCTACCGCGTGGTGAACCAGGCCTACGTGAATTACTTTGAGAAGCACGAGGGCCGCAGCTACTGAGGGCAGCCCAGATGGTCAGAACCCGGAAGCCAGAGGCCAGAGGCCGGCAACACACCCCGGCGTTGGAGCGCCACCCCTCTCAAGAGGGGATTATTGCCAACACGCTGCCGGCCGGTAGGGCGAAGTCCCCTCTAGAAAGGGCCTCGGCCGTGAGCTCGGCCGAACGGGTGCCCGACAGGGCGGGGGGTGTGAAAATCAGGTATTTGACCTCGCTGACTTCTGACCTCTGTCCTCTGATCTCTGGCTTCCGGCCTCTGGCTTCTGACTTCTGATGTCACTCTCCTACGACGAATCCGGCGTGCGGTATGAGCAGCTCGACGCCTTCAAGCGCGCCTGCCAGGCCGCGGCGCGGACGACGGTCGGCGCGCTCGCGGCGCACGGCTACGCCGAGCCCGCGGCGGTGCGCGGCGAGAGCGCCTACCTGATCGAGAGCGAGGACCACTTCCTCGCGCACGTCGAGGAGGGCCTCGGGACCAAGAACCTGGTGGCCGACGCGGTCAGGGCGGCCGGCGGCGGGTGCCACTACCGCGCGATCGGCATCGACACGGTCGCCACGATCGTGAACGACCTTGTGACCTGCGGCGCGCTGCCGGTGTCGGTGGCGATGCACGCCGCCGTGGGCGACTCCGCCTGGTTCGCGGACGCGTCTCGCGCGCAGAACCTGGTCGACGGCTTCGCCGAGGGGTGCCGGCTGGCCGGCGCGGTCTGGGGCGGGGGCGAGACGCCCGGCCTGCGCGGCCTGGTGGAGCCCGCGACGATCGTGCTGGCCGGCTCGGCCGTCGGTCGGATCGCGCCCAAGAACCGGCGCGTGACCGGCGAGGTGCGCGACGGCGATGCCATCGTCTTCCTCGCCTCGTCGGGCGTGCATACCAACGGGCTGACGCTCTGCCGCGAACTTGCCGGCCGGCTGCCGCAGGGCTACGCCACGCCGGTCGGCGACGGCCGGACCTACGGCGAGGCGCTGCTGGCGCCGTCGGTGATCTACGTGGCGTTCGTCCGCGAGTGCCAGAAACGCGGCATCCAGCCGCGCTATCTGGCGCACATCACCGGTCACGGCTGGCGCAAGCTGATGCGCCTGGAGGAGCCGTTCGTCTACGAGATCACGCTGGTGCCGCCGCCGCCGCCGCTCTTCCGGTTCCTGATGCAGTCGGGTCCGGTCGAGCTGCGCGAGGCCTACGCCACGTTCAACATGGGCGTCGGTTTCGCCGCCTATGTCGCGCCGGAGCAGGCCGACGCGACCGCGGCGGCGGCCCGGGTCGCGGGGTATGATGCCTGGGTGGCCGGGCGGGTGCGCCGGCAGGGCGCCCGCAAGGCGGTGGTCGTGCCGCCGCTCGGGCTCATCTTCGAGGGCGACACCCTGCAGGTGCGGTAGAAGTTGAGGAGGGCTGTCGCGACCGAGAGGATCATGGTGATTCGCCGGCGAGACCCCTGGCGTACGAAAAGAAGACGCTACACGTGCACTGAACGATCAGCGCGAGCGATCGGGCCTCACGCAAAGAGGTGATCGCCGCGTCGACGTCGGAGGTCCCTTCGCGGCCTTCGGGTAAAGGAAAGATCCGCTATACGACTTTTAGCGCGGCCTTGATGCGGGCGGGCGTCATCGGGAGCTGCAGGAGGCGCGCGCCGGTGGCGTCGAAGACGGCGTTGGCGATCACGGCGCCCATCACGACGATCGCCGGTTCGCCGCCGCCCTGCGGCGGGATGTCGTTGGCCTCGACGAGCACCGTCTCGATCTTCGGCACCCAGGAGAAGTGCGGGATCGTGTAGGTGTCGAAGTTCGTGTCGAGGATCTTACCGCCCTCGAAGTGGATCTCCTCCGTGAGCGCGTAGCCCAGGCCCATCACGACGCAGCTTTCGACCTGGAGCTTCGCCCCCTCGGGGTTGATGACGATGCCCATCTCCTGCGCGCAGACGACGCGCCGGACCTGCACCGTGCCCTTGGCCGTGTCGACCGCCACCTCGGCGATCGCCGCGACGTAGGAGCCGGCGTCGATGCCGCACGCCACGCCGTAGCCGCGCCTGCCCGGCGCCTTGGCCGGCGTCCAACCGAACTGCGCGGCGGCCGCCTTCAACACCCGGATCATGCGCGGATCGCCCAGTTGCTGCAGGCGGAAATCGACCGGGTCCGCGCCCGCCGCGGCCGCCATCAGGTCGATCTGCGACTCGCGGGCGAAGGTGTTGGTGTTGTTGCCGGGCGCTCGCCAGGCGCCGGTGCCGAACGGGTGCGAGCCCTTCGGCCCCTGCCAGCCCGAGCCGCTCGAGGCGGTGCGGTGGTTCGGCACGGTGTAGAACTGCGCCGCGCCGCGGTCGCCGGCATAGAACACCTCGTAATCCCAGAACGTCATGCGCCCGGCGGCGTCGATCCCGGAGTCGATCTTCACGATCGCCGCCGGCCGGAACGTGTCGTTGAAGAACTCCTCCTCGCGGCTCCACATCACCTGCACCGGCCGGCCGGCGGCCCGCGCGAGTCGCGCCGCCTCCACCGCCTGGAGGTTGAAGGACTTGCCGCCGAAGCCGCCGCCGACGAACGGCGTGATGACGCGGACACTCTGCGGCTCGACGCCGAGGGCCCGGGCGATCTCGTCGCGCGCGCCGAACGGATTCTGCGTCGAGGCCCAAACGGTCATCCGGCCGCCGTCGAGGTGGGCGAGGGCAGCGTGGGTTTCCATCGCCGCATGCGCCACGTAGCTGTTGAGATAGGTGGTGGGGAATTTCCGGGCGGCGGCCTCCCGGCCGGCCGCCAGGTCGCCGCCCTGGTTCACGACAGTGGGGGCGGGCGCCATGCCCAGCAGATGATCGAAGATGGTCTTGTCGTCGACGTGCGGCGGCGGGACGTCCCAGTCGGCCTGCACCTTTTCTAGGGCGCCTTCGGCCACGTCCAGCAGCTCATGGAGCACGGCCACGAAGTCGCCATCCTGCGCCACCTGGACGCCGGCGACCGCCCGGGCCGCGGAGGTGTCGACGCTCTTCAGCGTGGCGCCATGGGCCGGGGGTCGCAGGATTTTCGCGTAAAGCATGCCGGGCAGACGGATGTCCGCCGAGTACTTGGCCGCCCCGGTGACCTTTTCGCGGGCGTCGCGCCGCGGCACCGATTTTCCCATGACCTTGAACTGGGAGACGTCCTTGAGCGTCGGCTTGACCGAGAGATGGCGTTCGATCTTCCGCCCCTTGGCCAGCTGGGCGTAGGTGACGCGGCGGGCCGGGTCCTGCGGGTCGCTGATCACGCCGTCTTTCGCCGCCAGTCGGGACGCCGGCACCTGGAGCGCATCGGCGGCCAGCTCGAGCAGCACGGCCTTGGCCTCGGCCGCCGCGGTGCGCAGGGCCGGGCCGAAGAAGCGGGTCGTCATCGAGCCCCACGTACCCGCATCCCACGGACACAGGTCGGTGTCGCCCATGAGGATGTCCACCGAATCCAGCGGCACCTCCAGTTCATCCGCCAGCATCTGGGGCAGGGAGGTGATGGGCCCCTGGCCCATCTCGATCTTGCCCGTGAACGCGGTGACGCGGCCGTCCTCGCCGATGCGCAGGAAGGCGTTGAAGTCGGTCGGCAGGCTGGGCCGGGGGCGCTCGCCGGCGGCGCGGAAGGCCTCCTGGGCGGTCGCCAGGTTGCCGACGGCCACGAAGACGACGATGCCGCCGCCGAGGCGCGCGAGGAACTCGCGGCGGGTCGGGGGCGCGAACGGGAGCGGGTCCATCTCGCGATGAAAATCAACCGGGCGATAGTCGAGGGTGCTCATTTCAATGCCCTCCTCTCATTTCCGCCGCGGCCGTCTGGATCGCCGCGACGATGCGGGGGTGGGCCCCGCAACGGCAGAAGTTCTCCTCCATGCCGCGGATGATCTCGGCCTCGGTCGGCTGCGGATTGGTGTGCAGCAGCCCCCAGGCGCGCAGAATCATACCCGGCGTGCAGAAGCCGCATTGCATGGCGTCGTGCTCCATGAACGCCTTCTGCAGCGGGTGGAGCTGGCCGTCCTGGGCCAGGCCCTCGATCGTGTCCACCGACTTGCCGGCGACGGCGCCGGCCGGGAGGATGCAGGTGCGCGTGGGCTGGCGGTCGATCAGCACGGTGCAGCAGCCGCAGAAGCCGGAGCCGCAGCCGAATTTGGGCCCGGTCAGGCCGAGCTCGGTGCGGAGCACCCAGAGCAGCGGGCGGTCGCCGTCGACCTTCAAGTCCACCGGGCGGTCGTTGAGTCGGAAGGAAATCGTGTCGGGCATGCCGTCCTCCAGGTTGGCGGGTCGTCTTGCGGGGAATCAGCTCACTGACGCGGGGCGCGGACGGCCGTTACCGTAACCGGCGCCCGGCCGGCGCCCAAGTCAAATCGGTCGGCAGGGTGGCAGCGCGCGGCATTTGCGATTGCGGATGCCGGGTACCGGGAAGCACGAGCCGAATGACGGAGGCCAGAACCCCGAAGCCGGAAGGCAGAAGCCCGTCGGTGAATCTGGTCATCGGGCTCCGAAGTCCGCGATCCGCAGTCCCCAATCCCAAATGGACTGGCGCAGCCGACGTGCGCCCGCTACGAAATCCGACGCCGTGACCACGCTCTACTTCATCCGCCACGCGCAAAGCCTGCCGTTGGCCGGGCAGGCCGAGCCGGACTGGGCGCTGTCGCCGGTGGGTGAGGCGCAGGCCCGTGGCCTGGTCCCGGTGCTGGCAGCCCTCGGGTTGCAGCGGTTGTATTGCAGCCCGTACCGCCGCTGTCGCGACACGCTGGGGCCGTTTGCGCGGGCCGCCGGGCTGGAGATCGCCCTGGATCCGGGCCTGCGCGAGCGGCGGATCGCTGGCGGCTGGATCAGCGATTTCCGGGAGGTCTGGCGGCGCTCATGGGAGGACCCCGACTTTGCGCTCGAAGGCGGGGAGACCTCGCGGGCCTGCCAGCGGCGGATGGTGGCGGCCGTCGATGCGATCGCGGCCCGGCACGCCGGCGAGATCATCGGAATCGGCTCGCACGGCAACGCGATCGCGTTGCTCCTCCAGCACGCGGACCGGACCTTCACCGTCGCCGACGCCTCCGCGGTGCGGACGCCGGAGGTCAGCCGCGTGGTGCACCACGGCGGGCGCTACGTGTGGGAACGGGGCTTCAGCGCCGGGCCGGAGTTCGAGGCGCTGGCGACGGATTTCCGCGAGACACCCGGCGTCGTGGCGTAGGCGATCCATTTCGGATTTCGGATACCGGATACCGGAGAGTTGTGATCAATCGGGTGGGCCGGCCTCTGGCCTCTGCTTTCCGGTATCCGGTTTCCGCAATTCGGTATCCGGGCGGCGCCTTGACTCTCCGCGGGCCCGTGCCAACCTGCGCCTTTTCGCCATGGAACTCGCGCTGGAACAGCCCGTTCTGGTCCTCAACCGCCTCTGGCAGGCGGTGAATGTGATCGGCGCCCGCCGCGCCTTCGGGCTGCTGGCGCGGGGTCATGCCAGCGTCGTCCACCACTACGAGGACGACTTCCGCGTGTTCAGCATGATGGACTGGATCGACTTCTCGCGCTACAACCCGCCGATCGCCGAGGTGGAGATGGTGCACACGGTGCGGCACACGATCCGGCTCCCGCGCGTCATCCTGCTGACCTATTTCGACAAGCTGCCCTGCAAAGAGCTGAAGCTCACGCGCAACAACGTCTTCGAGCGCGACCGCAACCGATGCCAGTACTGCGGGGGGCATTTTGTCCGCGAGGAGCTGAACCTCGACCACGTCATCCCGCGCCACTACGGCGGCCGGACGACGTGGGAGAACATCGTGTGCTCGTGCGTGAAGTGCAACACGCGCAAGGCCAACCGCCTGCCGCACGAGGCCGGCCTCCATCTGATCCGCAAGCCGGTGCGCCCGAAGTGGCGCCCGGTGATCTCGCTCGTCCTCGGCGCGCAGCAGCGCGAGATGTGGAAGGACTTCCTCGACCTCGCGTACTGGAACGTCGAACTGGACGAGTGATTCGATACCGGAGACCGGATACCGGAGACCGGATAGCCCGAAATCGGTCGGCAGTGAATTCTGGCTTTCATTTGTCGGCTCCAGTGCCAGATTTCGGCAATTATGAATCGGGAGGACTTCAAGAAACGCACCCGGCAATACGCTCTGCGGGTGATCCGGCTGGTGGAATCGCTTCCAGTGGATCGGACGTCGCGAGTCCTGGGTGATCAGTTACTTCGGGCGGGTACCTCTGTTGGGGCAAACTACCGATCCTCGATTCGCGCCAAATCGCGTGCCGACTTCATTTCCAAAATGGGCACCGTCGAGGAGGAATGCGACGAGTCGCTTTATTGGATGGAACTGCTCATTGAGGCCGGCAAGATTCCGTCCCGGCGTTTGGCGGCGTTGATGCAGGAAGGTAGCGAAATCGTGGCGATCGTGGTCGCCTCGATCCGAACGGCCCGAAACCGATCCTGACTATCCGGTCTCCGGTTTCCGGTATCCGATATCACGACCGCGCCAGCGGCAGCGTGATCCGCATCGTCGTGCCCTGCGGGCCGGTGGCGTGGACCGCGATGTCGCCATGGTGGCTGCGCAGGATGCGCTGCACGATGGCCAGGCCGAGGCCGGTGCCGTCGGCGCGCCCGGTGAGAAACGAGTCGAAGATGCGCTCGCGGATGCCCGGCGGGATGCCGTGGCCGGTGTCGGCGAGGTCGAGGTGCGCCACCCGGTGCCCGTCGCGCTCCGCGGCCGCCGCGCGGATCGTGATCTCGCCGCCGGCCGGCATCGCCTGCATCGCGTTGAGGAGGAGGTTCAGCAGCACCTGCTGGAGCTGTCCCTTGTGGCCCTCGACGATGAGCGGCGCCGCGGGCGGCTCGAACCGCAGGTGCACCTTGCCCTGCGCCAGCTTCAGGCGCACCAGCAGGATGGTGTCGTCGACGATCTCGGCCAGCGACCAGCGGGCGTGCAGCCCCGAGGGCGCCTGGGCGAAGCTGAGCACCCGCGACACGATCTCCTCGAGCTGGTCCAGCTTCTCGCTGATGACCTGCGTGTCCTTGCGCCGCGGGTCGTCCGCCGGGAAGTCGAGGTTGAGGTAGCCGTAGAGGAGTTTGATGACCGTGAGCGGATTGCGGATCTCGTGCGCGATCTCGGCGGCGAGCAGGCCGAGGGTGGTGAGGCGCTCGTTCTTGCGCAACGCCTCCTCGCTCTCGAAGATACGGGTGTAGAGGCGCGAGTTCTGGATCGCCACCGCGCCGAGGCTGGCCAGGGCCCCGAGGAGGCGCTTCTCGTCGTTGTTGAACCGGTGCGGCTGTTCGGTGAACACCCCGAGCACTCCCATGGGCTCGCCCTCGTACAGCAGCGGGGCGGCCAGCAGCGAGTGGACCGGCTCGTCGCGCGGCAGGTCGATGACGTCGGCGTAATCCGGACTCTGGACGTTCTGGAATTCGATCTGCCGCCGGGTGTGCAGGACCGATGCGATCAGACAGTGCTCCAGCGGCAGGTCGCCGGCGGGCAGCGGCGCGCCGCCGCCGGCGGCCGGTGGCGACGGCCGGGCGACCGAGACGAGGCGGGCGGTGGCCTGGCCGGGGTCGTGGAGGAAGAGGGTGCAAAAGCGCGCGTTCATGATCTGGCGCGCCTCGCGGGTCACGGTGTCGAACAGCTCCCGGGCCTCCAGCTGGGAAACGAGCGACTGGCCGATGGTGATGAGCGCCTCCAGCTGGCGCGCCTGGCCCTGCAGGTGGCCGAGCCGCCAGAGCTGCTGCACCACCGCCGTCGCCTCGGCGGTCAGGCGCACCAGCAGGTCGAGATCGGCCGTGGTGTACGCACCCCGCCGGTCGCTGTCGACATTGATGACTCCGATCACCTGGCCGTGCGCCTCCATCGGAGCGGCCATCTCGCAGCGGACCTCCGGCCGCAGGGCGATGTACCGGGGGTCGGCCGTCACGTCGGGCACGAGCTGCGGGCGCCCGTGGAAGGCGACCCAGCCCGTGATGCCCTGGCCGAGCGACAGGGCGATTTCGCCGGTGTCCGGCGGCAGGCCGTGATGCACCTCGATCTGCAGGCGACCGGTGTCGGGATTGAGCAGGGCGATGGACCCGCTGGCGGCCTGGAAGAAGGCCACCAGTTCGTCGAGGATGACCCGCAGGGCGGCCGGCGGGTCCGCGGCGCCGCCGCCGAGGGACGCGATCCGGTAAAGGACGGGCAGGGCGCGGTCGGATACCGGATCCGGGATACCGGATACCGGAAAGGCTGCATTCGCTGGCGGCGGCGATTCCACAGGAGGGAGTTTGGGCCCTGCGGGACGGTTTTCGATACCGGAAATTGGGCCCGTGGAGCGGGCAGCCGCCGGTCGCGCGGCAGAACCGGCATCTCCGATT
>Ga0335085_10013699_pt1 | contig 11872 bp, 5 predicted proteins | sample Lox_Sample_45_FD_206712 | JGI IMG/M metagenome (GOLD analysis project Ga0335085, IMG submission 206712) | Soil microbial communities from Loxahatchee National Wildlife Refuge, Florida, United States - Lox_Sample_4.5 | ecosystem: Environmental > Terrestrial > Soil > Wetlands | place: USA: Florida...
CCGCGCGAAAGACTCCCCACTTGGTTTCTCTGCTCAAAACCGCTGTATCGCCGGCGTGGCGATATCCATTCAGCTTATCTACACCGCTGGGCTTGGAGGCAGTAAGATTGACAGTAGCTCCGTTCTGGTAATTCTGCTTGTTCCAATATCGTGTGGTGTACGCTTTATCGTCGAACTTCCAGCCATCTCCGAGATCGGAATTGAAGTCGGCATACTCAAAGTCCGTTTGCACGTGGTAGAAGTTATAGCCGTAATAATAAGGGTTCGGAGCGGTGGGCGTTCCCGGATCGCCGCTCAATAGGAAATTGTCACCGAACTGCGCAACCTGGGCGCGCGTCGGACCGCTGAATTTCGGTGTGTTCGTCCACAGATCGACCACGCCCGCGTATAGAGTCACCGATGTTTTGTCCGAAAACCGGTATTGGTATTTGCCATCACCTGCTACACGCTTCTGATAGTTGAAGGTCTGGTAGCCATCGGACAGCAATTGGTGAATATCGATCAGAAGACTATTTTTGGTCCCCGGGCCAAATCGTCCGGAATCGTAGTCGAGTTGAAGCAGGCGCGTGTTGAAGGATCCGTAAGAGCCGGTTGCCCGGATGTCCTGATCTGGTTTCAGGTCCGGCGACAGTAGATTGATCGCCCCGCCGAAATTCTCCGGGCCGAAATTCGAAGCTTGGCCGGGGCTGCGGTCGAAATCCACCCCGCCTAGCCACTGAGCGGGAAAATTCGACCAGGAGTGATGCGTCGGAGTATTGGTGTCCTCAAATGGAATGCCGTCGAAGGTCATGGTGTACTGACCATCCTGAAACCCTCGGAAGTACGTGTTACTCTGACCGAGTCCCACTCCATTCGTGTTAAAGGTAAACGTGCCTGGCGCAATGTTCAATAGTTCGCCGAAATCCGAAATCGGGGATGTAAAGTTCTGGATATATGCCGGATTGATTTCGGTTTTCGCCGAAGTTGCATCCAATGTGTTTCCAGAAGGCGCAAGCTGCGCGGCGACCGAAGCGGTTGCCTCCACCGTCACCGTTTGAGACTGGCTCGCGACACTCAATGTAATCGCAAGATCTTCGCCCTGCCCCGCTGTGACCTGCAGATTACGAGTATTCGAACTGAATCCGGATGCGGCCACCTCGAGTTTGTAGACGCCGGGAGCCACGCTGACGAGCGAAAAATGTCCCTCCGGATCGCTCGTTCTACTGCTAACGACACTGTTGGCTTGGTTTCGTAGTGTGACAGATGCACTCGGGATGGCCTTTCCTGTTTGATCCAGAACGGTTCCAGCGAGAGTCGCCGTGACATCTTGTGCTTGTAGTGGAACCAGCCCTCCGGCCGAAAAAAACAGGCACGCGCAGATAGTAAATACACTAATACACCGGCTGGTCACCTCTCGCATCACGCTTGCCTCCCTGAACGGATAAGTTTACGAATGAACTAAACTAGCTGCCCGGTGTAACAGCGGAATTACGATACGGTTAAAAGGCAGTAACGCAACCGGCGAGCATATATACTAACTAAGCATCCTCGGGAGGTTCTCTATGCATCGTTCCATCTGTGTCATCGCAGTCCTTGGTGCCGGAATCGTTCTAGGAATTTTCATGCTTCAACCGGGCGCCGCTCAGAACGGCAGCTTTGGGTTTGCCGCTGTCGCCAGTGAAAAAGGCGGTCAGGATCAGACCGGCCCCTATGAGGCCGTCGAGAATTGGCCCAAGCCGCTCTCCCAGTTGAAGGGGCATGAGAACTGGACCTGGGGCGCTGTGCAGGGCATCTTCGCCGAGAATCCGAACCGTGTGTTTATTCTAATGCGCGGCGAACTACCGAATCTGAAAAGACCGGAGGAAAAACCGATTCCCGAGATCGGGCCCAGCCTCTCTTATCCGGTCTCGCAGGCTCCTTTCCGCAACGCTTCCGTCGGCCCGGTCAGCAGTCCCGGCAACTCCGGCAGCGACGGTTGGAACGGCTGGAAAGGCAAGCTGGGCGTCGATGCCCGCTGGGAGCATTGCCTGCTCGTCGTGAACGCCAACGGCGACATCACCGAGGAGTTCCCGCAGTGGGATTCCAAGTTCCGGCGTCCACATTCGGTGACGATCAATCCTTACGATCCGGAGAAGCACGTCTGGGTGGTGGACGACCGGATGCACGCCGTGTACAAATTCACGCACGACGTCAAACAACTGGTGCAAACCCTTGGCGTGCCTGGCGTGCCCGGCAATGACGACAAGCATTTTAACCGGCCTACGTTTCTGGCTTGGCTGCCGGACAGCACCATGTACGTGTCGGACGGATACGCGAACACGCGCGTCGTGAAATTCGACAAGAATGGAAAATACCTGATGGCCTGGGGTGAGAAGGGCAATCCGCCGAACGACACGCGCCCGGGATATTTCGACGCGGTTCACGGCGTGCAGGTGGACCCCGACACGCGCCGGGTCTACGTGACTGACCGCTCCAGCGCCCGCATTGAGGTTTTCGACGAAAACGGTAAGTTCATCGACCAGTTCCGCACCGGCAAGCCCTCAACCCCGCAGGTCTTGTTCCTCTCGGCCGACAAATATCTGTGGATTGCCGACAACGAGACCTCCAAGATCTTGAAGTACGATCGTGAAGGCCACTTCCTATATTCGTGGGGCAGCGGGGGCCAATGGCCGGGAGCGATGTGGAACGTGCACGGAATGAGCGTCGATCAGGATGGCAACTTTTACGTCGCCGAGGTGAACAACGGCCGCGCTCAGAAGTTCCGGCCCCGCGCCGGCGCCAACAAAGCATTCTTGATGGGCCAGCCGATCCGCTCAGCGTGGAGATGAAACCCCGCCGCAAGCGGCTTCCGGCAATATACTAAGAGTAAGCATCTGGTTTCGGGCGCTGTCCCGGCAAGAACCAGGACGTCCATGGGATCAAGCAAAGCCACTCTGCAGGATCCGAGTCCTCTCAGCAATGATTTTCTAACTGGCGGAGGTGAGCTCGGTGCGTTAATGCGCGCTATGGATTGGCCCACCACCAAGCTGGGCTCGCTTTACGATTGGCCGCAGAGCCTGCGTACCTCGGTGAGCGTTTGTCTGAATTCGCGCTTTCCCATTATTATCTGGTGGGGCCGCGATCTAACGGTCCTGTACAACGACGCTTACGCCCCCTTCCTTGGTGTGAAACATCCTTCGGCGCTCGGCCGCCCGGGTAGCGAAGTTTGGCACGAGATCTGGGACGTAGTGGGGCCGATGCTCGAAGGAGTGATGCAGCGCGGCGAAGCCACCTGGTCCGACGATCTGTTGCTCCTGCTGGAACGCCACGGCTACCCGGAAGAGTGCTATTTCACGTTTTCCTACAGCCCAATACGCGACGAATCGGGTGGCATCGGCGGTGTCTTTACGCCAGTGAAGGAAACCACCGAAAAAGTGATCGGCGAACGCCGCTTGCGCACGCTCCGCGATTTGGCGGCGCGCGGCGCGGATGCCGAGAGCGAGCCCGAAGCCTGGACTTCGGCTGCTCAGGTACTCAGCGAGAACGCTCAGGATGTGCCCTTCGCGGTGCTGTACCGCTTGAACGATGCGCACAAATCGGCCGAGGCCATGGCCTATGCCGGCATTCCGGCCGAGAACGGCTTTTGTCCTGGCACCATTTCTTTAGAAGACGGCGGGCCGGTCGCAAACCTGCTGCAAGAAGCCGGTACTCGGGGCCGGCTGACGGAACTCAATTTAGCGGACGAACCGCTGCTTCCTGGCGGCGCTTGGGGCGTGCCGCCCAACCAGCTTTTAGCCGCACCTCTTTCACAAGCCGCCCAGATGGATCCACTGGGCGTATTGGTCGCGGGTGTCAGCCGGCGCAAGGCGCTGGATGAAGACTATCGCACGTTTTTCAATCTGGTGGCCGGCCAAATCGCCAAGCAAGTGGCCGATGCGCGGGCTTACGAGCACGAGCGGAAGCGCGCTGAAGCGCTGGCTGAAATCGACCGCGCCAAGACGATTTTCTTCAGCAACGCAAGCCATGAATTTCGCACTCCACTGACGTTGATGCTCGGTCCGCTCGAAGAACTGCTCCGCCGAGGCGACAATCCCACCTCCGTGACGCGCGATGAGCTGGAACTCATTCACCGCAACGGTATCCGGCTTTTGAAGCTGGTCAATACGCTTCTTGATTTTTCGCGCATTGAAGCCGGGCGAGTGCAGGCTGTTTATGAGCCGGTCGATCTTGCCGCCATCACTGCCGACATCGCCAGCGCATTCCGTACCACGATCGAGCGCGCCGGCTTGGAATTCATCGTCGATTGCCAGCCTTGTGAAGAATCTGCCTACGTAGATCGCGACATGTGGGAAAAGATTGTCCTCAATCTGATCTCCAATGCTTTCAAGTTCACTTTCGAAGGGCGCATCGCGGTTCAATTGGCAACCGCCAACGGCCGCTTCGAACTCTCGGTCTCCGACACCGGCACGGGCATTCCCGACTATGAATTGCCGCGTATCTTCGAACGCTTCCATCGCGTGGAGGGAACGCGGGGCCGCACGCATGAGGGAACTGGAATTGGTTTGGCCCTCGTTCACGAGCTGGTCAAATTGCATGGCGGCTCCATTCGCGTGGAGAGCGCCATCGGGAAGGGCAGCGCATTCATTGTTTCTATCTCGCAAGGACGGGCGCACTTACCTGCTGAGCATGTCGGCGCTACGGCTGTGCTTTCGTCCACCGCGGCCTCGGCAGCCGCGTATGTGGAAGAGGCGTCCCGCTGGCTCCCCGATTCCGGGTCGGCTTATGAAGGAATGCCGGTTTTGGCGGCTGACTCGGTGCAAGCGCCTCATGTCCAGACCGTGACCGGCCGCATTTTGCTCGCCGACGACAATGCCGATATGCGGGATTACGTTCGCCGGCTCTTGGGCGGACGGTATCAAGTAGAAGCGGTTTCGAACGGCCGTCTCGCGCTTGCGGCCGCTCGCGAAAATCCGCCGGATCTCATCCTGACCGACGCAATGATGCCTGAACTGGACGGGTTCGGTCTGCTTAAGGAACTTCGAGCCGCCGAAGCCACGCAAACCATCCCCGTCATCCTGCTTTCGGCCCGCGCGGGAGAAGATGCTCGCGTGGAAGGGCTGGAAGCCGGCGCCGACGACTACATCGTGAAGCCATTCACTTCCCGCGAATTGCTCGCCCGCGTTGGCGCGCATCTGGCGTTGAGCCGATTGCATCGCGAAGCGACCGAGCGCGAGCGCGAACTTCGCGCCGAGGCCGAAACCGCGCGGGAGCGCGTCGTCAGCACGCTCGAAAGCATGAACGACGGCTATTTCGCGCTCGATTCCTGCTGGCGAATCACTTATGCCAACGCAGCCGCGGAACGGATTAATGAAATGGGCCGTGGCGAAATTATCGGAAAGGAAATCTGGCACCTGTTTCCTGCGATTGCAGGCACTAGACTCGAAGTCTATTTCCGGCGCGCCATGGAAAGCCGCATTCCTGTGCAGCTCGAAAATTTCTACGAACCTTGGCAGCGCTGGTTCGATGTCCGCATTCTTCCTGCCAGCGACGGCGGCCTTTCCATTTTTTATCAAGACATCACGGATCGCAAACGCGCTGAAGAGGGGATACGAAAAGCAAACGAAGCGCTCCGGCGGGCCAATGCGGATCTGGAACAGTTCGCCTACTCGGCCACGCATGATCTTCAGGAACCGCTGCGTACGCTCCGGGCGTTTTGTCAGCTGCTGGAGAGAAAATATACCGGCCAGCTGGATTCGGAAGCGCACGAAATAATTGACTATTGCGTGCAGGGAGCCGAGCGCATGCAGGTTCTGATCGATAATCTTCTGGCCTACATACGCGCGTCCGATGAATCGGAAACGCTGCCGGAGCCCACGGATCTGGAGAGCGCCTTAGGTGCCGCTTTGTTGAACTTGCGCGCCGCGATCGAGCAAAGCGGCGCGATCGTCACGCACGACCCGCTGCCAACGCTCAGGATCGGCGCGACGCACTTTGAACAGATTCTTCAAAATTTGATTAGCAACGCGATAAAGTATCGCGGTCAGGAACCGCCCAAGGTGCACGTCCGCGCGGTCGAAAACGAGCAGGCCTGGGTGTTCTCGGTGGAAGACAACGGAGTGGGTATCGAACCCGAATATCACGAACGGGTGTTCGGTCTGTTCAAACGCCTGGGCGCGGACCGCTCGGGCAGCGGAATCGGGCTGGCGATCTGCAAAAAACTAGTTGAGCGCTACGGCGGAAGTATCTGGGTGCGGTCCGAACCAGGAAAAGGGTCGATCTTTTCGTTTACCGTCCCCAAAGGCCGCTAAATCGCGTCCGCGCAAAGCAGGACCAAGCGGTTAAAGCCACTCGTGGCTAAAATAAAGAGCGTGCGTCCCGACTCCACACTCCAACTCGCCACCGGCCATCTTGACCAGGTGCGCGGCGAGATAGGCAAGATTATCGTTGGCCAGCAGCATGTGGTCGACGGAGTGCTCATTTGCCTTCTCGCTGGCGGACACGTCCTGCTCGAAGGTGTGCCGGGTCTCGGCAAAACCACTTTGCTTAGAACCCTGGGGCGCGTGCTTCACCTGAAGTATTCGCGCATCCAGTTCACGCCCGATCTGATGCCGGCCGACATCGTCGGCAGCATGATCATTGAGAGCGACGACCGGGGCGGCAAGGCTTTGCGTTTTCAGCCGGGCCCTATCTTCGCCAACCTGGTGCTGGCCGACGAGATCAACCGCGCCACGCCCAAGACGCAGTCGGCGCTGCTCGAGGCCATGCAGGAGCGCACGGTGACCAGCGGAACCACGACGCATGAGCTGGACGCGCCTTTCCTGGTGATGGCCACCCAAAATCCCATCGAGATGGAAGGTACCTATCCGCTTCCGGAAGCCCAGCTCGACCGCTTCCTCATGAAGATTCTGGTGAGCTACCCGTCGCGGGAGGACCTGAACCGCATCGTGGAGCGATCCGTTCAAAGGGACGAGATTACGCTCCAGCAGGTGGTCAGTCGGGATGCCATTCTGCAATTGAAAGGGGCGTGCAGGGACGTTCTCGTGGCCGAGCACGTCCGCGACTTTGCCATCGACCTGGTGATGGCCACCCAGCCGGCAACGCCGGAAGCGCACGAGCTCGCCAACAAATACATCCGCTATGGCAGTTCTCCGCGAGGCGCGCAAGCGTTGGTGGAATGCGGGCGCGTTCTCGCTTTAATGCGGGGCCGCCTGAATCTCAGCGTCGACGATGTCCGTGAAATCGCCCCCGCAGTTTTGCGCCATCGCATTATTTTGAACTTCGACGCGCACGCCGACGGCCAGACGCCGGACACCATCCTGTCCCGGATCATTACCAGCGTCACAACCGCGGCGCTCAAGTGAACTCCGCGCCTCTCATCGACAGCGCATTCCTCGAGAAACTCGAGCGGCTGGCGCTGCGCTGGCAGAAGTCGTTCCCAGGCCTTGTAGGCGGCCGCAATATTTCGCATTTCGCGGGTCCCGGCCAGGAATTTTTGGACCATCGCCAGTTCCATCACGGCGACGATCTGCGGGCGGTCAACTGGCGGGCGTATCTGCGTCTGGAAAAGCTTTTCCTGAAGATGTTTCAGGTAGAGCCGCGTATCCCCGTCCGCTTGCTGCTGGATTGCAGCAACTCGATGACTACAGGCGAAGTCTCCAAGTTCGACTATGCGCGCCGGCTTGCGGCCGCACTTTGTTATGTAGGGCTGGTACGGTTGGACACCATCTGTATTCAACCCTTCGGCCAGGATTTAGGCGATTCCTTCATCTGCAGCGGCGGACGGCACCGGTTCATCCCCGCCGTCAATTTTCTCCAACAACTGAGGCCGGCCGGCCGCACCAATTTCTTTGAGATCGCCCGCCAATTTATATCTAGGTATCCACAGCCCGGGCTGTTGATTATTGTTTCCGACTTTCTTGACGACGCCGATTGTGGACGGCCGCTGCAATTCCTGGCTGACTTCGGTCACGAGCTGATGCTGGTGCATGTCTGGGCGGATGAAGACCGCGATCCGCCTTGGGATGGCCAACTCGACCTGACCGACGCGGAGACCAACGCTACGTTAGAAATCGGTTTTGACCAGTCGGCGCGGCAGAAGTATGCCCAAGCTTTCGACGAGTACGGCCGCTCCGTCCAACGCGTCGCGCTGCGCAATAGCGGCCGCTACGTCGGTCTCCCCACCTCCACTACAATCGAGGAGGCGGTATTTGGCTCGCTGGCACGGTCCGGCGGGATCCAATAGGGACGATGTTTTTCCTCAATCTCTCATTGCCGGAATTTCTGGCGCTGCTGGGCTCGGCATCGGCGGTGGTCGTTGCGCTTTACCTGCTTGACCGCAGGAAAAACAAATACGTTGTTCCCACGCTCCGCTTCTTCAGCACGTCTGTTACGCCCCCGGTTCTCAAACATCGCCGCAAATTACAGCAACCTTGGTCTCTCCTATTGCAGCTGATGAGCCTGTTGATGCTCTTGTTGGCGATCGCACAGCTTCGCTTGGGCTCGCGGACGCTGGCTTCGCGCGATCACATTCTGATCCTTGACAGCTCGGCATGGATGAATGCTCGAGCCGGAGGCAACCGGTTGATCGACCAGGCGCGATTAGCGGCCAGGAATTACGTAAATCGGCTGCCGTCTTCGGACCGCCTTATGGTCCTACGCGCTGACGTGCTCGCCACGCCCGCGACACTGTTTGAATCCGACCGGTCCAAGATTCTACAAGCCATCGATGAGACTCAACCCGGCGCTTCGGCGCTCAACATCCAAGGCGCGCTCGATTTTGCTGAGAAAGCTCAGAAGATGCGGTCGGGCAATGCCGGAGAGATCGCGTTCGTGGGTGCAGGGCGGGTCAATCTCGATGAAGCGTTGCTCGAAAATAGCCCTCCCAACTTCCGTTTCATTCCCGTGGCTGGATCGGCCGAACATTGTGGATTGCGCAAGGTCAACGTGCGGCGCTCCATGAATGATCCCGACACGTGGGAAATTTTTGTTGCTGTAAGAAACTATGGCGCGTCCCGGAGGTCGGTGCCGCTGGGCATGCAGTTCGGCGGCGCGCCCGTTGCCACGCGTACCTTCGATTTGAAACCGGGGGCAGAAGAAAGTGCGACGTTTCGCTTTAAGACTCGCGCCGCCGGATTGCTGGACGCGCGCCTTCTGACGCGCGACGTTTTCGATCAGGATAGCCGCGCGGTATTGGAATTGCCTGCCCGTAAGGTACTACCTGTGACGATTTACTCGGGCGAGCCGGACCTGTTGAAGCCTCTTTTTACGGCCATTTCCAGTATTCAGGCTACGTTCCGGCCGTTTTCGAGTTACGATGCCGGCGCTCGCACCGGTATCGTTGTTCTCGATCGTTTCGCTCCTCCATCTGCACCTGCGATCCCTAGCATCTGGCTTGAGCCGCCCGCGGCAAAATCTCCGGTCGCAGTGCAAACCACGGAAAAAAACGTGAAGCTCCAACGCTGGAGCGGCGACCATCCTCTGGGAGCCGGGCTTCGCGCCAAAGACACCGAGTTGGCTAGCTCGGAGATTTTTCGCGTTCAACCCGGCGATGTGGTAGTTGCCGAGTCGGATGCCGGGGCGATGGTTGTCGCGCGGCCTGCTGAGCCGAAAACAGTCGTGTTGGGATTTCATCCCGTGCGGGCGGGGATGAAGTACGAGCTTACTACGCCTCTGTTGTTTGCCAACATCATGCGCTGGATGGCTCCCGATGTTTTTCGCTCCGCGGAACTGACCGCCGGAACCGTCGGTACTGTCCAAGCGGACCTGGATACTGAGGCCGATCCCTCCTCGATTCATATCATGACCGAAGATGGAAAGGCCCTTCCTTTCACCGTGCAAGGCAAAACAGTGAGGTTCTTCGCCGCCAACCCCGGCATTGTGCGCGTGCTGACCGGAGATCGCGAGTTGGTCTATTCGCTCACGCTGCCTCAGCCCGGCGACGCTGTTTGGAACCCTGCTCATGCCAGGCGCGGAATGCCGGGGCGCGCTCCCGCTGAATCCGGCTCGCGCGACATTTGGCAATGGCTGGCTCTGCTGGGCGCTGCGGGACTGCTCATCGATTGGATTCTTTTTGGGCGAATGCGGACTAGCGCCGTAGCGCCATCCGGCAAGGCGAGCCTGTCGTGGAGGAAGGCGTCATGACCTTCGAGCACGCCTGGGCTCTGTTGTTTCTTTCTCTGCCTGTCGCTTGGTTCCTGTTTGAGTGGCGCAAGACTCGCCGGACCACGGCGCTAGTTCTGAAGACTCTTGCTTTTTTGGCAATTATTCTGGCGCTTGCCGAGCCCCGGCTCACGCTGCCTGAAACGAAGATGGCGGTAGCGGTTTTGGTGGACACCTCTTCCAGCGTTTCGCCGGCCGACCTGACCCGGGCCTCTCAGTTCGCCGCGACGCTGGAGAAGAACCATGGCCGCCATTGGATCCGCATCCTGCCTTTCGCCCGGGCCGTGCGAAATCCCGCTCCCACGGAGCAACAGCGAGGCTGGAGGCTCGAATATACGGCAGGCGAAGCGGGTCAGGGGACTGACTTGGAAGCGGCCATTCGTGAGGCGGTAACCTCTTTTCCCGCGGAACTTCTGCCTCGTTTGGTTCTCGTCTCCGATGGCAAGGAAAACACGGGCAGCGTCACGCGAGCGGCATGGCAAGCCCAAAGACTGGGAATTCCCATCGACACCGTGCCACTGCAAGGCCGCTTCCAGCCGGCGCTCCGGCTCGAATCGGTGACCATACCGACCATGGGTTTCACCGGCGAGCAGTTTCCCATCGACCTGGATTTGACCGCCCCCGAAGCGGCCTCCGCCACGGTTGAAATTGGCGCGGAAGGTAAGGCGCTCGGTTCCAATCCGGTCATGCTGGAGAAAGGAACCAACCGGATACGCGTGCATGCTAGCCTCGCGGCTGCCGGAGCGTTAAGACTCTCTGGCGTCATCCGCGCGGGTAACTCGGGCGAGATCCGCTTCGACCGCGCCGTGACTCTGCGGCGCCCCCGGCTGCTCTACGTTTCCCAGGACCCCGCCGGCACCGAGACCCACTTGCTGCAGACTCTGGGCGCGGCCCAATTTGAGGTGGAGCGCACCACGGACGTCCTGCATGGAGTGCTAACAGACTACCAATTGGTCGTTTTAAACAATTTGGACCTCGAAAGTTTGCCCACGTCGAGAAAGGATGAACTCGAAAAGTTCGTGAAGCAGGGCGGAGGTCTGCTGGTAGTCGGCGGCGAGCGCAATCTTTACGCCGACACCAAGACGGTCGAAGACGCTTTGGACCGGACGCTGCCGGCTAAGCTCGCCCCGCCTCGTTCCCCCGAAGGCACCGCCGTGGTGCTCATCATCGATAAGTCGTCCTCCATGGAAGGCCGGAAGATCGAACTGGCCCGGCTGGCCGCTATCGGCGTCGTGGAGAATCTCCGGCCTATCGACACTGTCGGCGTCTTGATTTTCGACAACTCTTTCCAATGGGCAGTGCCAATTCGCAAGGCTGACGATCGTGCTCTGATCAAGCGGCTCATTGCCGGAATCGTGCCCGATGGCGGCACCCAGATCGCGCCTGCCCTGACAGAAGCCTACCGCCGCGTGCTACCGGCGCGCGCCACCTTCAAACACATCGTGCTTCTGACTGACGGTATTTCCGAAGAAGGCGATAGTCTCGATCTGTCGAAAGAAGCAGCCGCCCAACACATAACCATCTCGACCGTGGGCCTTGGCCAGGACGTGAATCGCGCATATCTCGAAAAAGTGGCTTCCTTTGCTGCCGGCAAATCTTATTTCCTCAATGAGCCGGCGGGCCTGGAACAAATTCTGCTCAAGGACGTCTCCGAGCACACCGGGTCCACCGCGGTCGAGAAGGCGCTCCATCCGGTTGTGAGCAAGAAGGTCGAGATCTTGAACGGAGTGGGCATCGAGGATGCTCCCGCGCTCAA
>Ga0335085_10013700_pt1 | contig 11871 bp, 7 predicted proteins | sample Lox_Sample_45_FD_206712 | JGI IMG/M metagenome (GOLD analysis project Ga0335085, IMG submission 206712) | Soil microbial communities from Loxahatchee National Wildlife Refuge, Florida, United States - Lox_Sample_4.5 | ecosystem: Environmental > Terrestrial > Soil > Wetlands | place: USA: Florida...
GGTCGGGGAGTACCACCTCCCACTGACCACGGGCGTTGAGCAGGACGCGGACCGTGAACTTGTGAACAGAGACGCCTTGCGGCGGGATTGAGTGCTGACCGGCAGCAACCATCACTCAAGCTCCTTCAAGCCTTGCGGGGGTACGGGGTATGCGCGCCGGTGTCGTGCTCACGCCTCGCCGCCGCGTTCAGCCGCTCACCACCGCGATCATCTCCGGGCGCGTGCGCTGTCCGCCGCCGAACGCGAGCAGCAGCGCCACGATCCCGGTCCATCCGGTCTGGTGACTCGCGCCGATTCCGGCGCCGTTGTCACCGTGAAAGTACTCGTGGAACGGCACCAGGTCGTGCCAGTGGGGATCGGTCTGGAACTTCTCGATCCCGCCGAAGACGGGCCGACGACCGTGCTCGTCGTCGAGGAACGTCGACGCCAGGCGCGTGCCTATCGCCGAGGCGACCTCGAGCAGATTCAGCTCGTTGCCCGAGTCGGTCGGGCACTCGACCTTCAGGCGGTCGCCGTAGTAGCGATGCAGCTGCACCAGCCCGCGCAGGATCACGAGGTTCATCGGGAACCACACGGGCCCGCGCCAGTTCGAGTTGCCGCCGAACATCCCCGTGTCTGACTCCGCCGGCAGGTAGTGCACGTTGTACTCCTGGCCGCCCCAGTCGAACACGTAGGGGTGCTCGAGGTGGCGCCGGGATATCGCGCGGATCCCGTGCGCGCCGAGAAACTCGTTCTCGTCGAGCATGATCGCGAGGATCCGCTTCAGGCGGTCCTCGTCGACCAGCTGCATGATCCGCCGGCCCTCGGGATTCGGTCCGGGCAGATGGGTCAGCTCGGGGAGCGAATCGGAGAATCGCTCGATGAACTCGGTCATCTTCCCGATCAGCTCTGGGAAACGGTCGAGCGTGTCGGGGTCGAACACGGTCGCCGCGCACAGCGGCAGCAGGCCGACGAGCGAGCGGACCTTCAGCGGGATCTGGGTGCCGTCCGGCATCCGCATCACGTCGTAATAGAAGCCGTCGTCCTCGTCCCACAGGCCGGCGTCGCCCCGCGGCGGGTTCATCGCGACCGCGATCCAGAAGAAATGCGCGACGAACCTGACCGCCATGTCGGCATAAGCCGGCTCGAACTTGGCGATCTCGGCCGCGATCTGGAGCATCCATTGGCAATACAGCGCCATCCACGCGGTGCCGTCGGCCTGCTCGAGCGAGCCGCCGCCGGGGAGCGGCGCCGAGCGGTCGAACACGCCGATGTTGTCCAGGCCGAGGAAACCGCCCTGGAACAGGTTGCGGTCGTCGGGGTCCTTGCGGTTGACCCACCACGTGAAGTTCGTGATCAGCCGATCGAACACGCGGGCCAGGAACTCGTGGTCACCGGCGCCGCGGATCTCGGCCTCGCGCTCGTAGACATATAACGCCGCCCACGGGGTAACCGGCGGGTTGACGTCGCTGAAGTTCCACTCGTAGGCCGGAATCTGCCCGTTCGGATGCGCATACCGCGTGGCCAGCAGCAGCTCGATCTGCTCCTTGGCGAAGTCGACGTCGACGAGCGACAGCGGCGCGCAGTGGAACGCCAGGTCCCAGGCGGCGAACCACGGGTACTCCCACTTATCGGGCATCGAGATGATGTCGGCCGCGAGCATGTGGAACCACTGGACGTTGCGGACCGAGCTGGCGGGCGCGGCGGGATCCCACGGGTCGACGTCGTGCTCGTACAGCCAGCGGTGGACGTCGTACTCGTAGTACTGCTTGCCCCACAATAGCCCCGCCAGGGCCTGGCGCATCACCATCTTCGCGTCTTCGTCGAGCGCCTCGGGGATGACCGCGGCGTAGAACTTGTCGCCCTCTGCTTTTCGGGCGGTGAACACCCTGTCGAACTCGGCGCCGAGCGGGTCGGCCGCGAGTTGGCCGCCGGCCGTGAGGCGCAACCGGATCTGCGCGCTCTGCCCCGGCTCGAGCTCGAGGATGCGATGGGCCGCCACCTTGGTGCCCGTGCGCTCGGGATTGACCGCGCCGGTGGCGCCGTCGACGACGAAGTCGTTGATCCCGTCCTTGACGTACGGCGATGCGTTCGGCGTCCCGAACAGGCGCTGGCTGTTGGTCTCGTTCTCGCAGAATAGAAGAGCCGTGGAAGCGTCGGCGCAGAACAGCCACTCGCCGAGGTCGTCGTGGGTAGCCCGCGCCGCGGAGAGCCCCGGCGGGCCGTCGAGCGCCGCGATCGTCGGCTTCTGTGTTGAGTCCCCCCAGGACCAGGTGTTGCGGAACCACAACGTCGGGAGCAGGTGGAGCGTGGCCGCCTCGGGTCCGCGGTTCGTCGCGGTGACGAGCATCAGGATGTCGTCGGGCGCCTGCTTGGCGTACTCGACGACGACGTCGAAGTACCGATCGTCGTCGAACACGCCGGTGTCGAGCAGCTCGTACTCCATGTCCTGCTTGCCCCGCCGCGCGTTCGTCGAGATCAGATCCTCGTACGGGAATGCGCGCTGCGGATACTTGTACTGACACTTGAGGTAGGAGTGGGTCGGGGTACTGTCGAGATAGAACCAGTACTCCTTCACGTCCTCGCCGTGGTTGCCCTCGCCGTTGGAGAGTCCGAACATCCGCTCCTTCAGGATCGGGTCGGCTCCGTTCCACACGGCCAGCGCGAGGCACAGCCGCTGGCGCTCGTCGCACACCCCCGCGATCCCGTCCTCGCCCCACCGGTAGGCCCGAGACCGGGCGTGGTCGTGGGTGAAGTAGTTCCACGCGTCGCCGTCTTCGCTGTAGTCCTCCCGGACCGTGCCCCACTGGCGCTCGCTCAGGTACGGACCCCAGGCCTTCCACGGTGCGGCGCCGGTATGAGCGTCTTCGAGCCGCTTGTGCTCCGGCGTGCTCTTGGTCGTCCGCCCCGCGGCCATTTCGTAGGAGTCTCACCACCGACGGGCGTACATGCAACCCTGTCCGCACCCGACGGTTCATGGTGCCCACCGGTGTTCGGGAAATCGTGGTGAGCGCTTCCCCTGGGGCGGGTCGGAACATCGTGGTGAGAGCTTCCCAAGAGTATGGGTGCCGGCCCTCTTGCTCGGTTACCTACGCAGTGCCACTCTCACGCGACGTGAACGAGGTCGGACCCGAGCGGGTTGGACGAGCGCTCCGCAAGATGGCCGAGGATCTCGTGACCGAGCGGCGGCGCGTCGTGCTTCTCCAACGCGAGAACCGCGAGCTGCGATCCCAGATCGAGGAGCTTCAGCGTCTGGTCGCGGCCGAGCGTGAGCCGGCGTCGGGCGCCACGCACGAGTGATCGCCCGCGTCGAGTGCATGTCCGGGGGCCCGCACCCCGATATGTGGACATTCGGCCCATCGCCCACCACGAGCGTTGGGTTAACCCGTCAATAGGTGGCCGAATCCGAATTCACATCGGGGAAAGAGAGCGAGTGAGGAGATAACCGCCCTGAATTCCTGTGCATTGTCGGCGGACGGCTGAAAGGCTCGGGCGCGCTGGCGCGGCGGATCGGGCCGGCGGGCGATCACGCGGCATCCCCCTCCAGGTGCCGCCGTTTAGGCGCCGACGATCACCCGCCCCCCATAATCATCGCGACCCGCTCGGTGGTGCGCTCCTCCGACAGCTCCCGCCCGGCGGCGAGGCCGGCGCCGATCACCAGGCCCTGCGCCACCAGGTAACACGTGAACAGCAGGCCGGCGAGAACGAGGAACACCTGGACGGGCGTCCGGCCGGCGACGGCTCGCGCGTAGTAGCCGGCGACGAGCGGCGTCAGCTCGAGCACGACGGCGGCGGGGACGCCACCGCGCACCGCGGCGCGCCAGCTGATCCGGCGCGTGGTGGCGTACCGGTACAGCAGCGAGCAGATCGCGGCGATCAGCATGGCCGACAGGACCGACAGCAGCCAGCCGGGGATCGGGAAGCCGAGGCGCCCTCGCAGGTTCGTGGCCTCGGTGGCGGCCGCGGCCATCAGCGCGATCATCAGCACCATGCCGGCGGCGAGGCCCAGATGGCGGAGCTTCAGGGCGATCGGACCTAGGCGGGGCGCTCCCAGCAGCCGGGACTCGACCCGCTCGACCACGCCGGTGGCGCCGGCGCCCGCCCACAGCATCGAGGCGACGGCGACCGCAAGGAGCAGGGGCGAGTTGCGATGGGTGCGGAGCACCAGGTCGATGACCTGGTCCCGTGCCCCCGGGGGTAGAACGCTCGCGAGCCGCGTGGCGACCTGCTCGGCGCGGGCGCCGTCGCCGAGTACGAGCGCGGCGAGCGCCGCGATCCCGAGCGTCAGCGGCACGCACGCCCCGACGAGGTACCACGCAAGCGCCGGGACGTCGTCGCACAGGCCCGAGCCCCAGTAGAAACTGTCGACGCGCTTGGCCACACGGCGCAACGGCTGAGGTGCGAAGATCTCGCCGGGGCGCATGTTCGGATCATCCCCGCGGACCGATACGGATGCCAACTTCCGGTTGGGCCACATGCGCGCCTCCTTGCGGGTAACCCGGCGTCGAGCGAGTCTCACCACGACACGATGGCGCTAGGGTCGACAAGCCGCGGGGTCGAGCCGGTGGCGCGGGCGCCCCTCGGCGCTGGCTACGACGGCGACGGCGCCAGCTTCGCCGTGTTCTCGAGCGTCGCCGACGCCGTCGAGGTGTGCCTGTTCGACCGCGAGGACCGAGAGACTCGGTACGACCTCGAGCAGGGCGACGGGTCCGTGTGGCAGGGCTATCTGCCCGGCGTCGCGCCCGGTCAGCGATATGGGTTCCGCGTGCACGGGCCGTGGGATCCCTCGTCGGGCGCGCGGTGCAACCCGGCCAAGCTCTTGCTCGACCCGTATGCCCGCGCCGTGGGCGGCGAGGTACGGTGGGACCCAGCGGTTTACGGCCATATCTCCGGCGATCCCGATCGGCCGGACGGCACCGATTCCGCGCCGTACGTTCCAAGGTCGGTGCTGGTGGCGACGGACTTCGACTGGGGCGACGATCGCCGCCCGGGCGTTCCAATCGCGGACTCGATCTTCTACGAGGTCCATGTCAAGGGCTTCACCAAGCTCCACCCGGACGTGCCCGAGGAACTGCGCGGCACCTACGCCGGCGTTTCCCACCCAGCCGCGGTGGCGCATCTCAAGCGACTGGGCGTGACCTCGGTCGAGTTGCTCCCCGTCCACCAGTTCGTCCACGATGCCCAGCTCGTCGCTCGCGGGCTGCGCAACTATTGGGGCTACCAGTCGATCGGCTACTTCGCGCCGCACAACGGGTATGCCTCGAGCGGCGACGCCGGCGGTCAGGTCGAGGAGTTCCGCCGGATGGTCCGCGCGCTGCACGCGGCCGGGCTCGAGGTGATCCTCGACGTCGTCTTCAACCACACCGCCGAGGCCGACCACTGGGGTCCGACGCTGTGCTTCCGCGGGCTCGACAACGCGGCCTACTACCGGCTCGCGGACGACCGGTCGCGCTACGTCGACGACACGGGCTGCGGCAACACCGTCGACCTGCACCAACCCCAGCCGCTCAGGCTGGTGATGGACGCGCTCCGCTACTGGACTGCGGAGATGCACGTCGACGGCTTCCGTTTCGACCTGGCGGCGGCGCTCGGGCGCGGGGACAGCGACTTCGATCCGCACGGGTCGTTCCTCGAGGCGATCGGCCAGGATCCGGTGCTGTCCGAGATCAAGTTGATCGCCGAGCCCTGGGACACCGGCTGGGGGGGTTACGACCTCGGTCAGTTCCCGGCCGGGTGGAGCGAGTGGAACGGCAAGTTTCGCGACACCGTGCGCGACTTCTGGCGCGGCACGGAGGGGGCGCTACCGGGTCTCGCCACGCGGATCAGCGGTTCGCGAGACCTGTTCGGCCACGGTGGCCGGCGCCCGACCGCGTCGGTCAACATAGTCACAGTCCACGACGGGTTCACCCTCGCCGACCTCGTCAGCTACAACGGAAAGCACAACGAGGCCAACGGCGAGAACAATCACGATGGTACCGACGACAACCGCAGTTGGAACTGCGGCGTCGAGGGGCCGACCGACTCTGGCGCTGTGCTCGCGCTGCGCGCTCGACAGCGCAGGAACTTCCTCGCGACGCTGCTGCTCTCAGAGGGCACGCCGCTGCTGCTGGGGGGCGACGAGTTCGCGCGGACGCAGAACGGCAACAACAACGCCTACTGTCACGACGACGAGCTGACCTGGTTCGACTGGGAGGCGGTGGCCGCTAACGCCGACCTGGTCGAGTTCACCGCCCGGCTGTGCCGCCTCCGCGAGGAGCACGCGGTATTCCGGCGACGCCAGTTCTTCACCGGCACCCCCGCGCACGACACCGGTCGCGACGATCTCGACTGGTACCGCCCCGACGGTCAGCAGATGACCGGGCAGGACTGGGGGGCCGTGTACGCGAGGGCCGTCACCGTGGCCCTGAGCGGCGCGACCGGCGACCACACCCGCTCCGACGATCCATTCCTGATCCTGCTCAACGCCTGGTGGGAGCCGCTCGATTTCACGATCCCCGAGTCGTTGCGGGGCATGGCCTGGCAGGTCGAGGTCGACACGAACGCGCCAGACGAGATCGGCGGCGCCGTCGACCCGGCCAGCCCGATCACGCTGATCGGCCGCTCGCTTGTGCTGCTTCGTAGCCCGTCGTGACCCGACTCGATTCGGCTGCGGCGCGTGTCCGGTCGCTGATCCAGGCGATCCAACAGAACGACGAGGCCAAGATCGAGCAGGCGGTGATTCGCGTCAGCCGCTCTCACCGCGCGCTGGCACCGCTCGCGCTGGCGGTCGGCGCGGTCGTGCTGCTGTTCGACGGCCTGCGCCTGGTCGTCTCAAATTGGCGGTTGATGGTCGTGACGGTGCTGCCCGCGATGTGGATCTGGCTGGCGATGTACGACCTAAAAGGGCATCTCCTTCACGGTCGGTCGCTCCACGTGATCCGCGGTCCGATCTTGATCCCGGTCTGCCTGGTGATCATCGCGATCACGATGGCGGCGTTCTTCCTCAACGCGGTGTTCGCGTTTGCGATCGCCAAACCGGGACGCCCAGAGGTCCGGCCCGGGGTTCAGGACGCGTTGCGGCACCGCACGCCGATCCTGGTCTCGGGTGGGATCCTGGGCGCGCTGCTCGCGTTCTCAACGATGATCGTGACGCGCTGGGGGCGCCCGTGGTTCGGGATCGCTCTCAGCATCGTGGTCGGGTTGATGATGCTCTGCTACGTCGCGGTGCCGGCCCGGCTGATCGGCACTAAGCCGCGGCAGTCGAGGCGTGACAAGTTGACCACGAGCGCGGTGGGTGGGGCGATCGGCGCCACGGTGTGCACGCCGCCGTACCTGCTCGGCCGGCTCGGGCTCTTGATGCTCGGCTCGAAGGTCCTGCTGATCCCCGGCATCTTCGTGTTCGCGGTCGGCATCACTTTGCAGGCGGGCGCCACCGGGGCGGTCCGGGCGATCAAGATGAGCGTGAGCCTGACCGCGGGCCGTCCGCTCCGCCGTGCGCCGGCCGACCCCTGATCCTGGCGCTCGGGGCCGTGATCCTCGTCGCGATCCGGGTGTGACCGGTGACGCGGGCGCTCACGCCCGCGCCGAGCGCCAGCTATCGGGCGCGTAGCCGCTCCGCACCGCCTCGACATACGGCACCGGGCTGACCACCGCGCGGAGCTCGCGCTGGACATGGGGCTCGACGGTCGGCTTCGACGTTCCGCCGTTCTCCTCGCCCCATACGAACGTCACCTCTGTCCCGGGCTCGGCGCACTGCGGGTCGACCACCGCCAACGTGAGCATCTTGCCCTCGTTGAAGCTGTAACCGATCCACGTCGAGACCCCGACCGTGTCACCGTTCACCGTGACCCTGTCGAACGGATGCATAGCGTACACCGCCGATGGCCAGTCGATGAACTTGGCTCGATCGGCGTTGCCGAACATGGTGGCGATCGTGTCCGCGACGTCCTCGTCGTCGAGCGCCAAGGTCACCTTGTGGCGGTGGTCGTCTTCGGCCATCTGCTCGAGCGCTTCGCGCCCGATGAAGTCATGATCGAACTTGACGAGGTGACCGTAACCGAGGTCCCATGGGGTGAAGTAATAGTCCTCGATGTCGGCTGACACGTAGCTTCCGCCGATCGACGCCGAGCCCTCGTAGCCGGCTGCGGGTAGCCACTCGCGGTAGGACCTGAGCTCGTCGCCGGTGTAGACCGCCGGCAGCGGCGAAGGGATCCAGCCGGACTCGAGCGCGTTCGAGGAGTACGCACGGCCGCCGACCAGACGCAGGCCGAACTCCTGACCCGCGGCCACGAGCGCCGCGTGGACCGGCTCGTAGTCATCCCACGTCCCGAACAGCTCCCACCCAGGCTGTCCCGCCATGCCATGGCGAAGCGCTCGCACGGTTACCCCGCCGAGTTGCGCCGTGGTCAGGTTGAAGAACTTGAGCTCGGGTGGTGGGGCGCCAAGTGCGTTCGCGATCACGTGCATCGCGTTCGGCCCCTGCACCTGGAAGCGGTAGTGCTTGCGACGACCATCGCTCCGGAGCGCGCTGCGCTGGTCCAGCGTCACCTGCACGTCGTAGCCGCCGGTCTCAGCGTGGTAGGTGACCCAATTCAGCACCGGCGCGCGACCGACCAGGTTGAACTCTTCGTCTGAGAGGTGGAACAGGATGACGTCACCGATCACATAACCATCGGGAGTGCAGGGAACGAACTGCTTGGCCTTGTCGACATCGAAGTTGTTGAACGTGTTCACTCCCAGCCGCGACAACAGCGCCGCCGCGTCCGGCCCCTCCACGGCCAGCTCGGCCATGTGAAACGACTGGTTGTAGAGCACGCATGTGTGCTGCCACGCCCACTGCTCGTCGCGCCAGTTCGTGTACTCGGCCGGGACGCCCGGGTACACGTTCGGGCCGACCTGCGCGTTGCGGAGCATCTCGACTGGCGACTCGATGCTCCGGAGCAGTTCTTCCAGGCTACGTTGACTCATGGCTTCCTCCTCTCGAAAGGCTCAGGTCGGCGCTGCCGCCGAGGTAGGCGGCGATTACCCGCTCGTCCTGTCGCACGGTCTCGGGCGGCCCGTCGGCGATCACGCGGCCGAACTCCAGCACTACGACGCGGTCGCAGATGCCGAGCACGAGTCCCATGTCGTGGTCGATCAACAGCGTCGTCTGACCCGCGTCGGCGAGCCCGCGCAGCGTCCGCCCAAGCTCGTCGCTCTCCCGGGCGTCGAGTCCGGCGGCCGGCTCGTCCAGGCACAGCAGGCGCGGATTGCCGGCCAGTGCGCGCGCCACTCCGACCAACTTGCGCGTTCCCTCGGGGAGCTCATCGGGCATGGCCACGGCCGCCCAGCTGAGGTCGACCAGGTCGAGGACCTGGCCGGGGTCGCTCTCGCGACGCTCCGCGGACCCCCGTGTTGGCTCCGATGCGGCGACAGCGACGTTCTCGCCGACCTCGAGGTCGTCGAACAGGTCCGTGTTCTGCCAGGTCCGCGACAGGCCGCGACGGGCTCGCTGGTACGCCGGCAGCGAACTGATGTCCTCGCCGTCGAGCTCGACCCGGCCGGTGAACGGCACGAACCCGGTGACCGCGTCGATTAGCGTCGTCTTGCCGGCGCCGTTAGGCCCGATGAGGCCGACCAGCTCGCCTTCGCGCACCTCGATGTCGACATCGCTGAGCGCGTGCACGCCCCCAAACGCAACCGACAGCCCGCGGACGGTCAGGACGGGCGCGGTGGCGCGGTCGCCCGAAGTGGGGATCTCGCGACGAATTCCCTTGACGGAATCCGGCTCGTCGACATCTCGAGCGGCGACGGGTCTCGCGCCGGATTCCGCGGGGAATTTGGCTCCATCGCGGTCGCCCGAAGTGGGGATCTCGCGCCGAATTCCCTTGACGGAATCCGGCTCGTCGACATCTCGAGCGGCGACGGGTCTCGCGCCGGATTCCGCGGGTTCAGGCGGGCGGACCGGTGGTCGTTTGTGCGTCTTCTTGTAGAACGCGCCGGCGACCCCTTCCGGGTTCTGGATCAGCGTGATGATCAGGATCGCGCCGCCGAACAGCAGGAACCAGTTGCCGTTGATGCCGAACCACTTGTCGAGCGCGTACGGGAACAGCGCCTGGGTCGAGATCAGACCGGCGAATACGGCACCCGAGATCAACGTGATCCCGCCCGCGTACGCGAACGCGATCAGGCTGAGCGCGGTGAACGGGTCGAATCGGTCGGCGCTGACCGAGCTGAAGTTGTAGGCGTACAGGGCGCCGGCGAGGCCGGCGATCACCGAACTGATCCCAAACGCGACGAATTTGACAGCGCGCGGGTCGATCGCCGCCGCCGCCGCTGCGCGCTCATTGGAGCGCACCGCGAGCATGCGCTGACCAAGCGTCCCCCGGCGCACGAGGCCGACCACGATGCACATCGCCACGGTCACGCCCAGGACGACCCACCCGAACACCGGGCTCGGGAGGTTGCCGTCCAGTCCGCGAAAGCCGGCGCGCGGCCCCAGATCAAGTCCGAACAGCCTCGGCTCCGGCACCGGGGAGCCGGTCTGGCCGCCCCCCCAGGTCGTGTTCACGAACCCGAAGTTGGTGATCGCTACGACCGCCGCCAGCGTGACCACGGCCAGGCTCACCCCTCGAACGCGTAGCGCCGAGGCCGCCGTGATCAGACCGAGGATCAGGGCCGCGCCGGCGCCCAGCAGCGGCGCGATCGGAAACGCGATGCCGGCGTTCACCGCGAGATGCGAGATCGCGAACCCCGACACGCCGGCCAGCGTCAGCTGCACGACCGATATCTGGCCGACGAACCCGGTGATCACGACGAGCGACAGCGCGATCAGGGTCCCGATCATCGTGTTCACGAGCGCCTCGCGGAAGTCGAACGGGAACACCACGAGGGCGACCGCGCACACCGCGACCATCACCGGTGCGGTCACCGCCAGCTTGCGGGGGCGCGGCGCCTCGGGCAGGCGCTGCTCTATGAGCTCCCCGCGGCTGGGCAGATTCGCGCCGCGCAAGTACATGAACAACACGATCAGGACGAACACCACGAGCTCGTAGACACCCGGCAACGCGACGCCGCCTGACGTGGGGAACCAGGACAAGCTCGTCACGTACTGAATCAGCGAGCCGATGATTCCGAGGCCGATCCCCGCAGCGCACGCGATTCCGAACGAGGTGAATCCGGCCAACAGCGCCGCAGCGAGCGCCGGCACGATCTGTAGTGGCAGCGTCTCGGTGTCGAGCTGGGTGATCGATGCCGCCAGGATCCCGATCCCGCCGGCGATCACCGAGGCGAGCAGCGTGTTGACCATCGACAGCCGGTTCGGCGAGAGCCCTCCGAGCATCGCGGCCACCTCGTTCTCGGACGCCGCCCGGGTCGCAAGCCCGAACCGCGTGAACCGATACAGCGCCGCCAGCGCCGCGGCCAGGACGATCACGATCCCGGTGAGGATGAAGCGGTCGACCGGGATCACGGCGCTGAGCAGATGTACCGTGTTTTGCGGCAGCACGTTCGGCTCCGGCTGCGCCGTCGTGCCGAACGCGAGCAGCATCGACGCCTGCAGCACGAGCAACACCCCGAGCGAGGAGACGAGCTTCGCCAGGGGCGGCGCGGTACGGAGCGGCCGGAACGCGACCAGCTCCACCGCCGCGCCGACAGCCAGCACGATCACGAGGCTGATCAGCAACGCCGGCACCGTCGACAGGTGCAGCAGATCCGTGGTCAGAGCCCAGAACGCATAGCCGGCGAACATGGCCATGCCACCAGTGGCCAGGTTGATGATCCCCGAGCCACGGTAGGTCAGCACCACGCCCAGGGCGATGCCGGCAATCAGCGCACCCGAGCCGAGCCCGAGCAGGGCGAACAGCAGGATCTGCTGCACGTCAGTGGCCCCTCATCGCCGAGGGGCCACCGTTTCTTCGCTTATGACGGGGGCTG
>Ga0335085_10013702_pt1 | contig 11871 bp, 12 predicted proteins | sample Lox_Sample_45_FD_206712 | JGI IMG/M metagenome (GOLD analysis project Ga0335085, IMG submission 206712) | Soil microbial communities from Loxahatchee National Wildlife Refuge, Florida, United States - Lox_Sample_4.5 | ecosystem: Environmental > Terrestrial > Soil > Wetlands | place: USA...
AATGACATTGATCGCCACCAGCCAGACAAGCAACCATGTTGAGACCAGGTTCCACAACAAAATTGCCAGGATGATCGCCGCGCCAAACGGGATGAACCAGAATTTTTTCAAGGCCATTTTTTGCCTGCGGACCCAAGGGATAAACGCCACATCAGTATAAAACATGTTCGAGTCAAGTGCAACTCTCCAGAACTGTGTAAGGTAAAATCATTCCAATGAACTCACCCGAACTCGTCCTCGACGCCATAGCCCAGCTCGGCGAAGGTCCTTGCTGGGACGCCGACGCCCAGACGCTGTACTGGATCAACATCTACGCAGGCGAAGTCCACGCCTATTCACCGGGAAGCGGCAACGATCGGGTCATAACTATCAACGAACCTGTTGGCTGCCTCGCGCCGGCGAAATCTGAAAAGCTGATTTTTGCCTCGCAGAGCGGTATCTCGCTGCTCAACCCGAAGACGGGCAAGCATATGCTGCTGGTCTCTCCCGAGCCGCACCTGCCCGGCAACCGCTTCAACGACGGGAAGTGCGATCCCGCCGGGCGGTTCCTCGCCGGGACGATGGACAACGCTGAAGTGGAGGCCAGCGGTTCGTTGTACTCCCTTTCTCCTGGTGGAACAATCAAAACACTGTTGACCGGAATTCGCATTTCGAACGGGCTGGCGTGGAGCCCGGATTACCGCACGCTGTATTACATCGATACACCTATTCGCAAGGTGATGGCCTACGACTACGACCTCTCCACAGGTGATATCTCTCAGCCGAGGCAAGCGGTTTACGTCCCGGAGGAGATGGGCTGGCCGGATGGCATGACCAGCGATATGGATGGCAATTTATGGATCGCGATGTGGGGCGGGGCGAAAATCACGAAATGGGATCCCCTCACAGGGCGGTTGCAGCAAGCGATTCCCCTCCCGGCGTTGAACGTCACCTCGTGTGCGTTTGGCGGCGAGGGGCTGACGGACCTGTACATCACCTCCGCCAGAAAAGGGATGAGCAAAGAGCAGCTGGCGCGGTATCCGCTGACGGGCGGTTTGTTCCGCCTACAGGCAGGGGTGAAGGGGATGCCGACGTTTGGTTATGGAAATTGATTAAGGAAAGGATGTCCAGGCCATGCAAAAAATGTTTACCGGTTCGCATGCGTTCATCTACCGTCTGACCGGGGGAAGATTCGGGGCCTCCATGAGAGGGATGAAGGTGCTGCTCATCAGCACCCGGGGGCGGAAGTCGGGCAGGACCTACACCACGCCGATCGGATATTTCGAACGGCAGGATGGCTACCTGGTGGTCGCGTCCAACTCGGGAAAGCCCGTTCACCCGGCATGGTTCCTCAACCTGAAGGCGAATCCGCAGGTCACCGTGCAGGTCAAGGACAGGGTCTTCCAGGTTATCGCGGAGATCCTCCCAAGCGACCAGCGCGCCGCGGCATGGAAGCAAGTGATCGAGGCCGCACCCGTGTATGCCGGCTACGAGTCGCGCACCTCGCGCGAGATCCCGCTTGTCCTGCTGAAGCCGCAAGGGCAAGTTCGTGGCAAAAGAAAACCCCCGTGACCGGGGGTTGATGTTCAGCCTTCGGCGGGCGGTTCGACATAAGGCGGGGGCGCGGAGGAAGCCGCTTCGGATTGTTGGCCACCCATCTGCTGGCGCATCATTTCCTCCTGGACCACGCGGATGCCATTCCTCACCTGGTTGAGCGTCCGCTCGAGGTTCAGCTCAAGGTTGGAGAGCGTGTCCACGACGTAGTTGTCGGCATCGGCGCGCGCCCGTTCCCCGTCCGCCTGCGCCTTCGCGATAATCTGATCGGCGCGATGCTGCGCCATCTGGGCAATATTATCCCTGTCCGCCATCTCGGCAGCCTTGTCCTGGGCGATTTTAATGATCCGCCCCGATTCTTCCTGCGCCTGGGCAATGATCCGGTCGCGCTGGACGAGTAATTGCTGGGCCTTCTTGACCTCGTCCGGGATCGCCACGCGCATCTGGTCGATGATGGCAAGCATCTGGTCTTCATCCACGACGACATTGTGCGTGAAGGGAATCGCGCGGGAATCGTTGAACAGTTCTTCGAGACGGTCCACCAGGTGCAGGATATCCATAATTCCTCCGCTGGGTTGGGCGATGCCTAATTCCGCCCTTGGCTACAATTATAAATCAATCTCGCAATGAGTTTGGGGGTAATTGGCTGTCGTGCATCCCCGCCACCTTGAGCTTGAGCGCCGCTTCGACGTAGGGCGGGACCATGCTGGAGACGTCCCCGCCCAGCGAGGCAATTTCCCGAACCGTGGAGGAGGAGATGAAGGTATGCTCCTCATTTGTAATGAAGGAGACCGTCTCGATCCCCGTGTTGAGGCGGTGGTTTGCCAGCGCCATGCGGAACTCGAACTCGAAATCGGAAAAGACTCTCAGCCCGCGCACGATGACCTGGGCCCCTATCTCCTGTGCCGAATTGACCGTCAACCCGCTATAGCCCATCACTTGGATCTTGCCATCCTCATCGAACGCCTTCTTCACCAGGGAAATGCGCTCCTCGGGCGAAAACAGCAGCGACTTGAGCGGCTTGTCGTACACCGCGATGAAGACTTCGTCGAACAACCTCGCAGCGCGCCGGGCGATATCGATGTGCCCATAATGAATGGGATCAAACGTGCCGGGAAACATGGCTCTGACCATGAAGCAACTCCTGATTTCTGAAATTTAACTGACGTCACCCTTGCCGCCGCCCCAGAAGCGCTGGACGGCCTCGCTGAGCAGGGCATGTTCGGGGGCTTTCAACTCGGGGTCGGCTGCAAACAACTGCTGGGCCTGGTCGCGGGCCTTCTCGATGAGCGCCACGTCCGACAGGGAGGCCATCTTCAGCGTCGAGGCGTATCCCGCCTGGCGGGTGCCCAGGAACTCGCCGGGACCGCGCTGCTTCAGGTCGAGTTCCGCCAGGACGAAGCCGTCCGTGGTTCCCGCCATCGCCTGCAGACGCTCGTTCTCGACCGCGTCTTCATGGTCAGGGATGAGCATGCAGAACGATTCCCCGCCGCCGCGCCCGACCCGCCCTCTCAACTGGTGGAGCTGCGCCAGCCCGAAGCGGTTGGCCCCTTCGATCAACATGACCGTGGCGTTGGGCACGTCCACGCCCACCTCGATCACGGTGGTCGAGACGAGGAGGTCGTACCTCCCATCCCGGAACTGCGCCATCACGGCGTCCTTTTCATCGGGCCTCATGCGCCCGTGGAGCAGGCCCAGCCGCAAGCTGGGGAAGATCTCCTTTTGCAGGCGGTCATGTTCCTCCACGGCGGCTTTCTGCTCGGACTTTTCGCCCTCCTCGATCAACGGGTAAACGATGAAGACCTGCCGCCCGTTCGCCACCTGCGAGCGGATGAGGCTGTAGGCGCGTTCCCTTTCGCGAGGCGTGAGCAGGTGGGTCGCCACGGGCTGGCGCCCGGCGGGCATCTCGTCCATCACGGACAAATCCAAATCTCCGTACAGGGTCAGCGCGAGCGAGCGCGGGATGGGTGTGGCGGTCATGACCAGCAGGTGCGGGTTCGTCCCCTTGCTGCGCAACGCGGCACGTTGCTCAACCCCAAAACGATGCTGCTCGTCGATGACCGTCAACTGCAGGTCCCTGAACTGGACCGGTTCCTCGATCAGGGCATGCGTGCCGATCAGCACCTTCACGTCTCCGCCGGCAAGCCCATCAAGAATCTCCTTGCGGTCGGAGGCGGCCGTATCGCCGATCAGCAGCCGCACCTGTTCAGGCCGCAGGTAACCGTTTTCGCCGGAATCATTCGTGAGCAGCGATTGGAAACTTCGGTAATGCTGCTCCGCGAGGATGGAGGTCGGTGCCATGATGGCCGCCTGCGCCCCGGAATGATTAATGATGGCCACCGCCAGCGCCGCCACGATGGTCTTCCCCGAGCCAACATCCCCCTGAAGCAGGCGGTTCATCGGCCTGCCGGCTTTCAGGTCGTCACGCATATGACCGATCACTTTGTTCTGGGCGCCGGTCAACTCGTAAGGCAGGGCCGCCACGCGCGCCGAGAGCCAGCTGTCATCCACTGCGAAGACGCGCGCGGTCGCTGACTGCCAGTCGCGCTTCTGGCGCAGGACGCCCATCTGCAGGTAGAAGATTTCGTCGAAGGCCAGCCGTTCACGCGCCGATTTCAATTGGGCCTGAGAATCAGGGAAGTGAGCCTGAATCAAAGCAGTGCCCAGGTCATTCAAGCCGGCTGATACCTTGACCGACTGCGGCAGCGGGTCCGCCACGCGCGGCGACCAGAAGGTCACCACCTGGTTCATCTGCCGGCGCAGCCATTTCTGCGTGATGTCCGCCGTCAGCGGATAGACCGGCACGATGCGGTTCGTGTGCAGGCTCTCCACCTCGATCGGTTCCCACTCCGGGTTGTTCATCACCAGCCGGCCAAGATACTGCTCGATCTTGCCGGACACGGAAATCGACATGCCCTCCTTCAGGCGGTTCGTGAGCCAGGGCTGGTTGAAAAAGGTGATGCGCAGCGCGCCGGTCCCGTCGGAGAGGATCGTCTCGGTGATTTGCATCTTTCCACCGCGCACGGGCCGGGCGGTCACCGACTGGACCATGCCGATCACGGTCACCTGCTCGCCATAAAACAGGCGGCTGATGGGCTTCAACTGGCTGTAATCGTCGTAGCGGCGCGGGAAGAAGTACAGCATGTCCCCCAGCGTGTGCAGGCCGAGCTTGGCCAGCGTGGTGGCGTGGCGCGGCCCCACGCCGGAGAGCACCGTCAGGCTGGCGTTAAGGGCGGCCGGCGTGCCGGACACCTTCGCGCCGGGGACTGAATCCGAGATCGCGGGTTTTGAAGCGGACGGACGTTGAGGCGCGGGACGCTCACGTTTGGGAGGCACGCTCTTCACATCACCCCCGGGGCTTGCGGGCGCTGCGGGCGGCGCCGAAGGAGGCAGCGCAGCTGCTTCTGCTGCCTCGACCGAAGCAGACTCCTGCGCAGGTTGGGAAAGGGGTTCCGGGGTGGAAGGGCCTTCCAGCGATTCTATCCGCCGCCACAACCCCTTGAGTGAATCGGCGCGGCCCTGAGGGGTGAGGGCATGATAATCGCGCAGGCGGGCGGAAACGGCCTCGATAATGTCCTCGGAAACACCCTCGTTGCGGGCTTCCGCCGTCCAGGCGTCGAGGATTTTCCCGAGTCCGCCGATAATTGCCTGATCGTTAAATCCAGTCTGACGTTCGAGCGAGAAATATTTTTTGAGTTTTTCCAGTGATGGCTGCATGAGGTTATTTTACCATCCCCGTGTCACCGATTCCCAGCTGCCCATCCCGAAACGAACAGACGGGGTGTTCGCCTGGAAATACAAGGTCAGCTTAAACCTCCAAATGCAGGCGGCCGGCAACTCACGCGGACTTAACCGCCACGAAGCCCAGGCCATTGGGGCCGACATGCGTGCCGATGACAGTGGTCACGTTGATCAGCGGCACGTCCGCCAGGTCGGTTTTCAGGTCGGCCAGCAACTGGCGGGCGCGCCCTTCGGCGTTGGTGTGGAGGATGACCAGCCGCTCGAGCCTGCCCACTTCCAGCAGCATCTCAAGGACGCGCTCATGCCCCTGACGGGTGGTGCGCGCCGCCCCCAGGTTTTCCACCTTTCCCTCGGAGAGCGATATAAGCGGCTTGAGGTTGAGCAGCCCGCCGAGCGCCGCCTTTGCCCAGCTGACGCGCCCGCTGCGCTTGAGGTAGAGCAGGGAATCCAGGACGGCAACCAACCTGATGCGCATGCGGGTGCCCTTCACCGCCGCCATCACCCCCTCCAGCGGCTCACCCTTCTCCGCGGATTCCGCCGCGGCCAGGGCCTGGAAGCCAAGCCCCAGCGTCAACTGGCCCGTGTCGATGATGGTGACCCGGCCGTTGAATTCGTTGGCGGCAGTCCGGGCGACCTCGCCGATGCTGGTCAACGCAAAGGGTGGATGAAACGAAAGGACATGGTCACAGCCATCCACGAGCAATTTCTCATAACAGGCGCCAAACTCTCCCGGAGCCGGCGCGGCGGTCGTGGGAGGGGTCTTCATCCGCGGAAGAGCAGTATAGAACTCCTCGCGAGTCAGCCCGCTGCCATCGGCATAGCCCTGGCCATCGATCACCACAATCACCGGAACGACTCGAATGCCATGGCGGTCGATCATTTCCTGTGTAAGGTCAGAGGTGGAATCCGTGACAATCCCAAATTTCATGCCGGACTCTCCTGCTTCAATTCCATCACCGCCAGACCGATGGTCTGGGGTCCCAGCAGGGCGGTCAGGGCTGCATTCAAGGGATGCTCGCTGAAGGGCGTCTCGGGGAACAGCTCGCTGACATACTGCCGCAAGGGACGGGTCCGCAGATGATTTTGCTGCCCCTTCATCAGGGTAATCTGCCGTGGGGATTCGAATTCCTCCATGAATTCCTGGAATGATTCGATCAAATGTCGCTGCGTGCGGACTTTTTCAAGCGGGCTGAGGTGTCCTTCCTCCAGCACGAAGATCGGGAACAGGCCGAGCATTTCGCCGACAATGGATTGGGCCTTGCTGAGATATCCAACGGCGGCAAGGTGCTCGAGGCCCGGGATGCAAAATAAAGTGTAGATGTGCGGGATGGAAGCGCGCAGGAGATGCTCAATCGCCTGGGAGGTTTCTCCCGCCGAGGCAGCCTGCGCCGCCAGCTCGACCAGAAAGCCCAGGCCGGCGCCTGTGTTCAGGGAATCGACCACGGTCACCGAAGTCCGCCCGCCGAACTGCAGCACGGCCTCGGCAGCCGCCCCGGCAATCGGGTTGAGTCCGCTCGACATGACAACGACCAGGACCTGGTCGAAACTGCGCCCCAGAATCGAAAATTCATGGATGAAATCCTCGACCGAGGGCGGGACCAAATTGGGCAACGGCATGGGCTGCACTTCAAATTGCATGACCTTGACACGGTCGTGTCCGGTGAAGGCCATGCGACTGAAGGTGGCGGACGAGTCGGTGAGAATGCAGATATTTTCCATGCAGTTGCAAGGGAAGCGGGTCCTCTAAAAAAGGACCAGCCATTTATCGCAGAGGGCGTTTTTGATCGGCGCCCCGAACCTATTCGATCGACATGATGAACTGGTAATGGGGTTGCCCCCCCTCCTGGATTTCAATCTCCTGGGAAGGGTACGTCTTGCGGATCACATCAGCGATGCGGTTTGCCTCGGCATGCGACAGGTCGCCCCCATAGAACAAGGTGATAAGCTCGTAATTGGAGGCCTCTGCCTTTTCGAGCAGTCCCAGGCAGGCGCTCTCAATGCTGTCCGCCGAGACTGAAAGCTGCCCATCGAGCAAACCGATGACCTGCCCCTCCTTTACGCTGACGCCGTCAATCTCGACCGAGCGGGTGGCGATGGTGACCTCGCCGGTCTTCACCGAGTCGATTGCCCTGCGCATCTTGGCGGTGATCGTTTCGAAATCCCCATCCGGGTTCAGGTGGAGCATGGCAGCCAATCCCTGCGGAATGGTGCGGCTCGCCACAATCTCCACATCCTTTACCGTGACTTCCCTGGCCTGCTCGGCGGCAAAGATGATGTTCTTATTGTTGGGAAGGATGATGACTTTATGGGTGGGCAGGCTCTCGAACGAGTCGAGGATGTCCTTCGTCGACGGGTTCATCGTTTGCCCGCCCTCGACGATGGCCGCCACCCCCAGGCTGGCAAAGATGCGCGCGAGACCCGGCCCCGGCGAAACGGCGACGACGGCAATCTGACCGGGCTCAATTTTTGCCAGTTCCAATTTGGACTCCGCCGCACTGCGTCCGATGTCATCCATCTGGGCGAGCAGGTTTTCCATGGCGATCTTGGTGATGGTCCCGACTTTCATGACGTAATCGATGGGCTCGTAACGCTTGTCCGTCGGCACATGGATGTGCATGCGGTACATGCCGTCCCCCTCGCCCACCTGGATGGAGGTGCCTATCTCTTCAAGGCGGCTGTAGAACGACTGGAGGTCCAGCGTGCCGTTCGGCCTGAAATCCACCACGACTTCGTAATCCTGACCTTCCTCGACATCACTCATTGCATTCTCCAGATTCATGGCGGATAGCGGCTGGACGCTGACCAGCGGCGATTCGAGCGATTGACCATCGATGAAACGGAGCATCCCCTCGATGATAAAGAACAAGCCCTTCCCGCCGGCGTCGACCACGCCCGCCTGCTTGAGCACCGGCAGCAGGTCCGGCGTCCGCTGTACGGATTCGTCCGCGGCGGCCACGCAGCGCCGAAACAGCTCGACAGAGTCATGTGTCTCGTTGATGGCAGCTTCCGCGGCAGCGGCGATATCCTTGGAGACGGTCAGGATGGTGCCCTCCACAGGGCGGACGACACCCTTATAGGCGGTCTCCTTGGATTCGCGGAAGGCGATCACCAGCGTCTCGGCGTCGATGAATTCCTTGTTGTGCAGCCCGCGGGCAAACCCGCGCCACAACTGGGAAAGGATCACGCCCGAGTTGCCGCGTGCGCCCATCAGCGCCCCCTGCGCCACGGCGGACGCCATTTGGCCCGCATGGGTGACCCCGGAGTTGGCGATCTCGTTCCAGGCGGAGGTCATGGTGAGCATCATGTTGGTGCCCGTGTCGCCGTCCGGGACGGGGAAGACATTCAGGGCGTTGACCGTCTGCTGGTTCGTCTTGAGCCAGATGAGTCCGGCCTCGACCAGCTTCTTTAAATCCTGGCCATCGATCTGCGGGCCATGGAAATGCTGGCGCTGGCGGGCTTCTATATCTCTGGGATCCATGGACATATCTAAAATTTCTCCTGCCTCTGGGATCAGGCCATGACCTTGTTCGCCGTCCCCCCGCCGTTCGCGGGGAACGGCGGAAAAGGAAGTCTCCCGGCAAAGTCCGCTCAGGACCTAATCGGGGCTGCTCACCCTCAATCCCTGGACATGCACATTCACAGAATTTACCTTCAAACCGACCGTCTTCTCGACCTGGTAATGGACCGAATTGGCGACGCTGTGCGCGACTGACGCCACGCGCGTGCCGTATTCGATGACCACGAACACGTCGATGTCCAGTTGATCCTCGTCATAGCGCACCAAGACACCCCGCGTCGGCTCGCGGGTAATGGATTGCGCCAATCCCTCCGCGAAATTACGCGCCGCCAGCCCCACCACGCCGTAGGATTGCAGGGTGGCATAGTACGCGATGGTGGCAACGGCGTTAGGGGAGATGTGGATGCTGCCTAGTGTGGTTGTTTCCTCGCCCATAATAGAGCCTCTTCGTGGGACACTGAAAAAAACACCCTGAAAGGGTTGGAATTCTGTCGACCTTATTATTTTAACCCCTAAGTGTGCCATGAGTCAAAAACCCTCCCAAAAAGCACACAGGCAGGGGTGGTCATCCCTGCAAAAATATTAACCACGCGACTTGCATTTAGATGCGACCCGTGTTAGAATACTGCGCCCGCCGGTTCCATTCGGCATTGCAATGAAAGCAAGAAAGGATTCTGAAACATGGCTAAGTGCGCTCACTGTGGGAAAACCACCACCTTCGGTCACAACCGCTCATTCTCCTTGCGGGCGACCAACCGCGCCTTCCGCCCGAACCTCCAGAAGGTGACGGTGATGCGGGGCGGCCGCAAGGTCCAAATGGTCCTGTGCACCAAGTGCATCCGCACGCTGGTGAAAACCGCGTAGGGAATTACGATCCACCTGGACAAGGTCACGGCGTCGAGCCGTGATTTTTGTTTAAGTTATGCCAGGGATGCCCGCAGCGCCCGCACGCCGCACGCCGCGCCCTGCGGGTGGTCGAAAACCGAATGGCCCGAGACGAACGCGGTCGCGCCCGCCGACTTGAGCCCCGGGATGGTCTGTTCCGAGACGCCGCCATCCACCTCCAGCCAGGCCGGGGAGGCGATGCCATCCAGCATGCGGCGGACCTCGGCGACCTTGGGGAGCATCTCGGGGATGAAAGCCTGCCCGCCGAAGCCGGGGTTGACCGTCATCACCAGCACCAGGTCCACCGTGGAGAGCACCGGTTGCAGTGTGGTCACCGCAGTGGACGGGTTAAGCGTGACTCCCGCCTTGACGTCCAGGGACTGGATAAACTGCACCGTGCGGAGGATATCCGGGCAGGTCTCCACGTGGACAGTGAGCCGATCCGCGCCGGCTTTGGCAAAGGACTCGATGTGGCGCTCCGGCTGCTCGATCATCAGGTGCACGTCCAGCGGGAGTGTCGTGCCGCGCCGGCAGGCCTGGACGATCATCGGCCCTACGGTAATGTTGTGGACGAAAGCGCCGTCCATGATGTCGACGTGAATCCAGTCCGCCCCGGCCGACTCGCAGGCAGCCAGTTCCCGGCCAAGGTTAAGAAAATCAGCAGAAAGGATGGAGGCGGCTAGAACGGGGTCCGCGTGCATGGCGCGAATCAATGATTGTAAAGCTGGATGATGTAAACCCAGAACGGCAGCAGGCCCAGCACCGCCGTCATGGCAAGCAGCCCGAGCAGCACGGCGATCCAGTCGATATTGAGATCGGAGTCGGCGGCCTCGCCCGAGAAGGTCACCGACACCTGCTCGGGTGTGTGGTAATTCATCGGCTTAGACCTGGGCTCCGTCACCGGGCGGGAGACGGGCTTGGAGGTGCCGGGCGGCAGGCTTTGCGGTTTGGCGGCCGGCGGGTTCGATTGCAGGGTCGCCGCAGCGCCGGGATGGGTCGAGGGGGAGGCCTCCGGGGTGAGCTGGAGGGCGGGGGCCGCCTGCGCATTGCCGAAACTCAACAGCACCCGTCCCAGTTGGTCAGCGGTGCGGTATCGGGCGGAGGGTTCCTTCGACAGCGTCTTCAACACGATCTGTTCCAGAGCGGGAGAGACGGCCGGGTTGAGTTCCCTCAAGGGACGGGGGATCAACTCCCGGTGCATCTCCGCCAGGATCTCGGGGCGGGTGGCGATGAAAGGCGTCTTGCCGGTCAGCATCTCATAGAGGACGACGCCCAACGAATAGACATCCGAGGCGGGCGTGGGCGCCAGACCCGCCGCCTGTTCGGGTGAAAAGTAAAGGGGAGAGCCCCATACCACTTCGGAGTGTTCGTCCGGGTGGATGGTGGCCAGCGCGCGGGCGATGCCAAAATCGCCGACCTTGAGGCGCATGTCGGGCGTGACCAGCATGTTGTGAGGTTTGACGTCGCAATGCACCAGGCCGGCGCGGTGGGCGTAGCCGATGCCCGCGCAAGCCTGCACCATCAGCGGGATGGCCTCCTCCGGCGTGAAACGCCCGAGCGCATTGATCATCTCCTTGAGCATCTTGCCCGGGACGTATTCCATCACGATGAAAAGCTGGCCTTTGTCAAAACCGAAATCGTGGATGGTGACGATATTGGGGTGGGACAGGTTGGCGGCCGCCTTGGCCTCCTGCCGGAAGCGCTCCTGAAATTCGGGCTCGGCAGCATGCTCGTCGCGCAGGATCTTGATGGCGACATAACGCTCCAGGCTCAGGTCCCGCGCGCGATAGACCTCCGCCATGCCGCCGACGCCGAGGCTCTCGATGAGTTGATATCGGTTGTTGAGAAGGGTGGACGGATTGGTCATGAGCGCATCCCTACGGCATTATATCACGCAGGCAGGACGGGCTGATTCCGGCCAGGCGGGCGGAACAGTTCTTGATGAAATCGCCTCCCGGCTGGGTGGGTTATAATTCCCGCGTATGAAAGCCCTGGTGCTCTACAACCCGGCGGCAGGCAGGATCCCCGTCAGCCCATTCATACATAACGCGGCAAAAGCCCTGGCGCGCATGGGCTGGGAAGTGGAGGTGGAGGCGACCCATAACGGCGCACAGGCCACCCAACGGGCCAGACAAGCCGCGGGCCGGATGGATGCCGTCTTTGCCGTGGGAGGCGACGGGACGGTGGGGCAGATC
>Ga0335085_10013703_pt1 | contig 11870 bp, 11 predicted proteins | sample Lox_Sample_45_FD_206712 | JGI IMG/M metagenome (GOLD analysis project Ga0335085, IMG submission 206712) | Soil microbial communities from Loxahatchee National Wildlife Refuge, Florida, United States - Lox_Sample_4.5 | ecosystem: Environmental > Terrestrial > Soil > Wetlands | place: USA...
GCCAGCGCCTGCTTCTGGCTCGTACCGGGTTGCAGCCGCCCGACCGTCAGCAGAAACCACCAGCGCGAACCGTACAATCTCGAATCGCTCTTCGGCGACATACCCCAGGGTCGCAATTCGTCGCTTACTTGGAACGGCACCCATACGTCCGTCGGACCGCCCTCGTCGAGCCCTTCGAACTTCTCCGCGGCGATTCCGACGATCGTAAACGGAACGCCCTTGATGTACAGCGGCTGTCCCACCACCGAAGCGTCGCGCGCAAAGCGCCGTGTCCAGTAGGAATAACTGAGTATCGCAACCGGAGAGTGCTTTTGCTCGTCGGTCATGTTGAAGATTCGCCCGCGGACCGCCGGCACGCCCAACCCCGAAAAGAAGTTGCCGCTTACCATGTCGGCGGCAAACTCCTCCGGCTCTGCGCCGAACCGTCCCGGCACGTTTCCGCCGGCCGACAGCGGTACCCAGGCCATCAGGTCGGAAAACACGCGCGATTCCTTCCGCAGCGCCTCATACACCTGCATCCGCATCGAGGTACTGCCATAGCCGGTTTGTCCGCCTGGGAAATCGGAGGTATGCAGGTAGACCAGTTGCTGAGAGTCACCTACCGGCAGGCTTCGCAGCAGCACTGCATCCATCACGCTGAATACGGCCGTATTCGCCCCGATCCCCAGCGCGAGCGTCAACACCGCCACCGCCGCAAAGCCGGGCGATTTCCTCAGTTGCCGCAGCCCGAATCGAAAGTCCAGAATCGTCGCCTCAATCGCGCTCCACATGCCCTCCTCCTCCACCGTCCGGACAGACTCCGGCCTGCATCCCGACATGCATTGAGACGTACGACCCCCCGAAACGTCGCAGGAATTTCGTTGGCCCGCGCTACCCCGGCCGCCCGTCAGTGCCGCATTGGCTGGAACGGCATGAACGTCGCGCCCTGTGGATCCGCCACCACGGACCAACAGCCGACTCCTTCCGCCGTCGTCGGAGGCATCAACACCCGCGCACCCAGCGATTTCGCCTTCTCCGTGCTCGCCGCGCAATCCGCCACGTAGTAATAGATCGCCCAGTGCGGCGGCACTCCCGGCCCGCCCGTTCCCGCCGGTGGCACTCCGCCAATGTAGTGCTCGCCGTTTTTGATGTGCAGGTAATCCCCGCTCTTTTCGCCTCGCTCGAATTTCCAGCCCAACAGTCCCGAGTAGAATTTCTCCGCCTTCGCCGTGTCCCCCGTCATCAAATCCGCCCAGCAAAAGGTCCCCGGGGCGTCCGCAATTTCAAATCCAGGATGCTTCTTGGCCTGCCACAGCGAGAGGTTTGCTCCCGTCGGGTCCTGAAATGCCGCCATCCGCCCGGCATCGAAAATGTCAAACGCAGGGGCCAGCACTTTCCCGCCCAGTTCCGGCACGCGCGCTATCACCTCGTCCGCGCTCTCCACGGCCACATATAGTCCCCAGTGCGGTGGCACGTGATTCGCCACCTGGTCAGGACGAAGTTTGAAGGCTGCGCCCACGCTCCGCCCGTTGAGTTTGAACATCGTGTAGTAGCTGTCCGAGCCGATGGGGCTGTCTTCCCCCGCCCATCCGAACAGCGAGCTGTAGAATTTCTTTGCTCCGCCCTGGTCAGACGTGGCCAGGTCAACCCAGCAGAAGCTTCCGGGTGCGATGCCATTGAGGAGTTTCATGTCCCGAGTCTAGCGCACGGCGCCGCGAAAGGGCAGAAGCACCCCCATTTGCCGCCGGGAGACATTATGGCTCTTTCGGACCGCCAATTCGGGTGTATATTGGTAGTTTGAGGGAGACAATGCTGCCGCTCCAGGTCCAGTCAGAAAGCCATGTGCCTCTCTACGTCCAGATCCGCGACCAGCTTCGCGCCATGGTCCACACTGGTGAGTTGCGTCCCGGCGACCGCATCCCTGCCAGCCGCGAACTCGCCCATACGCTCGGGGTTCATCGCACCACCGTCGCTAACGCATACGCCGAGCTCGAATCCGAAGGCCTGATTGAAGGCCACGTCGGCCGTGGCACTTTCATACGCAATGGTGCTGCTGACCATGCCCCTGCGCGTACCGGCAATGGCACTCACAATGGCCATCGCGGGTTCACTCCCGCGCCCCCCGCCCTCGGCAATGGCGCTCTCCGCTGGGAATCCCTGTTTGCCGACGAGCGTGGCGACGAAGCCCTGAACCGCATCTATCCCCAGTCCACAAATGGCGCCATTTCCATGGTCGCCGCGCGTCCCGCCGAGGAGTTTTTCCCCATCGAAGAGCTGCGTTCCTGCACGCAGGCCGTTCTCAAAGAGAACGGACCCGATATTCTCCAGCTCGGCTCCTCTGATGGTTACGAGCCTCTGAAGCGCGAGTTGCTTGCACATCTCATCCGCGAAGGCCTGCGGGTGAAGAACGAGCAACTCCTCATCACTGCCGGCGTTCAGCAATCGCTCGACCTGCTTTGCAAAGCCTTCCTTCGTCCCGGGGATTCCGTGGTCCTCGAGGACCCCACCTACCCAGGCTCTCTCACGGTATTCACTGCCTCGCGTGTTCGTTGCCTCGGCGTCCCTGTCCGGACTTCCGCCGGCGCTCCCCAAGGTATTGATCTCGAAGGAGTGGAAGCGGCCCTGGCCCAGAACCGCGTCAAATTCATCCTCGTCACGCCCGACGCGCAGAATCCCACCGGCGCCACGCTGCCACTCGAATCGCGTCGTCGGCTCCTGGAGTTGGCCGCCCGCTACCAGGTTGCCCTGGTCGAGGACTGCATCTACTCCCGTTTGCGTTTCAGCGGCCCGCGCATTCCCTCCCTTCGCGCGCTTGACCGCAACGGCATCGTCATCCAGATTGACAGCTTCTCGAAAATCGCCTTCCCTGGCCTGCGCGTGGGCTGGTGCATCGCTCCCGAAAACGTCATCGAACGTCTCCGCCTGGTGAAGCAGGCCACCGACCTGCATACCGACCAATTGGCCCAGGCCACGCTGGCAGAATTCACTCGCCGCGGCGGGCTGGAGCGCCATTTGAAAAAAATGCGCCGCGTATATTCCTCGCGCTGCGCCGCGTTGGTGAGCGCGCTCGAAAAACACATGCCAGAGGGGGTGGAGTGGACCCGGCCGGAAGGCGGCATGTGCCTCTGGGTCACCCTTCCAGCGGGATACGACGCCAGCGAGTTGTTGATCCACGCCCGTGAGCGCGGCCTGCTGTTCGCCCCAGGACGCTATTTCTTCGTGCAGATGCCGCGTCCCAACGTTTTCCGCCTCGGATTTGCCGGCATCGATGAGCGTAAGATCTTCCGAGGAGTGGAGATTTTGGCTGAAGTGCTGAGCGAGCAGATGCGCAAACGCCAGCGCGGCGGCTGGCGCCGTGACGAGGTGCGCGTCGCGCTAGTCTAGCGCCGGCGCATGCCTGCTGCGGGCAAGTGTAGCAGGCCACAGTCTTGGCGAATGTTGCCTCGTCTCTCAGCGTCGGGGCAGGGAATTCGTCGAAACGATTGGGGGGCCGTGAATTCAGCGGCGGGAGGTTGTACGGTCCGTGAGTTCGTCCGCACAAACTGACGTAAGGCCCCCGAACTACTGTTTTGGCTGCGGCGAGTCCAATTCCTCGGGTATGCGCCTCCCGTTTACTCGCGACGAGGCACATCGCAAAGTCATTGGCTCGTTCCGCCTGGACGACCGCTATCAGGGCGCTCCCGGTATCGCGCACGGCGGCATTGTGGCGCTCGTGCTGGACGAGGCGCTCAGTAAGGTTTCCAAATTCTGCGGCGCGAGCGCCGTCACCGCCGAGCTCAACGTCGAGTATCTCCGCCCCGTTCGCCTCGGCGAGGAGATTTTCGTGGAGGCCGTCAACGACCGCGTGGACGGCCGTCAGTTGTATCATTCCGGGGAGATTCGCGATGCCATGGGTCGCGTCCTGGCGCGAGCCAAGGGCCGGTTCGTGGCCATCAACGCCGAGCGGTTCCTGCAATCCAACAAGGAGAACCAACGATGAGTTTGCTGAACGACAATTCCTGGCGCGTCAAGGTCGGCTTGGCGGAAATGCTCAAGGGCGGCGTCATCATGGACGTCACCACCGCGCAGCAGGCTGAAATTGCGGAAAAATCCGGCGCCTGCGCCGTCATGGCGCTCGAACGCGTCCCCGCCGACATTCGTAAGGAAGGCGGCGTCGCCCGCATGGCCGCGCCCAAGATCATCCGTGAAATCATGTCCGCGGTTTCCATCCCGGTGATGGCCAAGGTCCGCATCGGCCATTTTGCCGAGGCCCAGGTTCTGGAAGCCTTGGAAGTGGATTTCATCGACGAAAGCGAGGTGCTCACTCCCGCTGACGAGGAGCACCACGTGTGGAAGCACGGCTTCAAGGTTCCTTTCGTGTGCGGCGCGCGAAATCTCGGCGAAGCGCTGCGCCGCATAGCCGAAGGCGCTGCCATGATGCGCACCAAGGGCGAAGCCGGTTCCGGCAACATCGTCGAAGCCGTCCGCCACATGCGCGCCATTGTGGACGATATGAAGCGCCTCACCACTCTCTCCCAGGAGCAGCTTGTCCACGAGGCCAAGAATCTCGGCGCCCCTCTCGACCTTGTCGAGTACGTTCACGAGCACGGCAAGCTGCCCGTGCCGAATTTCTCCGCTGGCGGTGTCGCCACTCCCGCCGACGCGGCGCTGGTCATGCAACTCGGCGCGGAAGCCGTGTTTGTCGGCTCCGGCATCTTTAAGTCCGCCGATCCTGCCGTCCGCGCCCGCGCCATCGTCAAAGCCACCACCCATTACAAGGAACCCAAGGCCGTGCTCGAAGCATCCGAAGAATTGGGCGAGGCTATGCGCGGCATCGACGTTCGGCAGCTCGACGAGAAGGAGCTGCTCCAGATGCGCGGGTGGTAATCTGGCGGCGCTATGCGTATCGAGATTCTGGTCTATCCCGGCTTCGACGAACTCGACGCGATTGCGCCCTTTGAAGTCTTCCAGCAGGCTCGCAAGCGCAACGCGCCATTTACCGTCCGCACGGTCAGTTTGCAGGGCCCCGGAGAAGTCCGCGCGGCCAACGGCCTTTGGGTTCGTGCCGATGGCCGGTTGGCGGATGAGGGAAGGCCCGACCTCCTCGTCGTTCCGGGCGGCGGTTGGGGCGCTCGTTCCCCGCAAGGCGCTTGGGCGGAAGCGCACCGTCCCGAAACTCCTGCGGCGATCCGCGCGCAGCATGGCGACGGTGTCACCCTCGCCGCTGTCTGTACGGGCGCAATGCTTCTCGGTGCTGCGGGTCTGCTCTATGGCCGCCACGCCACCACCCACCATGTGGCCCTGGAGGAATTGCGCGCGCAGGGTGCCATCGTGACCGATGCGCGCGTCGTTGACGACGGCGACATCATCACTTCCGGCGGAGTTACTTCCGGCCTCGACCTCGGTCTCTGGCTCGTCGAACGGTTCGCATCCACCGAGATTGCCCGCCGAGTTGCTGCCACTCTCGAATACGAGCGCAGGGGGCCGCTCTGGCAGAAGTCGGCCCGCGCCGCGGCGGGAGGCGACGTCGCATGAGGCTCGGCGTCCTGGCGCTGCAGGGTGATTTCGAGGCTCATCGCGGGATGCTCGCGTCTCTTGGCGTCGGCGCCCTCGAAGTGCGGAACGCCGCGGATCTCGAGGGCCTCGATGGAATCGTCCTTCCCGGCGGCGAAAGCACCACGCAATTGAAATTCCTGCAGGAAGAAGGCCTGTTTGAACTGCTAAAGGGATTCGCGGCGGAGGGCGGCGCCATCTTCGGCACTTGCGCCGGGGCCATCCTGCTCGCCCGTGAAGTGCACAATGCCTCCCAGGACTCTCTCGGTCTGATGGACATATCCGTGCTTCGCAATGGCTACGGCCGCCAGTTGCACAGCGAAGTCCGCTTCGGCCACTCAACTCTCAAGCCCGCCCCTCTCGAAATGGTGTTTATCCGCGCTCCGATCATCGAGCGCGTCGGTCCGGGCGTAGAAATTCTTGCAGAGGATGCAGGTACGCCCGTGCTCGTCCGTCAGGGCAACCTGATGGCCGCTACGTTTCACCCGGAGTTGACCGCGGATTCCACCGTGCATGCCTTCTTCCTGGAGATGGTCTCGCTTCGCTTGCGGGCGGTCACCACATGACGCCGAAACGCGTGCTCTTCATCTGCGTAGGCAATTCCTGCCGGAGCCAGATGGCGGAAGCGCTCGCTCGCCATCACGCTTCCGACGTCATCGCTCCCGCCAGTGCCGGCATCTCTCCGCTCGGCACCATCGCTGATCCTACTCGCCAGGTCCTGCTCGAACGCGGAATTACGATGCCGGGCCAGCGCTCCAAGGGAACCACGGAAGCGGACATCACTGCTGCTGAACTGATCGTCAACCTCACCGGCATCCACGGCCCCGCTCTCTTCCGCGAATCCGTCGCGGTTCACATCGAAGACTGGGAAGTCACCGACCCTTACGGCGACGATCTGCAGGTTTACCGCCGCGTCTGCGATGAAATCGAGGCTCGAATCATCGAGCTCGCCGCCCGCCTTCGCAGCGAGATGCAGCGCAGCGCCCGCGCATGATCGTCCCGCAGTATTTATCTTCCGTGTTCCGCTGCTTCCGATATTTCCAGTAGTTTCGTCACCGTATTCCAGTTCCGCGCCGTTACGCTAGTCCCAAGTTTTTCGCCGAGCGTGGACCACGCCAGCTTCGACTGCCCCATTCCGTCCGGAAAATAGATGTATAGTTCGCGCCCGTCCAGCCTCATTTCCTCCCGCCCGCGCGGCAACTTCGCCAGCACACCCAGCGAGCCGCTTGCGGGTTTCTCTGCCAGAAACAGCACGGCCAGTTTTCCGGGTTCCTCCGTGGCTCGTTTCGGAAACGGGTTTCGTTCCACTGCGGATTTCAGTTCCGCCCCCGTTCGCAGCACGACGTCCGCGCGGAATCCGAATGTCTTTTCGAACGCCTTCTGGAATCGTGCGGCGAGCCGCTCCAGGTCCCTTTCCTTTGTACGAAACACGACGTTGCCGCTTTGCACGTAGGTCTGAGGATGTTCGAGCTGCAGCGATTCGCACAGCGCACGCAAAGCCTCCATCGGGCATTTGTTGTGGCCGCCTACGTTCACGCCCCGCAGTAGGCAAATGATCGCCCCCATCCTCGTCCTCCAAGTCGGTTCCCAAATCTCGATTGTCCAGTTTCGCTTTTCCCCGTGTTGCATTTGAACCGATCCCCCGGCAACATATCAACAGACGACCGGCTCTCATGCAGCGACAGCGTACCAGCGTATCCCAGGAAGACTACCTGAAGGCGATTTGGAACATCGTCGAGGAGGAAGAGACTCCTCCCATCAGCGCCCGCCTCGCCGAGGATTTGCAGGTCACCCCGCCCGCCGTCGCCGCCGCGCTCAAACGCATGGCCCGCGACGGCCAGTTGCGCGTCCGCCGCGACGGCACCATCGAACTGACCGCTCGGGGCCGGGCCCGCGCGGAGCATCTGGCCCTCCGTCACCGCCTCGCGGAAAAGCTTCTCACAGACGTCATCGGTCTCGACTGGTCCCGCGCTCACGACGAGGCCGAGCGTCTCGAGCATGGCATTTCCGACGACGTGATGGCGCTCCTGCTCGATCGTTTTGGCCGTGACAGCAGTTGTCCCCACGGAGTGCCTGTCATCGGCGGCCTGCTCCATCTTCGCCGTCGGCGGGGTGCCTTCCCGCTCGCAAACGCGGAGGCCGGCGACAGCGTCGAAATTCTCCGGGTTCAGGAACGCGATCCCCAGTTCCTGACCTTCGTAGCCGGCCTGGGGCTGCGGCCTGGCACTCGAGTCCGCGTCCGCCGCCGCGAATACGACGAGACCATGACGCTCGAGGCGATCGCGCGTTCCTCGCGACCGATTCACCTGGGCAAACCGGCCACCAGCCGCATCTGGGTCCGCCGTGTGTAGCGGCACCCGCCCGCCCCACTCGTCATTGCGAGGCGGATCGTGCCTCGATCTTCGAGACGTAATCGGCCCGGCGCGATGACACGCCTCCTTGAAGCCGTCCGCCTCTACTGGGTCGGTGGCGCAGGCTATCGGCTACGTCCCTGGAAGAGCCCCTATTTTCGATGGCGTCTCGAAACTCTGCTCGGGCCCGAGGCCGCTGACCCCTCTGCTGCCAAATTCTTCAGCCTCCTATGGCGCGAACGCCGCCGCCTGCGAACGTATCTCGACTGGGTTGCGGAACGGCGCTCCGCCCAGCAGGATTCGTAGGGACGCTTCCGGCCGCGGCGGGCTGCGCCCCTCTGCTCGATAGCCGCCGCCACGCCGCTCCTCCAGAAAGCGTATAATGTTTTTAGCTCCTCCGCCTGCCATCGATGTTGGGGGAGGGCTGCCATGCAAGACCTCAAAATCTTCCAGAAGACCGAACAGCTTTACGAAGCCCGCTGGTGGGAACCTGAACCGGGCAACCGCGTTCATTGCTATCTTTGCCCCCGCCACTGCCACATCGGCGAGGGGCAGAACGGCTTCTGCTTCATTCGTGTAAATCAGGGCGGGAAACTTTATAGTTTGGGCTACGGTTCGCCCGCCGCGCTGCAGGTTGATCCTATTGAGAAGAAGCCGCTGAATCACTTCCTGCCCGGCACGCGTGTGTTTTCGATGGGGACCGCCGGCTGCAACATGGGTTGCTTTTTTTGTCAAAACTGGAACATCTCGAAATCGAAATCCGATCAGGTAAATTCCACGCAACTTCCGCCCGAGGATGTTCCCCTGCTTGCCGAGAAGTACGGTTGCCCCTCCATCGCTTTCACCTACAACGAACCCACCATTTGGGGCGAGTACGTCATCGACATTTGCCATGCTGCCAGGGCCCGCGGGATCAACACAATCATGGTCACGAACGGCTACATCACCCGCGAGGCCTTCCACGACGTGTACGACCACATTGACGCCGCCAACGTCGACCTGAAGGGCTTTACCGAAGCCTTTTATGGGAGGATTACCCTCTCGCATCTCGCTCCCGTCCTCGAAACTCTCGAGTGGCTCAAGAATGAGACCAACGTCTGGTTCGAAATCACCAACCTGCTCATTCCGACGCTGAACGACGATCCGGGCGAAATTCGTCGCCTCTGTGAATGGGTGATGGAACACCTCGGGCCCGATGTCCCCCTGCATTTCACCGCCTTCCACCCGGACTTCAAATTGCGGGATAAACCGCGCACCCCTCCCGCCACGCTCCACATGGCTTCGAAGATCGCGCGGGAAGTGGGCCTGCACTTCGTTTATGAAGGAAACATCCGCAACGGCGCGGGAGAAACGCGATGCCCCGTCTGCGACGCGCTGCTCGTCCGCCGCGGCTGGCATGAGGTCTTTGACATCCGCCTGAAGGATGGCGCGTGCCCCGATTGTGGAGCGGTCATTCCCGGGCGCTGGTCGAATCCCCGCGGCAATACTCCGGTGAAGGGCTCGCCGCTCGCCGATCGAATTGCGAAAAAGTATGAAGCCCTGAACCTGTAACTCGAGGTGCTAGCCCCGCGGCTTTTCTGTTTTCTCGCCGCGGCCTCTCAGGCAGCTCAATGCCGGTGGAATGGGACGAGCGGTCCTAGACTCCAGCCCTTCCGGCCTTCCTCAATCCACAAACCTGTCCCGAAGATGCGCCGGCACCAGTGGGCAGTGGTAATGCGTCCCGCCGAACAGTTCCCTCCGCGTGCGCGCCACCCAGGCATACACCGCGTCGCGAATCCTTCTCGGTACAATCCGCCCCAGCATTCCTGTCACGCGCCAGAATCCGCCTAGCCGGTCCAGCGCTCCCAGCACCGCTTCCGACCGGATCCTGACCTGGCCGTCCGTGGTCCGAAGCACCAGCGTGTCGGGCAGCTTTTCGCGAACCTCCTGCGGCACAATCTGGGTGATCAAGTGTCCTTGCAGCGGGGAGAACAGGAACCGGTGTCCGTCCCGGTCGCACGCCAGCAGGAAACGCACAAATCCCTGGCACAAGGCACAGTCACCGTCGTAGAAGACGACGTTGCGATCCACCTTCAATCCTGCCGAAGTTGCTGCTGTGCTCATCTCCCAAGCGCCGCCTACGGCTATGGTAACGCGGCCGCTATCGCCTTGCGAATCTCAGGAATCCCGATTCTGCGACAGTGCCCGGAGCGAATCGTCCCTTCGCCCCTGCCCGCGAATGGCCGGTTCTGCAACACGCATTTCGCGTAAGCGAACACGCATCTCTTCTCATTTCGGTCCATTTCCTCGTAACCCCCGTGGTCGCAGTTTCGTACCACGGAAGTAGATCAGGTGATATTGGCCGGTGGTTTGCCTGCAACACCCGGTGTCATGTGCGCGGGGCCTGCCTCCGCGTCACAGCGGCGCTGGGCAGGTGACGTGTGACTGGTGATTGGTGGAATGAGACTGGAGCAGGCGTTTGCCTGTCACTGGGGACCGGTCGACTCCATCCAGTCACCAGTCATGCGCCACCGGCAGAGGCTGATTTTCTCTGTCACTTCGCGGCTGCGGGTGAGCTTGTGGGTGGAAGTGTGGCGGGCGAGGCAGTCTCGCGCACCAGTTCAGCGGTACTCGCCACGGAATTCGGCACTGGGGCAGGGCGCTCAGCCACCGCATCGCGCGTTCGGGAATAGAGCAGGGAATCCGGCACGCTCTTCCAGCGAGCCAGCATGGCCCGGTTTGCCCTCGTCACCACGCATACCAGCACATCTGCCGGAATTCCCGGCATGCGCATAATCCGTTCAAGAAGCATGCGGTTGGCCAGGTCCGTGTTTTCGTAAGCCAGAATCCTTCGCTCGATCCCGAGTACGTATAGCGGCCTTTCGTCCCCGGCCGACACTTGCTTTCTCAGCAGATACGCCGCACGGACGTGGGAATGGTTTCGCTCCACCGCGCGGCGCAGCGCTTCGGACGTTGCAGCGGGGCAGCCGGCCGGATAGAACACGTCCGTTGAGCGCACATGCGCTCGCGGCTCAGCCATGGCCTGCTGGTCCTTCCGGTACTGCTCACAGCGTTTTTGATATTCCCCGGAGGCGTCCCGCTGCCCTCGCTCCTCCAGGTATCGCGCCGCCAGTGTGCATGCCACGGGAACCACCCGCGATTCGCTCTTCATCGCTCGTTCGATGAATTCAATGCCCGAGGCGTCGTCGTCTTCCAGCCGAAGTTGTCCAATCAGCAGGTTCGCATCCGCATGTTCCGGGCAGGTTTCCAGAATGCGCTTCGCTACGGGAAGTGCAGCCCTCCAGCTTCTCGTGTTCCCGATCGCCATCGCAGTCTGCCACAGCCCTTCGACGGACTCGCCGTCCTCGTTCGGGCCGTTCTCCCACCGTGCAGCCGTCCCGCGCAGCGCCTCGAATACTTCGAACCGCTTCCGCCAGTCTGCTGCCTGGTGGCCCGCCCACTCCCGGAAGAATCGAGCTCGCATCGTTTCGGTCGTGTCGCCCAGAAAGTACCTGGCGGCTGTCTCTCCCAGTTCGTCCTGCGGCCGAATCTGCGCCAGCAGATCATGGAAGTCCGTCAGGCTTTCCACGCGGCAGCCAAGCATGCGCAGCCGGTCCCACAGCGGCCCGTGCGACTGCGAGAGGTCGTCCTTTCGCTCCAGCTCCGCGCGCAACCATGCGTGGATCTCGCTCTCGCCAAACGCTCCCCTCGCGGCCTCCGCCCGCCGCTCGAAGAGGTCCTCAGGTGGCTCCGAGAAGGTTTCGGCCAGGCGCATGCATTCTTCCTGGAATTTGCGTGTCAGCGCGTGTCCGGCAATCCGTTCGCGCAGCAATGCGGAGAGCGCAAAGTCGCGCCCGGCGATTGTCGCCGCAATGGCATCCGCCTCCGCTTCGTGTTGTCTCGCCGCTGGAAACGTCTCCGCCAGCAGCCGTTGCTGCATCTTGTCCACGATTGCTAGTAGCATTTCGTCGGGAATCCGTCCCCAGAATCCCCGGCGAAGCGCGCTCTCCTCGGCTGTCTGCCGGATCG
>Ga0335085_10013704_pt1 | contig 11870 bp, 11 predicted proteins | sample Lox_Sample_45_FD_206712 | JGI IMG/M metagenome (GOLD analysis project Ga0335085, IMG submission 206712) | Soil microbial communities from Loxahatchee National Wildlife Refuge, Florida, United States - Lox_Sample_4.5 | ecosystem: Environmental > Terrestrial > Soil > Wetlands | place: USA...
ACTGAAGTCTTGCCCTTCTCCTGACTGACCACTGTATTTAGGGCCGATGCTTCACCCCCTCTACGGTCACGCCGAGCTGCGCGAGCGCCTCGCCACGAGCATGCGCGCCGGCCGCCTGCCGACCGCGCTCCTCCTGGCGGGCGCGCCCGGGGTCGGCAAGCAGCGGCTGGGCCTGTGGATCGCGGCGGGCCTCGTGTGCGAGCAGGGGCCCGGCGAGCCCTGCGGCACCTGCCACGCGTGCAAGATGTCCGCCGGCCTGATGCATCCCGACGTCCACTGGTTCTTCCCCATCGCGCGGCCCCGCGGCGACGACGAGAAGCAGGCGGAGGAAGCCGAGGAGCTGCTCGGGCAGGCCGTCCAGGCGCGGCGCGAGCAGCCGCTGTATCCGCGGCCCGACGGGATGGCGGGCATCTTCCTGCCGCTGGTGCGCGTGCTGCACCGCCGTGCCCAGATGCGGCCCGCGATGGCGAAACGGAAGGTCTTCGTCATCGGCGAGGCCGAGCGCCTCGTGCCGCAGGCCTCGAGCCCGGAGGCGGCCAACGCGCTCCTCAAGGTGCTCGAGGAGCCGCCGCCGGACACCTACTTCGTCCTCACCGCCGCCGAGCCCGCGTCGCTGCTGCCGACGATCCGTTCGCGGCTCGTCCAGCTCCGGGTGCGCCGCCTGCGCACGGCCGACGTGGTCCGCTTCCTGACGGAAGTGCCGCAGCCGCCGCTCGCCGAGGCGGAGGCGAAGCGGCGCGCGGACCTGGCCGGCGGCTCGATCGGCGACGCGCTGGCCGAGGCCGGCGGCGGCAGCGACGCCGAAGCCGCGGCGCGCGCCCTGCTCGACGCCGCCACCCGCGGCGCCACGGCCCGGCTGCGCTACGCCCTCGGCGTCAAGCCGTTCGGTGGCCGCGGCGACTTCAGCACGGCGCTCGGCGCCACGGCCGAGCTGCTGCGCGACCGACTCGCCGAGCGCCTGCGGCATCCCGACTCCGGCCACGCCGGCGATCCGCCCGCGGCGGGCGTGCTCGAGGCCATCCGCGAGATCGAGCGCGCGGCCAAGCTGGCCCGCGGCAACGTGAACCCCCAGTTGATCGTGGCCGACCTCGCGCGCCGCCTCGGGGAGCGGCTCGCGTGAGCCGCAAGCTGTCGCACGTGGACGGCCGGGGCCGCGCCCGGATGGTGGACGTGGGCCCCAAGGCCGTGACCGCCCGCCGGGCCGTCGCCGAGGGCTCGATCGCGATGAGCCGCGAGGCCTTCGCCCTCGTCCGCGCCAACCGCGCCGCCAAGGGCGACGTCCTGGCCGTGGCGGAGCTGGCGGGCGTGGCGGGCGCCAAGCGGACCCCGGACCTGATCCCGCTCGCGCACCCGCTGCCGCTCGAGCACGTCGTGGTGACGGCGCGGCTCGACCCGAAGCTCCCCGGCGTGCGCGTGCGCGCCGAGACGCGGGTCGAGGCCAAGACGGGGGTGGAGATGGAGGCGCTTACGGCCTGCGCCGTGGCGCTGCTCGCCGTCTACGACATGGCGAAGGCCGCCGATCGCGGCATGGTCATCGGGGACGTGCGGCTGGTCGAGAAGTCGGGAGGCCGGTCGGGCACCTGGAAGCGGTAGGGCGCCGGGCGCGCCCGCCGCGTCAGCTCGGGATCCGGATCGCCTGGCCGGCCCGGATGCGGCTGTGCTTCGTCATCCCGTTGGTCTTCAGCAGCGCGTCGAACGGCACGCCGAACGCGCGCGCGATCGAGTAGAGGCTCTCGCCGCTCCGCACGATGTGCACCCGCCGCGTCGTGCTGGAGGCCGGGGCCGGCGCGGCGGCGCTCTTGCGGGGCACGCGCGCCACCGACTCGAGCAGCACCGGCGGCGTGCGCCTCAGGCCGCCGTGCGCCGAGCGCGTGCCGCGCGACGCGGAGCCCCACCGCGACGGCGCGATCCCCGACGTCGGGATCACGAGCACGCGACCCACCGTCAGGCTGCGCGGCCGCACGCCGCGGTTCGCGCTCAGGATCAGGTCCACGCTCACGTGATAGCGGCCGGCGATGAAGCCGAGCGTCTCGCCGCGCGCCACGACGTGCTCGACGAACGTCACCCGGTGCTCGGGCGGCAGCACCGCCAGCCGGGCCGAGGCCGAGTCCGCGCGGCCGGCGGGCACGCGCACCCAGACCGTGCGGTTGGGCGGCGTCACCCGCCGCACGAACTGCGGGTTCAGCTCCAGGATCGCGTCCGTCGTCGTGTCGGAGAGGCGCGCCACCACGTCGAGCCCCAGCGCGTCGTCCACCTTCATGGAGTCGTAGCGGAGCGGCGCCCAGCGCTCGATGTCGTCGAAGCCGTACTTCGCGGGCTCCTTCGCGATCATCGCGGCGGCGATCAGCTTCGGCACGTAGTCCCGCGTCTCGCGCCGCAGGAACCGCTCGTCGGCCAGCGCGAAGAACAGGTCGTTGCCCTGCATGTCGCCGAAGTCGTACCGGTTCAGGCCGCGCTCGATCTTCCCCGGGCCGGCGTCGTACGCCGCCGCGGCGAGGTAGAGCGACCCGAACCGGTTGTCCAGCTCGGAGAGCATGCGGATGGCGGCGTCGGTCGCGCGCCACGGGTCCCGGCGCTCGTCCACCCAGTTGTCCACCGTCAGGCCGTAGCGGCGCCCCGTCGAGGCCATGAACTGCCACAGCCCCACCGCCCGCCGGCGGCTCACCGCCAGCGGGTTCATGCCGCTCTCGATCACCGCCAGGTAGACGAGGTCCTGCGGCATGTGCGCCGCGACGAGCTTGGCGCGCACCAGCGATTCCCAGCGGCCGAGCCGGTCGAGGTAGACCTCGAAGTGGTCGCGCGCCCGGCCGCGGAAGTAGTCGATGTAGTACTGCACCCGCTCGTTGGAGGCGTAGCGGTCCACGTCGATGTCCCACGTGGGCGGCGCCACGGCCGGCCCGTTGCTCGGCGCGGCCGGTCCCGGGCCCACGCTCGGGACGCTCGCCGGCGGAATCCGGGACGCGTCGGGAGGCGCGGCCGCCAGCACCTGCGGCTGCGTCCCGATCACCGAGTCCGCCGTCATCGTCCGCAACGTGTCCAGGAACGCCGCATCGCTCGCGGTGTCGCGGCTCAGGACGGGAACGGTCGTATCGGAGGGGGGAGTGATCGCCGGTTGCGCGGGCGCCGTGTCGGGCTTGACGCTGTCGGCGCTGGCCATCTGGGCGCCGGTCGGCGCGGCCACCGGCGGCGGCCCCGCGTCCGGCACCAGGGGCGCCGGAGCCGGGCCCGGCCGCGCGCACGCGGCCAGCCCGATCAAGGCCGGCAAGAACAGCTTCTTCAGCCCCGCCTCCACACAGCGCGCATGACGTTGTCCCTAATCGGCTTAGACGAAACTGACGGCCGGCTCGCCCCAGCGAGCACCGGCAGAGGGGGGCCCGGTCCAGGTCGGCTTGGCGGCTGCAATATGCCGTCGGCCCCGGGAACGGGTCAATGCTTTTCTTGCTTCCGTGTGACCGGCGTCACAACCCGCCGGCTCAAGCCTCCCGCGTGACCAGCTCCCGGAAGCGCGCAGCGAGGTCCTGGGTGACCTTCCCGACCTGGCCGCAGCCGATCTTCCGCCCGTCGAGCTTCACCACGCCCACGACCTCGGCCGCCGTGCCCGTCAGGAACACCTCGTCGGCCGTGTAGAGGTCGTAGCGGTTGAGGGATTCCTCGCGCACCTCGTAGCCGGCCGCGCGGCCGATCTCGATCACGGCGTCGCGCGTCACGCCCCGCAGGATGCCCGAGAAGGCGGGCGGCGTGCGCAGCGTGTGGTTCGTGACGCAGAAGACGTTCTCGCCCACGCCCTCGGCCACCTCGCCCGTGGACTCCAGCATCAGCGCCTCGTCCACGCCGGCCGCCACGGCCTCGATCTTGGCGAGGATGTGCGCCAGGTAGTTGAGCGACTTCACGCGCGGGCTCAGCCCCTCGCGGTGGTTCACCGGCGTCGGGGCCGTCATCATGGTCAGGCCGCGCTTCGCCGCCTCTTCGGGGAACAGGGCGATCTTGTCGGCGATGCAGACGATCGTCGGCTTCTTGCACTTCCTCGGGTCGAGCCCGAGGTCGCCGTAGCCGCGGGTGACGACCAGCCGGATGTAGGCGTCCGACAGCTTGTTCACCCGGATGCACTCTTCGCACAGCGCGGCCATCGCGTCCTGCGCCATCGGGATCTCGAGCCAGATGGCCTTGGCCGACGCGTAGAGCCGGTCGAGGTGCTGCTTCAAGCGGAAGATCCGGCCGTTGTACGCCCGGATGCCCTCGAACACGCCGTCGCCGTAGAGCAGGCCGTGATCGAAGACGGAGATCTTCGCCTGATCGCTGTCGTAGAACTTGCCGTCGATCCAGATCTGCGGCACCGGACGCCCTCCCGAGAACGAAGTCCGCGCAAAAGATAGCCCGCGCTCGGGCCCGGCGCACCCTCGGCCGGAGGCTTTGGCGAGCGCGCCTCTATGGTATTTCGAACGGCAAATTCCACACCCGGCTGGGCGCCGGCACACCGGATGGACACCGTCCACCCCCGGCGACGGCCGCCGTCCGGCTCCTCCCCCTAGAGCGTCGCGGTCCTGCCGGCGCCGAGGGAGCAGGCCCGCTCGTAGGCGAGCCGTGCCGCCACGACGTCCTCGACCGCCAGGCCCAGCGATTTGAAGAGGGTGATCTCGCCGTCGCTCCGGCGGCCGGGGGCACCGGCGGCCACCTCGCCCAGCTCGGCGACGACGTGGTCGGCGCCGATGAAGCCGTCCCGCTGCGCCATGATGAGGTCGCCCGACTCCGCGGCCGCGGACGCACGCGAGTCCACGAAGACGCGGCAGCGGGCCACCGAGGCGCCGTCGAGCTCCCTGACGTCGGCGGTCGAGGAGCCGACGGCGCAGACGTGCATCCCCGGTTCGAGCCAGGCGGCGTCGGTGATGGGCTCGCGGGCGCTCGTCACGGCCACGACGAGATCGGCGCCGCGCATCGCCTCGCGCACGCTCGCGGCCGTCTCGAGCGGGCAGCCCACGGTGCCGGCCATCTCGCGCACGAACCGCGCGGCGTGCGCCGCGGTTCGGGACCACACCTTCACCGCGGCCAGGTCCCGCACCAGCGCCAGCGCGCGCAGGTGGCTCCGCGCCTGGACGCCGGAGCCCAGCAGCGCGAGCCGGCGCGCCCCGGCCTTCGCCAGCAGCTCGACCGACACCGCCGTCACGGCCGCGGTCCTCAGCTCCGTGACGAGGCGGCCGTCGAGGATCGCGAGCGGCGCGCCGGTGGCCGGATCGAGCAACAGGATCGTGGCGAGGTGGGTCGGGTGCGGGCCGCCGGCGTTGCCGGGGAAGAAGGTCACGGACTTCATCCCGAGCGCGCCGCCGCGCTCGTCGCGCACGTAGGCCGGCATCGTCGAGTAGTAGCCGCCGGCGGGCTCGATCACGAGCGTGGGCCGCACCGGCTGCACGACGTCGCCGGCGGAGAAGCGGCGCAGCGCCTCCCGCATCGCGGGGATCAGGTCCCGCAGCTCCAGCACGCGGGCGAGATCGGACTCCGACAGCAGCAGCGGCATCGTCAGTCCCGTTCCTTCGCGACGTCGAACTCGAGGCACGCGTGGGCGCGCCGCAGGGCCGCCTCCACGCCGGCCGGTGAGGTGCCCCGGGCGAAGATGAACCCCGGATACTGCGCGCCGCGCGGCAGCGGGACCAGGGTCTGCCCGACGTGGGCCGTGATGGCGACGTCCTCGACGCCGGGCACGCCGCGCGCCGCCTCGACGCCCCGCACGGCCCGCAGCACGCCGGCGCCCGGCACCGGGATCATCATCACGCCCGCGGCCCCGGCCGCCCGCTCGTAGGTGGGAACGGGCAGCCCCAGCGCGTGCCGGAGCAGCAACTCCTCGAGCGACATCGCGTCCGGGCCTTCGCCGAAGCGCAGCACCGCGCTGCAGCGCCCGCCGATGGGCCGCGCGCCCAGCTCGATCAGCCACGGGCCGGCCGCATTGTGGCGCAGCTCCACGTGGACCGGGCCCGACACGAGGCCCAGCGCCAGCGCCGCGCGCTCCGCGCACTCGGCCAGAGCCTGCTGCACGGGAGCCTCGAGCCGGCTCGGCGTGACGTAGATCGTCTCCTCGAAGCAGGGGCCGTCGAGCGGGTCCGGCTTGTCGAACAGCGCCAGCATCCTCAGGCGCCCCCCGACCAGCAGGCCTTCCAGCGCGACCTCCGGTCCCGGCACGAAGACCTCGATCAGGTACTGCGCCGCCTCATCTCCCCGGGGCACGTCGCCGCCGCCGAGGATCTCGCGCAGCACGCCGTGCGCCGCCACGAGCTGGTCCGCCGAGTCCGCGCGCATCACGCCGCGGCTCGCCGCCAGGCAGAGCGGCTTCACGACCACCGGGTACGGCACCTTCGCCGCGAACGTGCGCGGATCCTCGTCGAGGCGATGCAGCTTGAAGGCCGGAACCGGGCAGCCGGCCGCGCGCAGGAGCTCGCGCTGCCGGTGCTTGTTGCGCGCGGCCACGGCCGCCGCGACGGGATTGTGGGGCAGGCCGAGCGCCTCGGCGATGGTGGCCGCCAGCACCGCCGTGTCGTCGTCCACGCCGCTCACGGCCGCGACCGGGTGCCGGGACGCGAACGCCCGCGCCTGCTCGGCCGCGCGCGCGGGGCGCGCGAAGTCGAAGGTCGCCAGGTGCTCGGGCTGGCGCGAGGCGAACACGCTGCGATGGTCCGAGGCGACCGTCAGCTCGACGTCGAGCCGGCGCGCGGCTTCGACGAACGCCGCAGCCCGGTAGGTCGTGCTGGGAAGGAGGAGAAGAAGGCGCGGGCCGGGGCCCACTATTTCTTCGATGCGGTCACGTACGGGTTGGAGCCCGCCGCGTGGTCGGTCACGTCCACGATGCCCGCGATCTCGGGCACTTCCTGGCGCAGCGCGCGCTCGATGCCCTGCCGCAGCGTCACGTCGGCCATGCCGCAGCCCTGGCAGCCGCCGCCCATCCGCAGCATCACGATCCCGTCCTGCACGTCGAGCAGCTCGACGAACCCGCCGTGGCGCGCCACCGCCGGATTGATGTCCGACTCGAACAGGTCGGCCACGCGCGCGTAGAGCGCGTCGTCGTCCGCCGACGCCGCCGGTGCCGCCGACGCGAACGGCGCCGCGCCGGACGCCAGCACCTTCCGGATCGCCGCACCGACTTCCTTGCCGGTTACCTGCCAAGGCGCCGGACCGTCCTTGGTCACGGTGACCGTGCCGCCCGAGACGAGGACCTCCGTCACGCCGGACACGGCGAACAGCGCCTCCGCCAGCGGCGAGCCGGCCGCGGCCTGCGCCGTGGCGAAGTGCCGCGCGCCCTCGAGCAGCGTCTCGCTGACGACGAAGCGGCAACGGCTCGCATCCACCGGCTGGGCGGTGATCCTGACGTCGCGATCCACGTATGGAATATCCCCCCGGTGCTTCGAGCGGTCAACTCACCGCGCCGCAACGAGATGCAGCGCCTTTCCTGGATTACTGTACCAAAACGCACAGAAGTGTGTAGTAATGAGGAGCAAAATACTCACTATTCCCTACGGGAGGCCCGGCGACGTGAGACACGTATCGCGTGGCGACCCGTCCCGCGCTGGCAATCCTGGCCGGCCGCCAGCCTAGCGCTCCCATGGCGACGGCCCTCAGCCCCGCTCTCGTCGATCGCACACCCGCGACCGCGACGCCCCCACAACCGGTCAGGGCCAGGCGACGTTTCGCCTTCCCGTATCCCGCCTCGCTGGTCCTCCTCGGCGGCGCGTACCTCGCGGCCGCGAAGCTGGCGCTCCTGGCCGCCGTGGCGCAGCGCGTCGTCTCGTCGGTGTGGCTGCCCTCGGGCATCGCGCTCGCCGGCCTGCTGCTGTGGGGCGTGCGGCTGTGGCCCGCCATCTGGCTCGGCGCGTTCCTGCTCAACGCCACGACGGGCGTGCCGCCGGCAGCCGCGGCGGTCATCGCCCTGGGCAACACGCTCGAGGCGGTGCTGGCCGCGATGCTGCTCACCCGGGTGGCGCGGCTGCGGCCGGCGCTCGACCGGCTGCGGGACGTGCTCGCGCTCGTCGGGCTCGGCGCGCTACTCGCGCCGGCCGTCGCCGCCACCATCGGCACGGCGGGACTCGCGTGGGCCGGGCAGAGCACCGCGCAACAGCACTCGCTGCTCTGGCTCGTGTGGTGGAGCGGCGACGCGCTCGGCGTGCTGACGGTCGCGCCGCTCCTGCTGACGTGGGTCGCGGGCCCGCCGCTCGACGGGCCGCCCCGCGCCCGGTTGATCGAGGCGACGGCACTGGCCGTGGTGCTCGGCGTCGCGCTCCGCGTGCTGTTCATCACGCCGCTCCCATACGTGTACCTCGTGTTCCCGATCGGCGCGTGGGCCGCGCTGCGATTCGGGCCGCGGGGCGCGGCCACGGCGACGCTCGCGGTGTGCGTGGTGACGGTGTGGGACACGCTGCGCGGGCAGGGCCCGTTCGTCGCGTCCTCGCCGCTCAACAACCTGTTCCTGCTCCAGGCGTTCATCGCCCTGCTCGCGGTCACGAAGCTCTCGATGGCGGCGATGCTCGCCGAGCGGCAGGGCGTGCAGACCTCGCTGCGCGCGCTGTCGCGCCGGCTGCTGCACGCCCAGGAGCTGGAGCGGGTCCGGATCGCGCGCGAGCTGCACGACCAGGTGGGCCAGGCGCTGGGGGCGGCGCGCCTGCACCTCGAGCGCCTGGAGTTCGCGAGCCCGCCGGGCGGCGCGGTGGCGGAGAGCGCGGGGGCCCTGGAGCGCGCGGTGGAGCTGGTGCGCACGCTGTCGTTCGAGCTGCGGCCGGCGGTGCTGGACGAGCTGGACCTGGCAGCCGCCGTCCGCTCGTACGCGGGCCGGCTCGTGGAGCGGGCCGGCCTCGAGCTGCGGCTGGAGATCGAGGAGCTGCGCGCGCCGGCGGACAAGGACGTCGAGGTCGTGTGCTTCCGCATCCTGCAGGAGGCGCTCGCGAACGTGATCGTCCATGCGCGCGCCGACCGCGTGCTCGTGGCGCTGCGCGCCGACCGCCGCGTGCTCCGGCTCGAGGTCCGGGACGACGGCGTGGGCTTCGTGCCGGCGCCGCGCGAGCCCGCCGGCCAGCGCCTCGGGCTGCTGGGCATGAGCGAGCGCGCGAGCGCCGTCGGCGGCGAGGTACGGGTGCAGTCGCGCCCCGGCGTGGGGACCGCCGTCACCGCGCGCCTGCCGCTCCGGGGCGGGCACGGAGGCCTCGCGTGAGCCCGCCGATCCGCGTGCTGCTCGTGGACGATCACGCCCTCGTGCGCTCGGGCCTCCACGCGCTGCTCGACACGCTGCCGGACGTGCGGGTCGTGGGCGAGGCGGGCAGCGGCCGTGACGCCCTGCGCGAGATCGCCGCCCACGCGCCCGACGTCGTGCTGATGGACGTCACGATGCCCGACATGAACGGCCTCTCGGCCACCGAGCGCGTGGTGCGCGAGCACCCGCAGGTCGCGGTGCTCATCGTCTCGATGCACGCCGATCCGGAGTTCGTCTCGCGCGCGCTGCGCGCGGGCGCGCGCGGCTACCTGCTCAAGGACGCGAGCCACGGCGAGCTGGAGCTGGCCGTCCGCTCCGTGGCGCGCGGCGACACCTACCTCAGCCCGTCTGCTGCCCGGTCCGTCGTGACCGAGTACGTCGCGCGGCCCGGCACGCCGGATGCCACGTTCGAGCGCCTCTCGCCGCGCCAGCGCGAGGTCCTCCAGCTCATCGCGGAGGGGCATACGACGAAGGAGGTCGCCGTCCGCCTCGGCGTGAGCGTCAAGACCGCCGAGACGCATCGCGCGCTCCTGATGAAGCGCCTGGAAGTCCACGACGTCGCCGGCCTGGTCCGGTACGCCATCCGCCTCGGGGTCGCCACCGCCGGCCCCTAGACGCCTCTCCGGTGGACCCGCCCCCCGATCTCAGCGTCATTCCCGATGGCGCGCTCCGCTGCGCGCACCAGATTGTCGGGTGTTCTGCCGATGGCGCCTCCGGCGCCGGTCGATAGCCTTCATGCGCGCGATGTCGCGACTCACCAGCCGCCGCGGACCAGGCAAGGGGGCCCGTGCCGAGGGCTCGCCCCGAGGTTCGACGTCCGACGGCTCGAAGCTGGATGCCGCGGTGAGAGCGTCCGGCCTGCTCGCGTCGTTGCCCGACCCCACGCTGATCATCGGCAAGGACGGCCGCATCGTCGCGGCCAGCCGGGGCGCGGAGACCCTGTTCGGCTACTCGCAGGAGGAGTGGATCGGCCTTCCGCTGAACGAGCTCGTTCCCACCCGCTTCCGCCGCTGGCACGCCGGCCTGCACGCCGCCTACGCGGCGCACCCGGTCGCGCGCGCCATGGGCGCCGGCCTCGTGCTGACGGCGCTGCGCAAGAATGGCAGCGAGTTCCCGGCCGAGATCAGCCTGGCCCCGCTCGCGAGCGACGGCGTGACGGTCGCGATCGCCGCGATCCGCGACCTCACGGCGCGCAACAGGGCGAACGAGGAGCGCGAGCGGGACCGCCGCCGCTTCCTCGAGCGCGTCATCACCGCCCAGGACGACGAGCGGCGCCGCATCGCCCGCGAGCTGCACGACGAGGCGGGCCAGGCGCTGGCCTCGCTCATCGTGCGGCTGCGGACGCTGCAGGACGCGGGGACGCTGGGCGAGGCGAAGAACCAGGCGGCGCGGCTGCGGCGCTCGCTCGCCGACACCATCGGCGGGCTGGCGCGCCTGGCGCGCGGCCTCCACCCCAGCCTGCTCGACGACCTCGGCCTCGCGCCGGCCCTGAAGCGCCACGGCGCCGACATCGGCGAGGCGCTCGCCATCCCGGTGCGCGTCCGGATCGAGCGGCTCGGCACGCGGCGCCTGCCGCCGCCCGTCGAGACGGCCCTGTACCGCATCGCCCAGGAGGCCCTCAGCAACGTGGCGCGCCACGCCCGCGCGGCCCACGTGGACGTCACCCTGACGCGGGACGGAGCCGGCGTGCACCTGACCGTGAGCGACGACGGCCGCGGGTTCGACCCGCAGGCCAGGAAGCGCGGCCGCGGCGGCCCGTCGCTCGGCCTGCTCGGCATCCGCGAGCGCGCGGCCGCGCAGGGCGGTGCCGCGACCATCCGTTCGGCGGCGGGCCGGGGCACCACGGTGTCGGTGTCGCTCCCGCTGCCCGCGCGGCGCGCCGCCCGGCGCCGGCGCGCAACCCGGCGGGCGAGCGCATGACGGACAAGCTCCGGATCCTCGTCGCCGACGACCACGCGGTGTTCCGCTCGGGCCTGCGGCTCCTCCTCAACGGCCAGCCCGACATGGAGGTCGTGGCGGAGGCCGGTGACGGACGCGACGCGATCCGCAAGACCTCCGAGGCGAAACCCGACGTGGTGTTGTTCGACCTCACGATGCCGCGGACCCACGCGATGGACACCATTCGCCACGTCGCGCGCGCCCGGCCGCGGCCGAAGGTCGTGGTGCTGACGATGCACGAGCACCCGGCCTACGTGCACTCGGCCGTCGCGGCGGGCGCGGTGGGCTACGTCCTCAAGCGCGCGGCCGACACCGAGCTGCTCTCCACCATCCGCGCGGCGGGCCGCGCCGGACGCGGCGCCGTCCTGCCGCTGACCCCCCTCGCCGCTGCCGAGGAGCGCCGCCGCGCGCGGGCCGGCCGCGGCCGCGCCCTCCTCAGCCCGCGCGAGGAGCAGGTGCTGCGGTTCCTCGCCCAGGGCTACAGCAACCGCCAGATCGCGGGGCGCCTGAAGCTGAGCGTCAAGACCGTGGAGACCTTCCGCTCCCGCGTTTCGAAGAAGCTCCACCTCCGCGGCCGCGCGGCGCTGGTGCGCTACGCCCTGCGCACGGGCCTCGTGACCATCGAGAACCTGTCGCAGGACTTCGGCGCCGCCGAAGGCGAGCGCTAGACACGCCATTCACTTGACGGCCGCTTGACGGTCCCGCATTTCCG